>Ga0315277_10002927_pt1 | contig 23451 bp, 21 predicted proteins | sample YL17G05_15_MG_FD_203695 | JGI IMG/M metagenome (GOLD analysis project Ga0315277, IMG submission 203695) | Sediment microbial communities from Yellowstone Lake, YNP, Wyoming, USA - YL17G05_15 | ecosystem: Environmental > Aquatic > Freshwater > Lake > Sediment | place: USA: Wyoming | collected...
CATGAAACGAGAGCAGCCGGATGTCCTTGCCCAGGCACGGATTGGTTACCGGATCCGGACCGCCCAGGCCCAGACCGTCCACGAACAAAAAGATCACGTTGCCGGGTTTACGCATAGCCGAATCGGCGGATGTCCTTTTCATTGCGACGCCAGTTCTTCTCCACCCGCACGAACAATTCCAGGTACACCGGCCTTCCCAGGAATTCCTCTATTGCCCTCCGGGCAGCGGTTCCGAGTTTTTTCAGCGCGCGGCCGCCGGACCCGATCAGAATGCCTTTCTGCGAATCCCGTTCCACAACGATCTCCGCTAGAATGTAATCCTTCCTGTCCGGGCGTTCCCTGAAATCGACGATCTGCACGGCGGCGGAGTAGGGGATTTCCTCGGCGTATTCGAGAAAGATCTGCTCGCGGACGATCTCCGAAACGAAAAACCGCTCGGGATGCTCGGAAACGATGTCGGGCGGGTACAGGGGGGCGTTTTCGGGCAGGTATTTCAGGATGAGCGACACGAGAAGCTCCAGGCCGTCGCGCCGTAGCGCCGAGATCGGAACGATCTCCCTGAACAGACCGGTTTTTTGGAAGTCGTCGATGAGCGGCAGCAGCCCGGCCTTGGGAAGGAGGTCGATTTTGTTGAACAGGAGTAATTTGGGAGCGCGCGTCTCTTGAAGGAGCCCTGTCAGGTGCTCGTCCAGGTCGGGTTTATCCCCCTTTGGCGGATTCGAGACGTCCAGGAGGAACAGAACCAGGTCGGTCTCCTCAAGGGACTTCTGCGCGGTTCTGACCATGGCCTGCTGGAGCAGGTACTTCGGTTCGATCAAGCCGGGCGTGTCGAGAAAGACGATCTGGTGATCGTCCCCGTTACGGATGCCGAGCACGCGGTGGCGCGTGGTCTGCGGCCGGGGCGAAACAATGGAGAGCTTCCGGTCGAGCAGTCCGTTCATCAAAGTCGATTTGCCGACGTTGGGCTTTCCCGCGATGGTGACGTAGCCGGCCTTGAAGGGTTTGGTCGAGGGCTGGTTCATTTTCACATCTATTTATAGAATTAACTGGACTTTTGCAGGGGCGGCAAGAATGCAAACGATTCGACAATTCAGTACAGCTTTCGAATATGAGCGCCCCGGTAGTACTGCCTGAGGATGGCGTCGTAGCGTTTTCCCTTCCAGGCCATCTGGCCGGCGCCGGTCTGGCACATGCCCACGCCGTGGCCCCAGCCGGCCCCCTTGAGCACGAAACTGCCGCTCTCCTTTTCCACATAAAAACACGAGCTCCACAACGTCTGCGGGGAAAGGGCCTTGCGGATGTTCAACTCGCCCCGGATTATGGTTTCCCCGTCGGAGCCGACGATCCGCAGCCGAATGATCCGGCCAGACAATCCCCTCTGCTCGGGAATCAGCTCGCGTATGCTCCCGATGCGCGCATAGCCTGCCTGAACCAGGTTTGCCGTGAGCTCCGACCGGCCGATCCCGATCTGCCACCGGAAATATTTCCGCGTGTACTCGAAAAAGGTTGGACTGTTCTTCTGGGTGGTGTTGCACCAGCACGGGGGACTGCCATCGATCCATTTCCGGACGTCCTTCTCGCCGTTCAGACGCCCGTAACGCCTCAGGCCCGTGCCGTCCCAATTGCCCTCGAGGTAATCCACCTGGCTTCCCCATGCCGCTTGCGCGTCCTCGCCGTGGCCTCCGCACATGCCGCCGAACACCGCATCGCACACGCCGCTTCTGTACCACAGGACCTGCCCGGCGGTTTCCTCCACGGCCAGGTCGGTCATGGGTGTCCGCCTCGAAAGACCGCTGTACACCTGGCAATGCACCTCGTCGCAAAAGTCGAAGGAATCGGCGCCGTGTCCGTTTTCACCGATCCGGTTGTAGACGCGGCTCCGGGCGGCGACGGCCTGGGCTTTGAGCGCCTCGAGCGGAAAACCGGGGTGCATCTCAGACGGCACGACCCCCTGAAGGTATGTTTCGAGCGGCAACACATTGACTACGGCGATTTTTCCCTCCGGGCCGATGTTGAATTCAACGGTCTGGGGATACGTCAGGTCTTCCGAATGCTCCCAATGGTACCCCTCCCCGACCGGAACCGCGTACACCGTGATGTTGGCGCCCCGGATGCGGACAGATTCGGCGACGGCCCATTTTTCGCCCGTACCCGTGTTTTGAAGTTCGACCGAGCCTTCGACCCGTTCATGGACCAGGGGGGAGAGGAACGTCTCCACCCGGTCCTCGATGGAATTCTGGAACGCCTTGGCGTCCTCGTACGTTTCGAAGACGGGTTTGAGGTAGATCCGGTACAGCGTGTCTGCTCCGGGGAGTTGCGAATCGGGATTCACAGGGAAGGATTCGATCGCCGTGCCCAATCCTTTCGCTTCGATCTCCTGCGCTTGGTCCCGTGCGTTCTCCATGCTCGACATGGATGCGGCGACCAGCCTGTAGAGCATCTTCGCCGGCCGCGCTTTCCGGATTTGTATTTTCCAACGGTCCCGGTTTGTTCCCGATGCCAGCACAAGGCCGTTCGTCTTCGAAACCACGAAATCCCTGTCGGCCGAAAATTCCACGGATTCCATCCCGCTCAGGATGCCGATCCGTATTTCGGGTCCGACCTTCTGGGGAGCACGCCGGATACGGAGCGGGGGAACGGGCCTCTCCGGTGGGGGCGGAAGCGGAGCGCATCCGGAAAGCAGGAGCATCAGAACACAGATTGATTTTCTGTTCAACATCAATCCCGGTTAAACATTATGGACGGGTAAATATAGTCGGGACAGCTGAAAAATGCAAGGGAAATTGATGGGTTTTCTGGAAGCGCATGTCCCGCAGTATTTGAGCCTATTAAAGCGGACTGTTGACTGCCTGATTAAAAAAATCCTTGACTTTTCTATATTAATATTTTAGATTTAACCAATTGGTTAAACCAAACGGTTGGTTAACGCCATGCCTCGTTCCCAAACCCAAATCGCTTCCAACTCCACGCGCGAAAAAATAAAGGCCGCAGCGGCCGAAGAGTTTATCGATAGGGGCTTCGACGGCTCGCGCATGCAGGCCATTGCAGACCGGGCGGGTGCGAACAAGGCCATGATCTATTATTATTTCCATTCCAAGGAGGCTCTGTTCGAGGCCATTGTCCGGGAGACGTTTGAGGAACTGTTCGGCCTTTTCTCGGAGATCAAACCGGAGCGGGAAGTCGACCCTGAAACCCTGATCCCGAGAATCGTCCATATCCACACCCGGTTTCTGTTCGAGCATCCGCACCTTCCGAAAATGATGGTCCGCGAACTCCATGCGGGTCATCCGATCGTGGAGAAGGTTCTCAAGGAACTATTTGCCAACCTGAAACGAGGCCGGTACGGCGAATTCCTGAAGGTATTCGAGGCGGCTGCGAAAGCAAGGAAAATCCGGCGGGTGGATCCCCAACAGACGATGTGGAACATTGTGGCGCTGAACATTTTTTATTTCGTGGCCAAGCCTTTTCTGAGCGCCGGATGGCCGGAAGTCTTCAATGAGAAATCCGAGAACGAAATTCTCAACCAACGGGAAAAGTCCGTGGCGGATCTGCTGCTATACGGATTGTCGCCGAGGAAATAGCGGAGATGTCTATGATCCATACAAGCAGATTTTTTCTTGCTGCGTTTTTCGCGGCGTCGGTGTCAGGCCAGACGCCGGTGACGCTCGAGTGGTGCGTGAAAAAAGCGCTGGACGGGAATCCGGGAATGCGCATCGCCATAACCGAAACCCGCGCCGCCGAAGAGGATGCCCGCCAGGCGTCGGCGTCCTTTCTGCCTTCCGTCGACGCCTCCGGATCCTACCGGAAGCAGAGCATGGTTCCCAAAATCGACATGTCGCCCATCCAACTTCCGTTCGGAGGAATTTCCTTTTCGCCCTTTCCGGAAGGCGGCCTTTCGCTCGGCATGCGCGACACGTACGATTTCCGGGTGACGCTGTCCCAGCCGATTTTCACGGGGTTTCGCCTCATCCAACGGAAAAGAATCGCCGATGCCGTAAGCGCCGCCAAGCGCATGGAGGAAATCCAGAAGCGGAACGAACTCATTCAGAAAGTGGAAACGGCCTTCGGAAACGTGCTCAAGGCGAAAAAAGTCCTGGAAATCGCCGAGAGCGGCAGGGAACAGGTGGCGTCGCACCTGCAGGATGTCGGCCGCTTTTACAGACAGGGGATGGTCAAAAAGGACGAACTGCTCAAGGCCGGCGTGAAAATGACCGAGGCGGATCTGAACGCGCTTCAGGCCGCAAACGGAGTGAAGCTGGCCTTCGTGTTCCTCGACAACGCCGTCGGCCGGGCACTGCCGTCCGATGCCGTCTTTGAGTGGACCGCTTCCAGCGTACCGTCCGGGAACCTGGAAACCTCGCTCCAATCCGCACTTGCCAGGCGGCCCGAACCGGAGGCCGTTCGTCAGGCAAAAACCGCGGCCGAAGCGGGCATGGGGATTGCGCGGGGCGGGTATTTTCCGTCCGTCGCCGCATTCGGGATGGTGGGGTATGGCAAGCCGGGGCTCGACTTGATCGGGAAAAAATGGATGGACTACTGGATCGTCGGGGTGGGTGCGGAATGGAACCTCTGGAACTGGGGGAAAACGCGTTCGTTGGCGCAGCAGGCATCCATGAAAACCGCGGGCTTGGTTGAAACCGAACGGCAGGTCCGGGATGCGGTGGTCCTCGAGGTCACCCAGACGTTCCTCCGTCTCGACGAAGCCCAAAAACGGCTGGAGTTGACCGACCGGATGCAAGAACAGTCCAGGGAAAGCTTCCGCGTCGCGGAGAACCTGTACAAACAGGGACAGTCGTCGCACATCGAATTTTTCGATGCCCAATCCGAATGGACCCGTGCGCAGCTGGCCCGGGCGCAGGCGGAAATCGACCTGATGGTCGCGCAGGCAAACTGGCGCAAGGCCGTGGGGGAAAATGGAAACGTTTATCCACATTAAGCGAAAGAGGATGGTCATGAACCGGAACTATCGACTTGCAGCAAGCATGCTTCTGTCCGTCGCCGTCGTCCTGGGATCATGCTCCAAAAAGCCGAAGACGGTTTTTGAAGGTTCGAGCACACTCGAGGCCACCGAAATCGTCGTCAGCGCGAAAACGGCGGGCACGGTTGTGCACATGGCCGTGGAGGAAGGGGACACGGTCCAGGCCGGGCAGGTGATCGCCCGGATTGAAACCGAAAAAACCGAACTCCAGAAGAAACAGCTCGCCGCCGGTCTCGCGGAACTCCGTCTGAACATCCGGAACGCAGAACGGGCTGCGGCCCTTGCGAAGGAGACATTCGACGCAGCCGAAAAAAAATTCAACCGCATCGGTTCGCTCCACGACGAAAACAGCGTGTCGCAGCAGCAGTACGAGGATGTGGAGACCGCCCATCTGGCGGCCAAGACCCAGAACGAGAACGCCGCCACAAGCCTGCAGGCCCTCAGGGCGAGGGAGGAGCAGGTCCGTGCACAGATCGAACTTGCAGACAGCCAACTCCGGGATGCCGAGATCACGGCGCCGATCCGCGGAACCGTGCTCCAGACCTACGTCGACCGGGGCGAAATGGCCCGTCCCGCCGGACCGGTCGCGTCCTTGGCCGATCTGACGAGGATGTGGATCAAGATTTACATCAAGGAAGAGGCGCTCGGGAAAATACGCCTCAACAACGAAGCCGAATTGAGGATCGGTTCCGATCCGGAACGCGTCTTCAAAGGGAGGGTGTCCTGGATTTCCTCCAAGGCCGAATTCACGCCAAAAATGGTGCAGACCAAGGATGCGCGTTCCGACCTGGTGTACGCGGTTAAAATCCAGATTCCGAATCCGGACGGCGTTCTGAAAATCGGCATGCCGGCGGATGTGGTATTGCGTTAATAAGAAAATTGTAAAATCGTCCGCGCTGATTCTGTTTCACGCGAAAATGGCTTGGGTGTGTCCAAAAAGTATGATTTCTGGTCCGCTCATGCTGATCCCGCTGCGCGTGACGATGGCTCGTCGAAACATGAGCGGCAAATATTCAAGTTGTCGCGCTTCGATCCCGGACTCGGGACTCAGCGCGATTGGTATTTTACCCTTTGAACTCCCCAAGAATCCGGCAATATTCCGCGAAACAGAATATTGAGTCGGGCTGAACGGAGTGATTTGCCAGAGTCCACTGAAAAAATGAAAATGAAAGATGAAAAAAATAGGGATAAAGCATTTTGGCATATGATGTAGACATGCGCGGTTTGATCAAGCGGTTCGGGCAGGTGACGGCCGTGGACGGACTGAGCCTCCGTGTGGACGAAAGCGAAATGATGGGCATGATCGGACCGGACGGAGCAGGGAAAACCACGGTGCTCCGGATGCTCTGCGGCCTGATCACACCGGATCAGGGCGAATGCATCGTGGCCGGGAAATCGACGGTGCGCGAGCTCGCGTTCGTCCGCAGCATCGTCGGTTACATGCCGCAGCGGTTTTCGCTGTACCCGGATCTCAGCGTGGAGGAAAACCTCCGTTTCTTTGCCGACCTCTTCCAGGTCGAGAAAACGGAAAGGGAAAAACGGCTTGAGCGGCTGCTCCGGTTCAGCCGGCTCGGCCCCTTCTCGAAACGCCGGGCTTCCGCGCTTTCCGGGGGCATGAAACAGAAGCTCGCGCTGTCGTGCACCTTGATCCATACGCCGAAAATCCTGTTCCTCGACGAACCGACCACGGGTGTGGATCCGGTCTCGCGCCGCGAATTTTGGGACATCCTGAAAGACCTGAAATCGGAGGGCGTGACCCTGCTCGTCACCACCCCCTACATGGACGAGGCGGCCAGGTGCGACCGGGTGGCCCTGGTTCACAAGGGACGGATCCTCCACATGTCGGAACCGGAAGCGATCCCCGGCCTGTTCCGGCACACCCTGCTCGAAATGACCTGCGACAACCATGTCGCGGCTGCCAAGGCTCTTTCCGCCAGCGGACGGTTCGTCAGCGTCCAGGGTTACGGGGACCGGATTCACGTCATCGGTGCGGGAACCAACGAGGCGATTTCCAGACAGGCCGAGGCAGTGCTCTCGGCCAAGGGTCTGCGCGTGTGCAAGATAAAACCGATCCGGCCAAGCATCGAGGACGTGTTCGTGGAGCTGCTGAATCGATGAAAAGAATCGTTCAAGTTCACATTTTCAGGGCACGATTTTCGCAATGCAGGGTTGCCCAAAAAGTCCGGAAACCGTCCGCGCTGATCCTGTTTCATGTGACAATGGCTTGGGGGTGTCCAAAAAGTATGATTTCTGGTCCGCTCATGCTGATCCCGCTGCGCGTGACGATGGCTCGTCGAAGCATGAGCGGAAATTATTATCCAGACTTTTGGGACAGACCCACGAAGAATATTCAGGTTACCAAGAATTTGGATTAATCCATGACGCCTTCTTATTCCGTTGAGGTCGAGAACCTGACGCGGCAGTTCGGTGCGTTCACGGCAGTGGACCGCATTTCCTTTCAGGTCCGCGACGGGGAAATTTTCGGATTCCTCGGAGCGAACGGGGCCGGCAAGACGACCACCATTAAAATGCTCTGCGGGCTTCTTCTGCCCACTTCCGGCCGCGGTTTGGTGGAAGGCTTTGACATTTTCACCCAGACGGACGAGATCAAGAACCACATCGGGTACATGTCGCAAAAATTTTCCCTGTACGAAGACTTGACCGTGTTCGAGAACCTGGAATTTTACGGTGGCATTTACGGAATTTCCGGGGAGTCCTTCCGCCGGGCGCTGGCCAAGGCCACAGCCTTCACGGGCCTCAAGGAGCAATACCGGCGGATGACGCACGACATTCCGCTCGGCTGGAAGCAGAGGCTGGCCTTGACCACGTCGCTGCTCCACCAGCCCAAGGTCCTTTTCCTGGACGAACCCACGGGCGGAGTGGACCCCATCTCGCGCCGGGAATTCTGGAAGCTGATCTACATGCTGGCCGACGAGGGAACCACGGTGTTCGTCACCACGCATTACATGGACGAGGCCGAATACTGCAACCGGCTTTCCATCATGCACGACGGGAGGATCGTTGCGGTCGGTTCGCCGCAGGAACTGAAAAAACGATACGGCAAAAAAACCATGGAAGATGTGTTCGTCGACCTCATCCGCGAAAAAATCCGGGAGCAGGCGTGAAGCCGGAATCAGGCGTGAAACCGAGGCTGTTCGCCATTCTGCAGAAGGAATTCATCCATATCTTCCGAGATCCGCGAAGCCTGGTGATCATTTTCCTCTGGCCGATCCTCATGGTTTTCATGTACGGATATGCCATCACGTTCGACATCCGGGAAATCCGGCTCGGCCTGCTTGATGAGGACCTGTCTACGGCCTCGCGCGACTTCGTACGTGATTTGACCGGTTCGGGGTATTTCCGCATCACCCAACGATTCTCTTCCCGCGAGGGCATCGAGCACGGCATGCTCGAAAGGCGCTTCACGGCCGCGCTCATCCTCCCGAAGGACTTTGGCCGGGACCTGCGGACCGTCCGGGAGGTTCCTGTTCAGCTGCTCGTCGACGGGTCCAACGTTACCACGGCGACCGTGGCCGTCAACTACCTCCGTTCGTTCTATTCCCTCCGGACGCTCGAACTCAATGCCGGCACGTTCCGGATGCCGTTCTCGGTCGAACCGCGCGTCTGGTACAACCCGGACCTGAAGAGCGCGCATTTTATCGTCCCCGGATTGGTGGCCGTGGTGATGATGATGATCTGTGCGCTGCTGACCTCGGTCACCTTGGTCCGGGAACGGGAAACCGGCACCCTGGAGCAGATTCTGGTTTCGCCGATCCGGCCGTTTGAAATGGTGGCCGGGAAGGTCGCTCCCTATATTCTCCTCGCGCTTCTCGATTCCGCCATGGTCATCGTTTTTTCGATTCTGGTGTTTCACGTTCCCTTCCGTGGGAACGCCGCTTTTCTTCTGGCAGCCTCGCTCAGCTACGTGTACTGCGCGCTGTCCATCGGGGTGCTCATTTCGTCCCGCGCCAAAACCCAGCAGGTGGCCATGATGGCTGCGATGGTCATGACGTTCCTCCCGAGCTTTCTCCTGTCCGGCTTCATCTTTCCCATCGCCTCGCTTCCCCTGGTCCTTCAGGCCGTCACGTATCTGGTTCCTGCGCGCTATTTTCTGGTCATTATCCGCAGCGTGATGTTGAAGGGCGTCGGAATGGCCGCACTGATCAAACCATTCCTGTTTCTGCTGGGTTTCGGAACGGTCGTTATGGCGGCCAGCGTCCGGCGGTTCAAGACCAACCTGGAAGACTGAACCATGCGGAAGATCGTATACATCATCCGAAAGGAATTCCTGCAGATGCGGCGGGATCCGCCCATGATGGCGCTGTTGTTCATCGTTCCCATCGTCCAGCTGCTCATTCTCGGATACACGGTTTCGACCGAGGTGCGCAACATCCGCATGGCCATTTGTGACCTGGACAACAGCCCCGTGAGTCGGGAGCTGGCCGACCGGTTCAGGCATTCGCGCTATTTCCAGATCCGGGACGTGGATCGGCAGCAGACGCGTATCGGCCGCCTGCTCGACGACGGGCGTGTCTCGGTGGCGCTGGTGTTCCCCAAGGGCCTCTCGGAAAACCTGGCCCGATTCATGCCGACGGGAATCCAGGTGTTGATGGACGGGCAGGACTCCAACACCTCGACCATCGCCCTCGGGTACGTCAGCGGGATTCTCGAAAACTACGTTCAAGATGTGCTTGCCTTGGCGGCCGGCCGTCTGGAAGGTTCAGACCTGCACCTCCTGAGGGTGGAGGTCCGCGTCTGGTACAACGAGGACCTGAAGGCCAGCCACTACATGGTACCGGGCATTGCGGTGTTTTTGCTCACGTTGGTCACGTCCCTCATCAGCGCCATGGGTCTGGTGCGCGAAAAGGAAATCGGCACTTTGGAACAGCTGCTCGTCTCCCCGGTCAAAAAGCATGAACTGTTGATCGGGAAAATGATTCCCTTTTCTGCCGTCGGATTCATCGAACTCGCGCTCGCCATCCTGTTTGCCAAACTCTGGTACCGCATCCCCATTGTCGGCAACCTGGGCCTGTTCGCCCTGTTTTCGCTGATTTATCTTTTCACCACGCTGGGAATCGGACTTCTGGTCTCGGCCTCGGCGCAGACCCAGCAGCAAGCCATGTTCATGACCGTTTTCCTCATGTTTTTTTTCATCATCATGTCGGGTTTCCTGTTCCCCGTCGAAAACATGCCCTTGACCATGCGGACGCTGTCCTACCTCGATCCCATGCGGTACATGATCACCGCCACCCGCGAGATCTTCATCAAGGGCGCCACGCTGCATTCGCTGTATGGACAGGGGTTCGCGCTCGTGGCGTTCAGCGGCGTCATCTTTACGTTCGCCGTTTGGCGTTTCCAGAGCAGGATGAAATGAGTGTCGTTTCATGCGATTTCCCCGAACGCGATCACGCGGCAAGCATGTTCGATGGTATCATCATCCTGGAGATGTTTCCATGGCAGCCAGAAGGTGGTTCATCGGATCCCTGCTGATCGTCTGCATTTCCACCCGATCCCATGGTCAGGATCTGTCCATCGCCAATGCAAGGGTAACCGTGCGGTTTCACCCGGCGACCGGGATGTTTGAAGGGGTCTGCGGGAATACGGTGTTTATCCAGGACGGACATTTGTCCGGTTCCGGAGGATCCGTATGAACTCCGCGTGTTCATGCCGGCTTCAGGGAAACGGGGAAAGCACGTTTTTGCGACCGTCTCCGCACCGGATGAACTGGCGGGAGTCCAGGTTCAGGTTCGACGGGACGGAAACCATTGCCGTGCTTTGTTTCGGGAACCAAAAGCTAGACCCGCGCCGGAACCTTCGATTTATTTCTGCCACAGCCTGTTGATCACGCGCAGCAGCACCAGGCCGGCGGCGGTGAACACACCGCACAGCGCGAGCGCGTAACCCGTCCTTCCGTACAGGAAATTTCCCACGGTGAACAATGCCGACCAGATGACCGTGCAACCGGCGAACCAACCGACCAGTGCCAGGGGAATGTTCTCGTGGGTGGCCTTTGCCTCCCGGTCTGAAACGCCCGCTTCCTTGCGGATCCGCTTCCAGCCGGGGCCAAAGGGCCGGGTTTTCTTGTAGAATGCGATCAAGGTGCCGTGGTCGGTCTTCGGTCCGATAAACGCCGTCAGAATCCAGCATACCGAGGTGAAGGCCACCGTGACCAGCAGAGCGATGTGGGTGCTGATGTGCACGCCGTTCCGGTTCAGAATCAGAATGGCCACGGAAACGACGAACGAACTGACCATGGCGACCACTTCGCACCAGGCGTTGACGCGCCACCAGAACCAGCGGATCAGATAGAGCAATCCGGTGCCGGCGCCGACCTGGAGGATGATGTCGAAGGCGTCTTTGGCCGTGTCGAGCACGAAAGTCAGGCTGGACGCGCAGACAAAGAGGAAAACCGTGGCCAGGCGGCCGGTCCACACGTAGTGTTTTTCGGTTGCGTCTTTTTTCAGGAACCGGCGATAAAAATCGTGCACCAGATACGAGGCGCCCCAGTTGAGGTGGGTCAGGATGGTCGAAGAATTGGCGGCGATCAGGCCACCCACCATCAGGCCGATGAAGCCGACAGGCAGGAACTTGAGCATGGCCGGATACGCGATGTCGTGTCCCAGCAGGCTCGGGTCGAGGGTCGGAAACGCCTTCTGGATGTCGGACAACTGCGGGTACACCAGAATGGAGCAAAGCGCCACGAGAATCCACGGCCAGGGCCGCAGGACATAATGGGCCACGTTGAAGAACAGGACGGCACCCAGGGAATCCTTTTCCGATTTGGAAGCGAGCATGCGCTGGGCGATGTAGCTGCCGCCGCCCGGTTCGGCGCCGGGATACCAGACCGCCCACCACTGCACCGCGATGGGCATGATGAACACCGCGATGGCCATGTCCAGGTTGTTTTTGAAATCCGGCAGGATGCTGAGGTAATTCAGCCCGCCGGGCCCTTTCGTGGCGGACAGTTTTTCCACCATGCCGTGCAGCCCTCCCACCTGGGGGAGCTTGACCGCAAAATAGGCTGCCGCAATGACCGCCGTCATTTTAATGAAAAACTGGACCATGTCGATGACCAACACGCCCCAAAGTCCGGAATGCGTGGCGAAGACCACGTTCAGCAATCCGACGAGGAGCAGGGTCTGCCAGCGCTCCATGCCGAACAAAATGCCGGCGATCTTGCATGCAGCCAGGTTCACCGTGGCCATGATCATGCAATTGAAAAACAACCCCAGGTAAACGGAGCGGAACCCGCGTACGACACCGGCGGCCTTGCCCGAATACCGGAGTTCGTAGAACTCGAGGTCCGTCATCACGCCCGAACGCCTCCACAGCCTCGCGTAAAAAAAGACGGTCGCCACACCGGTGAGGACGAAGGCCCACCAGACCCAATTGCCGGCCACGCCGTTCCGGCGGACGATATCGGTCACGAGGTTGGGTGTATCGCTCGAAAACGTGGTGGCCACCATGGAGAGCCCGGCCAGCCACCAGGGTACGGATCTGCCCGAGACGAAAAATTCCGATGTGTTCTTGCCGGCCCTCTTTCCGAAAAACAGGGCTGGAACGAAACAGACCAACAAGGACACGGCCACGATAATCCAATCGACGAGGTGAAGATGCATGGTTCGGCTCCTTTCGACGAAAGATCCAATCCCACTCCGGCACCCGACGATCCGCGGGTCATGGGTTCAGGTGAAATGATTCCAGGTCAAAAGTTAATACCTGGATGCCGTGAATGCAAGCACCATTTGACGCTGTCCACTTCGAATGCATTCCACGGTGCAACAGTTCTGCGAACCCACCAAAACTTTTTTTCGAAAAATGAAAAAATATTTTGACTTCAGGTTTGTTTTCATTAAATTTCAGATGTTTTAACAACCGACAGGGGCTACAGCATGCACAGAATTATGGTGGTTGACGACGAAGCGATCATCACCAGTCAGATGCAGGATTACCTTCAATTGCTGGGGTACGAGGTCGCCGGTATAGCCAATTCGGGAGAGGATGCCATTGAATCCGCCCGGAAACTTCTTCCCGACCTCATCCTCATGGACATTGTCATGCCCCGAAAGAAAATCGACGGCATCACCGCATCCGAAATCATCAAAAAAGAACTCGACATTCCTGTTATTTTCATGACCGCGTACGGCGGTGAAAAAATTCTGGAACGTGCCAAGACCGTCGAGCCGGTGGGTTTCATCATCAAGCCTTTTCAGGAAAACGAACTCAAGATCGCCATTGAAGTTGCTTTGTACCGCAAGGAGATGGAACGAAAGCTCCGCGAATCCGAGAAAAAATACCGCTCGGTCGTCGATGCCGCAGTCGATGCGATCTTTACCATCGATATCGACGGCAATGTGGTTTTCTGGAACCGGGCCTCCGAAGCCTTGTTCGGCCAAACGTCGGAAGCCACGATCGGGAAACCGTTCACACGGCTTCTGTCGGAATCCATCAGCGGCATGGTGCGGCAGGAAATGCGTCGGATCTTCTCGGGAGGCCATTCGGACATCGTCGGCAAGACCCTGGAGGCCAGCGGCATCCGGAAGGATGGAAGCACCTTCCCGGTTGAGTTCACGTTGACCGCCTGGAAAATCCATGAAGGCGTTTTTTTTACCATCATTGCCCGCGACATCACCGAACGAAAAAAGATAGAACAGATGAAAAGCGATTTTGTCTCGCTGGTGTCGCACCAGTTGAAGACGCCGGTGGCCGGCATCATGGGGTGCATCGACAACATGCTGATGGGGCTGACAGGCGAAATTACCGACAAACAGAAAGAGTATCTGAACATCATGCGCGACATCAGTTCCAGGAATCTCCGCATTATTTCCAACCTGTTGAACGTGTCCAGGATCGAACGAGGCATCGTCTCCGTGAATCTGCAGGCGCAGTCCCTGGATGAGGCCGTGGAAATTGCATTGAAGGGTTACCGGGATGCGATGGGCAAGAAAGGATTGAAACTGGTCATTCAGAAACCGCAGGAGGATATCCTCGTTCTTGCGGACCGCGACAAACTGGTGGAAGCGCTGATCAATTCAGTGGAAAACGCCGTCAAATTCACGGATGCGGGAACCATCACCGTTCGGATGAAAAAGCACGAAACGTCCGCGTTGGTGGAAATCCAGGACACCGGTCCCGGTTTGACGGAGGAGATGAAGCAAATGGTTTTCAAAAAAGACCGCATGTTCACCGGGGAACCTTCGATCAAAGAAGGGTGCGGCCTGGGTTTGTACACGGCCATGGAATTCATGAAACTGCAGCAGGGCACCATTTCCGTTCAATCCGATCCCGGAAAAGGGTGTACGTTCGTTTTTCGGATACCGCTTGCGAATTCCTGATATCACCCCACGGAGGACAACGATGGAAAAAATAAAAAAGGGAACCATTCTCATTGTGGAAGACGAACCGGTGTTCCGGTTGATTTACAAGGGTGTTTTTGAACACGACGGATATGTCGTGCTGGAGGCTCAGGACGGGGAAATCGGCTGGCAGATGGCGGTCGAAAAAAAACCGGATTTGGTTCTCCTGGATTTGATCCTGCCCAGGGCCAGCGGGTACGAGGTGCTTCAGCGCATCCGCAAAGAGGAAAGCATCAAAACCATGCCGGTGGTGATTTTTTCCATCATGGGTGCCGAGAAGGACATTCAAAAGGCGCTGGATCTGGGCGCCGATTACTACCGGGTAAAAGGATCCAATTCACCCCGGGACATTTTAGGCGAAATCAATACCATTTTTGATAAACTCAGGGGCGGCAGGAAAACCTGATCCCGCACCGGCCGTTCCCACGCCACAGACGTCAAAGGGGGAATGCAGGCGTCTTTCATGCTGAACAACCATCGACGGATTTTTCCATGTCTGATCCCATTACCGAATTCCATGAACACCGCGAAGCCATGAACCGCAAAATCCTGGAAGCCGACAATCTGGACATCAAACGGTTTTTTGCCCTGGACACGTCCGTGTACCGGGACGGCGCCCTCGACAAGAAGACCAAGGAACTGCTGGGCCTGGTGGCGTCCACAGTGCTCCGGTGCAACGATTGCATCCTATACCACATCACGGAATGCGTCAAGGCCGGTGTGACGGTTCCCGAATTCCACGAGGCCATGTCCATCGCCCTGGTGGTCGGCGGCTCGATCACCATTCCGCATCTCCGTTACGCCTTCGCCATGATGGAAAAGGCGCGGTCTCAGGACAAACTCTATGGATCTGGTTCGTAAACTGCGGCAGCACGAACCGGTGCTGCGGCTTTTCCGGGAAAAAGAAAGGCCTGCTCTCGATTCGGAGATCGGCCGTTTTGTTCCGGGAAACGAAACCGTCAATTCCGCCGGCCATTTTTTTAAATCCGAACAGGTTTTTCAAACGGACCATGTCCACGGCCGAATTCCCATCGATCTTCTTTTCGAGACCCCTGCGTCCGTTTTCAGCCTCGTCGGAAAAGATTCCACCCTCGCCGGTCTGGATTTCAGTAAGACCGTGTTCCTGGATACGGAAACCACGGGTCTTGCCGGGGGAACCGGGACAGTTGCTTTTCTCATCGGCCTGGGAATCTTTACCGAGAACGGATTCTGCATCGAACAGTTTTTCATGCGGGACTACAACGAAGAGCGCGCCGTGCTCACGGCTCTGCAGGAGCGGCTCCAACCGTTCCGCTTCCTCGTCAGCTACAACGGCAAGGGCTACGACCTCAACCTGCTTTCCACGCGCTTCACACTGGCGAGGATGGACAATCCAGCCGAGGATTTTCCGCACCTCGACCTCCTGCACTCGGCGCGGCGGCTCTGGAAGCGGCGGCTCGGCGATTGCAGCCTCGGAAGCATCGAGCGGTCGGTTCTCGGATTTGTGCGTGAAGACGACGTGCCGAGTTTCATCATTCCCAACCTGTATTTCGAATACCTAAGGACGCGAAATGCGGAAAAACTGGCCCCGGTTTTCCGGCACAACCAAATGGACATCCTGGCGCTGGCCGCATTGGCCGGCCTGTCCGGCAGGATCCATCACCGTCCGGCGGACCACCTGGACCATCCCCTTGATTTTATTTCGCTCGGCAGGGCAATGGAAAAACTGTTCCGTCTGGAGGAGGCCGCGGCCTGTTTCCGCAAGGCCCTCGACCACCCCTTGGAACCCGATGAAAAGGAGGAGGCGCTTCTCCGTCTGGGATCGGTGTGGAAACGCATGGGCGCCTGGGACAAGGCGGTCCAGGTCTGGGAATACATCGTTGAGCACGCGTCCTTTTCCACCTTCCCTTACGAGGAGCTGGCAAAATACCACGAGCACCGCGCGGGCGATTTCCAAAAAGCGTCGTGGTGGACCCAGCGCGCCCTCGACCGGATCGGCGTGATCGGCGAGTTGAACCCGGACCTGTTTATGGATGAGGACAAACGCGATCTGGAAATCCGCCTGAACCGGTTGAAACGGAAAATGAAAGGTTTGATGAAAGGATAGGAATTGACGCCGCGCAAAAAATTCTTCATCGATCTATTCCTTTTTGCTGCCACCGTTTACTTCGCGTGGTGGAACCAATGGCGGGTTGCGGACCTGGCCTGGAGTCTGTGGATTTCCAGCCTGACATTGGGCTACTTGTTCATCCTCGTTTCGATCGTTGGAACCCTGGTGCATGGACCCGCGCAGATTTTCAAATCGAAACCGTCGGAAAAGGATGACACGAAATCCAACCATCCCATTGCCAGCGCGATCGCGCCCATCGTGTTTATCCTGTTTCTGACCGGATTCTCGGAGTTCACCCTGTACATTCTGCCCTACGCGCTTTTGATCTTGTTTTTCCGGCTCGCGCCTGTTCTGCACCAAAAACCGGGCTGGGGTTTTGTGCCCAACGTGCCGCCCGCCGTTGCCGATGTGTTGATTGCGCTTCCCGTCATGCTTTTTCTGCTCGCCTTCTTCACGGTCCATTTCGGCGGTTTCCACATGGTGCACGGCATGTTTCTCAACCAGTACTTCCCGCTGTTGGCCCAATATCCCGTTTCCACATCCATCAAAGGCGAAATGTCGCTTTTCAGGACCCTGATTCTGACGTCGTTCTCGAAATACTGGTTTTTCGTTCTGACCAGCGCATTGAGCTCCTGGAAAAATTTCATCAAAGCCTTTCGGACCAACGACGGCAGCATGATGATGCGGCCGTATCTAAACGTCATACGCATGCACGTCATGATTTTCGTGTTCGCGGCCATGAATGCCTTTAAAATCGAGGGTGCGGCGCTGTACATCCTGCTCGTGCTTTACTTTTTCCCAATCACCAGTCTGGTGGGGATTTTCAGGAAAAAGAAAAAAGTGGAGTGAACCGCCAAGGGCGCGAAGGACGCAAAAAAAGCATTATCCCGGATTGTTCATGCATATGCTTTTCGGTGATTGAACCGGGCCCCGGTTAAAGGATGAGGCTTTTACGATTGTAGCGGGATTCGTTGTTGCGATTCATTTTCAACATTTAAACAGACGAGGGAATTGCAATGTTCTTTATCAACCTATTCGGGAAGTTGATCCGGATTCTCGAGTCCGGTGCGACTCCCCGCCGCATCGCCTGGGCATTCGCGCTCGGCACGATTCCGGGCTGGACGCCTGTGGCGTGCCTGCATAACGGAATCGTCCTGATCTTGCTTTGCATCTTCAACATCCCTTTCAGCGCGGGGATTTTCGGCTTTGCCGTTGCCGGTCTTCTCGCCCTGATGCTCGATCCGCTTTTCCATTCCATCGGGTATGCCGTGCTGGTGCAAATACCCTTTCTCAAACCGTTGTGGACCTGGCTGTACAACGTGCCGTTGGCGCCTCTCCTGCGGCTGAACAACACCGTTGTGATGGGAAGCCTGATTTTCTCCTTCATCCTGCTTTTTCCCACGGTTTTCTTTTTCAAAGGGTTCGTGGTCCGGTACAGAACCCATTGGCGCAAACATGTGGATCGTTTGAAAATCATGAAAATCATCAAAGGAACCGGAATTGTGCAATGGGTCCAGAAACTCAAGGGAATGGAGGGATAGGACCATGAGATGGAAGGGTTTGATTCCGCTTGTTCTGACACTTGGTTTTCTGGCTCTTGGTTCCGTCCTTTTCATGGACAAGTGGATTGAATCGGGCATTGAAAAGGCCGGTCAGTCGATAACCGGAGCCAAGGTCGAAATAGACGGGTTTCATTTGAATTTGTTCAAACTGACCGTCCAATGGGACAGGCTTCAAGCAGCGGATGCCCGCAGCACCATGCGAAACCTGGTCGAGACCGGCCGGGCCGCCTTTCGCATGAGCTTTCCGGCGCTGCTGCGCAGACGCGTGGTGATTCACGAAATGACGGTGGCGGATGTCCGCTCCGGTTCTCCCAGAAAAACAGACGGCGCCCTCCCCCAAAAAGAACCGAAACCTACATCCGGCCAGCCGGATTTTCTGGACAAGGTGAAGGCGAAGATCAAATCCGAGATCGAAACCATGCCCGTGGTCCGGTTCGACCTGGGTAAATTGAAACGCAGCTTCAACGCGGACAGTTTGGTTGCCATCGCTGGTCTACGGCTTCCGGGCCGGCTCGATTCGGTGCGGTTGGATGCGGCTGCCGCAGCCGCCGATTGGGACGCTTTTTTCAAAACGTTCCACCCCGACGACGATCTCGTCAAAGTACGTGACGAAATAAAGAATGTGGATCCAAAGCAGATCAAAACCGTGCCCGAACTCCTTTCCACACTGAATACGGTCCAGGCATCGTGGAAAACGGTCAAGGCGATTTCCGACACGGTGTCGTCCCGGAACCAGAAATTCAAGCAAGATTACAGCCGGCTTTCTTCCTACACCGGCCAACTGAAAACGTGGGTCCAGGACGATTACCGAGGCGTTCTGGCGAAGGCGCAGCTGCCGGACCTGTCCGTGCAGCAGGTCGGAAAAATGGTTTTCGGTCCGCATCTCGCAAGCCAGGCGGAAACGTGGATTGACCGCTACCAGAGCTTAAAGAAAATCCTGCCCAAGAAATCGGACAAACCGGAGAAAAAGAAAAAAGAAAAACGGACGCGCATGCGCGGTCAAGATATCGCTTTCGCTGACCGGCACGGCTGGCCGACATTCACGGTGGAGAAACTTTCTTTATCCGGGCAGACCGGCCCCACGGATTCGTCCGCCGGTTTCAGGCTTCGCGGGGAAGTGACGGACATTTCGTCCCAGCCCTGGATCACGGGACGGCCCGTGGTCGTGTCCTTATCGGGAAATAAAACCGACGGCCGTTCGGTGGACGTCCTGGCCGTTCTGGACCACCGAACGGAACTGGCCAGCGACAGCTTCACCGTGAAGTTCGCGAACGTCAGCTTGAACCACATCGCTGTTGAGAAGAGCGCTTATCTGCCGTCCCAAATCCGGAAGGGCAGTGCCGATTTCAATTGCAGCGCGATGGTTCTCGAGAACGCCGTTTCCGTCAAATTCAGCTCCCTTGCGCGTGGGCTCGCATTCGACTTCGACAGCACGGCCGTGACCGACACTTTTGTCCGCATTCTGCGCGATGTCATTTCCCGGCTGGATGAAATCACACTCAACGCCGGCATGAAGGGTGCGGGCGAGGACATCCATATCCGACTCGATTCGAACCTTGATGACAAGGTCGGCGGAGAGCTGAAGCGGGTGGGCAGTCAGGCACTAACAGACGCTCAGAACAAAATCACGGCCCGGTTGAAGAATATCGAGAATGAAAAACGCGCCGAACTGGCCAAGGTGCTTGAAGAAAAGCAAAAAGAATTCGAACAGAAACTTGCTTCATGCGTCAAGTTAAGCGGCGAGCAGAAGGCGTTGGTCCAGGAAAAACTCAAGCTGGTACAGGATGAAATAGACAAGCGTACGAACAAGGAACAGGACCAGCTCGGCAAGAAAGCGCGTGATCTGCTGGACGGAGTGTTGAAGAAGAAATAATTTTATGCCGTCGTGGATGGTGCACTCCAAATCCATCCAAAAAAATGGGAGGTTTGATGATTCGAAACATGGTATTCCCTTTGCTGGTTTTTGTTGGTTCGGGATGGATTTACGGCCAACAGGACAATCTCAACGACCTGATCCGGAAAATTGATGAACGGTCCAAAACTTACAAGGAATACCATGAGTATTCCGCCTCCGCGGTTTCGGTGTACAAGGAGATGGATAATTCATGGAAACCCGGAAAGGTGACGTCCATTTTCAAACAAATCCGGCAGGTTGACAGCAGCCGGGTCGAGACGATTACACGGGCTGTGGAGATTCAGAAAGGCAAGGAAACGGACATCACGGAAAAGGTCCTGGCAAACGAAAAAAAACGGCAGGACCGCGCCAAGGGCAAGACGGAGGATGCAAAGCAGTCTAAAAAAGAAGGCAGGAACCAAACCTTTGCCGTCGGGTACAAAGAACTGTATCCGTTCTCCGATGAAGAGAGAAAGCAATATATTTTCTCACAAAAACCGGACACCGTGCTGTCCGGCAAACCGTTGCTGCACATCCTTGCCAGTGCCAGGGAACGAACGGGCAACAGGTACGAAGGGAGTTATTTTGTTGATCCCCAAACGTACGACATTTTGCTGATTGATGCCGCCCCCGCAAAAAATCCTAAATTCGTCAAGGACATGCGCATCCGGATGGCCTTCGAGGTGTTGCCCGGAAATTACTGGATGTTCAAATCCTACAGGATGAGAATCTTCGCGAGCCTCCTGATCAAGAAAGTCCGTATTGAAGCCGAAGAAACGTATTCCGATTTTACCATTGTCCGCTGAACACCAATCCGTTTTGAAGCAGAGAAAACACATTCGCGTCACCGGCATTGTCCAAGGCGTCGGATTTCGTCCATTCGTCTACCGACTTGCCGTTCTACTCAACCTCAAGGGATTCGTGGCCAATTCGTCCAGCGGTGTGGACATTCAAATCGAAGGCGAAATGGATGCCATCGGCCGGTTTTTGGAACGCATCCGTCTTGAGGCCCCGGTCCAGTCGAGGATCGCCGGCATCGACGTCGCAGACGTACCCCTGCAAAACGATTTCGAATTTTCCATCCGTTCCAGCCGTGCGGATACGAGCCGGCTTGCCCTGATCTCGCCGGACATCGGCATTTGCGATGACTGCCTCCGCGAACTGTTCGATCCGCATGACAGACGGTACCGTTACCCATTCATCAACTGCACCAACTGCGGTCCGCGCTACACCATTTTGAAAGAAATTCCGTACGATCGGCCGAACACCACCATGGCGGTTTTCCTCCTGTGCCCGGATTGCCTTCGTGAATATCAAGATCCGTCGAACCGCCGATTTCACGCCCAGCCGAACGCCTGTCCTGTCTGCGGGCCGAAGGTGTGGCTGACGGACCGGGCGGGCACGACGATCGACACGGAGGATCCGGTCCGTGAAACGATCCGGCGCCTGAAAAACGGAGCCGTTGCCGCGATCAAGGGGATAGGAGGATTTCACCTGGCCTGCGACGCGACGCGCGAGGATGCCGTCCGTCTGCTGCGGGAAAAAAAATCCCGGGAGGAAAAACCACTTGCCGTCATGGTGAAAGACGTGTCGGTGTTGCGTGAGGTCGTCCAATGGACCGTGCTGGAAAGGGACATCCTGCAATCCCCGAGAAGACCCATCGTGCTTCTTCCGAAACGCCATCCCAATCCGCTGGCCGAATCCGTTGCGCCGCGAAACGGATATTTCGGTATTTTGCTGGCCTACTCGCCGCTGCACCGCCTGTTGTTTGATGGGGACCGGTCGGGCCGCACCGGAAACGGTATCCAGTTCCTGGTGATGACCAGCGGGAATCTCTCCGAGGAACCGATATCCGTCGGTAACGAGGAGGCCTTGAAACGCCTCGGCGGCATCGCGGATTGTTTTCTGATGCATGACCGGGACATTTTCATCCGAAACGACGATTCGGTCGTCCTCGTCGCGGCGGGACTGCCCCGGACGGTCCGGCGTTCGCGGGGATATGCTCCGGAACCGATTTTTCTCCGGAAGAGTGGTCCGCCGGTCCTGGCCGTGGGGGGCGAATTGAAAAACGCCGTATGCCTGACCCAGGGGGACCGGGCATTTCTAAGCCAGCACATCGGAGACCTGGAGAACGAGGAAACGCTCGACGGTTTCGAAAAGACCATACGCCATCTGGAACGCATTCTCAGGATTCGAGCGGAAATTCTGGCCCACGACCTGCATCCGGACTATTTATCCACTCGATGGGCTCTCGAACAGAGGGGATTCCGGTTTGTCCCTGTTCAGCACCACCATGCACACATCGCCTCCTGCCTTGCGGAAAACGGGCGTGAAGACAGGGTCATCGGCTTCTCCCTCGACGGCACGGGGTACGGATCGGACGGCCAGATTTGGGGAGGAGAAATCCTTCTCGCCGATCTCGGCCGGTTCGAACGGACCGCCCACCTGTCGTCCTTTCCGCTCGCCGGCGCAGACCGTGCCGTGCGGGAGCCCTGGAGGTCGGCTGTGGGCGTGTTGTACAGCGTTTGGGAGAACCGGTGGAAACAACCGCCGGAGGCGGATGCCTTTCTGGAATGGATTCAATCCTGTCCGTTGGTTCCGGCCGCTGGTGAGAAAGAGGTCCGGACCGTCATTGAAATGATCCGCGCGAACTTCAATACGGTCCAGACGTCCAGCCTGGGAAGGCTGTTCGATGCGGTGTCGGCCTTGGCCGGGGTTTGCGTACGATCCGCATTCGAAGGGCAGGCGGCCATGGAACTCGAAATGGCCATGGAAACGGTCCGAGCGCGTCCGGATTGCGCCTACACATTCACCATCCGGGAGGATTCGGGAACCTGGCTGATCGAATCCGACAGCATGATTCCAGAACTTCTGCAGGATGTCCGGACCAATGCCGGTTCGGCGTTGATCAGCCTGAAATTCCACCGCGCTCTCGTGCATTCATTCGTCCGGGTTGCCGAAAAAGTGCGCGAGCAGTCCGGAATCGAGACGGCCGCCCTTTCCGGAGGCTGTTTTCAGAACCGATTTCTCCTCGAGCAGCTAACGGCCGCTCTGGTACAGGCCGGATTTGAAGTCCTCAACCATTCCATGGTCCCGCCAAACGACGGCGGGCTGGCCCTCGGGCAGGCTGCCATCGCCTCCAACCTCCTGTCCTCCGGTAGCGTGGATTTGTCTTGATTTCATTATTGGGGTTTAGTATCTTATTCACATACTTCTGCTGAGGTTGCCTATGCCTGGCCGGCGCCGGCACTTTACACTGATTCGGGGCAAAAGACCGGATTTTTTTGAAAGCAAATATGTATTCTGCCTTTTTGTTGCGCTGCTTCTGACCATCGCCGATGGAATATTCACCATTTACCTGGTGCAAAAAGGAGCCTGGGAAGCCAATCCGGTCATGAGGTATGCCATTTCGGTGAGTTATGAGTTTTTTATATCACTGAAATTTTTTCTGACGGCGGGCGGCCTCCTGTTTCTGCTGAAAAACGGTAACCGAAGGATTTTTCGCGGTCTTTTTTCTCTCGAAGAAATTGCCGCTGGAATCGTTCTTTTTTACGAAGGTTTGATCATTTACG
>Ga0315277_10002928_pt1 | contig 23450 bp, 17 predicted proteins | sample YL17G05_15_MG_FD_203695 | JGI IMG/M metagenome (GOLD analysis project Ga0315277, IMG submission 203695) | Sediment microbial communities from Yellowstone Lake, YNP, Wyoming, USA - YL17G05_15 | ecosystem: Environmental > Aquatic > Freshwater > Lake > Sediment | place: USA: Wyoming | collected...
GCGCTCCCACGACCAGCAGGGCGGAAGCCGCCACGAGCTTCCCTTGTAGCGTGTCGAGGATGTTCCAACGCCGTCGAGACACGCTACACCTCCGTCACCAGCCGATATCCGGTACCCCAGACCGTTTCGATGCGCAGGCCGCTGCCCTTCAGCTTCTCGCGGAGGCGGGCGACGTGTACGTCAACGGTGCGCAGTGCATAGAACGATGTGCCCCATGCCAGGTCAAGTAGCCGATCCCTGTCGAGTACGACGTTCGGAAAGCGGGCAAACGTAGCCAACAGATCGAACTCCTTCGGCGTAAGAGGTACGACCTGACCGTGAATACTGGCTTCGTGGCAGTCCAGGTCCATCACGAGGTGGCCCAGCTCCAGCCGTCCCAAGTAGACCTGGCGATCGGTACGAGCCCGTCGGAGGATGGCGTCGACCCGCGCCACAAGCTCGTCAGGGTTGAACGGCTTCGTGACGTAGTCATCAGCGCCCAGGCGCAATCCCGCAATCTTGTCGATGTCTGAGGAGCGGGCCGTCAACAACAGAACCGGCACGTGGCCTCGTATCTTGCGGCAGATCTGGAGGCCGTCCGGCCCGGGCATCATGATATCCAGGACCACAAGTGCCGGCCGCGACTCCCACACCTTGCGCAATGTCTCCTCACCATCAAACGCTGTCTCCACGCGATAGCCGGCCCGCCGCAGGTACAACGACACAAGCTCGACGGTGTGTTCATCGTCATCGGCAACAAGAACCACGCTATCGTTCATGCAAGCGGCCTCGCCTGAACGGGCCTCCGCAGGGGAGTCGCCGGGCTCACTCGCAGGGCTCGCCCGTCTCAATTATACCTCCCCGCTCATCTCCCCCTCGGCGCTACCGCCCGATCGGCGGGGGCACGGCTTCGCCCGATGGTCGCTTACCGTAGCCGACTCGCCGTCGACTGCAATGGTCATTGACACTGTAATTCGACAAGGCCCGTCCTTCGACAGGCTCACGACGAGCGGAACTTGCCCGCTCATGGTGAGCTTGTCGAACCATTAGCGGCCCTCTTTTCGTCTCACAAACATGCCGCATTATTTTCTCAATGGCCATCAGGATTCACTGCAAAATGGCTAGCGTCCATTCCCACCTTATCGGGTTGTCGCATCACTCTGCCCGAAGCGCCTCGATCGGGTCCAGGCGGGACGCCCGGAACGCGGGATAGATTCCAAAGAAGAGGCCAGTCACCACTGACACACCGAACGCGGCGAAGATGCTCCACGGCGTTATCACGGTTGTCACCGGCGAACCGGTGCCGAAATCCTGGCCGTTGGCGATCCGCGCGGCGACGACTCCAGCAAGCACGCCGATCGCTCCACCCGCCAGTGTCACGATGACCGCCTCGATGATGAACTGCATGAGGATGTCGCCCCTGCTGGCGCCGACCGCCTTCCGGATACCGATCTCGCGCGTCCGCTCCGTTACGGACACCAGCATGATGTTCATGATGCCGATGCCGCCGACCACCAGCGAGATGCCGGCGATGGCACCCAGGAGGATCGTCAGCGTGCGACTCACCTTGTTCGCCGTGCTGAGGAGATCGCTCTGGGTCTTGACGGTGAAGTCCTCCTTGGAGTCGTGGCGCTCGTACAAGAGTTGCTGGATATCTTCCTTCGTCTGTTCGAGTTTGTCACCTTCCGTGACCTTGACAATGATCTGCTGGACATTCGACGCCCCGGTCGCGCTGCGGCCGAAGGGTACCCGGGCCAGAAACGTGGTGAGCGGCACGAGGATCTGAGTGTCGTCAGTACCGCTTCCGGACGCACCCCGCTCCTCCATGATACCGATCACGCTGAGACTCAGGGAAAACGGCCCAAAGCTGAGACGCACATCCTTGCCGACCGCGTCCTCTGGCGTATCGAAGAGATCTTCGGCCACCTTCGCGCCCAGGACCACGTTCGTTGTCTTCCGGCGCATGTCATCGTCGCTGAGAAACCTACCGGCCGCGACCTTGTAACTTCGAACGTATTCGAAGTCCGGCTGGGTGGCGGTCATGGTAGCGGTGGTGTTCCTCCCGTTGCCGACGACCTGCGACTCCAAATCTAGCTTGAACTGGCCGATCACCCCCCCAACGTACGGGAAGCTTTGGGTATCTCCGATCGCGTCAGCGTCCTGGGTAGTGAGCGTAGATGCAGTCATGCGGATAGGGCCGCCCTGCTGGGTTTCTGTGGGTTCGATGACGAGGAGGTTGCTGCCGAGCCCCCGCACCTCCTTGGTGACGCCCTGCTCTGCACCCTGGCCGGCCGCCATGAGGGCGATCACAGCGCCCACGCCGATGACGATGCCCAGCACGGTGAGGCCGGTGCGGAGCTTGTTTATGCTAAGCGCTACGAGCGCCGCCTGGACCAGGTCAAAGGCGATCATGCGGGCACCCCCTCTTCATGCTCGGGCTGCGCCAGCGTGGGCACACGGATGCTCTCCGGAGGCGCGTCCGAGACGATGCGCCCGTCGCGCATCTGGACCACGCGGCGCGTATAGGCCGCCACCTCCGACTCGTGGGTCACCAAAACGATTGTGATACCGCGCTCGCTGTTGAGCCGGACGAACGTCTCCATCAGGTCCGCTGTGCTCTTCGTGTCAAGGGCACCCGTCGGCTCATCGGCGAGGATTAAGGCAGGATTCGTCACCAAGGCTCGAGCGATGGCGACGCGTTGCTGCTGACCGCCCGACAACTGCGTCGGCCGGTGGTGCGCGCGGTCCAAGACGCCGACCTGCGCCAGCGCACGCATCGCCAGCTGCCGCCGGTTACGCGAGCGCCGGTAGGTGAGGGGCAACTCGACCTGCATGATAGCCGGCAAACGCGGGAGCAGGTTGAACGACTGGAACACGAAGCCGATGCGCCTGCTGCGCACCCTGGCGAGCTGCACATCGCTCATCCGGTGCACATCGTAGCCTTCCAGTTCATACGTGCCGCGAGTGGGCCTGTCCAGGCAGCCCAAGATGTGCATCAGCGTCGACTTGCCCGACCCGGATGGTCCCACGATGGCCAGGAACTCACCGCGCTCGATGTCCAGATCGATGCCCTGTAGCGCGGGCACGAGGACATCGCCGGCGCGGTAGACCTTGATGATGCCGCGGAGGCGAATCACGGCGCGCCGCCTACCCCGCCCGGCGGGCCGCCGCCGAACTCGAACGTGATGCCACCCCCTTGGGTTCCGGTGCGCGGGGTGGCCTGCGCCGATGTCGTGGCGCGGCCGGGGATGATAATCGTCTGCCCTTCCTCCAGGCCTCTCACGATCTCCGTGTTCGTCCCGTCGCTGAGCCCGGTCTCGACCACTAGCCTCTCGGTTGAACCATCGTCCTTCTGCACCTCGACCACGCTGTTCTGTCCCTCGGTCTGGATGGCGCGGTCCGGAATCACAAGCACGTTCTGGGCCTGAGCCACTATGATCGTCACGGTGGCGTTCATGCCGGGGAGTGGTTTCGCCTCGCTAGTTGCGGTGGCCTGCGGCGTGCTTACGCCAGCAGCGGGAGTGGCTCCCGCCACGGGTGTGCCGACAGGCGGCGCCGCGTTGCCACCCGGCGCGCCGACACCGGCGGGGGGAGTGGCTCCGACCGCAGGTACGCCGGCCGGCGGCGTTGCGCTGGCACCCGCCGCGCCTCCAAGCGTTGATCGGCGGCCACCCGGCGTGCCCTGAGGCGTCGCCCCTGTCGTACCGGCCGTTGCTCCAGTCACGAAGCGGGCCCGCACCTGATAAGTGACGACACCCTGAGTCGTGGTCGGACTCACTCCGACGGAGTCAATAACGATGGGGAACTCACTGCCCTCTAGCGCATCGAAAACGGCAGTGCCCGACTGGCCGGCCTTCACGTTCGGCAAATCGGATTCGGTGATCGTCAGATTAAGGCGGACCGCATCCGGTGTGTTGAGAACGATTGCTGCATCTCCACCAGCTCCCGCAACCACTTCACCTACCTCAACGTTGAGTGCCGCTACTGTGCCGTCGAACGGCGCGACGAGCTTTGCCCCCTCGAGGTTCTTCTGCGCCTGCTTGACGGAGAGTTCGGCAAGCTGTAATTGGTTGCGCTGAAGGGCGATGTCTTCCGGCGTCGAGCCTGCGTAAGTCTCGTTGACCTTCGCCTGTGTCGCGGCGAGCGCCGCGGCGGCCGTTTCAACATTGTCCTGCGCTGTCTCGATCTCGCTCTCCGTCGACCCTTGGTTCAGTTCCGCGAGCTTGGCCTTCGCCACGTCGAGCGCTGCGGCGGCCGTTTCAACGTTGCCCTGCGCCTTCTCCAGATCGCTCTGCATCGGCCCCTGGCCGAGTTCGGCGAGCTTCGCCTTCGCCGTGTCGAGGGCCGCGGTGGCCGTCTTGACGTTTTCCTGTGCTGTGGCGAGCTCGCTCTGTGTCGGCCCCTGGTTGAGTTCCGCAAGCTTGGCGTTCGCCGCGTCAAGCGCCTGTTGTGCTGCCGTGACAGCGGCGTCCGCCTTGGCTATGTCCTCACTGCTGGGGCCTTGTTCCGCTTTGGCAAGATCGCTCTGGGCCGCAGCAAGGTCCACTTGAGCTGACTGAACGGCAGCGTCGGCGCTCGCCTTAGTCGACAAGGCGTTCTTGTAGGACGTGCTGGCAAGCAGCACCGATGCAGCGTGGGTTGCGAGCGCCGCCGGCGTCCCGGTGGCCTTTATGTTCAGCAGGGCGGCTTCATCCGTGGAGGAGATCGGCGCCGCTCCCGTCGTACAGAAGGAAGGGGAGGTCGGGGGGCTAAGGGTGTTGTCAATGGCGCAATAGGCTGTTTCCTCGGCCGTCAATGACAGCCCGGCCGACGTGAGGCTGTCGGCGGCGTTGGCGGCCGTGCGTTCGGCGTTGTCCAGCGCGTTCTGTGCCTTCGTGACGGCTGCTTCGGCGGCGGCAATGGCATCCTCACTGGCCGAGTCTAGCTGCGCGCGCGAGGCCTCCGCCTGATCGAGCTGCGCCTGCGCCGAGGTCACGGCCTGCTGGGCCGAGAGCTGTTCGCTGGCGGTGGGAGGGGCCTGGAGATCGCTCAGGGCGCGATTAGCCTGATCGAGCTGTGCCTGCGCCGAAGTCACCCCCTGTTCAGCCGAGAGCCGTTCGCTGTCGGTAGGAGCGGCCGTTAGATCGCTCAGGGCGCGGTTAGCCTGATCGTAGTTCGCCTGCGCCGAAACCACCGCCTGCTCTGCCGAGAGCCTTTCACTAGCGATAGGACCCTCCAAGAGATCCTGAAGGGCGCGGTTAGCCTGATCGTAGCTCGCCTGCGCCTGAACGAGGCTCTGATCGGCTGATGCCAGCTCGGACTCAGTGCTGCCCTTGAGAAGCTGGCTTAGCCTTGTCTGAGCGGAGGAGAGGTTCACTTCTGCGGTCGTCAAGGCGTCCTGGAGTTCGTCTGACTCGAGCTCGGCAAGCACGTCTCCCGCCTTGACCTTCTGCCCAAGCGTCACGTGCACGGCTGAAACACGGCCGGACTGGTCGAACGAGAGGTCTGTCGTCGACTGCGCAGCAACGGTGCCGGTGGTGCTGACCGTCTTCGATATTGAGCCTCTCTGCACCGTCGCCGTCTGGATTTCCGCCGTCGCCGAACCTCCGCCGCTTAGCACCACAGCCCAGAGCGCGTAGGCGCCCGCCCCGACCAGAACTGCGAGCGCCGCCAGTCCAACCAGACGATTGCGCCAGCGATGCTCGGCGCCGTCCAGCAGATCTCCGTAGTCGCTCAGCGCTTCACTCATGGCTTCACCTCTCTCGGGATCGCCCAGCTAGCCAGGCCCTGCCAGGCGCGCATCCCTGGCTGGAGCTCGTCCAGCCATGGCGCGGACACCCTTACGGGAGACCTAAGGGCCGGGAAGGCAGGCCAGCCCGTGCCGGCCGGTCTGCGGCCTGCCCTCTTCGACCGGCGCGCCTCGAGTCACCCTCCTGCGGTCTTCCGCGGCGAGACTTGCGTGCGATACGCCGCCCCGCCCTCCGAATCTAGCTCGGCCATTCGGCAAGAGTCGCCTCTGCGGACAACTTCTGCCCCTCCCGGATCACCGTGAGGGAGACAGCGTCCCCCACCTTCTTCTCCGTGTCCAGGTAGCCGCTCAGCTCATTGATACTGGAAACATCGTGGCCATCGGCCGCCACGATCACATCTCCGCCCGTAGGCGGGGTCCCGGTTGCCGTCGCTTCCAACTCCGACCGTGACGCCGCGTGTAGGCCCGCCTGCTGGGCAGGACTGCCGTCTGACACTACGATAACGTACACGCCCGAATCCACGGACAGGCCAAGATCCTGGGCCAGAGCCGTCGTGACATCTTGACCCGCTATTCCCAGCCAGGGGTGGCTCACCGTCTTGCCGGCAAGCATGTCCGGTAGGAACCGCTTGGCGGTGTTGATAGGAACGGCAAACGCGATGCCCACGTTGACGTCCTGCCCCGTGGGGTTCTCCAGAGCGGTATTGATCCCTATAACCTCTCCGCGGCAGTCGATGAGGGGACCGCCGGAGTTGCCGGGGTTCACCGCAGCATCGGTCTGAATCATGTTGCGGATCGGGCGCGTGCTTTCGCCGGGGGCGAAGGTGCGGCCCGTGGCGCTGACGATCCCTTCGGTGAGCGTACCCTCCAGCTCGAAGGGGCTGCCGATGGCCAGGACAGCGTCACCAACCCGCACAGAGTCCGAATCGCCGAGGGGAGCGGAAGTGAGGCTCTGGCTCGACACATCGACGCGGATGATGGCCAGGTCGTTCTCGGGGTCAGTCCCCACGACACTGGCGGAAGCGGTCGTGTTATCGCTGAACGTAACCGTCAGGTTGCTGCTGTTGGCGACGACGTGGTAGTTGGTGAGAATCGTGCCCTGATCATCGACGACAACGCCGCTGCCAGCGGCGGTGCCAGACGGCTCAAAGGGGCGGCGGCCCTGCTGGGTGCTCGTGATCTCCACCACCGCCGGTCGCAGCTCCTGATAGACATCGGCGGCGGAGAGGCACGCCGAGTTGAGAGCGGTGTTTCCCGAAGGGACCGCCGTAGGAGCAAAGCCGGACGCCGGCGTGGATTGCTGCGCCGCGCCGCCGCCCCCCGAGAACTGCATCACCGCCGCGGCTGTGGCAGCACTGGCGATGAGGCCGACCAAGACTATGATCCCGACTTTCTTCAGCATGTTTCACCTCTCCCTTCCCTTTTGTCCGCATCTCGCGGCCGTCTTTGTTGCCGGGTGCTTGCAGCCCGACTCAAAACTCTCCACCCAGGGTCAGCGCTGCCGCGGCCAGGGTGATGCGGCTCCGTCGCTTCATCGTCCTCCTCCTAGTCGTTCAGGGCTCCAGCAAAGGCCAGTAGCGCTTGTGCTACTGGCCGCCGCTGGCCGGGATACCGCCCGAATACTGAATCTCGGTGCTTGGCATGCCTCGACGTTTCCGCCGCCGCGCGTCTTCCTCGTCGTAAGCCCTCTCCAACCGCCATCGGGCCTAGAAGCCCGGTCCGCCTCTCCCTCGTGGCATGCCGAAATCACCCTCGCCGCCACCCTCGCCGTGAAATCCGTCCCACCCCCCGAGGCCGGGTCCACGCATCCGACCAAAGAACGGAACCCCGAGACCTGGGCCCCTCATGAGCGCGCGCAAATTACCGTCCACCGAGATGATGGTCACCTGATCGCCATTCTCGAACTGGGTCAGGTCATTGGGCATGGTGGTCACGTCATCGGAGATGGTGTACTGCTTCGAGCTCTCGGAGTTGAGGTCGACGCTGACGGTCTTGGCATTGGCGTCGACGCTTGTGACAGTGCCCAGATCGACACTGACCGTGCGAGTCTCGCCGTCCTGGTCCTTGAACTGAAAGGAGCCGCCCAGCAAGTGGCTGAATAGTTGATCTCTGGGTATCCCGTTGAGCTCGGGCAAGACGGGGTTCGCCTGCAAAAGCGGCTCCGGTTGGGTCTCCAGAGTCACAGTCACGTTCTGGGCATTGCCGTTCCTGGTGATTGAGATAGTTACGGTATCGCCGGGCTTCTTGTCCTTAAGGGCATCACGGATTGCCCGCACGTCACTGACAGACGTGCCGTCGATGCTCTTGATGACGTCCCCTCGCTTCAGGCCAGCCTTCTCCGCCGGGCTGTCGGCAATGACGCTAGCTATGGTGGGACCATCTGAGCTCTGGACAATCTGTGCGCCCAGCCACGGGACCTGGTCGTTGGGTAGCTGCGTGTTATCCTCATCGGAGTTCGCGGACGAAAGGACATCTCCTTGTCCCTGCGAAGCGGCCACAGCAGTGCTGCTAGAACCTCCTCCGGTGAAGACCCCGGCGGCGTAGAGGCCCCCAAGCGTGCCGATGAGAATCAGCGCGAAGGCGGCCACCATACTGATCCTTTTCATAGTTCGTCTCCTCCTTTTGGTCCCGGTTCACCTGCCTCTCCTGGCGGTGAGTGGCCGGTGTCCGTTTCTTCGGGGCGTCCCAAGCGCCCGCACTCGTCGCGTCCGGTCTTCCAGCAGCGGACGCGTGCTTTCAAGTAGACAAGGTAGCAGGGGGTACTCAGGAAGTCGTTACAGAAGTGTTACAGCCGATCTTCGCTGCGGCAGGCGCCAGAGGTGGGTCTACTTGCCCGGCGGCAGGCGGCCCTCGCTCCTACTCCTGAGCCTCGAACGCCCGCACCGCCAGCACCATCATGACGGCGGCGAAGGCAGCCAGGATGAGGCCGTCCTCAACCGTCCCCAGATGGTGATTGGCAATCTCGATGCCGGGAGCCAGGTCTGCGCCAAGGAGGAGACGGCGCATCGGGTCCACACCGTAGGCCACAGGGTCGAGGCGGGTGACAACACTCATCCACGCTGGCAGCCCCCTCAGAGGAAAGAAGGCGCCGCTCAGGAAGAACATGGGCATGATGAGAAAGTTCATGATCATCTGGAACGCTTCCATGGATTGAAGGCGGGCCGCTATGAGGATGCCCATGGAGGTGAGAGCGAACGCGGTCAGGAACATGAGGCCCAGCAGCTCGAGGACAAGCAAGGGGTTTAGCGATACGCCGAGGATGGGCGCCAGGATCAGCAGGATGCCACCCTGGAACATGGCCACCGTGCTGCCGCCGAGGGCCTTGCCCAGTGCCACTGCTGCTCGGCTTATGGGGGCCACCAGCACTTCACGCAGGAAGCCGAACTCCCTGTCCCACACGATGGAGATGGCGCTGAAGACCGCTGTGAAGAGCACCGCCATGGCAACAATGCCTGGGAAAATAAAGCGGACGTAGGAGACATCGCCCAGTTCTTTGGTCAGTCCGGCGCCCAGCGACGCCGTGAGGCCGCTCCCGAAGACGACAAGGAAGAGCAGCGGCTGGCCGAAAGAGGAGATTAGCCGGGCGCGGTCCCGCCAGTAGCGCAGCAGATCGCGATACCAGATGATGTACACGCCGCCAGCGTTGGCTCCGAGGCTCGCTCGGCGGCTACGGGTGGGTAGACCGGCAGTTGGCGCGTAGGCAGTGGTCATCTAGCGTCGCCCTCCTCTCCACAGTCGCCCATGGAGCCGCATCAGAGCCAATGGGTCTGCCTCCCCCTCCCGGATTGCGCGTCCCGTGAGCTTCAGGAAGACGTCATCCAGCGTCGGCCGGTGCAAGTCGACCGATATGACGGCCACTCCCAGGTCACGAACTAGCTTGGGAATGAACTCGGCGCCACCCTCGACCTCCAGCCGGATGCGCGTGCCATCCCTTTGTGGTTCCAGGCCGTGTCGTTCCCGGATCTCCCGGGCCGCCCGCTCGCTGTCCTCGGCCTGAAGGGTCACTATGTCCACGCCGACCATGCGCTTGAGAGCGTCGGGCGTATCCAGGGCCACGATCTTCCCCTGGTCAATGATAGCGATGCGATCGCAGTGCTCCGCCTCGTCCATGTAGTGAGTCGTCATGAAGATGGTAATGTGGTGCGCCCGTTGCACTTCAAGTATGTACTCCCAAACATGCTCGCGTGTCTGAGGGTCCAGCCCAAGGGTCGGCTCATCCAGGAAGAGGACGCGGGGATGATGTAGGATCCCGCGGGCAATCTCCAGACGCCGCTTCATGCCTCCAGAGAACGTGCGCACAACGGCGTCGCGGCGATCCCATAACCCGACGACCCGCAGCACCTCTTCAATTCGCTGGGCACGCTCACGGCCCGGCACGTTGTACACGTGGGCGTGAAACTGGAGGTTCTCGTAGGCGGTGAGCTGATCGTCGAGGCTCGGATCTTGGAACACCAGGCCTATAGACTGGCGGACGGCATTTCTCTGGGTCGCCACGTCGTAGCCGGCGACCTTGGCCCTGCCTGCCGTCGGCCGCATCAGCGTGCAGAGGACGTTGATAGTGGTGGTCTTGCCGGCGCCATTGGGCCCCAGGAAGCCGAACACCTCGCCGTCTTCTACCCGGAAGCTAACATGGTCGACCGCAGTAAGGGGCCCAAAGCTCTTTACGAGATCGACAACCTCAATCGAAGACATGGGCCGCCATCATGCGTATTCCTGCGGGTGGTCGAACAAGGTGGGTAGCGTTGGCGCTGGCACCATCCTCTGATGGCTTGACGCGGTGAGAACTCCGCGCAGGCAGGGCTCCGGCCTCGGTCATCCTCCGTGATACCGACGCCGTTCGGCCTCGCTCAGGCCTGTCGGCGCTGGTCCCCCCAGGACCGGCGGCATGCGCGAGTTGAGGCCGTGCAGCCTGGCTTGCAGGAGAATCCAGAGCGATCGGACGGGGTTCAGGGGCACCAGGTCCACCGGCCTGATCTTCAGGAGAGTAGCCACACCGGCGGTTATGCCGCGCAGGTCGTTGTGGGCGTCCACTTCGACGATCCGGCGGCTGGGGTAGCGCCGGCGCAAGTCCGCCCCTCGATCATTGATGGCACACGGCCCTACCACCATGATGTCACCAGGCAGGTCCTCCAGATCGGCCTCCTCGAAACCCTTGCCGAAGACGATAGTGAAGCCGCCCTGGCTGGGGTAGTCGTTGCTCATTATCTCCAGGGTGCATTCGGTGTTCCCCTTGCAGCCCTCAACGCACGCCCGCTCTCTACCCTCGACGATGCGCACGTCGGGGGGGAAGCGGCGTAACAGGGCGTACGGATAGCGTTGTTGAAAACGGCTGAGGTCGCCGATAACCTCGATGCGGTCGAGCCGTCCCTCACCCAGGCCCCACTCCGCCGCCAGGCGAAGGTGCTCCACCTCTTCTATGGCGTAGCCCATCACCTTGGAACCCACGGTGTCCACCGCCACCGTGTCCTGGCCACCGATGAGCACGTTGAGCTGCACGCTGCTCTCCTCCAGCAGGGCCTTGGGCGGTACGTGCCCGTTGAAGATCGCCGTCACGCCCTCGATGATGCAGAAATCGGGTCGTACCATCCGGTAGAGGCGAGCGAGACGGAGGTGCAACGTCTCGTGGTTATGGAAGTGCATGCGGTCCTTATCAATGGGGAACGCTTGCTGGTTCTTCACTCCCAGGGTCATCGTCGTCATCGAGTGCGTCTTCAGCTTGGGCAGGCCGAGGTAGAAGTTGCCTGGGCGCCGCGAGGGGTCGATGAACCTTTCGTGGAGCCGCCTGGGAATGTGGATCGGCGCCTCCTCCCCCTCCAAGGTGTAGGGCACGGTGGGTCCCTCGTCCAGGTACACCAGCTCGGCGCCGTGCCGGCGAGCGATGCCGGCGTAGCCGTTCACCGTGAACACAAGACGGGTGGAGAGACCATGACTGGAATTCTCCATCAGGGCCAGGCGGCGGTAGCCGTGGTCGCCGAGGTAAGCCAGCAGAGCATCAACGACGGCCGGGTCGGTGTGCATGCCCGCCGAAAAGTGGATGGCGTTGGGCTTGAGGTAGACCTTGCTGCCAGCAGGGATGACACGGGAGACGCCGCCGTACGGCGCAAAGACGGCGTCGAATGCGGCGGCGAGACCGTTGGTTGTGTCGGCGATGGTTACGGTTGGTGGCATGGCAGGTACACCTCCGACTACGCTTCAACCTAGTCTAACAAGCCGAAGCGGCTGGCGAAAGGAATTGTACCTGTTCGGCAGGCACGTTGCCCAAGTGATCGCGGGAGAGGCCCCGCAGGCGACGAACCTGGCTGAGGCAGCACCGTCGCCGCGCCGACTTGCGGGATTCCCCGAACCAACACTATATTAGGCCCATCTAGGACTTCCTGCATGGACCGAGAGCACGAACGCGCCCCGTACCGAGACCCCCGTCTGCCCATTGAGGACAGAGTCCGTGATCTCCTCGCCCGCATGACCCTCGAGGAGAAGGTCGCCCAGCTTGGAGGCGTCTGGTCAACCCATCTCTTCGAAGGCGAACGCTTCTCGGAGGCGAAGGCCAAGGAGGCGCTTCGCCACGGCACCGGGCACCTGACTCGAATCGGCGGCGGCACGGTGCTCGGGCCGCGGGCGAGCGCCCGGCTCGCGAACGCAATCCAGAAGTTCCTCGTGGAGAACACCCGACTCGGCATCCCTGCCATCATCCACGAGGAGAGCTGCGCCGGCTACATGGCGCGCGATGCCACCTGCTTCCCCCAGGCGATCGGCCTCGCCAGCACCTGGGACACCGATCTCATCGAGGCGATGACGGACGTGATCCGTATCCAGATGCGCGCGGTGGGCGCGCATCAAGGCCTGGCGCCGGTCCTCGACGTGGCCCGCGACCCGCGCTGGGGCCGTACCGAGGAGACTTTCGGCGAGGACCCCTACCTCATCTCCCGCACCGGCGTCGCCTATGTCAGAGGCCTTCAGGGAGACGACCTGCGGCGGGGGATCGTCGCCACGGGGAAGCACTTCGCCGGCTACGGCGCCTCGGAGGGGGGCCTCAACTGGGCGCCGGCCCACATCCCGAAGCGCGAGCTCCTCGAGGTCTTTGTGACGCCCTTCGAGGCGGCCATCCGCGAGGCGAAGCTCGGCTCCATCATGAACGCCTACCACGAGCTCGACGGCGTCCCGTGCGGGGCGTCGCCGGAGCTCCTGGAAGTGCTCCTGCGGGGGGAGCTCGGCTTCGAAGGCGTCGTGGTGTCGGACTACTTCACGATCCCGACGCTCATGACCTACCACCAGGTGGCCGCGAGCAAGGAGGAGGCAGCGCGGCTCGCACTTGAGGCTGGGATCGACGTTGAGCTTCCAGCCCTCGACTGCTACGGCGAGCCGCTTCGCGAGGCGCTTGCGAACGGCCGCGTCGAGATGGCGCAGGTCGACCGGGCTGTCGCGCGCGTGCTTCGCATGAAGTTCGGGCTCGGCCTCTTCGAGAACCCGTACGTTGACGCGGAGGCGGCGCTGGCCGTCTTCGATACGCCCGACCAGCGCGACCTGGCGCGCCGCATCGCCCAGAAATCAATCGTACTCCTCAAGAACGAGGGCGATCTCCTTCCCCTGGACCGCTCTCTGCGAAGGCTCGCCGTGATCGGCCCCAGCGCCGACAGCATCCGGCTGCTCCAGGGGGACTACCACTACCCCGCCCACCTCGAGATGAGGTTCGGCCCGGTCGGCGAGGGAAACGTGGCGCCGCGTCCCGAGGCCGACGCCGTCGACCTGGCGCAACACTTCGTCCCCATGGTGAGCGTGCTTGAGGGGATACGGAACAAGGTCGGCCCGCAGACCGAGATCCTGACCGCCCGTGGATGCGACCTTCTCGGCGACTCGACGGAGGGGTTTGCCGAGGCGGTTGAGGCCGCGCGCCGGGCCGATGTCGCCGTGGTAGTGGTCGGCGGGAAGTCGGGGCTCGTGGAGGGCTGCACGAGCGGCGAGTCTGTGGACTGCGCCGACCTCGGGCTCCCCGGCGTCCAGCAGGCCCTGGTCGAGGCGGTGGTCGCCACGGGCACGCCCACCGTCGTCGTCCTCATTAGCGGCCGTCCCCTCGCCCTCCCCTGGATCGCCGAGCACGTGCCCGCCATCCTGGAAGCGTGGCTCCCCGGAGAGGAAGGAGGAAACGCCGTCGCGGACGTGCTCTTCGGCGACGTCCCGCCCGGCGGCAAGCTCCCAATCTCGCTCCCCCGTTTCGTCGGCCAGGTCCCCGTCTACTACGGGCACAAGCCGTCGGGCGGGCGCAGCCAGTGGAAGGGCGACTACGCCGACCTCCCGACCACGCCCCTGTTCCCCTTCGGGCACGGCCTCAGCTACACGCGCTTCGACTACGCCAACCTTGAACTGAGCCCCACGCAGGTGCCCGCGACCGGGGCGATCGACATGCGTGCGGATGTGACGAATGCGGGCTCCCGCCCCGGCGAGGAGGTCGTCCAGCTCTACGTGCACCAAGCCGTCGCGGGCGTCACGCGACCCGTGAAGCAGTTGAAGGGCTTCCAGCGTATCGCCCTCAAGCCTGGCGAGAGGCGCCGGGTGACCTTCCGCCTCGACGTAAGCCAGCTCGCCTTCTACGACCGGGACATGCGGTTCGTGGTGGAGCCGGGGCGCGTCGAAGTCCTAGTCGGGAGCTCCTCGGAGGACATCCGCCTCACGGACAGCTTCGAGATCACTGGCGAGCAGCGCCCGCTCCACCGCTCCGAGGTGGTCCCCGCGCGGGTGGACGTGAGCTAGGCCAGGTGGCGCTCCCTAGTCCCTAGTCGGCGCCTTCTTGAACCAGCACCGCCCGCAACTGCTCCAAGGTGATGTTGGCACCCGTGAGAACGAGCACTACCCTCTTGCCGCGCAGTCGCGCGCCCATCTTCAAGGCCGCGGCCAGAGGTGCCGCGCCCGCTGGCTCTGCCAGCATGTGCGCGCTGTCCAGCAGGGTGACGATGGCGCGCCGCATCTCTTCCTCGCTCACCAGCACGATGTCATCGATGCGGTCCTTCATGATCAAGAAGGGCAGCTCAAAGGCCATCCGGGTAGCCAGCCCCTCCGCGAAGGTGTCTGAGGACTCCGTCTCCCGCAGCTCGCCGGCCTTCCACGAGAGGTAGACAGCAGGCGCCCGCTCTGCCTGCACTCCGATGACCTCCACATCGGGCCTGATCCCTTTCGCCACGATGCAGTGGCTTGAGCAGCCACTTCCGCCGCCGATGGGGTTGATGATGGCGTCCACGTCTGGCAACTCCTCCATGATCTCGAGGCTCATGGTGCCCACCCCAGCGATGAGCAGGGGCTCGTTGGCAGCGTGGACGTAACGGTAGCCCTGACGGGCTGCCTCCTCCTCCGCCCACACACGGGACTCGTCAAAGTCCTTGCCGACCAGGGTAACCCGCGCTCCCAGGCGCTCCATGGCCCGCCGTTTGTACGGGTTGCAGTTCTCGGGGGCGGCGATCACCGCGGGCACCCCGAAGAGGCGAGCGGCGTAGGCGATCGACTGACCGTGATTCCCTGTGGAGGCAGTGATGACACCCATGCGCCGCTCCTCCTCGCTCAGGGAGGAGATGAGATTGATGCCCCCGCGCACCTTGAACACCCCTATGGGCTGCACGTTCTCGCACTTGAGGTAGGCCTTGCAGCCCAGCAGCTCGGATAGGGAGTCCGAGTGCACCAGCGGCGTCGGCCGCAGGTACGGCGCAATGACCCGCTGCGCCCGAAATACGTCCTCTAGCGTGGGGATATACATGCCAGATCTGAGACAGCCACTGAAGGCAGAGCCGTGAATGTGCGATCGCTTTCCGAAGCCTACTCGATGTCGCCGCGAACGTCTATGGCCATGCCAGCCCTAAGGCACCATGCCCTCATGGAGGCCGGCCCTGCGAATGGTGCCTCGCGAGCACGTGGCACGCTACAATGGTGGGTACGGGGCGGCGGCCAACGAGAAATCGACCCAGCCGATAGCGTTCCAATGACCGAGAAGGGAGGGAGACTCACGCCATGGGGAAGATCGCCGGCGATATTACAGAGCTCATAGGTAATACGCCGCTCGTCAGACTGAACAAGATGGCTGAGAGACTCGAGGCCACTGTGGTGGGAAAGCTGGAATCCTTCAATCCCTGCGGCAGCGTCAAGGATAGAATCGGCGTCTCCATGATCGAGGCGGCCGAGAAGGACGGCCGCATCACCAAAGACACGCTGATCGTCGAGCCCACCAGCGGCAACACCGGCATAGCCCTCGCCTTCGTCTGCGCCGCCAAGGGATACAGGCTCATCCTCACCATGCCCGACACCATGTCCGTCGAGCGAAGGCAGCTTCTCGCGGTTTTCGGGGCGGAGCTTGTTCTCACCCCCGGTTCGGAGGGAATGCCAGGCGCGGTCAGGAAAGCCGAGGAGATCGTCGCCAGTAACGCCCACGCCTTCATGCCACAGCAGTTCAAGAACCCTGCGAACCCCATGATCCACCGCGAGACTACGGCCGAAGAGATATGGCGCGATACCGATGGTCAGGTGGACATCCTGGTATCTGGGGTGGGGACAGGAGGAACGATCACTGGCGTGGCCGAGGTGATCAAGAAGAGGAAGCCAGAGTTCAGGGCGATAGCCGTTGAGCCGGCGGGCTCTCCCATCCTTTCCGGCGGCAGGCCGGGCCCCCACAAAATCCAGGGCATCGGGGCTGGCTTCATCCCGGAGGTACTAAGGCTGGACCTGGTCGATGAGATCATCAAGGTCAGCAACGATGATGCTGGAGAAGCGGCCAGGCGACTAGCCAGGCAAGAGGGGATACTGGCCGGCATTTCGTCGGGAGCGGCGACCTGGGCAGCCCTGGAGGTGGCCAGGAGGCCGGAGAACAAAGGAGCCCTGATTGTGGCGGTTCTGCCCGACACCGGCGAACGCTATCTCACCACCTGGCTCTTTCAGCAGGACAATCCGGCCAGCCCCAGGATCTGAGGGCTGAAGGCATGTGCAACGGGTCTTGATGTCCGAGAAGGTCAAGTCGATAACCAGGGAGCCCAAGTACGCCGAGATCATCCGGCGCTGGGAGGCGTTTTGGTCGCTGGAGGATATCGGACGGCCCCTCTGGCTGATACCCACGTCGCCTGTCCTTACGGCTCCCATCGTGCGGCCGGTGCCCCTGCCCCAGCTATTCCAGAACAAGCAGGTCCAGCTCCAGTCACAACTGGCCGTCCTGGACTGGCGCGAGACGCTTAACATCGGCGACGACTTCGTACCGCACATACAGCCCCAAGGAGGCGTGACCGTCTTCGCCTCTGCCTTCGGCTGCGAGGTCGAATTCTTCGAGCACACTCTTCCCTGGGCGCATCCGGTGATCGGCGCCAGCGACCCCCCGGAGAAAGTCTACGAGCTTCCTGCACCCGCCACCACCGACGGTCAGTTGGGCGAGATGCTGGAGTTTACCAACTACTATGTTACCCAAACCTGCGGCCGCTATCCGGTCGCCCTCACCGACTTGCAGGGTCCCCTGGACACTGCCTACCTGGTATGGGAGCCCAGCGCCTTCATGGTCGCCATGCACACCAATCCCAAGGAAGTGCACCACCTGATGCGCCTGGTTACGGACCTGATAGTGCGTTATGTAAAGGAGCAGCGCTCTCGCTCGCCCGAGTTTCTCCCCTGCCATTACCCGCCCCTCTGACTCCCCGACGGGCGGGGTATCGCCATCAGCGACGACGGACTGGCCGTCATAAGCGCCAAGCTCTACGAGGAGTTCTGTCTGCCCTACGTCAATGAACTCTCGGACGAGTTTGGCGGCATGCTGATCCACTCCTGCGGCAACTTCGTGCACCAGTTCGAGAACCTGGAGGGGGTGCACAACCTACGGGGCATCAACTTCGGGGCGTCAGAGACGCCGTTCGAGGCGGTCTGGGAGCGCTTCGGGGGGAAGACCGCGGTTATCCCCCACCTGGGCTTGAACAATCAGATCCACTTCAACAGCAACCGGGAGTACATGGAGCACGTTCTCAGTATCAAGACCCACAACCGCGGCCTCTGTATCCTCGTCACGCCGGGGCAGATGGAAATCAAGGCGTCGGAGCCCGACTCCATTACCAGGTTCGCAGAGCGCGTCAAGGAAATGCTGGCGAGATACAGCTAGGAAGCCCCCGGACCCCCTCGACTGCCCGGGGGCGATTGCGGTCAGCGCCCTAGCGGCAGCCGGACTCCATGAAGGCCTCGTAGATGGCGCGGTGCCTCTCCGGCGTCATGCCGATGTCCCGCGGTTGAGGGTACTGCCGGGCGATGAAGCCGCCCCTGAAGGGGGCGAACTGCTCCACCATGTGCTTCACCTCCGCCCGCACCTCCTCGACGCTGACCTCCGATACGGGCGACCACTGTATGTCGACGGTGTTCCAGAAGCAGATCTTGCCGCCGAAAAGGCTGGCCAGCCGCTCGACCCCCATGAGCCGCGGCTGGTCGAGCTGGACCACGTCCACCCCGATCTCGATCATGTCGGGGATGATGTCCATGATGTAACCGCAGCAGTGCCACATGTAGTGCATCCCGAGCCTGTGGGTCTCCTCGACAATGCGCGCGTAGCGAGGCTTGAATATCTCCCGCCACTGCGCCGGCCTGATCTGGAGGGTGGTCTGGAGCCCCCAGTCCTCCCAGGTCATGAACGCGTGCACGCCGCCCATCTCCGCATAGGTATGCAGGACATCGATGGTCATGTCGGTGAGCTTGTCCAACAGCTTCTCAAACCGCTGGCGCTCCGTGTACAGCGACACCATGAGGTTGTCGAAGCCCATCAGCCCTCTCAGCCGCTCGTAGCTGCCGATGGCGTCGGCGCCGACCACATACTTGCCGGCCTTGTTGCCCGCCTCCGTCAGCGCCTTCAGCAGCGCCAGCCGCTGCGGCGGCATCACCTCCGGGAAGCGATAGCCCTCCAGCGCCGATAGGTCGGCCAGCGGGCAAACCTCGGCGTGTCCCCAATACCTGCCCGAGCCACGCCATCCTACCCCCCACTCGTCGAATGCCAGCTCTCCCCTAGGGATGTTGGGCATGCTTGTGTTCCCGCCCGTGAACACCGCCAGCTCCACGAAGTCCGACTCCAGAGGCTCGATGAAGCTGTAGGGCACCCGCGGCGGGTCGTCGAACTCGATGGCTCGCCGCACGATCTCCCGGCTCGTGAACCCCTGGGGCGTAGGAACGGGCCTCAGATAGGCCTCAGCGAGTGACAACAACCTGTCCACGGTCATGGTGTCCAGGGTCATGTCAAGCCCCCTTCGCCGCTGAATCACGCTCTCGGTGTTGGGGTGCTATCTCCCCGGACCCGCCTGCTTGGCAAACGGGTCCACGATGTCACGGACCGACTCTGCCAGCAGGTTCGCGCCCAGGATAGTGAGGCTCAGGGCTAGTCCCGGAAAGATGGCGAGCCAGGGCGCGTGCTGGAAGTAGTCGCGGGCGTTGCCGCTCATGTCCGCACCCCACGATGGGTTGGGCGGTGGCACGCCCAGCCCCAAGAAGCTGAGGGACGCCTCCGCCAGGATCATCCCGCCCAGTGTCAGGCTGGCGAGGATGGCGGCCAGGGGAAGAACGGAAGGGAACAGGTGAATAAAGAGAATACGTGCGTTGCTCGCGCCGAGGGCGCGGGCCGCCTCTATGTAGGGCTGCTCCTTCTCAGAATAGACGATCGACCTCACCACTCGCGACATAATGGGTATCATCACCGTGCCCATGATGAAGATCACGTTCTTAATCGAGGGCCCCACAGCAGCGACTATGACCAGCAGCAAAACGAGCAACGGGAAGGCCAGGATCACCTCCACGATGCGCTGCGAGACATAATCTATCGCGCCACCGAAGTAAGCAGAGGCGACGCCGAGCAGAGTGCCGCCCAGCACTCCGATCGACACCGCCGCAAAGCCGATCCCCAGCGATATCCGGGAGCCGTACACAACCCGCGCCAGAACGTCGCGTCCCAGCTTGTCCGTCCCGAACGGGTGCTCCAGGCTTGGCCTCTCAAATGACGCGGCTTCCTGCGAGTAGGGGTCATAGCGCACCAGGTAGGGGCCAGCTACCGCCACCAGCCCCAGGAAGAGCAGAATGGCGACGCCCGCCACGCCCATCACGCGCCGTCGGGCGAGCGTCCGCCAGCCCACTCGGTGGGAGCGCGCTTCCGGCACTCCCTTCAGCGTCAGCTCCGCCTCACGCACTTCTGCCTCCTGTCAAGCGCACCCGCGGGTCCAGCCATGCATAGGTCAAGTCGATGATAAGAAACAGCACTACAAAGACGATGGCGGTGTACAGCGCCATCACCTGGATCACCGGATAGTCCCGCATCGTCACAGATTCGTAGAAGAGGCGCCCCAGGCCGTTAAGGTTGAAGACCTGCTCGATGATGACCGTCCCACCCATGAGGGTCGCCGCCTCCAGGCCGAGGATAGTCACAATCGGCAACATGACGTTGCCCAGCGCATGTCTGCGCATCACCAGCCGCTCGCTTAGCCCCTTCGCCCGCGCTGTTCGAAGGAAGTCCTGCCCCATCACCCCCAGGACGGAGCCACGAACGATGCGGGCCAGCCCGCAGGCGGAGGCGAAGCCCAACACCAGCGCCGGTGGCCCGTACTCACGCATGTTGTCCCAGGGATTCTCGAAGAAGCTCACGTGCTTGAAGGGGGGTGCATAGGAGAAGAAGAGCGACGGCAGCAGAATGACCAGGGTGGCAACCCAGAACGACGGAACAGACATGCCGACGATGCTCACACCTCGCAGGATGGCGTCCATCGGCCGCCGGTGGTTCATGGCTGAGACCATCCCAATCGTCATTCCCAGTATCGCCGTCGTAGCGATGGTCATAATCAGCAACTGCCCCGTTATCGGCAGGCGAGACATGATCTCCTGGGCGACACCGCGGTCGCGAAGATACGATCGCCCCACGTCGCCGCGGGAAACCCCGCTTATCCAATCCACGTACTGCTCGAAGACCGGCTTGTCCAGTCCGTATTCGTGCTCCAGCGACTGTACCTGTTCCGGGGTAGCATTAGGGCCCAGCATCAACTGGGCGAAATTCCCCGGCATTATTCGGACGAGCAGAAATACGGCGATAGACACACCGACCAGGATCGGCACCAGGGCAGCCAGGCGGCGGATAATGTACCCTGCCATCTTCCCTTGCGTCCTTAGCCGGATGTGTGATCAGGGGAGACCAGCCCCTGGGCAAGCGTTGCCTATTCTACGGGGAAGCGGGCGGCCGCCGCTGCCGCTGCCCGCACGTTCTCCGGCGGCGTACCGTAGGGCACGGCATCGCCGCTTCCCAGGATGAATCCTCGCCGGTCCGGCCCCATCCGGCTCAGCAGGTCTTCTACATACCCCTCCATCTCCGCTGTCGTACCGCTGGCGAAAAGGTTCGGGTCAATGCCCCCCATCATGATGAAAGGCGCCGCCCACGTCTTCCGCGCCTCCACGATGTCCGTATCTCCTGTCGGTGGCGGTGCGACATCCGATATCCCGTCGTGTCGCGCCTCGGCAAACTCTTTGGCGAACCCCGTCAGCTTGCCGCACCAGTGAGTGATGAGCTTCTTGCCCGCCGCGTGCAGTATGTCTGCGTAGGCGTTGACGTACGCACGGTCGTAGCGACGGTACATGGGACGTGACGTCGTCGTGGAGGAGAGGTTATCGTGGATGAAGTAGATGTCCGCCGGCACTTCCGCCATGGCCTTCCACATCTCTAGCTGCTTGGCGTGAAAAGTGTCCAGCATCTCATTCATCTCGTCCGGGTGATCGGCCAGCATGTAGATGACCCGCTCCAGCCCCATGTCAAAGTTGATCATCTGTTGCAGCGGCGAGCAAGGCCCGAGGACGGTGACCAGCCCCTGCTCACCCACGTACTTCTCCTGCTCCTCGAAGTAGTCCGTCCACAGCTCAAACTCGGTGTGCTCCACCAGGTACTGGAAGGTCTTGACGTCCTCCACGCCGCAAATACGGTTCTCAATAACCCAAGGAATGTACGGGCTCTCCGGCGCGAAACGCAGGCGCCAGGTCAGGCTGCCCACAGGGGTCTCCACGCAGTGGATGATATCGCCGTTGTCCCTGTACAGCTTCTGCTCAATGTCGGATGGAAGGTTCACGGCGTAGGCGCCCAGCCAGAGAGGGGTATTGAGACGGAGCACGTGAGCGCGAATGAGAATGTGACCGGCCAGCTCGAACTGAATATCCGCCACGTGGCGCTTGCTGCCGTCGGGAAGTGAGGCCTGGAAGTACCCCTCCACAAGCGGCGCGAAGGGAACGTTATCGCACGGCTCCCGCCGGAACGCGGCCTGCAACCGCTCTCGAGGGGTCATGGTTGACGCTTTACCGGCTGTCACGGTGACGGCTCTCCCAGCATGCAAGCACCGATAGCCTTACCGCCTTCATTCTATGTGATACTCTCGCAAGCCGCCATCGATAGGGCAGGCGGCGTTGACCCAATGCCGCCCGTAGACTAGGCTGGACTTCCCACACGAGGGCTATCCCTTGACAATGCTTTCTCAGACAGCGCCGCAAGACCTAACCCAAGCCAAGCAGCACGCGAGACGGGAAAGGTTCTGGTTTCGTGATGGTTAAGCCCAAGGCTGCGAGGCGCGTACTGGTTATCCTCGAGAGGCTCGGCCTGGAGATAGGGGCCAACGCCGGGGTTTCCCTTCTTGATGCAGTGCGGGAGGCGGGCCTAGCGATCGACTCCGAGTGCGGTGGCCGGGGGACGTGCGGAGAGTGTCGTGTCCGCTTCCTGGAGGGCGCCCCTCCTCCCACAGCGGAGGATGAATTCCTCCTCGCCCCACGAGAACTGAAGGATGGGTGGCGGCTCGCCTGCCAGGCCTATCCGGCCAGCGATTGCCGCGTGCTCATTCCCCAGACGACACCCAGGGCTCGCCGCAAGAAGATCCGCGTGCTGACGGAGGCAGTGGCGCCAGAGGAGACGCAGATACCTGCCGTCCGACGGCCCGGGCTGGTAGGCTACGGCGCGGCCATCGATATCGGCACGACCACGGTCGTGTGCTATCTGATGGACCTAGGGCAAGCCCTGCAAGTAGGGGTCGCCTCCTTCGCCAATCCTCAGCAGGCGTTCGGCCCCGACGTGATCTCTCGCATCATGTACGCTCGCCGCGGTAAGCGAGAGCTCAGGCATCTCCAGAGGCGCCTTGTCTCGGCCATCGAGAAACACCTGCTGGCTCTGTGCTCGCAGTACGACGTGCCCACCGACTCGGTCTCCACCATGACCGCCGTCGGCAACATGACGATGATGCACCTTTTCCGCGGCGTGGACCCCTGGCCCCTTGGTGTGGCGCCCTACCAGCCTGTGTTCACGGACTCACCGCCCATCCCGGGTCAGGAGCTCGGTTTTCGGAAGTTCGGCGCCTGTCAAGTGCAGCTCCTGCCGGGCGTTGGCGGGCACCTGGGCTCGGACATCGTGGCGGGCGTGGCGGCGCTAGAACTGCCTCGCAGGCGAGGCCTCTCCTTGTTCATGGACTTGGGCACCAACGGCGAGATAGTCCTTTGCTCAGACAGCACCGCGGTCGGCTCCTCGTGCGCGGCGGGGCCCGCATTCGAGGGAGTACACATTCACTCAGGGATGGCCGCCTTCCCAGGAGCAGTGGAACGGGTGGATGAGGAGGACGGGCAGTTGCAGCTCGACACCATCGGGGGAGAGGACCCGGTGGGGCTGTGCGGGTCCGGGCTGGCGGACGCGGTGGCCCTGCTGCTACGCCGGGGCCTGCTCTTGCCCTCCGGACGCCTGGTGGCGCCGGAGCAGGTGCCG
>Ga0315277_10002930_pt1 | contig 23448 bp, 17 predicted proteins | sample YL17G05_15_MG_FD_203695 | JGI IMG/M metagenome (GOLD analysis project Ga0315277, IMG submission 203695) | Sediment microbial communities from Yellowstone Lake, YNP, Wyoming, USA - YL17G05_15 | ecosystem: Environmental > Aquatic > Freshwater > Lake > Sediment | place: USA: Wyoming | collected...
TACGCATGGCCAGTTTCTCCTCCAGGATAGGGTTGGGAAAAGTTCGTTGAACGAACCTGAACTTTCCTACCGCCTCTCCCGTTGTGAGGCAACTGGCCCTTTGTCTTTAACTACATGGTAACTCGGTGGTGCGCTCAATGTGTCGCATTTGTACAGCCGCTGGCGACTCAGTACCGGGCCAGATCCTTGCCCTCGCCCTCGGGCCAGAGGATCTTGACGGTTTCCTGCACTTTCGCATTCATCATCCGCAGGTCGCTGCCGACGGCGATGAACTGCATGCCCTGCTCGGCGCGCCTTAGCGCGCTTTCGGGTTCCATGGCGTGGATGCCCGTGGGCGTGCCGACCCGCTTGCCGATCTCGATCACCCGCTGGATCATCGCCTCGTGTGCTTCGTCGGTGGGCATTGTGCCGTCGGGGGCCCGCATGTTGAACCGCAGATCCTTCGGGCCGACGAAGATCGCGTCGCAGCCGGGCAGGCTGTAGATGGCCTCGGCGTTCTCCACGCCCCTGGGGCTTTCGGTCTGTAGGACGACCAGGATCTCATCGTTGGCCCGCTGGTAATACTCCCCCGCGCTGGCGGCGAAGTTCAGTGCGTGCATCCCCCCGCCCACACTGCGGTTGCCCTCTGGCGGATACTTGGCCGCCGCGATGGCCGTCCGGGCCTGTTCGACGGTATCGACCATCGGCACTACGATCCCCCACGCCCCGGCGTCGAGCACCCGCTTGATGCAGTAATGGTCCCCCTCGGGCACCCGGGCCAACGGCACGCACCCCGCGTCGGCCACCGCCGCAAAGATCATCGCCGCTTCCGACCAGTCGATCGCCGCGTGCTCCAAGTCCAGCGTCAGCCACTCGAACCCGCTGCGGGCCAACACCCGGGTGGCGTGCAAACTGCCCAGCGAAAGCCAGGTGCCGAACGTCGGCTTGCCCTGGCGGAGCCGTTCTTTGACCGTGTTGGTTCTCATTTCCTCCGTGTCTCCGTGGTGTGTTTTCGACTCTGTCAGTGCATCTCCGCCGCCACGGCCCCGATCCCCGGGCGGTAGAAGTTGAACTGCACGTTCGGATGATCGGCCAACAACGACATGGGCACCGACGAGTCGGGGATCCTCTTCGAGATCATCAGTGTCGTCAGCCGCATCCCGAACGGATTGTCGTGCATCCCCGCCTGCCAGATCGAGACCTTCTCGGCCTTCCAGGTCTCGACCGGGCCGACGGTGGCCGCCTTGGTCGGCACTAGCGAGACCTGGCCACCGCCCGAGGTCCGGGCGTTCTGGATCACCGTCATCGGGTGCAAATCCGTCACCCGGGCCTTCAGCTTGCGATACTCCGCCGCCGGCGGAGGCTCGTCCCGGTAGGGGGCCTCGCGCTTGGGCGGATCGTTAAACGCCCAGTGCTTCACCTCCCCCTGCCCTCCCTGCATCACCACACAGCGGATCTGGTCGTAACTGCGGCTGTAGGCGTTCAGGTCTCCGGTGGGAAAGTGCAAGTGGTCGTCCGGCATCCGCAGGTTGCGCCTGATCCGGTTGAAGCACAGCTCCAGGTCGGCCTTTGCGAAGGAAAGCGGATGGGTGATCGGCACCGGCGTTCCCTCGGCGTCTACCCATTCGTCCATGCCCCAGAAGTGGGCGCTGCCGACGTCCAGGTTCAGCTCGTTGACCAGCCGGGCCACCAGCGGCAACTGCTCGGTGGGGCCGATCGGCCCGCAGATCCCGGCCGGGCTGTCCTCGCTCGACTGCCGCCAGGCGTTGATGTACTCCAGCGCCTCGGCCAGATAGAAATCCTCCAACGTGTCGTACATCACCACCCGAAACCCGGGCCGCGAGAGCCCCTCGAGATCGGCGGCGGTCAGTTTTGCCGCGTCGTCGAGGATCCTTTCGTCCAACGTGGTGTAGTCCCACCACTGGGGCGCGACTTTGCTCAACACACGTGCCATCGCGTGATCTCCGTTGGTTCGAAGTTTCCTGTAAAGCCGCGACCAGTGGTCGCGGCTTATTGCGTCGGACGTCGGTCCGTGTTTCGCACGACCGCGACCAATGGTCGCGGCTTTACACGTGTTTCGGGGCAGCAAACAGCTCCGCCAGCAAATCGTCGCGCGGATAAGCGTGCCCCCGGTGCTGAATGAACCCTTCGGCCGCCGCCACTCCCGCCTGCTCACCTCGCATGGCCGCCAGGCGTCGCATTGAGTCGAGGTACTCGTCCGTCCCGTGGTGCGCCCGCAGCCATTCCCTTTGGCTGGCGTGGCAGGCCAGCATCTCGGTCTTCTTCGCCAACTGTCCGCCGATGTCCACCAGCGTGGTCGGCTCGACCAACCGGCCCAGGGGATCCAGACCCTCGACCGGATCGCAATAGTACAGGTACGGCACCCGCGAGCCATCGCGCAGCGGCAGTTCCGAGGCGTTCGGCGCCGCATACAGAAAGCTGGCCGCCCGGGCCAACAGCGAGACCATCTCGTGGTCCATCATGTAGTCCTTCGCCGCGTGCGTGAGCACCAGCGACGGGGCCACCCGGCGGAACAGATCCATGCATTTGTGCAGCGTCGGCTTGTCGTAGACCACAAACCCGTCCCGCTCGTCGAGACAGTGGTACGCGGCGCCGATCAGTGCCGCGGAATTGCGGGCCTCTTCGGTCCGCCGGGCGGAGATCGCCCAGCGGGTCTCCCTCGTGGTGCCACAGTCGCCCGGCGCGGCCGTGGCGATGTGCACCTCCCAGCCCGCCTCGGCCAGCCGGATCAACGTCCCGGCACAGAAGAACTCGGCGTCGTCCGGATGGGCCATGAAGGCCAGAACGCTCCGATTTTTCGTTTGATTCATGTGGTCGACTTTCGGTCTTGGCTGTGGTTGCCTGCCCGCCCCGCCGCTCGCATCTCCAGCATGAGCCGCCTCCATTGCCCGAAGGCGAACGCAGCAAATATATTTGCTGCCACGAACGCTACCACCCAAAGTAGCTTGTCATTGCGACTGGGAAAGTCTTCGTCACTCAGAGCCATGAGCTGCACAAATCGGCCCACCCAGAAGACGCCTCCGAGCACACAAAGCAGCAGGAACAATACCAAACCCATTGACAGGAAACTTAGGAAATCTTGTACTGACATTTTCGGCATCTCCTCTTCAAACGAGTATGTCTCCCCCACCGGCAATTGCCGAAGGGTTAAGCAATCGCACCTCGCAACTCAGTCTTGCTGGGGCGTGAGTGGTCTGCCGCACTGCGGGCAATCGGGGGCCTGCCGCGAGACAAAACGGCCGCAGTCCGGGCAAGGATAGAGATTCGGGTTGACGGCAGCACCCCCCCTGCCCTTCCGCGACGTTGACAGCACGACCACCAGCACCACGATCGCGGCCAGGCTCCCCAGGCACAGCAGCCCCAGAATGATCTCCATCGGCCCCACACCGGGCAAAAAAAAGGCAAACAGGTTCATGACAGGTTCCTTTCGCATCTTGGTCTCATCGGTGCTGCCGGTACCAGCGAATCAATTGGCTGGTCGAGCTATCGTGCCTCAGCTCCGGCTCGCCTTCACTTGCCAACTCCGGCAGGATCCGCTTGGCCAGCACCTTGCCCAGCTCCACGCCCCACTGGTCAAAACTGTTGATGCCCCAGATCACCCCCTGCACAAAAATCTTGTGCTCGTACAGTGCGATCAGCTTGCCCAACGTCTCCGGGTCGAGCACTTCGGCCAGGATCGTGTTGGTCGGCCGGTTCCCTTCGAAGGTCTTGTGCGGGATCAGTCCCTCGGGCACCCCCTCGGCCTTGACCTCTTCGGCAGTCTTGCCGAAGGCCAGGGCCTCGGTCTGGGCAAACAGGTTGGCCATCAGCTTCTGGTGGTGATCGGCCAGCGGATTGTGCGTCCTGGCGAAGCCGATGAAGTCGGCCGGAATGAGCTTCGTCCCCTGGTGCAGCAGTTGGTAGAAGGCGTGCTGCCCGTTGGTCCCCGGCTCGCCCCAGATCACCGGCCCCGTCTGCCACTGGACCCGCTGCCCGTCCAGCGTGATCGACTTGCCGTTGGATTCCATGTCGCCCTGCTGGAAGTAGGCGGCAAAGCGGCTCAGGTACTGATCGTAGGGCAGGATGGCGTGGCTTTCCGCCCCGAAGAAGTTGTTGTACCAGATGCCCAACAGCGCCAGCACCACCGGCATGTTCTTCTCGAAGGGCGCGTGCCGGAAGTGTTGGTCCATGGCCGTGTAGCCGTCGAGCATGCGATAGAAATTCGCCGGCCCGACGGCGATCATCAGCGACAGCCCGATCGCCGAGGGCAGGCTATATCGCCCGCCGACCCAGTCCCAAAACTCGAACATGTTCGCGTCGGCGTCGATGCCGAACTCGCTGACGCCCTGGTGGTTGGTCGAGAGGGCCACGAAGTGCCCGGCCACCGCCGAGTCGTCTTTCAACGCTGCGAGCAACCACGACCGGGCCGAATGGGCATTGGTCATCGTCTCCTGCGTGGTAAACGTCTTGCTGGCCACGATGAACAGCGTCTCGGCCGGATCCAAATCGCGCGTGGCCTCGGCCAGGTGCGTGCCGTCCACATTCGAGACGAAGCGGATCGTCAGCCCGCGATCGCTGTAGGGCCGCAGCGCCTCATAAGCCATCGCCGGTCCCAGGTCCGACCCGCCGATCCCGATGTTGATCACGTTGCGGACCGGCAAGCCCGTGTGACCCTTCCACTGGCCGCTGCGGATCTTCTCAGAAAACGCCGCCATCTTCGCCAACGCGGCCCGCACGTCCGGCATCACGTCGTGGCCGTCGAGCATCACCTGCCCGTTGCCGCGGTTCCGCAGCGCGGTGTGCAGCACGGCGCGGCCTTCGGTCACGTTGATCTTCTCGCCGGTAAACATCCGCTCGATGGCACGGCCCAGGCCGACGCTCTCGGCGAGTGCGACTAGCAGCCGCATGGTCTCGGCCGTGACCCGGTTCTTCGAGTAGTCCAAGAGCAGCCCGCAGTCCTCAATCGAATACGCCGCCGCCCGCCCGGGATCGTCCCGAAAAAGGTCTCGCAAGTGGACCGAAGCCGTCTCCCGGTAGTGTTTCCCAAGGCGTTGCCACAGCGGACGTTCGGTAAGCTTTTGCATGTCGCGCTCCTTCGATCAAGGTAGCTCTCCGAGAGCAGATCCAGGCAATCGTCTTACCCAACAGCCCCGCCCGGGAGGGCGGGGATTTTGGGAACTCTGCCGCACTCAACCCCGCCCTTCCGGGCGGGGCTGTCAGGCAACACAACAGGAACGCCGCACTTCGGGGCGGGGCTGTCAAGCAACGCAACAGGAACGCCGCCCTTCCGGGCGGGACTGCCCTCTCGGAACGTGACGCTGTTTCTCGGCAACCGCAAGGCTGCCGCCAACGCAGCAGCATATCGCGCTTGCCCGCCTCCTGCCAGAGGGTAGAACGTCCAGCTCCCCGGGGTAGCCAGCCTATCGACACCGCCGTGGCCGGTGGATCCCCAGGCCCCCTTGCCCTCCGCGGATAATCTGGTAGGAAAGAGGCTTTCCGAGCGATCAATCGCCTCCTCCGGGAGCTCGAACATGGACATCCAGCAGCTCGTCCGCAGTCTGAAGATCCAGAACGACTCGAAAATCGTGATGCTGGTCGCCGACGGCCTGGGTGGGCTGCCCATCGAGCCGGACGGGCCAACCGAGCTGGAGGCCGCCCAGACCCCCAACCTCGACGCGCTGGCCCGCCGGGGCATCTCCGGCAGCATGATCCCCATCAAGCCCGGCATCACCCCCGGCAGCGGACCGGGACACCTGGGGCTGTTCGGCTACGATCCCGTCCGCTACCTGATTCCTCGCGGGGCGCTGGAGGCCACCGGCATCGGCTTTAAGCTGGAGGCCCACGACGTCGCCACCCGCTGCAACTTCTGCACCATCGGCCCCGACGGAAACGTCACCAACCGCCGCGGCGGCGCCGGCCGTACCGACCGCCTCACCACCGACGAAGGCAAAGCCCGGGTCGAGAAGCTCCAGGCAATCGAGATCCCCGGCGTCCAGGTCTTTGTCGAACCGGTCCGGGAACACCGCTTCGTGGTCGTCTTTCGCGCCGAGGGCCTGGGCGACAACGTCGACGACACCGATCCGCAGGCCACGGGCGTCCCGGCGTTGGATCCGGTCGCCAAGGACCCGCAAAGTGAGCGAACCGCCGAGATCGCCCTGGACTTCATCGCCCAGGCCCACCAGGTCCTCGCCGACCAACAAGAGGGCGGCAGACCGAAGGGCAACGGCCTCTTGATGCGGGGCTTCTCCCACCGGCCCCACATGCCGACCTTCGAGGAGGTCTACGGGCTGAGGGCGGCCGCCATCGCCGTCTACCCCATGTACAAAGGCCTGGCCCAACTGGTCGGCATGCAGATCGTGGGCAGCCCGGCCACGCTTAAGGAGGAGATCGACGTGCTCGAGCGGGCCTTCGCCGGCGAGCACGACTTCTTCTTCGTCCACTTCAAATACACCGACAGCCGCGGCGAGGACGGCGATTTCGACGCCAAGGTCAAGGCCATCGAAGAGTTCGACGCCGTCATACCCCGGGTGACGGCCTTGGAGCCCACGGTGCTGATCGTCACCGGCGACCACAGCACGCCGGCCCACCTTCGCGGCCACAGTTGGCATCCCGTGCCCACGTTGCTGGTGGCCGATAGCTGCCGCCCCGACGGCTGCCGGAGCTTCGGCGAGAAAGAGGCCCTCCACGGCGGGTTGGGTCACTTCGAGGCCGTCTACCTCATCCCGCTGGCCCTGGCCCACGCCGAACGGCTGGCCAAGTTCGGGGCGTAGAGCGGAGATCGCACCACGGAGTCACGGAGGGCACGGAGAAAACGGAAAGGGCTATCAGGGAGAGTCAACGCCCAGGGACTGCGGTCCCTGGGGCGCCCTCCGCCGTGGCCGCAACAACAGCAACAGCACCGAGACGACCAGATGACAACCGCGGAGAGCAACAGCGTTTGCAGAGTGAACTGAAACCGCATATTCTCCGTGGCCTCCGTGACTCCGTGGTGAGCTTCCCCCCTGCCCTCCTCAGGCGGCGAAGATCTCTGCCACCGGCAGGCGGAAGCCCGGCAGAAGCTCCTCGTCCGTCAGCGTGTCCGACTCGCTGAGGACCACGATCTCGCTGGCGCTGCGGTAGACGCTCACTGTTCGCGTGCGAGGATCGACCACCCATACCCGGCGGCAGCCGGACTGAAGCCAGTCGCGCACCTTGGCCAACACCTCACCGGCGCGGTCGTCCGGCGAGAGGACCTCCACGGCCAGATCGGGCGGGCCCGGAAAATAGCCCTTGACCGGCTCGGCAGGTACGCGCTGGGCACAGACGAAGCCCACGTCGGGCGCGCGGACCGTGTCGGGATCATGCCCGATCTGAAACCCGGTTCTGGGACCGACTACTTCTCCGAGGGAATTGTCTTTGACGAAATCCACCAAGGATGCGACGACGTCGATGACCATGCGACCGTGCTCGAATCCCTCATACGGCATCGTGACCAGTTCTCCGCGCACCAGCTCGCATCGGCCCAAGCCGGGACTCCGCAACAACTGCTCGGCAGTCGTGATCTGTTCGATGGTGGTCATCAGCCACCGCCACGTTTGGAGTCTAAGGTGATAAAGGAACACCATCTTTATGCTACCCGTCTTGGCAGGGAGTGTCAACTTCGGGGAGAGGTGGGCTCGGAGCACTTGTTGGTGAGTGATCCAGTGCATGGGTGGCAATGAATTGCCACCCCCAGACTCCCCCAACGCCCCCTCGCCACTCACCACTCTCCTCTCTTCACTCGCCACTCTCCACTCTCCACTGTCTAGCGCACCAGCCGCGCATCGAGCCAGTCGGCGTGGTCCAGCTCATCGGCACGGTCGGCGTAGTCGACGATCAGCTCCAACTGCTTGGCGCCGTCGAGATCGACGCGGACGGCCACCGGGGGCATGCCACCGCGGACGGTCGTCTGGCTGACGTACTTCTGGCGGCCGTCGACGCGGACCTCGAACCGCACGCTGCCGCCGCCCGCAGTGGAATCGTCGATCCCCAACTCGGCCTCGAAACGCTTGTACGGATCTGTCAGCCGGTAGGTCAGCCGCGTGAAACTGTGCACGCCGAGTCCCTTCAGATACAGCCGGCCGCCGCAGCGGAGCCGGCCGCCCGTCACGTTGCGGTCGGTCCCGTAGGAGGGCCAGCGCAGGCCGAGAAAGGGCTGCTGCTGGTAGTCGGCCGGCTTGAGATCGGAAAGATACGTCACCCGGGCACCCAAGGGCCGTAGACAGACGATTTCCTTCGACGCGGTCTTGCAGGTCTGCCCGCCGGCCGTCGTGAGTTGAAGCGACGAGCCGTCCATCAGAAGCCCCGTGGCGATCAGTCGGCTGCCGTCGGCCAGCCCGACCCAGGCCCGCAGGCCCTGTCGGACGGGTTCTCGCCGCAGCAGAGGATTGAACACCACCGCGGCGATGCGGCTCCGCTCGATCGCCACCGGCCCGTCGTTGGTCCCTAGCCGCACACGGTCGCCTTCAAGGGCCTCGATCAGTCCCGTCAGCTCGTCCCCGTTGCTCAACAGCAACTGGTCCGACTCGCCCGTGGCCCGGGCGAGGCGATCCAGCAGCAGGTCGCGCCGAAGGTGTTGGGCGGGCGGATCGAAAACCACGCCGGCCAACTGCCCCAGCGGCAACTCCAGCAGTCCGAACAGGTCGGAATCGACCTTCAACCGTTCTTTTTCGCTCCCCAGCACGTCGGCCACCAGCAGCCCGCCGTCGGCCAGCACCACCACCGGCCCGCGAACACACTCGGCGCAGGTTCCCCAACGGACCAGCTCCGCCGCCGGCAGCACCCGCGGTCCCTGCCCCGTGCTGAGGGTCAGTTGCCATTTCGCGTCGGCCGCGACCAGCTCGGCCACGAACGCCGGGCCATCGACCGGCACGGCCGGCTGCGGCTGAGCGTGGGCCGGGAGTGCGGCAAACGTCAGTAGGGTCACTAGCGAGAAGACGCCCGCCAGATGGTTTATACGAAGACCGTTTAGCGGCCGGGCTTGCCCGGCGCGTGGAGGGGACCACCCATCTGCGCTGGGCCAGTGTGCCGGGCAAGCCCGGCCGCTAGACGGAAAGTGAATGCCGTTTAAGGGGGTCATGGCTCAGCGCTGAAAAATCGGCAGACAGTTATCCGGCAATTGCAGCACGATCAGGGCCATGGCGGTGGCGTACTCGTTGCAGATCGACCCTGACGTCCAGGAGCCGTCTTTTCGCTGACAGTGCTCGCCGGGCCATAGGGTCAATTCGTCGCGGATCGCCGGGTACCACTTCTGCCAGTTTTCGCCGCCCACCTGCCACATCGCCTGTACCGCGTAGTAATGGCCGTACTCATAGTACGCCTCCCGCCGTACCACGCCCTTCTCCGGACGAAACTGGTTGAGATACCGGATCCCCTTGGTGATCTCGGGTCCTTCGTAGATGCCGGCACTGTTCAGCGCCACCACGCCGGCCGCCGAGCGTGGAAAGGCGCTCTCGTTCGTCTGGAGCATGTAGCGGAAGCCGCCGTCTTCGTTCTGGCTCTTCTTGACGTAGCTGATGCAGCGGTCGATCGTCTCGTTGGGCACGAACAGCCCCGCGTTCCGGGCCGCCCGCAACGCCATTACCTGGCAAATCGTCACCGAGATGTCGGCGTCGGCACGTTCCGGCCGGTAACGCCATCCGCCGTCCTTGTTCTGGGTGTTGACGATCAGCTTCACTGCCGCGACCAGCTTCTCCTGCAACTCCGGCCGCTTCGACATCCCGTAGCATTCGGCCAGATACATCGTGGCGAAGCCGTGGCAGTACATTGGGCCGTAGTGGCCCAGGCGGGGAGTGCTGATGAGGCCGCTTTGCTGGGCATTTGCCAGCAGGTAGTCGACCGAACGGCCTACTTCTGCCCCGTAGGGGCCTCGGCCCGGTGTGCTCCCTCCACACATGAAAGCCATGCCGCACAGCGCCGTGACGGCTGCGTCGCCCTGGTAGGTGCCGGAGCCGAACGAACCGTCCGGCTGTTGCCGCTTGGCCAGCCAGGCCATCCCCCGCCCGATCGCCTCCTCGGTCGGCGGCGTGATCAGCTCGGCGGCGGTTCTCTCCGGATCGCGGCCTTCGGCGGCAGCGACCGGTCGCCCCAAGGCCAGCAACACCCCCACGCAGCAAACGCCAAGCAGCGGGAATGACGAAGCACGAATGACGAATGACGAACGGCAAAACGGTTTCATCAGCGGCCTCCATGGTCAGTGTTCATCCTTTGCCTCCAAGAGCCGCCTGTAGTATTGCTCGATCAACAGCTCGTACTTGGGCAGGAACTCGTCGAAGGGTGACTGCCGCAGCTCGTTGCGCTGTTGTAGCGGCAGCGCCACGTCCCAAAGCTGCTCCACGAGCGTCCGCATCTGTTGCTTGTCGAGCTTGCGCTGCTGGCCGTTGTCTTTTCGCTGGGGGCCGGTCGAAGCCGATTTTTCACTGGGCTTCGTCGCTTCGGTGTCTTGCTTCGGCGGGCCACCGGAAGAATCCTGCTGCGACAGCTTGCCGCCCGACTTGCCTTGTTGACAGCGTTTCTGGGCCTGTCGGATCAGCTCGTCCAGGTCGGCGACGATCTGCCGCTGCAACCCCTGCGTTTGCTCGCCCGCATCGTTCCGGACGATCCGCCCTTCAACCTCGCGCATCCGTCGGGCAACTTCCAACAAGGGGTTGTCCTCTTCGGCCACCGCCGCCGCACCGAGTTCGCGGCGGAGGCAGGCGCCCAGATCCTCGGGCCCAGCCGGCGCCGGCCCGACTGCCAGGGCCACTAGGTGGACCGGCACAGAAACTTGGGTGCCACTGCTTGCCTGCAAGCACTGCCGCGCTGCTTCTGACGGAGCAGTGGCACACCCGCGGAGCACAGGTTCTTCTGCCGTTCCGCTTAGCCCGGCAGCCAGCAGCAACAGGATCGCAGCGTGCGCCCTACTCATGGCATCTTCTCCTCCTTCGGCAAGGGCCCCCTCTCGTCGTCGCCGGGGTCAGGCCGCACGTTGGGCAACCCGGCCGGGTCTTCCTCGGCGGCCTCCTGCTGAACTTGCAGCAGTTGCGCCGTGAGGTCGGCCAGACGGCCTTGTTCTTCGCTCAGTGCGGCGTACTGGCGTCGCTGCTCCGCCGTCAACGCGTCTGGGGTCTTAAGGCCCTTCTGCAACTCCGCGGTGCGGAGGTTCAATTCCTCCTGCAGCAGCCTCAACAACTTTAGCTCGGCCAGCATCTGGAACGCGGCGGGATTGCCCCCCTGCCCTGCCCCACCGCCGGCGCCGCCGGTACCACCGGCGCCGCCCGGTCCGGCCTCGGACGCGGGTTCCTTCTTCAGCGCCTCCAGCAACAAGTCCAGACGCCCCAGGGCCCCCTTCTCCGCCTCCTGGGCAGGCGCACCCAGCTGATAACGGCTCAACAGCGCGGCGGCCTGCGCCATCGACTGGCCGGCGCGTGAGAGCGTCAACTGGAACGCCCCTGGCCCGCCGAGCTTGTCGCCCAGTTGCCCGGTCTCTGCCTGGAGGGCCCCCTGCTCCCGTGCCAGGCCGCCCAGGCTGGCCGCCTGTGCCCGGGTCAATTCGCCCTGCTCCTGCAACTGGCCAAGACGCTGCGTCTCTGCAAGAATCCCCTCCTGCCGGCCTCGCAAGTGCTTGAGGCTGTCCTCCAACCGACCCAATTCCTCCGCGGCCAGCTCGGCCTTCGCCTGAAGGCGCCGGTCGGCAAGCTGCCGCCGGGCCTCGCGCAGGGCCTTTTCTGCGGCCTCCGCGGCCCGGGAAGCCCCCTGGCAGTTCCCCTGCCCAGCGCACTGCCCGGCTTCGCCCATGTGTCCCGCCGCCTGCCGCGTGGTCTGCCCGGCCTGCTCGGCCAGCAGCCGCTCCAACCGCCGCGCCAGCCGCTCGGCTTGCTGCTGCAACTTGGTCTGCTGCTGGCCGAGCCGCTCTAGCTCCCCACGGCGCCGGGCTTGGTCGGCGTCTTGCGAGATCTCGTCCAGCTTCTTGGACAACTCGGCCTGCTTCCGCTCGATCTCGGCCAGCTCGTTCTCGGCTTCGCCGAGCTTCTCGACCAGCCGGGCAAGTTCGTCCCCGCGGCGATTGGCCAGGATGTCGAGCACTTCTTGCAGGTCCTGGGCGATTTGCCGCTGACGTCCGGTGGCCTGGCCGATCTGGTTCCCCTCCAACTGCCCGCCCGCCGAGCGCATCTGCCCACTGATCGCCAGCCGGCGGGCTTCGGCCAGCGCGTCGGCCACGGTCTGGGCTGCCAGCGGATCGTTGTCGCGGAGCTCCACCGCCGCCTCGTCCATCCGCTGCTGGATTCGGTCGAACTGGCGGGCCAGATCGAGTTGCTGCCCGGCAACTATCTTCAGATCCGCCGTTTCTTGCGGCAGGAGATCCTTCGGTTCCTTGCCCAACGTCCGGCGGCCCACTTCGCTGCTCCGCTTTGTCAACTCCTCCTGCTCCCGCAGCAACTGGCTGATCTCCCGGTGGAAGCGGCGATACTTGTCCCACTCGGCCAGTTGGTCCAGCAGCCGCTCCAACGAGGCGATCACCTGGTCCTGGTGCTCACCGGCCGCGGATAGTGGATAGTGGATAGTGGATAGTGGATAGCGGGTGGCCGTTTCGTCACTGGTCATTCGTGCTTCGTCATTCGTGCTCGCCCCTAGCCCCCGGCCTCTGGCCTCTGGCCCCTCGCCCCTGGCCCCTGGCCCCGCCGACCGCCCTTGCAGTCGGACCTGGGCAGACTTGATCGCGGCGGTCAGCTCCCGCCCAATCAGCACCAGGTGCTCACGGTCCAGCCGCGCGATCTCGCTCAACAGGGCCTGCATGCGGCGGCGGAGGTCGGGGCTGTCGAGCTTGTTGTTGTCCAGGTCGGCCAGCAGCGCCAACACGTGCATCGGCACGCCGGCGCTCTCGCTGGTCAGGCTGGTGCCGACCTCCCGCTGGTTCAGTTCCGCCCCTTGCAGCCGATCAACGTCGAGTTGCTCCAGTTGCCCAATCTCTACCAGCCTGATTTCCAGCGACTTGACTTGCTGCCGGCTGCCCTGCTGCATCTTCAGCACGCGGCCCAACTCCGCCAGGATCACGCTCTGCCGATCGGCGATCCGCTGCTGGAGCTGCTCGGGCGTGATCACAATCAGGCGCCGCGGCTGGCTCTGGCCAGTTTGCGGGCTGTAGTCGGCGGCGGTGACCTGGAACGTCAACTCGGTGCCCGGCTCCAGTCCCAGCTTCGCCAGCTCCCAGCGGTGCTCGATCTCCCGGCGATCTCCCGGCTCGGCCCCGTGAAAAAGCCCCCCGGCCGGTTGCGGGCCGACCGCCTCGGGCCCGGCATAAAGCGGCAGCACCGTTTCCTCCGCCTCCGGCTGACCTTCCCCTGACTGATCGGACAGCCGGAAGACCAGCGCGACCTCGTGAATCGCCAGATCGTCCTTGGCCACCACCTGGAGCGGCACGACCGCCTGCGGCGTAGCGAAAACCGTATCGCCGGGCTGTTTGATCGTCACGACCGGCGGCTCATCGGCGACCGTGCGGATCTCCCACCCCAGCTCGCCCCTGAGGCCCTCCCGATCGATCAACGTGAGCCGCACCGAGCCCGGCTCCTCCGCCTGATCCACCTTCTCCATCACGAACTCCGCGGCGACCTCCAGCCGCTGTTGGTCGGTCGGCCCGGCGTCGATCTGCCGGCCGTCAGCCAGCGAGAAGACGGCGGAATCCAGCGGCCTGGTTGCCTTGCCCGAGATCTGCACCCGCGTCCCCACCAGCGCCCGAATCGCCTTCCCCTGGACGATCTCCGGCGGCCAGCCGGTGTAGGCCGGCGGGATGAGCTTGACCACGGGGGACTCCAGCCCCGGCGGATCGACCACCTCCACCGGATGCCACGGCATCGAATCGTCGTCGCCCCCTTCGGCCCGATAGGAGAAACGCCGCACCGGTTGTTCGAGCCTGGCAACCACGGCCTCGCCGACGGGGTGCATCACCTGCGTGTCTTCGGTCACCGTCTCGTCGGCGCCCTCGAATAGGTAATGTATCCGGACCGTCCGCGGCAGCTTCGCCCCCTCCGCGTCGATCACGCTGATCTCCACGGGTTTCCCCCTGGCCACCCGCGATACCACGGGCCGAACTTCCAAGTGCGTCCGCTGGGGCCAGGGGACGCCGAAGGGATTGACCAGCCGGGCAACCGCCGTCGCCGACGCCTCCGGGGCAAGGGCCACCAGGACCCCCGCCAGCAGGCAAATCGACACCGTGACCACCGCCGCCCGAAATGCCGGTCGCAGGTCGAGCACCTCGCCGAAATCGAGCCGTTCCGTCTCCGAGGTCGTCTGCGAAATCACCGCCCGGCGGAGCGCCGCAGAACCGGCCACCGGATCGTCCTCCGGTTGCCTGAGAAACTCCACCGAGCTGACCAGCCGGTCTGCCAGCGAGGGAAAGCGACGCTCCAGCCGCAGAGCCAGATCGACTTCGCTCAGGCGGGCAAGCAGCGGCAGACACAAGTAGCGGTAGCCGGTCCACCCCAATACCCCCACCACCAACATCGAGCAGATCACCCTCAGACCCGGATCCTGAAAACGGATCAGATAGTCGGCCAAGCCCAGCACGAACACCGCGCCCACCACCACAGCCACCACCCAGCTCAGCCCACAGACCGCCACCAGCCGCCGGACGCGCGATCGCAGCAGGTGGATTCTCTGCTCGATGGGATGCGACATGGGATTTGGCAATTTGGGATTTCAGATTTCGGATTAACCGTATTCAGCATTCAGCGATCAGCATTCTGCATTCTGCCTTCATCATTCTACACCATCCCCCCCACCTTCCGCAGGATCCATTCCGCAGTGATCAGCATCAGGAACAACAGCAGCACCGGCCACGTGTTCCACAAGGGCTTGGGCGGCAGCGATTCAATCGGCACCTGACGGCCGGCAGGGAGATCGTTCAGCAGGCGCCGGGCGGACTGAAACGTGTAGAAGTGCCCCGCAGTCTGCTTGGCGGCCCTTTCCAACGCAGTCCGGTCCATCTGCACCCGCTGAAACTCGCCGGCCGGGGCAGCCACGGCGAAATCGACCGCCGGTGGCTTGCCCTCCATGGCCGGGATGGCGATCCAGGCATGATAGTCACCCTCCGAAGGTGACTCAATCACCCCCTCAAAGTATCCTCGCCCCGCACCCGTCCGCTGAAGCTGGATCCGCTGCGTCTTGTGTCCCCGCTGCTCCACGACCACCGTCACGCCATTGTCTTCCTCCGGCGCCAGCCGCTCGTCGGCAAATCGCACCCGCAGCCGCACCGGCTCACCACGGGTGTATTGGCGGCGATCGGTCGAGAGCGTAGCCGACCGGCCTTGGCCGGAGAGCTTCGAGCGGCTTAAGTAGCGGATCGTCTGGAGCCAATACCTGGCGAAGTACAGGTCGCCCACCCGCTTCCGCCAGCGATAGGTCTCGTCGGTGGCGTGAAACAGCACCTTGCCCGCCCCCACGTACTGCATACAGATCACCGGCAGCGGCCGGCCGTCGTGACCGCGGCGGGTAGGATGTTCGGCCAGCGTGCGGGCGGCCGGTTTCAGGTCGGGTGCCTCCAGCAGCCAATATAGCGGCGGCAAGTTCCGCCAGATCGCGCGGGTGTCGGCCGGTGTATCGCCCAGCTCCATCGGCGGGCTGGACAGCCCAAGCTCCGTCGGCACTACCACGAACCCCGCCGTGACCGCCTGGCTGGGGTCGGGGTACCGAATGCTGCCCAGCTTGATCGGCATCAGCCGAGCCAGCGGCGTATCCCGATAGGCCGCAGGCATGTACTTCGCTCCCGCGATCAAGATCAACGCCCCCCCCTTCCCCGGCTGGTCCACAAAGTCCACCAGGTTCTGCATCGTCGAGGCGCTCAGCCCTGCCGGGTTGACGTCCCCCAGGATGATCACGTCGTAGGAGAACAGGTCCTCGCGTTGGACGGGAAACACGGGAAGTGCCGTGGGATCTTGCCGGCTCGATTCCAGGTCGGCGTTCTGGAGCACCCACCTCAGCTCGATCGTCTCCTCCCGCAACAGCATCGTCTGCAGGTAGCGGAACTCGAAGCTGGGGTACGCCTGCGCCAACAGCACGCGGATCTTTTCCTTGTGTACCTCGACTGTCCGCTCCTGCCGATTGTTGTCCGTCTGCAGCTCACCCTCTTGAGGCTCGACCTCCACCACGTATCGGAACCGCCCCACCTCAGTCGGTCGGTAGACCAGGCTCAACTGTTGCGACTGTCCGTCCGGAGCGATCGCTGCGTCGATCTTGGCCAGCACGTCGGGCTTGCCTTCCTCCCGCAGCACCACGGAAACCTTGCTTCCCTGAAAACCGGTCCCGCTGAGCTTCAGCTCGAAGTTTACCACGTCGTTCACGAATACCACTGGGTCAACGAGCACGTCGCTCAGCTTCAGATCCTTCGCGGGCTGATCGCTTCCCAGGCCCACCGCCAGCAAGGGCACGCTCTGCCGCCGGGCCAACACTTCGGCCAGCGTCGGGCCGTCGGTATTGACCCCGTCGCTCAGCAGCACGATGGCCGCCGGCGCGGTGCCGCGGAGCTCGTCGAGCACCGTCCGCACCCCGGCCCCCAGCCGGGTCGAGCCAACCGACGGTTTCTCGATCCCCTGGATTTCCTCCACCAGCTCTCCCACGTCGGTTGCCTCGCTGGGACGCGCGCCCCGCACAGAGTCCTCCAGGAAGTAGACCCGCAGCCTGTAATCCTCTGCGATCCCCGCCAGCAGCGCCCCGTCCCGCTCGGTCAGCAGGGCCCTGGCCAGGTTCCACCGGCTGAGTTCGTAGCTGCCCGTCCGGGATTGCTTGACCCGCTCCTCCAGTTCCGCCCGCTGCTTGCCGGCGTAGGGGTCGACGATGGTCATGCTCTGCGAATCGTCGACCACCACGGCCACGTAGGGCAAGCCCGTCCGCTTCAGCGAGAGACCGAGTTGGGCAACCATCAGCAGCACAATGGCTACCAGACAGAGGCGTATCACCGCCAGCATGATCCGGTACGGCGTGCGTACCCTGCGCCCCTCGCGGAGGTAGATCGCCACCACGAAAGCCACCGCGAAAACCAGAAACAGCAGCGTGATCCACGGCGGCCAATTCCAACTGTGCTCCAGGCTCCAGATCGTACCTTCCTCGTGCCCGGCCTCCACGCCGAGTAGCCGTCCCACCCAAGCTGGCAGCGTACCGCTCATGTCGGATGATGTCCGAAACGCCAGGCCAGGAGAGTCTCCAGAAACACCAGCCCCAGGACCACGTACAACAACTCCTCAGACAACATGCCGTGACCACCTGCGGTGGTGCCCCCTGCGGCGGTGCCCCCCACGGCGGTGCCGCCAATCCGGGGCAGCGGCTCCTCGTCCAGGCCCTCCCGGCTGGTCTCGAACGGGATGCCGGACCAAAGCCCTTCCCGCAACTGCTCCGTCGTGAGCTTCGTCAGATCACTTTCCACCGTGTCCACGTTCACGGCGAACAGCTCGCTGCGCGAGACCGGCGCGTCGAAGCGGGCCGTGTACATCCCGCTGGTCATCGTCTCCGCAAAGCTCCAACTGCTGTAGTCGCCCTCCGGCCGCAGGCGGACCTGCTCGCTCCGCCCGTCGGGCGTCCCCACCCTCAGCGGCACGTCGGCCGCCGGCGTGGAAACCAACCCTCCCAGGCTCTGGCCGACCAGAGAATTCCGCTCTTGGAGTTGCCCGCCCATCGCGAAGGCCAGTAGCTCCTGCACAATCGGCACGAAGCTGGGCCACAGGGGCATCTCCGTCCAGGAGCGGTCGGCCGAGGTGGCCACCAGCACCACTCGCCCCCACTGGATCTGCTCTTCCACGACGGCCGGATCTCCTCCGTCGAAGGCCAGCACCACGTTGGCCTTCGACTCCTTGGGCACGACCAGCTTAAAATACTTCCTGACTGGCGTGGTCAGCAATCCGGCCCCTTCACGCCCCCGGAAGGCGCTAACGATCGGATGGCGATAACCCAGCGGGTCGAAGTGGAAGAACCGTCCCTCGGGAGCCTGCTGGACTGCGGTCAGCCGAGCCGGCAGCAATCGGGTCTTGCCCGCGGTGTCACTGCCCAGTTCGTCGTTGTAGCTCTCGCTCCTCACCTGGTCGCCCAGAAAAAACACCAGGCCCCCGCCGTGTTTGAGGTACGACTGGAGCAGTTGGGCTTCGCTGGAGACGAATTGGGTCACGTCGGCCAGGAAGACGCAGTCGTAGCGATCCAGGGGGACTTCCCGCAGCCCGCTCTCCGGCACCACTTCCACGCGCGTCGACGAACGCTCGGCCTGGTCATCCTCCGGAGAGAGGGCGACTCTCAGGAAATCGGTGGCATTCTGATACGGCCCACCCGACGGTCGCCCGTTGACGCACAACACCCGCACAAACGGCTTTACTGGCAGGGCCAGGAAGCGGCGGTTGTCGACGTCCAACGCATCATCCTGCCCCTCCGGCCGCAAGCGAACCTCCACCGCATGATCTCCCGGCGTCTCGAAGCGGTAGCTGAACGCGGCCGTAGCCTCCCCGCCCGCGGGCAGGCCGCCTTCCGCTTCTCCCACGTACGCCTCACCGGCCGAACGCCCGTCGACCAGCAGTTCCACCCGCTGCCGGTTGCAAGCCCTCGGGCCGAAGTTCTTCACCTTGGCCTGGACGCTGGCGCTCTTACTGAGTGTGACCACCGGCTCGCTGGTGCGGACGTCGGTGACGGCCAGGTTCTGGCTGTCTGCCTGGCCAAGATCAATCGCCACCAGCGTGGCTTTCTCGGCCAACTCCCGGCTGCGGCTGCGAAACTCGGCCTCCGCGCTGCCGCTGAGTTCTGGGGCCCAGCCCACCCGCCCCAGGTCGGTCAAGAAGTAAACCTCCTGCCGGGTCAGGCGGCGATTGTCACGGCCGGCCTTCCGCACGACTTGCAGCACTGCGGAAACAGTGGCGGGCAGGTCGGCCGTGCCGTGCGGAAGCTGCAGCGCGTCGATCTCCGCCAGGATCTCCGCGGGCTCAAGCGCGGGAGTGCCCACCACCATCCGCGGCGGCGAAGACATCAGCACCAGCGTGAACGCGTCGCCTTGCCGCGACCCTTCCACAAACTGCCTCGCCAGCTCCTTGGCCCGCTCGAAGCGGCTCTTCTCGCCCGGCTTGTAACCCATCGAGTACGATCCGTCGATCACCAGCACCCGGTGCGTTCGGCCACCCGCCACCGAGGCAAACGTCGCGTCCCTGAAAAACGGCTCGGCCACGGCCAGCACCAACAGCGCGATCAGCAGCGTGCGGATGGCCAGCAGCAACCACTGCTCGAACCTCATCCGGTGGGCGTGTCGTCGGATGGCGGCCAGCAGATACTCCATCGCCGCCCAAGGCGTCTCCCGGTGCCGCTGCCGCATCCAAAGATGTATCACGATCGGCACCGCCGCCGCCGCCAGCCAGCCCAGCATCCAGAGGTTGACCAGCCCGAAGGCGAGAACAGGCAGTCCGGACAGCGGATAGTGGATAGTGGATAGTGGATAGTGGATAGTGGGCAGCGGGTATTGCACAGCGGGCACTGGGCAGTGCACGACCGGCATTTGGCAGAGAATCGGCGGGCAAGAACCAAGCATCGCGATCAACGGCTTCTTCGCCTGAGCGAGTTCGTCAGGCCGCTGATTACGCGGCCAACTTCCGTAGTCAGCTCCAGCGACTGTGACGTCTGTGGCTCGTTGAGGTATCCCAGACGTTGGCTGATCAGCACTTGTGTCTCGGCTTCCTTGAGCGAACCCGTGGCAATCGAAAGGAAGTTCAAGAAGTCGCGGGTAGTACTGCGTGCTTGACCTTCGGCAATATTGGATGGTATCGAGACCACCGCCCGACGCATCTGGCTTGTCAAGCCGTAAACCTCCTTCCGCGGAAACCCGTCTGTCATTCGATAGACCATTTCCACGAGATCCATCGCTTTCTGCCAGGCAATAAGTTCGCGATAGTCCTTCACACTCATGGAGATGCTCCTTCCATACGCACTCACGCCACGAAACAGCGCTGTTCGGGGTATTATCCGCCAATCGCTGCCCACGATCTGCCCCCTGTTGTGCGCCGTTTTCTATCCACTATCCACTATCCACTCTTCCTTACCTCCTCGACCCCAAATAGCTCGACAGCGCCACCTCCAGCGACTCATCCGTCCGCATCTGTGCATAGTCGATCTGCTGCATCCGGCAGCCTTGCTTCAGCCGGCGGATGAAGCCGTTGAACTCCCGCAAGTACGCCCTGCGCAGCGCCCTGGGCTCGGTCAGCACGTCCGGCAACTGCTCCAGCCCTCGAAACAGGGTGGGCTGCTGGAACGGGAAATCCAGCTCGGCCGGGTCGAGCACGTGCAGCAGGACCACCTCGTGCCGGCGGTGGCGAAGGTGCTTCAGCCCCGCCATCATCGCATCCACGTCGTCGAACAGGTCGCTCAGGACGATAATGATCCCCCGCTTCTTCAGCCGCTCGGCCAGCTCGTGGAAGATTGCGCCGGTGGCCGTTTTCCGCTCGGGCGGCGACTGCTCCATCACCTGCACCAGTTGCTCCATGTGCGAGGGATTGCTGCTGGCCCGCACCAGGGCCCGAATCTCCTGGTCGAAGGTGACCAGCCCCACGCTGTCCTGCTGCTGCAGGATCAAGTAGGCCAGCGACGCGGCCGCGCACTGGGCGTATTCCAGCTTCGACATCGCCGCCGCGGGACTCCGGTAGCGCATACTCTCGCTGGTGTCCAGCAGCAGGTAGCAGATCAGGTTGGTCTCTTCCTCGAACTGTTTCAGGTAATACTTGTCCGTCCGTCCGAAGACCTTCCAGTCGACGTATCGCAGGTCGTCTCCCGGCGCATACTCGCGGTGCTCGGCAAACTCGATCGAGAAGCCGTGAAACGGGCTGCGATGGACTCCGGAGACGTACCCTTCGACGATCAGCCGGGCACGCAGCCGCAGCCCCTTAAGCCGCGCCAGGATCTTGGGATCTAAATACTTCCGGGAATCTTCCACGCTTGGCCGATCGATCCTCCTCGACCGCAACCGTGTCGATCAATCGGCGGACGACGTCGTCCGGTTTGACGCCTTCCGCCTCGGCGTTGAAGTTGGTGATGATGCGATGCCGCAGCACGGGATGCGCCACCGCGCGGATATCGTCGCAGCTCGCGTAGAACCGCCCGTGCAACACGGCCCGCGCCTTCGCCCCCAGCGTCAGGTATTGGCTCGCCCGCGGCCCCGCCCCCCAACTCACGTACGCCCGCACAAATTCGGGCGCCGCCCCCTTGTCCGGACGGGTCAGCCGCGCCAATTGCAGCGCGTAGCGGATCACGTGGTCGGCCGCCGGCACTCGCCGCACAATCCGCTGCAAGGCCAGAATCTGCTCCCCCGAAAGCGTCGGCGTCACGGTCGGCTCCACGTCCGCGGTGGTCCGCCGCACGATGTCGAACTCTTCCTCTTCCGTCGGGTAGTCCACGTAGGTGTTGAACATGAAGCGGTCCAACTGGGCCTCGGGCAGCGGGTAGGTCCCTTCGTGCTCGATCGGGTTCTGCGTGGCCAGCACAAAGAACGGCTGGCTCAGCCGGTGCCGCCTGCCCCCGGCCGTGATCTGGTACTCCTGCATCGCCTCCAGCAACGCCGCCTGCGTCTTCGGCGGCGTGCGGTTGATCTCGTCCGCCAGGATCACGTTGCCGAAGATCGGCCCCTGCAGGAACCTCAGCTCCCGTGTCCCCGAAACCTTGTCCTCCTGAATCACCTCCGTGCCGGTAATGTCGGCAGGCATCAGGTCGGGCGTAAACTGGATGCGGCTGAACTTCAGCGACATCGCGTCGGCCAGCGTACGGATCATCAGCGTCTTGGCCAGCCCCGGCACTCCCACCAGCAGGCAATGCCCTCGCGCGAACATCGCCACCAGCAGCTCTTCAATCACCTGCCGCTGTCCGACAATCACCCGAGACAACTGCTCCAGGATCAGCCGGTACGCCTCGCTGAGTTCCTGCACCGCTTGAACGTCGTCTTCCTGCAACATTGGTCGATTACCTGAATGCTGAATGCTGAATGCTGAGCGCTGAATGCTGAAGACCGAAGGCTGAGTGCTGAAGGCCAAGTGCTGGATTACGACCGACCGACACTTGGTCGGTGTGCTCCTGCGGGCTGCCGCCCTGCTGGCCCAGCGCGATCAGCTCCGTGCTGGTGGCAATCAGCACCCGTCCCCCCGCCACCAGCAAATTTCCGCCGCTGGCGCCGCGCGGGAGCAGGTCGATCACCTTCTTTTGCCGGGCCGTCTTCTGGTCGAACACGTAGATCTTCTCCCGCGTCGGCCACAGCACGTCCTCCCCGGCCAGCACGCCCCGCCCGTATCCCAGCTTGTCGGGACCGTCGGGCCAAACGTGCTTCACCCGGCCCCGCTTTTCTCCTTTCAAGCCGATCCAGTAGAGCCGATCCCCACTGGCGATCAGATCCTCCGCCGTGGTCCCCAACAGGTGAAGCACGTCTTGGACTTCCGGGCCAGTCTGCCAGAGAATCTGCCCCGTAGCAGCGTCCAGCGCGAAGATCCGCGGACTGTCCGCCGGCGCCACCAGCAGCGTCCCGTGGTCGCAGAGACAGGGATTGAGATCCCGCCCCCAGTGTGGGGCCAGCTCCAACAGGTTGCCCTCTCGCGCCCGCGGGTAGAGGCTGACCCATTGCAGCCGACGGGCACCGACCGAAGGTTGGTCGCGGGCCGAGATCGCTGCCACCGCCCCCAGATTCGTGTTGTAGTAGAGCGTCTGGCGGTCGAGCGTCAGCAGGTTGTGCGTATTCTGGGGGAACATGCCCCGGGCGGGCGTCTCGGCGCCACAGACAAAAACCCGCCACACGTGGCGACCCGTCTGGGCATCGAAACAGGCCACGTGCGCTTCCGGCACCCCCCCGCGGCGCATGCCCACGTAAACATTCACCCCGTCGGCAACCGGCGAGCCCTCAAACGCCCAGCCCTCCTCCGGCGCGATTTTCCACATCAGCCGCCCCTCGGCCTTCAGGTCCAGGCATACCAGGTACCCGCGCCCCGTAGCAGACCGAGACAGCAGCCCCGCTTCCCCCTGCGGCTGATTGGTCACCGTGTTGCCCATCCGCGCGTAGAGCCTCCCGTCGAAGACGGTCATGGTATACTGCGGCGCTCCGAAGGCGGTCTCAGGCCGGGAGGCCACGCCGGGCACGCCTTCGAGCTGGTCGCGATATATGGCCCAACCGGCCTCTCCCCAGGCCGACCGCCCCGTCCGGATGTTGATCGCCCTGATTTCCACCGGGTCGTTGACCAGCACCAGGTCGCCGACAAACACCGGATGATAGCCCAGCCTCGGTTTGGGTGCCGGGAACGATATCAATGCGGGGCCACCTCCAACAACTGTGGAAACGTCGGCAGTCGCCATTTCGGGCAGTGGGACGCGCCACGCCACTTCGCCCACGTCGACCCCCTGCGGCGCGATCTTGTCGCGCGACGGCGAACCCGCAAAGGTCGGCCAGTCAGGACTCGTTTCCGCTTGCGGCCAGGCCGCACTCTCGGCAAGCAT
>Ga0315277_10002933_pt1 | contig 23431 bp, 18 predicted proteins | sample YL17G05_15_MG_FD_203695 | JGI IMG/M metagenome (GOLD analysis project Ga0315277, IMG submission 203695) | Sediment microbial communities from Yellowstone Lake, YNP, Wyoming, USA - YL17G05_15 | ecosystem: Environmental > Aquatic > Freshwater > Lake > Sediment | place: USA: Wyoming | collected...
GGTGGCGGCGTTGGGCCGGTTGGGGGAGGCCAGCGATGCGGTGATGTCTGGACTGCTGGGGTTGGCGGCAGACGGGGCGGTGGATGGGGAGGTGCGGCGCGCAGCGGCGGCGGCATTGGGCCAATTGGGGGAGACAGAGAAGGCGGCGGGCTTGCTGCTGGGGTTGGCGGAGGACGGGGCGGTGGATGCGTGGGTGCGGCGCGCAGCGGTGGCGGCGTTGGGCCGGTTGGGGGAGGCCAGCGATGCGGTGATGTCTGGACTGCTGGGGTTGGCGGCAGACGGGGCGGTGGATGGGGAGGTGCGGCGCGCAGCGGTGGCGGCGTTGGGCCAGTTGGGGGAGACAGAGAAGGCGGCGGGCTTGCTGCTGGGGTTGGTAGCGGACGGGGCGGTGGCTGCGAGGGTGCAGAACGCAGCGGTGGCGGTGTTGGGCCAGTTGGGGGAGGCCAGCGATGCGGTGATGTCTGGGCTGCTGGGGTTGGCGGCGGACGGGGCGGTGGCTGCGGGGGTGCGGCGCGCAGCAGCGGCGGCGTTGGGCCAGTTGGGGGAGGCCAGCGATGCGGTGATGTCTGGACTGCTGGGGTTGGCGGCAGACGGGGCGGTGGATGCGGAGGTGCGGCGCGCAGCGGCGGCGGCGTTAGGCCAGTTGGGGGAGGCCAGCGATGCGGTGATGTCTGGGCTGCTGGGGTTGGCGGCGGACGGGGCGGTGGATGCGGGGGTGCGGCGCGCAGCGGCGGCGGCGTTAGGCCAGTTGGGGGAGGCCAGCGATGCGGTGCTGTCCGGGCTGCTGGGGTTGGCGGCGGACGGGGCGGTGGATGCGGAGGTGCGGCGCGCAGCGGCGGAGGCGTTGGGCCAGTTGGGGGAGACAGAGAAGGCGGCGGGCTTGCTGCTGGGGTTGGCAGAGGACGGGGCGGTGGATGCGAGTGTGCGGAGCGCAGCGGTGGAGGCGTTAGGCCGGTTGGGGGAGGCCAGCGATGCGGTGATGTCTGGGCTGTTGGGGTTGGCGGAGGACGGGGCGGTGGATGCGTGGGTGCGGAGCGCAGCGGCGGAGGCGTTGGGCCAGTTGGGGGAGGCCAGCGATGCGGTGATGTCTGGACTGCTGGGGTTGGCGGCAGACGGGGCGGTGGATGCGTGGGTGCGGCGCGCAGCGGTGGCGGCGTTGGGCCGGTTGGGGGAGGCCAGCGATGCGGTGATGTCTGGGCTGCTGGGGTTGGCAGAGGACGGGGCGGTGGATGCGGAGGTGCGGGGCGCAGCAGCGGAGGCGTTGGGCCAGTTGGGGGAGGCCAGTGATGCGGTGATGTCTGGACTGCTGGGGTTGGCGGCGGACGGGGCGGTGGATGCGAAGGTGCGGCGTGCAGCGGCGGCGGCATTGGGCCAATTGGGGGAGACAGAGAAGGCGGCGGGCTTGCTGCTGGGGTTGGCGACGGACGGAGCGATGGATGTGTGGGTGCGGAGCCTGGCGGTGGTGGCGTTGGGCCAGTTGGGGGAGGCCAGCGATGCGGTGATGTCTGGGCTGTTGGGGCTGTTGAGGCTGGAAATAGCACCCGCGAGCCGGTACATGATCGGAGCGAGCGTTGACTGGACGGACTTCCTGAAGAGCGCTGCCTACCTGTCATTACAGCGTCTGACAACTCCAGAGCTCGAGTCCGATGAGTAGACATTTTGGCTGAATGGCATGTCTACGGAGTGGGCCAAAGTCGAACCCACAATCAGCCCGATTCCAGATCCCCGCCGGGGAATGCCCCTGGCTCCCACGCGCTGCGTAGCGGAATGTGAGTCAGAATGGTAACGAGCATACGGCTCACAAGTGATGTCAGTCCCCACATCATGATACCGGGCTCAGCCAGGTGATATGTCTGGAGTAGCACTTCCAGCCGCGCCATCTCCAGCCACAGACACACCTGTGTACAGTAGAGATAGACCTGACGAGGCGACGATAGGTAGCGCCATGCAGGCCTTGCTCTTCCGGAGCATGAGCGATGCACAAAGAGAAGCCGGGCCGCAGTTCCAGGTCGTCGTGTTGCTCTTGTTGGCCATGTCTATCATGGCGGCAGTGGTGGGCAGTCTCGGCCTGATGGGCACCATGTCCATCAACGTGGTTGAGCGAGGGCGGGAGATTGGCGTGATGCGCGCCGTTGGCGCGACCTCCCCGGCCATCTCGGGCATCTTTGTCGGTGAAGGGGTCCTATTGGGCGCGCTGTCGTGGTTGTTGGCCGTGCCGCTCAGTTACCCGCTCGCGCTGGCTTTCAGCAACGTGGTGGGCAATGCGCTGTTGCGCACGCCGCTCGACTTTCAGTACTCTGTCGGTGGGGTTTTCCTGTGGCTCTTGATCGTCGTCGCGCGCTCCGCGCTGGCCAGCCTGTGGCCGGCGCTCCGGGCCACCAGGATCAGCGTGCGCGACGCATTGACGTACGAATAGCCGACGGAACACGGAACACGCAGCACGCAGCACGAAATGCGTAATGCGCAATGCGTAATCCGTAATTGGCCCCCACCAGTTACTTGACACCACGAACATTTGTTCGTATAATAGCAGGTAGAGGGTTCTGATGGATGCGCTGGAGAAACTCAAACTGCTGGGGCCGCCGACCTGCTTCGAGCCGGCCGAGGAGGTGGTGGGAGCGTACCGCCCGCCTCCTCCCCAGGACGACGACGACCTTTCTGGCTGCATCCACAATGCGGTGATGCCTGGCGGCAAGCGCATCGCACTGCTCAAGACCATGCTCACCTCGGCCTGCGAGCGGGACTGCGCCTACTGCGCCTTCCGGCAGGGGCGCGACTTTCGACGCGCTACCTTCACCCCCGACGAACTGGCCCAACTCTTCATGCGGCTGCACGGCAAGTCCATCGCCGAGGGCCTCTTTCTTAGTTCCGGCATCGCCGGAGGCGGCCCCCGCGTACAGGATCGCCTGATCGCCACGGCGGAACTCTTGCGCCACCACTACGGCTTCCGGGGCTACATCCATCTGAAGATCATGCCCGGCGCAGAGCGGGAGCAGGTGCTGGCTGCCATGCGGCTGGCCAACCGCGTCTCGGTCAACCTGGAGGCTCCCAACACGGAACGGCTGGCCTGCCTGGCCCCGCACAAGGTCTTCACCGAAGAGTTGCTGCAGCGGCTGCGCTGGATCGAGGAACTGCGGCAGGAGGTGGCGGGCCGGAGGCCCAGTTCCACCACTCAGTTCGTCGTCGGCGCGGCCGGCGAGAGCGACGTGGAACTCTTGACCACGACCGAGTATCTGCACCGGCGGGTGGGCCTGGCACGGGCCTACTTTAGCCGTTTTACGCCAGTGTCCGACACGCCATTGGAGAATCATCCTCCTACGCCCCCTGCGCGGGAGCACCGGCTGTACCAGTCTTCCTTCCTCCTGCGCGACTATGGCTTCCAGGTCGAAGAGCTCCCCTTCGACACCGGCGGCAACCTGCCGCTGGATAGCGACCCCAAACTGGCCTGGGCGCGTGCCCACCTGGCCCACGTCCCGGTCGAAGTGAACACCGCCGACCGGCGAGACCTGCTGCGCGTGCCGGGCATCGGCCCCAAGGGGGTCGAACAGGTACTGCAGGCGCGGCGGCGCGGCCGGTTGCACAACCTGGACGACTTGAGCAAACTAGGCGTCATCGCCGAGCGGGCTGCCCCCTTCATCCTGCTCGACGGCCGCCGTCCCTCCCATCAACTATCGCTATGGCCGGTGTAGCCAATGCGGCACTACGCTGGTAGCCGCTGCGGGTGTGTGGTAGAATAGCGGCAAAGTACGTTCAGGAGGTGCCGGTATGCCATCCCCCTTTCCTGGTATGGACCCTTACCTGGAACACCCGGCTATATGGCCGGATGTACACCAGCGGTTGATCGTTGCGCTCGCCGATGCCTTGGGACCGCAACTCCGTCCGCGCTACCGGGCGGCCATCGAAGAACGGGTCTACGTGACCGACGTCGAGGGGCCGTTTTTCCTCGGCCGGCCTGACGTCTCTGTCGTCGAGGTTGGCCGGACGGCCGGACCGGCCATGCAGGCCCCTGTCGCTCTCGTCGAGCCCCGCATCGTCCAGGTGCCGCTGCTCGACCGTATCCGCGAGGGATACCTGGAGGTGCGCGAGGCTGCCATCGGTGGGGTGGTGACCGTCGTAGAACTCCTCTTGCCGACTAACAAGTATCCCGGCGAAGGGCGGCGGCTGTACGAGGAGAAGCGGATGCAAGTGTTGGGGACGCGCACCCACCTGGTGGAAATAGACCTGTTGCGGGGAGGGGAGCCGATGAGGATGTGGGGTGATGGACGGGACAGCCACTACCGCATCCTGGTCAGCCGTGCCGAGCGCCGCCCCCGCGCCGAGTTGTATGCCTTCAACCTGCAAGATGCCGTCCCCCCGTTCCCATTGCCACTGCGGACAGGGGATGAGGAACCCATCGTGGAATTAGGCCCACTGCTGCATGCCCTGTACGATCGGGCCGGATACGACCTGGCAGTGGATTACACCGCCGATCCGGTGCCGCCGCTCGAGGCGGACGACGCTGCATGGGCTGGCCAACTGCTGCGCGAGAAAGGACTGCGGTGACAGCCTTTGCTCAGACGAGTTCTCCATAACCATTGCCAGGCAGGACAACTTCATGCTTCGCGCAACAGAACCTGGGCCCATCACCTGTATCCACCTGGCGCGCACCTTTTTTGGCCGCGCGCTCTACAGCGTCGAGGCTTACCTGGTAGACGGCCTGCTGGTTGACACCGGTTGCCCGGCTACCGCCGCCGAACTGGCCTCCTGGTGCCGGGGACGGAACGTACGCCAGGTGGTCAACACCCATCACCACGAGGACCACGCCGGCGGCGACCGTGTACTCCAGAAGACGTTGGGGCTGCCCATCGCCGCGCCACCCGGGGCCATCCCCATCCTGGCCGACTTTCCGCGCCTGCACTTTTACCGCTGGCTCATCTGGGGCCAGCCAAGCAACGTCACGGTCCAGCCGCTGGGAGACGTCGTGGAGACCGACCGTTACCGCTTCGAGGTGATTCCGACTCCCGGCCACTGTTCTGACCACGTCTGTCTCTTTGAACCGCAACAGGGGTGGCTCTTTAGCGGCGATCTGTTCATCCACGAGCGAGTGCGCTACCTGCGCTCCGACGAGGATGCCCCCCGCACGCTCGAATCGCTGCGGCAGGTGTTGGCGCTCAAGCCTCGTCTGCTCGTCTGCTCCCACGCGGGCCTGGTCGAGGACGGCAGCAGCGCCATCGAGCGCAAGATTGCCTACTGGGAGGGGTTGGCCAAAGAGGCGCGAGCCTTGCGCTGCCAGGGGCTTGCGCTGCGCAAGGTGACCGACCGCCTGTTGGGCCCCGAGGACATGATGTCTCGCATCACGCGCGGTCACTTTGCCAAGATCAATCTCATCCGCTCGCTGCTGGAGGAAGACGGCGGTGAACGTTGAGCTGCCCGCCCGTTTCATCGGTGCGCCCATTGACACCGTGACCGTCATGACGCTTGACGAAATCCAACGCCGGCGCGAGTTTCTCTATCACCGCACCCCCGAGCGACGGCTCCACACGGTGGAGGAAGCCCGCGCTTTCGTCGAGGAGGTCGGCTTCTGCCACTTCTGGCCCATCAAGGGGGCGGAACTGCCTAACCTGTTTCACGCCATCGCCGGGCGCGAACGGCCCGTGCCGATGGAGCACGACGACGCCGACATCGGCAAGTGTTGGGGATGGAAGGACGAGTCGCTGGGCAAAAAGTGGTGGTACTATGGCAAACTGCTCCGCCGCCGGGCGACGTTGGTCTCGCTGGCGATGCTCCCCTACTTTTATGCGCTCACCGAGAACTATGGAGACTTGAACGACTACCTGGAGGAATACGAGGCCGGCATGATGACGGCCGAGGCCAGGGCGATCTACGAGGCGCTGCTCGAACACGGGCCGTTGGACACGGTCCGGCTGCGCCGCGAGGCGCACATGAGTGCCGAGAGCGCCAAGGCACGCTTCGAGCGGACGTTGACGGAGCTGCAGGTGGGACTCAAGGTGCTGCCGGTGGGGGTGGCCGAGGCAGGGGCGTGGAAATATGCCTTCATCTACGAGATCGTGCAGCGGCACTGGCCCGAGTTGCCGGAGCAAGCGCGCCAGATCGGCCGGGGCGAGGCGCGGCGGGTGCTCGTGGCGCGCTACCTGGACAACGTGGTTGCCTCTGACCGGAAGATGATCGGCCAGGCCTTTCACGTCCTCAAGTGGACGCCGGGCGAGTTGGAGCGCACGATAAACACATTGCTCCAGGAGCAAGTCATCCAAGAGGTACAGGTTACGGGACTGAAACAACCACAACTGCTTTCGTCTCGTGTCATGGAGCGTGTTTTGTAAACTCCGGGCCGTTGGGTCGGCTTGTTCCCTCTTTTTTGGTGATAACCGGATAGGCTTTCTCCCGGTTTCTAGCCGCCTACACCGGTGGTGCTAGACACAGCGCCAACCCAATTCCAACTTTCCTATCGAATTCCAGCAGCAGCCCCAACTGAGTTCATCGGTTTGGGGTTGCGTTCTGTGTTATTATGGTGACAGAAAAAAAACGGCGCTAAGGCGATGGAAGCGAGCGACGGAACTGCCTTCGCCGCCGTCAGAGGTCAGAGTAGCAGGGCAAGAGACTGCCCTGGCGCTAGACCTGGGCGCGGCGATTAAGGTGTTGAAAGAGCGCGAACTGCTTCCGTCGAACCTGGTTTGTCCTCTAGTGCTCGACCTTTTAGAGACGGCAGAGAAAGGAAGGTGAGACGTGGCAGTGATCAAGCGTACGGCGCAAGCGATATGGAACGGGGATTCACGCAGTGGGAACGGCCGTATCTCCAGCGGTAGTGGTGTGCTCCAAGATGTACCCTACACCTATGCGACTCGCTTCGGAGATACACCAGGCACCAACCCTGAGGAACTGATCGCGGCGGCCCACGCGGCGTGTTTCAGTATGGCGTTCGCGAGCGGCCTGAGGCGCGGGGGGTATCAGCCTCAAAGCATCGAAACGCGCGCCACCTGCAGTATATCGCTACAGGAACAGGGCGGCTTCAAGATCACCCAGATGCGCCTGGAGACACGCGGGCAAATTCCGGGCATTGACGAAGCGGCGTTTCTCAGAATCGCGCAGGAAGCGAAAGATGGCTGTCCGGTTTCCAACGCGTTGCGCGGCGGCGTGGAGATCGAGTTGGAGGCCACTCGGGTATGATGGAAAACACACCCAACACGGGCAAGAGCCTGGAGTACCTGACAGACCGGGCGCAACGGATGGCCCTCCGCACGCTACACGCCCTGGCCTACTGCAACATTCACGGGCTGTGGGAGAGCAAGCAGGAGGTCAGTCTGGCGTAAGTTCGGGGGGAACAGTTCAATGGAACGAGAAACGGTCCAGGGAGCACTATAGGATGCAAGAGAATCCGCAGACGTTACACACTCACCACGTGCACACCGGTGTTCACAAAGAGCCTGTGGACCATCGTGCGATGGATCACGGCGAGCATAGGGCGGGCCCGCGCCACGTGGCTCACACGGACCATACCGGACACGAACAGGTGTTCCGCAGGCGTTTCTGGGTCTGCCTGGCGCTTTCCATCCCGGTGCTGTTGTACAGTCCCATGCTCCAGGAATGGCTTGGCTTCACTATGCCTGCTTTCCCTGGCAGCCAATGGATCGTGCCGATTTTCTCCGTGATCGTTTTCCTCTACGGCGGTCTGCCCTTCATGCAGATGGCCGTCCCTGAGTTGCGCAGCCGTAAGCCCGGCATGATGACCCTCATCTCGCTCGGCATCCTGGTCGCCTTCGTCTACAGCATGGCGTCGCTGTTCGTCGCAGCAGGCAGCGCCTTCTTCTGGGAACTGGTGACGCTGATTGACATTATGCTGCTGGGCCACTGGATCGAGATGCGTTCTGTGCGTCGAGCCTCGCGTGCACTGGACGAACTGGCACGCCTGATGCCCGATACTGCCGAGCGGATTTCGCCGGACGGCGAGACCGAGCAGGTCTCCGTGGGCGAGTTGCAGACGGGCGACCTGCTATTGGTGCGCCCCGGGGCAAGCATCCCCGCCGACGGCCAGATTGAGGAGGGCGAGTCGGACACCAACGAGGCGATGATCACCGGCGAGTCGCAGCCGGTCGCCAAGGGCCCCGGAGACAGGGTCATCGCCGGCACCCTCAACGGCGACGGCAGCCTGCGCGTGCGGGTGACGGCCATCGGAGAGGATACGGCGTTGGCAGGTATCATGCGACTTGTAGAACAGGCGCAGCAGAGCAAATCGAAGACCCAGTTGCTGGCCGACCGTGCCGCCGGTTGGCTGTTCTATGTGGCGCTGGGCGTGGCCGCGGCGACCGGGGCGGTGTGGACCGCGGCCGTCGGCCTGAACGTGGAGGTCGTCGCCCGCGTGGCAACCGTCCTCGTCATCGCCTGCCCGCACGCCCTGGGACTGGCCATCCCGCTGGTAGTGGCGATCACCACGACGTTGGCGGCCAGCCACGGCATCCTGGTGCGCGACCGGCTGGCGTTAGAGGAGGCGCGCGAGATTGACGTCGTGCTGTTCGACAAGACCGGCACGCTCACGCGGGGCGAGTTCGGCGTGGTGAACGCAATCACCATCGAAGGTTGGGATCAGGATCGGGCACTGGCACTGGCCGCCGCAGTCGAGGGCGACTCTGAGCACACGATTGCCCGCGGCATCCGTCAGGCGGCCGCGGCGCGTGGGTTGGCGCTGCCGGAAATCACCGGCTTCGAGGCGCTCAAGGGGCGCGGCGCGCGAGCCACCCACGATGGCCACGCCGTTCATGTGGGCGGCCCACGCCTGTTGGAGACGCTGAGGCTGGAGCCTGCCGAGCAGCTCCGGCGCTTTGCTGAGCAGACTGACGCCAGGGGACAGACGGTAGTTTACCTGCTGCAGGACGAGCGAGTAGTAGCGGCCTTCTCGCTGGCCGACCTGATCCGGCCCGAGAGCAAGCAGGCGGTGAAGCGCTTGCAGGAGATGGGGATTGAGGTGGCCATGATCACTGGCGACAGCCAGGCCGTCGCCAAGACAGTGGCCGGTGAGCTGGGCATTGACCGCTTCTTCGCCGAGGTGCTGCCGGAGCACAAGGATCAGAAGGTGGTCCAGTTGCAGGAGCAGGGCAACCGGGTGGCCATGGTCGGCGACGGCGTTAACGACGCGCCGGCCCTCGCTCGGGCTGACGTGGGCATCGCCATCGGCAGCGGCACCGACGTGGCGGTAGCGTCGGCGGACATTATCCTGGTGAAGAACAACCCCTTGGACGTGGTGAGTGTCGTCGAACTCAGCCAGGCTTCCTATCGCAAGATGGTGCAGAACCTGTTCTGGGCAGCGAGCTACAACGTGGTGGCCTTGCCCCTGGCGGCGGGGGTTCTCGCCCCTTTCGGTCTCCTGCTGTCGCCAGCCATCGGCGCGCTGCTAATGTCGCTCAGCACCGTGATCGTAGCCATCAACGCCCAGCTGCTGCGCCGGCATCGGATGGGTGTCCGAGCGCTTCGCTGAGCAGTTGCCCACCAACGATAACAGGACCGGCGTGATTGATCCCGTGGGGGATACTTGGGAGATAGAGCCCGAGGACTGGGCGCGGAACCTGAACGTCAATCTGACCGGCTCGCGGGGATCATGACCCTGGAAGACGTGCGCAAGGTGGCTCGTGAGGCCTGGGATATCACCACCGTCGGCGAGATCATGACGCCGGCCGACAGGCTCGTCGTCACTTCGCCGGAAGAAGATGCGGCCCAGGCACTCGCCAAGTTGAGCAGAAACGACGTGCGCCAGTTGCCCGTCGTGAGCGGTGGCAGGTTGGTCGGCCTGTTGCGCCGCCAGAACCTCATCAAGTGGCTGCACTTACGCCGAATTGGCGCGTGGCTGAAAAAGCTCCCTGGATTTGGCTTTGCAGACGTCGGTACGCTCGTGAGTGTTCATGAATGACAGGGGAGTGCCAGTGGTCTCAGTGCGTGCCCTGGGACGCGCCTGACAGGTGGCGGTATTCGCAGGCAGGAAAGCAGCACAGGGCGCACACTGCCTCCGGTGGTTCAATCAGGAACAAACCGGCGCAGGTATTCGACACTGGCAGTCGCCCAGGCCTCTTCCTTCGCCATTGTGTCGGCGAGGGCCTTTTCAGGGGGTGTCCAGAGTTCTAGAATGGCATTCAGCTCGACCATGGGACTGGATCCGCGATGACCCTGGATCTGCTCCTTCAAGGCCTGGAGCAGCCACGGCACGTTCAATTGCCCCTGTCCGGCAGGTCGCCCCTCGACCGTAAAGCCCATCTTGTGGCTGGCCCTCTGGACGACGAAATCTTTGACGTGCAAGTTGACCACCCACGGTCCCAGTGTTTCCACGACCACCTCTGGGCCTTCCAGCGCACCGAACGAATTCACGGTGTCCAGGCAGATGCCGGCGTAGGGGCTGTCCACGTGTTCGATGATCCTCGCCAGCGTTCTGGCCGGGAAGCGATCGTGGTTCTCAAACGCCAGGCACACACCCGCCCGCTGGAACTCTGGAACCAGCGGCCGGATCGCCTCCACGACTTCGTCCTCCGTGGGATGGTGGTCGGCGGTGTCTATCACGACCCGCAGGATGGGTGACTGCAACCGCTCTGCCAGGCGCCGATAGGTGCGTAGGTGGTCGGGGTGGATGCCGCGCGTGCCTACCTCGACCTGGATCCCGAGGCCGGCGGCATGGCACTGAAAGGCCTCCAGTTGTGAATCCGGCAGCCGGTCCAGTGGTAGGTTGTCGGCCACCTGCACCAGGTGTACGCCCAACCCTGCCGCTCTGTCCAGCAAGCCCGTCGCCGTCAGCGGCCGCTCAGGCGGGTACCCCGGTACGCCAATGGCCCACGCGTAGGTATAGGAACTGATGCCCAGTCGCATAGATGCCTCATAGGGGTGGTGCGTGTTCCGTGCTCCGTATTGCGTGTTCCGCGTTGCGTGAGGACGAAACACGGAGCACGCACCACGCAGCACGCTTCACGTTTCACGCTTCACATTTCACGCGCCACTACGTGCTCTTGCGCGCTACCCTGCCCTGTACGATCGCCTGCACTTCTTTGAGCACGTTTTCGGACTCGAACACGTTCTTCCAGTCCGGCTGGAAGATGCGTTCCTTGGCCCGCTCGACGGCCAGCCTGGCCCCGTCCGAAAACTGGGCGTCCAGGTAGCCGAACAGGATGCCGATATTGATGTTGACGTGCCCCAGCAGGAAATCGCGAGCGGCCGCGGCCGGCACCCCGCGCCGGACCACCTCGTCCATGGCCTCTTTCATGACCACCATGCAGGTCAGCGCCACCGTCTCCGCCATGGCCGGCTCCAGGAGTACCATCTGCTCCACCGTAACCCGGTGGACGTTCATCACCGGGGCGAACATCCGGCGCACGATCTGCTCCCCCCTGGCATAGTCCTCCTCCGGCCCCTGCATCAGGGCGCAGACGACGTTCTGCCGCGCCTTGATCCCCCCGTAAAAGTCCATGCGGGCCTCGGGGTCCGCTTCGTCGTTGACGACCGGCGGGTGGCAAGGATGCGTGACGAGGTAGGTGATGTCCTGCCGTGGTGGCAATTCGCCGCTGTAGGGCGCGGCGGGGTCGAGGCAGATCACCATCGCCCCGGGTTTGAGAGCGGGCACGATGCCGGCGGCCACGGTGCCGATCAGCGTGTCGGGGACTGCCAGGACCACCACGTCGGCTGCGCGGACGGCCTCCTCTTTGGGAGCCGGCGTGAAGCCGCGCGCCCGCAGCCGGGCCTCTCCGGCTTCCCCCGCCTCCACGTAGAGGGTGCGGTACTCGGTCGCGTCCTTGAGCCTGTCCGCAATGCGGGTGCCGATCTTGCCCGCTGCGCCAAACAATGCGATCGTCGTCATGTTTCTCACTCCTCTTGTTCAATGCGTCGCGCACGCGATGCACGGGTCGAAGGCGCGCACGACCCGCCCCACGGCGCGCTCCAGTTCCATGTTCACTTGCTCGGCACTGACGTAGCGCCGGGCGGCCACGCGCAGTGCCCGCTCGATCGCCAGCATGTTGTGCACGGTGGGGATGATGAACTTGGCCTGGACAATGAGGCCGTGCTCGATCCGGTAGTGGTGGATCAGCGGGCCGCGCGGCGCTTCGACCAGCCCGTACCCTTCTCCGTCGCGGGGAGTGTAGGGGACGGCGGTGTCCTCCTGGTCGAGTGGCTCGTCCAGGATCTCCATCGCCCGCTCCAGCGCGTAGACCAGTTCGATGCCCCGGGCCAGGTCAAACAGCATGATCGCGTGGGCCGGTTGTCCAAACGCCTCCTGGAAGCGCGCCAGGTACTCGTCGGCGCGCGGGGTGCCCATGCAGCGCGCCATGTTGATGCGCGCCAGGCTGTTGGCCCGCAGCACGTTCTCACCATAACTGGTCTGGCCTGCGTAACTATAATCGCTCTCCTGGTAGGTGAGGTAGGAGCGAAAGTCGCGGGCGGGGAAACGATCGCGGACGGTGCCATCGGGGCACATCACGCGGATGACGTCGCCGTAGTAATTCGGGCGGCAGTCGGCGATGGCGGCGACGTAACAGGCGGGTGCGTCGTCGCCCCAGGTGCCGATGCGCTCCCCCATCGCCAACGACATCTCCCAGTAGTGGTCGAACAGGTCACAGGCGATGGGCAGTGCCTCGACCAGGCGGGCGCGCATCTCGGCGGCCACCTCTGGCCGGACGCCGCTCGTCACCCCTCCCACGATCGCCTTGATGGGGTGGATGAACTGCCCCCCGGCCACCGTGATCAGGTCCGTGCCCGCTTTGCGCACCTGGAGTGCCCGCGTGGCCAGCACGGCCCGCTCCTCACCTGCGCCGGCCTCTTCGGCCAGTTGGAAGATGCTGGCGACGCCGAGGCGGTCCGGCATGGTGAAGATGAACAGGGAGGTGGCCTGGTTCTGAACGATCTGGCCGAGCAACAGGAGTTCGCGGACCTTGAGCGCGAGCGGGGGTGGCGCAACGCCGTAGGCCTCTTCCAGCGTCTTGACGGCCGCGACGTGGTGGGCGGTCGAGCAGACGCCGCAGATGCGCGGCACGATCACTACCATCTGTTCCGCCGGCACCCCCTGCACGAAATACTCGAAGCCGCGGAATTCCATGGCCTCAAGGTGAGCGGACACCACCTCCCCGCCCTGCACTTCGATGACGACCTGGGCGTGCCCTTCGATCCGGCTGAGCGGAAACGTCAGCGTCGGCACCTTACAGCACCTTCTCTTTCGGCCTGGGCGGGCGCCCCTGGCCCCCGGCGTAGTCGGAAAATTGAAACAGGAACAGCGCCAGTTGGGGCGAGCGCAGCGCCGCCTCGACCTCCCCGGCCGGAACGTCGGTCATGGCAGCGAAGACGCGCCCGATGCTCTCGAACCAGACGCTCGATTCTTTTTCGATCAGGACGTCCGACGGCCCCCGGCAACCCACACACGGGTGCCCGGCGCGCGGGCAGGGGGCGCGGCAGCCCCCGCGCGTCGAGGAGCCGATGCACAAATAGCCCTGGTTGATCAGGCAGATGCCGGGCAGCACCTCGCCCCGCTGGAAGCCGACCAGGTGGGTGGGGCGTGAAGCGCGCGGGTCTCCGCGCTGGAGTTTCTGGCGGCCGCATTCCTGGCACACGATCTTGCTCGGCTTAAAGTCGGGCGGATTAAAGAGCACCGCCATGAAGAGCTCGGGCGTCGGCGGGCAACCGGGCAGATAGCGATCCACGTTCACGAAGGCGTCTATGGGGCGGCAGCGGGGCAGGAGTCGCGGTACGTGGCGCCGCCCCTCGCCGGCCAGGAACAGTTCGCGCACTTCGTCGCGGTCGCCCAGGCTGGCCACGCCGCCGGAGATGGCGCACGTCCCGACCGCCACGAGCTGCTGCGCGCGCCGGGCGGCCCGGCGCAGGTTATAGAGGTCCTCGTCGGTGCGTACGCCCCCGCTGACCAGCAGCACGTCCACTTCCGGCACGTCGTAGGCGGAGATGACCAGCGGCATGTAGACCAGCCGGTAGCGGTCTACCCACGCCTCGGCGTTGAGGAGCGAGACCTCGCAGCCGGCGCACCCGGAGAGTTGCAGCACGGCAAAGCGGTTCGTTTCTTCCACCCTACTTCTCTTCTGGTTTCAGCCCCAGCACTTCGTAGATCGGGTCGGGCTGGCTGTGGCCCTTGACCTGCACGTGGCCCACGAAGCGGGCCTCCACGCGGTCCTTCACGCGCTCGTAGGCCCTGGTACTGAGGAGGATCTGCCCCGGTTCTGCCACGCCGGAGAGCCGGGAGGAGAAGTTGACGCAGTCGCCGATGGCGGTAAAGTTCTGGACGATGGCTGAGCCGATGTTGCCCACCACGGCCTCGCCGACGGCGATGCCGATGCCAAAGTGGAGCCGTTCCCGCTCATCTACCTGCGTGTGGTGTTCGCGGATGGCCCGTTGCATCAACAGGGCTGCACGCACGGCCCGCAGCGTGTGGTCCGCCTGCGGCACCGGCGCGTTAAAGATCGCCATCGCCCCATCGCCCACGAACTTGTCTAGCATCCCCTCCTGGGCCAGGATCGCCCCGGCTGTCAGCGTCAGGTGCTTGTTCAGTACCTCGATCTGGAACTCGGGCTCGGTCTTCTCGCTAAAGTTGGTGAATCCGCGGATGTCGGCGTAGAAACTGGTGATCTCTTGGCGCACCCCTCCCAGGCGCACGCTTTCGGGGTTAGAGAGCAACCGTTCGACCACGGCCGAGGCCACGTATCGCTCAAAGGTCCCCCGGATGCGCCGCGCTTTGGTCTCCAACCGCTGCCATTCCGTCAGGTCATCCATCACAATCGTGACACCGGTGGTCAGGTTACGGCTGTCTTTGAGCGGGGACAGGTTCATCCGTAACCAGACCGGCCCGCGCTTGGGGAGGTCTGGGCGCACCTCGTAGGCCAGGACCGGGGTCTCGTCGCGCTTGACCACCCTGAGCAAGGATTGCAGGTCCTCGCCCAGCAGGCTGAGGGCCTGTCTATAGGGGGTGCCGATGACCTGGTCGGCCGGAATGCCCAGGATATTCTCGGCGGCGCGGTTGAAGAGGGTGATCTTGTCCTGTACGTCGGTCGTGATGACGCCGCTGGCGATGCTGCTGAACACGTCTTCCATCAGGTGCTTCATCTCGGTGATGGCGGCCAGGTTGTGGCGCACGTTGGCGAACAGGCGCGCGTTTTCCACCACCAGAGCCGACTGGGCAGCCAGTGCGCTGAGAAACGCCAGGTCGTCGGAGGTGTAGGGCTGGCCGGAACGCTTGGAGCCCAGGGCCAGCCAGCCGCTCAACCGCTCGCGGGTCCGCAACGGCACATAGACCACCGCGCTCAGCGCAACCATGTACTCCCAGTCGTGGGCCAACTCTGCCGGCAGTTCTCCCTCGGTAGGCAGGTACAGGCATTCCTGGTGGTCGCGCAGCCAGCGCGCCAGGGCGCTATCAGGTATGCGGATGACCGGGGACACGGCCTGTTGATCGCGCCCGATCGGCCGTCCGAGGTAACAGGCCCGGTCTTCGTCGTACAGGCAGACCCACTGGCAGGCCGGGTGCAGCGTGCGCCTGACCTGCCGGCCGACCTCCGCCAGGACCGCGTCCAGGTCGAGTGTCTGGACCAACTCACGGCTGAGCTCCTGAAGGCCGGTGCGATAGTCCACCGCCTCGCGGAAGAAGAGCCGGTCCACCAGCCGCTGAACCCAGTTCCGCAGCGGGTTGAAGAGCAGGGTCAATGCCAGGACGAAGAGCGAGAGGGGAATCGGATCGCTGGCCTCGACCGCAAAAAAGTGGCTCAGGCCGTTGATGAGGATGGAGTAGGTGGCCACGATGAGAAAGGTCAGCGCAGCGTAGGTTGCGCCCTGGCTCAGGAGCCGGTCTACGTCCAGCAGCCGGTAGCGCAGGATGGCGTAGGCGACGGAGAGAGGGAAGAGGATGAACAGGGGAGCGTAGATCGGCGTGAGGAAGGGCACGGGCCGCCCCAGGACGTTGAGCAGCAACCAGGGCACGACTGGCAGAAAGGCCACAGACGTACCCAGGAGGATGATGCGGCTTTGCTGCCGCATGAGCGGCGAAGGGGGCCTGACCAGGCGGTATACAAACATCCCCAGCATGAAAAAGATGCCCACGGCAGCGAAGAGGTAACTAAAGCGCCAGCGGTGGATGTATTCCCAGGGTTGGCTAACGTCGTAGACACTGAAGGCGGAGCGCAGCGCCAGGACTACCGCGGGCAGGTAGGGGAACAGGCGCAGGACCGGGACACGGCGGACGAAGCGCGGTTCCTTGGGGAACACCATCGCCAGGTGCATGGCGGCCGCGGCAGCGAAGGGCACGGCCGCACACCATAGGATCGCCAGCCGGTGCGTGGTGTTCAGGTCAAAGATGCCACCGACGACCATGGCGATGGCGGCGCACAGGCCAGCGAAGACCTGCCCGGCCCGGCCCCAGCCTTGCACCCAGTACACCCAGATGCCGATCCCCAAATAGGCCAGCCCGGCCAGATAGGGAACGAGGAAGACCAGGGCCATGTCTGTGAGCGAGAAACGCGCCAGCGCAATCTGCTCCTCCCGCACGCTCCCATCGGGACGGCTGACCGAGACGCTGACCACGTCGCCCGGCCTGTGCTGGCTCAAGGTCGCCGCCACGTCGGCGTAGCGCTCCACCGGCTGCCCGTCAATGGCGACCAACCGGTCGGGTTGCGCCAGCGGCGGGTCGAACTGCAGGCGGGCCCACCCTCGGCCCTGGATGGGGCTGAGCACCGACGTGGGCTCCAGCAGCATCCCCAGGAAGGGTAGGCGCTGCCAGCGCCAGGCCAGGACGTGAGCGACGAGGAACGAGACGACGACGACGGCCAGGACGAAGAATATGATCACGCGCCCCAGGCGCATCTCGATATCCGCTTTCGTCTGCGCTGCTCTCATGGGGCAACCTCCCCTGAATGATCGAGTCGCTTGTACCTTGTTTAACGTCACTCATTATACAGGGAAGCGCGCGGGGAGGCAACTCGAACAAAGCGCAGACCTGGCAGGTTTGGGAAACCTGCCAGGTCTTTGTTTGCCGACTCCCCCCCTTTGTGGTATAGTCCCGCCCCAGGAGGGGCCGATGAGCAAGGAAAAAGCAGAGATCCACGTGCGCGCGATGCGGGCCGACGACTGGCGCGACCTGTACGTGATCTGGACCGACCCCCGCGTGTGCTGGGGCACGCTCCAGGTGCCGTTCCAGTCGGAGGACGACGTCAGGAAGAAGGTAGAGAATTCGCCGGAGGGGATGGTCCGGCTGGTGGCCGAGGTGGATGGGCGGGTGGTCGGGGCCAGCACCCTGCACCGCAGCCACGCTCCGCGCAAGCAACACCTGGCCGACTGCGGGGTGAGCGTCCACCCCGACTACTGGAACCGCGGCGTGGGGTCGGCGCTGATCGGCGCAATGGTGGACCTGGCGGACCAGTGGCTCGGCCTCAAGCGGTTGGAGTTGGAGGTCTTTACCGACAACGCCGCGGCGATCCACCTATACGAGAAGTTCGGTTTCGTGGTCGAAGGGACCAAGCTCAAGTACGCCTTCCGCAACGGGGAGTACGTGGACACGCTCGTGATGGCCCGCGTGAGGGATTAGGTTTTGCAGCACAAGCGGCTGATCGTCGGCATTTCGGGGGCCAGCGGCGCGCTCTATGGCATCCGGCTGCTGGAAGTGCTGGCGGAGCGCTCTGAGGTCGAGACACACCTCGTCGTCAGCCAGGCCGCCCGCCTGATCATCGCCCACGAGACCGATCGCACACTGGCGCAGATCGAGGCCCTGGCCGATCGCGTCTACGCCCCCGACGACCTGGCGGCCCCCATCGCCAGCGGTTCTTTCCCCACGGACGGCATGGTCATCGTGCCGTGCTCGATCAAGACGCTGTCGGCCATTGCCAATTCCTACACCGCCGACCTGTTGAGCCGCGCCGCCGACGTCACGCTCAAGGAGGGACGCCCGCTGGTGCTCGTCGTGCGGGAAACGCCCCTGCACCTGGGCCACCTGCGCCTGATGGTGCGGGCAGCCGAGATCGGCGCCGTGATCTTCCCGCCCGTCCCCGCCCTGTACGGCCATCCGCAAACCGTCGCCGAAATCATAGACGGCACCGTCGGACGCGTGCTGGCGCGGTTGGGGGTGGAGAATGAGTTGTACGTGAGGTGGGAGGGGGAGAGGGGGAGACAAGGAGAGGGGGGAATGGGGCAGAGGATAGAGAGCCATCGGGATCTGGAGGTGTACCACATGGGATTCGAGGCGGCGATGAGGATCTTTGAGGTGACGAAGGGGTTTCCAAGAGAAGAGATCTATTCGTTGACCAACCAGATTCGGAGGTCATCGAGGGCTGTATGCGCCAATGTCGCTGAAGCGTGGAGACGCAGGCGCTACGAGGGCTCGTTTGTCCACTGCCTGAATGAATCCGAGGCTGAGGCTGCTGAGACGCAGGTATGGCTAGAATTTGCCGTCAAGTGCAGTTACCTTGACCCAACTATCGCCCGCGAGTTGTACCGGACCTACGACAATATCCTGGGCAAACTGGTGACCATGATCCGCCACCCAGAGCAATGGGTGATTGGAGCCGACAGATGATCTCCCTGTCTCCCTGTCTCCTTGTCTCCTTGTCCCCTTGTCCCCTTGTCTCCTTGTCAACGATCAGATGAGCATACCTGAAGGACTAGAGTTCTCCGACATACGGGCCTCCCGTGGTGCACCGTCTTACGTCTGGCGGGCGGGGCAGGAGCGGCGATTGCAGATGGTCCGGCAGTGGGCGACGCTGGCGGGCCAGCGCGTGCTCGACGTGGGCTGTGGCATCGGCATGTACACGGCGGCCTTCCTGCGCGAGACTCCCTACGTCTTCGGCGTCGAGATCGAGCGCGAGCGGGCGCTGGAGGCGCGGGAGCGGGCCGCCGGCGTGGTGCAGGCCCCGGGCGAGCGGTTGCCGTTTGCCGATGCGGCCTTCGACGTCGTGTTCTCCCACGAGGTGCTGGAACACGTCACAGACGACCGGGCCTGTGTGGCGGAGATGGTGCGCGTGGTCCGGCCTGGAGGGCGCATCGTCGTGTTCGTCCCCAACCGGCTCTACCCCTTCGAGACCCACGGTATCTTTTGGCGCGGGCGTTACCGCTTCGGCAACGTGCCGCTGGTCAACTGGCTGCCGGACTGGTTGCGCAACCGGCTGGCCCCGCACGTCCGCGCCTACACCGCAGGTGGCCTGCGCCGCCTCTTCGCTGGTCTCCCCGTCCGCATCGTCCATCACACGCGGATTTTTCCCGGCTACGACAATGTCGTCGCCCGTGCCCCCGCGCTGGGCCGGGCCGTGCGCGCGGTCACCTACGCGCTGGAGCATACGCCACTGCGAGTGCTGGGTCTCTCCCACTTGCTGGTGGTGGAGCGAGAGGAGTCCTGATCGTGAAAGATCACGTCGAGAGCAATGCGGTTTCTGCGTGGGAAGAGACGGTGGTGATTCCCACCTACCCTGCACCGGCGCCAGACCCGAACCCGATGTTTCTGGAGAAGCGGGTCAACCAGGGCACCAGCGGCCGGGTGTACCCCAACCCGTTTACGGACCACGTCTCCAACGAAAAGAAGGTTGACCGGCCCTACCGGGCCGTCTGGCTCGAAAACGAGTACGTCCGGTTGATGATCCTGCCCGAGATCGGTGGGCGCATTCACGTCGGGCTGGACAAGACCAACGACTATAACTTTTTCTATCGCCAGCACGTCGTCAAGCCGGCCCTGATTGGGTTGTTTGGGCCGTGGATCTCGGGCGGCGTGGAATTCAACTGGCCCATGCACCACCGGCCCTCGACCTTCATGCCGGTGGACCATTGCATCGAGGAACACGCCGACGGCAGCCGCACCGTCTGGCTCAGCGAGCACGAGCCGATGGGCCGTATGAAGGGCATGGTGGGCATCTGCCTGCACCCGGGCAAAGCGCTGATCGAGGCCAAGGTCCAACTGTACAACCGCACCCCCTACGTGCAGACCTTTCTATGGTGGGTGAACGTGGCCGTGCACGTCAACGAGCAGTACCAGGTCTTTTTTCCTCCGGACGTGACCTACGTGACGTTCCACGCCAGGCAGGACATGTCCCATTACCCCATCGCCCGCGGCACGTATTGCGGTATTGACTTTACCCAGGGAGTAGACATCTCCTGGCCCAAGAACGTCCCCGCCTCCACCTCCTTCTTCGTCGTGGAGACCCGCTACGACTTCTTCGGGGGCTACGACCACGGCCGCCAGGCGGGGCTGGTCCACGTGGCCAATCGCTACGTGGCCCCCGGCAAGAAACTCTTTACCTGGGGCAGCGGGGAGTTCGGCCGGGCCTGGGAACGTAACCTGACCGACGCGGATGGGCCGTACGTCGAATTGATGGCGGGCGCGTACTCGGACAATCAGCCGGACTTGTCCTGGCTGCAGCCTTACGAAACCAAGACCTTTAGCCAGTACTGGTATCCCATCCAGAGGATCGGGCCGGCCAAAAATGCCAACCGGCGTGCGGCGGTGAACCTCGAAGCCAACGGCCGGCGGGCCATGTTGGGCGTGTGCGCAGCCGAAGTCTTCCGGCGGGCCGTGGTGCGCCTCGAGGCCAGCGACCGGGTCCTGTTCGAGCGAGAGGTGAACCTGATACCCGGCGCTCCATTCGTCGCGGAGGCCGGGCTGCCCAAGGGGATCGCCGATGGCGACCTTCTTCTCCGCGTGTGCACGCCAGACGGTCACGAGATCATCCGCTACACGCCGGAACACCCGCAGGAGAAACCGCTGCCACCGGCTGCTACCCCACCGCCACCGCCCCAGGAGATCGAAGCGGCGGAAGAACTATTCCTGACCGGGTTGCACCTGGAGCAGTATCACCACGCCACCTGGTACCCAGAGCCGTACTGGGAAGAGGCACTGCGGAGGGACTCGGGCGACGTGCGCTGCAACAACGCGCTGGGCCTGACGTACTTGCAGCGGGGGGAGTTTGCGCTGGCGGAGCAGCATTTCCGGCGGGCGATCCAGACGCTCACTCGCCGCAACCCCAATCCCCGCGACGGAGAGCTAACCTACAACCTGGGGCTGGCCCTCAAGCACCAGCAGCGCCTCGACGAGGCCTATGCCGCGTTCTACAAGGCCATCTGGAGCCAGGCCTGGCAGGCGGCCGGGTACTATGCCCTGGCCGAGATTGACTGCTGGCGGGCGGATTTTGGCACCGCCCTCGAACACCTCGAGCGCTCGCTCCTCACCAATGCCCTCAACACCAAGGCGCGCAACTTGAAGGCCGCCGCCTTGCGCCACCTGGGCCAGTACGAACAGGCGGAAGCGCTCGCCCGCCAGACCGTGGCCTTGGACCCGCTCGATTTCTGGTCGCGCAACGAACTGGTACTGCTGTGTCGGGCGAGGGGGGAGGAACCCTCACCCCCGTCCCCTCTCCCTGGGAGAGCGAGGGGGGATACCGCAGATGCCGGACACCTGCTTGAAGAACTCTCCGGCCTGATGCGGGGGGCCGTGCAAACCTATCTGGACGTCGCCTACGATTACGCGGGCGCGGGGCTGTGGGACGAGGCCAGCGATCTGCTGGCCCGCCTGGTCGCCCGGCCAGGTGAGGGTGGCCCGGTGTATCCGATAGTGCTGTACTCTCTGGGCTACTTGGCTCACCAGCGGGGCGAAGAGGCGCAGGCGCGCGAGTTCTACCGCCAGGCCACCGAGATGCCGCCGGATTACTGCTTCCCGGTGCGGCTGGAGGAGATGGAGGTCTTACAGCATGCCGTGGCGGCCAATCCCCAGGATGCCCAGGCCTTCTACTACCTGGGCAACCTGCTGTACGACAAGAAGCGTTACGAGGAGGCGATCCGGCACTGGGAGGCCGCCTGCCGGCTGCAGCCGGGCCTGGCGATCCCCTGGAGGAACCTGGGCATCGCGTACTACAACGTTCGGAGGGACCCTGAGCAGGCCCGCAGGTACTATGTCGAGGCACTCGAAGCCAACCCGTGTGATGGCCGCCTGCTCTACGAACTGGACCAGTTGACGAAGCGGCTGGGGACACCTCCCGCCGAGCGGTTGGCGCACCTGGAGCAGCACCTCGACCTGGTGGAGCAGCGGGCTGACCTGTTCGTCGAGCAGGCTGCGTTGTACAACCAGTTGGGGCAGCCCCACAAGGCACTCGACCTGCTCCTGTCGCGGCGTTTCTACCCCTGGGAGGGGGGCGAGGGCACGGTCTCCGGCCAATATGCCACGGCCCATCTCCTCCTGGGGCGGACGGCCCTGGAAACCGGCGACGCACAGGGAGCGCTGGACCACCTGGAAGCAGCACAGCACTACCCGGAAAGCCTGGGCGAGGGTAAGCACCGGTGGACGTCGGAGGCGCACCTCCACTATTTCGCCGGCCTGGCCAGGGAGGCGTTGGGCGACGCCGAGGGGGCAAAAACCTGCTTCCGGCAAGCGGCCGAGACGCAAGACGGCTTTTCTCCCGCCACCTATTACCAGGCGCTGGCGCTCGGCAAACTGGGCGAAGCGGCGGCCTGCCACGACAGGCTCCTGGAACTCTTGGATTTTGCCTCGCGGCAGATGGAGGCGGAGGCCGAATTTGGCTACTTTGGCACTTCCATCGCCAACTTTTTGCTGTTCGAGGACGACCTGCGAAAACTCAACCGCATCCACTACACGTACATGGCCGGCCTGGCGTATCTCGGCTTAGAGCAGGTCTCCCAGGCCAGGGAGGCGTTTGAGCAAGTGCTGGCGCTAGACGTCAATCACGTGGGGGCGCAGGAAGAACTGAAGAGACTGACGTGAGCCGTGAAACGTGATGCGTAATGCGTAATTCGTAATCCGTAATGCGTAATCCGTAATGCGTAAACGTGGTGTTTGATGATACGGAACACGCAACACGCAACACGAGTGGCGGTGGGTCAATCCTGCGCAAATGCCTTCAACGTTTCCAGGTAATACGCCGGTAGGCCGATGTCGTAGCGCTGCCCGTCCAGGACCAGCCCCAGGAAACCGTCCTCCTGGCGCAGGCGATCCAGCGCTGAGGTCAATTGGAACTCGCCCCGCTCGCGCACGTTGTGCTTGACGTGCTCCTCCAGATAATCAAAGATCTGCGGCTTGATGATGTACTGCCCAAAGACGGTCAGGTATTCGTCCTCCGGCAGGCCGGGTATGCGCAGATTGTTGCGGGCGTAATCCGCGGTCGGTTTCTCGGCAAACTCGGTGACGTTCAACAGCCGGTTCTCTGCCAGCCACACCCCCGTCGCGGTGCCAAAGTTCGCGATCTGGGACTCGGGCGTGCGGCGCAGCCCCAGCACGCTCACCCTGTGTTCGTGGTAGGCCTCGATCAACTGCTGCGCGCACGACTTGCCACCGTTGGAGCGATATAGATGGTCGCCTAGCATCAACAGGAAGGGTTCGTTGCCCACCGCTTCCCGTGCACAATAGACGGCGTGCCCAAAGCCCTCCTGCGCCCCCTGGACGGCGAACGAGATGTGCCGCCCCATCTCCAGGATGCGCTGCGAGTACTCCTGAAAATGGCGG
>Ga0315277_10002934_pt1 | contig 23429 bp, 24 predicted proteins | sample YL17G05_15_MG_FD_203695 | JGI IMG/M metagenome (GOLD analysis project Ga0315277, IMG submission 203695) | Sediment microbial communities from Yellowstone Lake, YNP, Wyoming, USA - YL17G05_15 | ecosystem: Environmental > Aquatic > Freshwater > Lake > Sediment | place: USA: Wyoming | collected...
ACCTGCCAGGTAGCGTGCATGACCAGAGCTGGGGCGAAGCCTTGAAGCCTCTACCACCGAACCATAAAATCCAGAAAGCAACACCTTTGTTCAAGAAGATCGAAGGCAGCTCACAGGAGCTGCAAGACAGACTTGAAAGTATCAGAGAAAGACTGGGAAAATCTGGTTGAAATTGTGCTAGGGCCTTGAAATATTGACGATTAGAATAGATCTACACGTACACAGTATGTATTCTGTAGATTCCACCATCAGACCAGAACAGCTTCCATTGTATGCGAGAAAGCGTGGACTAGACGGTGTCGCTGTCACAGACCACGACCGCCTCGACAGTGCCTTGAAGATAAGCAGAGAGAGCAACTTCCTGATTCTTCCCGGGATGGAAGTCACAAGCCTCGACGGCCACATCGTGGGATTGAACTTGAAGGAGTCCGTGCCAAAAGGATTGACAGCCGAAGAAACAGTGGACCGGATTCATGATGCTGGTGGAATAGCTATCGCCTGCCATCCGTCGGCTTTCTTCAAGGGAAGCTTGGGGGAATGCGCAACCTCAAGATTTGATGCTATCGAAGTGATCAACTCCTCCGCTATTCCCTTTCGGTACTCTGTCAGACGTAGCGAGGAACTGGCTTCGAGACTCGGCATCTCTCGGGTGGCCGGCAGTGACGCTCACTACGGTCCGGAGATAGGGTGCGCTTACACGGTGGTGAAAGCGGAACTAGTTGCACAGGACATAGTCTCGGCAATAAAGAAGGGCATGTGTCAACCTTTTGGAAAAGGCATACCTTTAAGCATGAGACTGAAAAGAGAGTTCTTCTCCTTTCGTAAATCCCGCTCGCCATAAGCACGGAGAGTGCTGTCGACGAACGTGAGCACATATTTCTGTTTTGATATGTTTCGCGGAAAGCAACGCCGTTTATATTAAGATTTGCGACTTAGGATCTCGATGATTGGAATGAGCAAAAGGCTTCCACGGAAAGAATTTCTGGCTTTGGCAGACTTGTTGTGGCAGGGTGATGCCAAAGTTAAATACCAGAATCCAGACGCTTGGATCATCACATAATCTCAAATTTGATGCTCTGTGAGAAACACCAATCTCCTTCTAGCAAAACCACGATATCTTTCTTTTGCTGGAAACATTTTCTGTTTCTAAACTTGATAGCAAAGGTGAAGACTGTTCTTTTCTTGAAGAACTGCTCTACCAGTTACTTTTGCTAGATTCGGGGTGGCATCGAAAGGTTGGGGAGGTTCGATCAGACTTCAATAAGGTTGGAGGTTGAATGTGTTCTGATGTGGATCGATCTGTCAGGTTTGGCCAGAGCTGAAGCGATTATCCTTGTCTTGTTTGGAAAAGACGGGCATTTAACGAATATTATGGAGCAATGTTCGTTTTCGCAGAAGTATTTGCCTTTCCCTCCTTTTGAGAGGGGCTCTCCGCATTTTGGACAATCAACCATCGGCTTTTCCTCTAGTGTGAGATGAAAAGTGCAGCAATGCTTATAGAGGGTTATTTCGTAATCTGACATATTACGATAACAGAAAGCTACAAGTCTGCTTTGAGAAAAGGGTATTAAGAGAAGGAATTGTTGTTTTCTCTAACTGGAGTCAGATTCCATTTGGTAGAGATCCAAGTTCATTCCTAATGATCTTTCCTGTCCCGCATAGGGTTCCAGATTGAAGAGTTGAGGAGCAATCGATTCGAAACTGTTTGGCTTCTGTGGTGAATCTACGCCTGTCATTACCAGTGTGACCTTCAACTTCCCTTCTTGTTGGGGATTGACTTGCGCACTCCAAATGACTCGAACGTTTCCCTCCATTGTTTCTGAGACGATTTCACCCACGCGGTTTGCCTCTTGAACCGTCATTCGATTGTCACCCGTAACGTGTATTAATGCTCCCGTTGCTCCAGCGTAGCTAAGGTCATAAAGTGGGGTTCTGAAAGCATTTCGCACAGCCTCCTCAGCTCTGTTGGGTGCGTCAGATTCGCCAACGCCGACAACCGCCATTCCACCATGGCTGATAATGGTTTTGAAGTCAGTGAAGTCGAGGTTGATTAGGCTGGGCGTCGAGATTGTCTCGACAATTCCGTTTATCATGTTTGCAAGCACTTGGTCGGTGACTTTGAAAGCTTCATTCATTGGCAAATGTGGTACGAGACGTGTCAATCTGTCGCTGTCTATTACGGCAACTGTGTCACAGTGTCTTCGCATTTCAGCCAAGGCCTCTGCGGCGCTTTTGTCCCTTCCTCTTTCAACGCGGAAAGGCATGGTGACAACACCAAACGTTGCCGCACCTTTCTGTCTCGCGATCTCAGCTATGACAGGAGCAGCGCCCGCACCGGTTCCGCCGCCTAGTCCTGTGGTTATGAAGGCAATTTCAACGTTTGAAAGAACAGTTTCCACATTATTTCTTGATTCTTCAATCGCCGCTCTGCCGAGTTTCGGGTTTCTGTGGACGCCGCGTCCCTTTGTGAGTTTTTGACCGATCAGAATTTTATGATTCGCAACAGCGAATTTGAGATGAGCTGCGTCGGTGTCTATTGTGATGCATTTCGCCGAGGTCGAAGCCGATTCCATGAGTCTGGTCACAGTGTTGCTGCCAGCTGTTCCTACGCCAATGACTGCGATTCGACAACAAGCGACGTGGCCAACTCCTTGAGCCTCGACGGCGTGTTGAGAGTACTTCAGCGAGTTCTCAGCAGGACGGACCCTAGCCAACGTCACTCCTCCGCCAAAGCTCATCGTTTATCAAATCACGGATTGCAACTCTGATGGCTTCGGCTCTATTTGGATAGAACCTGCCGCCCACGAGTTGGTCTAAAGCTTTTAAATAAGTTTCGGGAACGTAGACCGTAATCAGCTTCAAGTCGCATCTCCCTCTTAGTGGTTGATAGATTCGTGTTCCAACTTATACTTCTACATAACATGTGGCAAATATGGTTCAAACATGTTGGCACCAGGCTTTTTAAAACTTTCCTAATAGTCATTTCAGATTTCTGTAAATTCCGGGTGGTGTTAACCCGTACGTTTTTATTTCTTGTTGAAGCATTTAGAATACTGCGATGGAAATGTATGCAAATTCTTGTTAAGAGCTATGGATGTTCAACGAACCATGCTGACGGCTCCGCACTCGCGGGATGCCTGTTACAGGCTGGGTACAAGTTAGTAGACTCTGTGGAGGATGCCGATGTGGTTATCTACAACACGTGCGCTGTAAAAGGACCAACTGAGAGTCGCGTTATTGACGCGTGCAAACGACTGGGAAGAGACAAGAAATTGATTGTGGCGGGATGCTTGCCTCTTGTCAATTTTGAGCGGTTGCAGCAGGATGTCCAGTTTGACGCGGTGGTCGGTCCAGCTGCGGGAGAACAGATAGTCGAAATTGTCAGACGAGTTTCAAAGGGAGATAGAGTGCTAGCGTTACAAGGTGCTTTAGAGAGCAAACCAAGGCTTAGTCTGCCTAGAATACAGGCAAGTCCAGTTGTAAGCGTGATTCCTATATGCTACGGTTGTCTAGGCTCTTGCTCCTACTGTTGTGTGGTTTTCGCCAGGGGACGTTTGCGCAGTTACGCTGTTCAAGAAGTAGTTGACAGGGTCCATGAGGACGTGAAGAGAGGTTTCCGCGAGTTTTGGTTAACGGCACAGGACACGGGCTGTTATGGAAGGGACAATGGAACAAATCTTGCTCGACTTCTTGAGGCGGTGTGCGGAGTAGAAGGAGACTTCAAAATCAGGGTGGGAATGATGACACCCAACATGGTTAAGGATATTCTCCATGAGCTGGTTGAGGTTTTTAAGAGCGAGAAGGTTTTCAAATTTCTACATTTGCCCGTTCAGAGCGGTAACGATGACGTTCTGAGACAGATGCGTAGGTTCTACTCGGTGGAAGATTTCAGAAACATTGTCGAAGAGGTCAGAAAGAACTTCCCAATCTTGTCTCTTGCCACCGATGTTATCTGCGGATTTCCAGGCGAAGACGAGCACGCTTTTCAAGATACTCTAAGTCTAATCGAGGAAGTGAAGCCAGACGTAGTGAACGTTTCGAAGTTTTATGTAAGACCGAAAACATCTGCAGCGAAAATGAAGCATGCAGTCTCTCTTGAAGAAGCTAAGAGGCGAAGCACTATAGCCACAACGCTTGCTAGGAAAATTGTGTTCGACAAAAACAAACAGTGGCTCGGGTGGAAGGGCAAAGCTCTCATGGACGAGATCGGAAAAGTTTCAGGTTCGCTCGTTGGGCGAAATATTGCCTACAAACCAATCGCGATCCAAGGTGCAAGTCATCTTCTCGGCAAGACAATCAATGTGAAAGTTGTGAAGGCATTTCCAACCTATCTTGCAGGCGAGATACTTGAATAAGTTATTTATGTGAATCGTACACTATCCTGTCTTTGGGGATAGTCGGTTTGAGTGAAGAAAACGTCGTCCAGATTGGACACATAACTCATTTCTTCCCAAAAATTTCCGTGGCTGTGATCGAGCTTGAGAAACCTTTGAAAGTCGGTGACACGATTGCGGTCAAAGGTCCGACGACAGACTTTGAGCAGAAAGTCGACTCAATGCAGATTGAACACAAGAACGTTGAGGAAGCCGAAGCCGGACAGAGCATTGGTCTAAAAGTGGCCGAACGCGTGAGAGAAACAGACGTTGTGTACAAGAAGCTTTAGACACCTTCCCTTTTTTCCACTCTTCATGTTTATTTTTCTCGGTCTGAACATGCAAAAGTCGACAAAGGAGCTTGACGTTTTCAAGGAGTGACTCTGGTGCGAGTCACTGACTGAAGCGCACAGGTCACCGGATGAATTTCAGCATGTAATCGTTGACTGTCTGGAGGAAAGATTCTTCCAGTTCGATCTCATAATGTTCTGACAGAACAAAGACAATGAAAAGAAGGTTTGAGAGCTCTGTTGAAAGTATTTCTTTGCACTCAGGTTTCTTCGCAGTTCCAGAATTCTCAAGACTTTTGATCACTTCCGCGACTTTTCCAGACTCCCGAAGTAAATCAGATGTGGTGACAAGAGGTGTCCACGTCTTGCCGCGTTCAGGGTCGAGCTTGTCGTTTATCATTCGAAAGTTCTTCCAACACAAGTGCTGGGCGTCGCGAAGCGTGACCGACAAGAAGTTCCCCTACACCGAGTTACTCGGGCTTTCCTAATAACCATTTTCAGAGCTAAGCCCTAGGGGATTATCTCGCAGCCGTTGTACTTGATGAATTCGAAGTCTCTGGGCTTGACTTTCCTTTCGATGATGAGTTTTTGGATTTGTGGTATCTTGTGCGATACCGCTTCAACTAAGTTTCGAACCGTGTTGCATACAAGCTCGTATGCCTGCGGATTCCAACGTTTCATCACGTTTGCGTATAAGCATCGGCCACCGCACAAGTCCAGCGATTCGCAGTGGGTGCACGGTTCAGTTACAAATACTCTGTTGAGCTTTGAGGGATCCGTTTTGCTGATGTGTCCTAGATAATGATCTTTCATTCCCCACATGGTTGGACACGGAATTATGTGGCCATCTGTCTGAATTGCATAGTTTATCCATCCACCACCGCACCGCAGAAGGCTTCTCTCACCTGATAACATTGATTCAGCGATGCCGAGTGGTGGGTAGAGTCGTAAGACGACTCTTTTGTCTTTCATGTTGTCAACCCACAGCTGAACTAGTTTCTGCACGCCTGGATTGTAGCTTTCCTCGCTCCATTTCTTGAAATCTCTTCTTTCAAAATCGGTCTTCCAGAAGCCTGCGTTGAGCTGCCAATGAATAGATGAGAAATGGAACTCGTCATTTTCCAGGAGCCATTTTACCTGTTTGTAGATGTCAGTGTTTTCCATCACTGTCATTCTTGCGATTAATTCACCTTTGAATCCGTTTTTCTTCATCAGTTTCAGGTTGTTGATGACTTTTCTAAACGTTCCTTTTCCCCTATAGAAGTCTGTAAGCGTCTCGTCGCCGTCGATTGAGACGAGAATTGTGTGGAAGCGGTTCACATATTCCGGTTCCAGATGATCTAGCAGGAGTCCGTTTGTTTGTATCATAAAAAGTGTGGGCTGCACTTCATCCATGATTTGCTTCATCTCATCGATACAGAGCAGCGGTTCTCCACCATAGAACGTCAGTACGCAGTACGGATCATTGACGCAGAATTCCTTCAGCTGCGTTATTGGATAGGTGATTTTCTTCGGTAGCGAATAATCCACTTCCAGACCAGGCAGATCATCATCCCAGTCCTGCAGTGCTTCACCATAGCAATAGCTGCACTGCGAGTTGCATTCCGTGGTCAGTATTACGTGAAAGAACATGTTACTTCTGTTCAAGAGGCAGGATCTACTCTCTTAAACGTGTTTGTCCTTGGTCTTCTTTGCTTTTTCAACGTAATCTCTCAGTTCCCTGTCTTTGATCTTCTTTTCCGGCAAGGTTTCAGGTGCGTACATTAACGGTAGAACCGCGACGAACAAGAAGAAGCTAGCAAGTGAAAAGGCGGTTACGGTCTGAATGTCCGTCGCAAATGGTTGGACGACAACAGCCATGAACCCCGCGAGGAGATACGGCAGCCCACCGATAACGTAGTATTTTTCTTTTTGAGTTGTTTCAGCAAGGTCTCCCCATATCGTCATGAAGAAAACTGAAGCAAACAATCCCCATGCAGTTCCATCACAGAATGTGTATATGTACCATGAGGCCTGAGCCCCTGAGAAAAGGCTCAAGATCGCGTATTCTATACCGAGGATAACGAATCCTGTTATGACGATGCGTTTCCTTCCAACGAAATCACTGAGAACTCCTCCGATCAGCGCAGAGACTCCTGATATTGCGAATTCGATTAAGCCTGCCATCAACTGAAATTCTCCCAGTACTTTGCCCAGAATTGGATACTCGGAAAAGTTTACCAAGGAGAACATGATCCATGGAATAAGGTAAAGGATCAAATCTCTTCTGCGCAGTATGGTACCGTAGGAAGGTTTTTTCACTTCAAGATTTTGTTTTCCCCGCAACTTTGACAACCCAAAAAACAAGACACCGCCCGATGCTCTCCAGATGGCTAAGATAGAAAGAGCCCAAAAAAGGTTAAGTGAATACAACACGAAAGCCAACGTCAGGATGCCGAATCCTACTGGCAGCCATATCAAACCACCGTAAGTGCCGCGATTCTCCACTGCAGTGGTATCTGCAAAATATGCCAGGGCAGAAGGAAGACCCATTCCTATTGACATCCCTAAGAGAAGCGAGAGAAATGCGTTGACGCTGATTTGATTGCTCTGAAAAGTGGCTACCGATATGGTTGTCAGAACTCCAAACATGATCCATACTGACAGGCAGTTTTCTCTCTGACGGGGAAAGAACATTGCTCCGATGAAAGCTGACAACGCTATTCCTGCGTAGTACAATCCGTCTAGAATCAACGTTTCTGGAAGAGGTAGTTCTAGATTGGCAACAGAGTTGGTCAGCAAAGTGCTCGTGATGACGAGCCATATCATGCTGTTGAGTACTAGAACCACTGCCGGAGCGAGCAGTTTCAGCGGAATACGCGCTTCTAGGATTTTCTTGGGCGACATTTCGTGCCATGACCTCTCAATTAAGAATCATGTGTTTGCCCATAAATCATTTGTTAAGCTCTCAACTGTATTGTTGTTCAACAATAAACTTTAAGTATTTCTGTAGTACACGTATACTCTTGTGAGGGATTGAGATGACGAAGGCAAAGAAACGGAACGTCCCAGTTAGGACTTTTCCATTTTAGGTTCTAGAGATCTTCCAACATTGACGGCGCAAGGCTCGTAAGTAGTGCTCTCGATTTTCTGTTTGCAAGTTGCCGTGCTAGGAGTATAGCCCTATCACGAAGCTTCTCCATTTTCCTTTTCAACGCGATCACGGGCTCCATGTCGAGGACGAGGTCCGCAAGTTGACTGATTTCCTTTGAAGTTATCTTCCCTCTTTTTATCATTCTAACGATTCTTTTCTTCATCTCTGGATCTTCCAGTGCAAACATCAAAGGGATCGGCAGCGTCTCATTTTTCAGTCGACGATTCAGTTCTTCGACTTCAAAGATGTCAACAAATTCTTCTCGCAAGATCCCAAGAAACCCAATTATCCTTCCATAGTCCTTCAGAGTTGCTGTTTCTTTTTCGCATCCTCTTGCCATCAGTGACGCAACATGCATATCGACCTCTACACTGGCAGCTTTCATTTCCAGAAGCCTCAAGTATTCGCTTGTGAAGACGTCGACCCGCCGCTTCATTTCCAGTTCTTGGGCATGCGCGTTGCCAACCTCAAAGAGGCGTTCTTTTATTGTCGAGAAGACTTCTTTCTCTCGGTCACCTGCGTATTCTGCTGCGCAGGCGCTGAGCAAGGTCAAACCTTTTATGAGGAATGCATCCCCTAGAAGTATGGAGATGTCTTGGCCGAATTTTCCGAAGACTGTCACATGGTGATGCTTTCTTTTTGAGTCATCGATTATGTCGTCGTGTATGTCAAGGGCAGCTGCAATCATTGCCATGGCTGCTTGGGGTTTCACTTGGTTTTCAGGCTTGCCTCCGGCTGCTTCGAAGGCTAGTGAGAACATCCCTGGATGAGTATAGTCGTTCCAGTATGAGAGGTAGCATTCTAGAGCCTTCCGCAGTTCTGGATGTTCAATTCTCTCTGACCTGAAACTTGACCTTACAAATTCGTGACACTGTTTGCTGCGTTCCTGCAGTTCTTTGATAAGAGCTAGAGATGGCTTTTGGCGTTTTCGCTCTTGCATATTGCCTACGTTATGTGCAGGCCGTATTTAAGAACTGACGACACGGCTCGACTGGTGCGTTGATTTGACATCTTTTCTGTTCAATTGTTCCTTTAGAACATGCTCGTAGGCTTCAAGGTACTGCTCGCCTTTAGAGGTTATTTTGTACACTTTTCTTGTTCTTCCGCCCTTGGGCTGTTCCTCTCTGGTGAGAAAGCTGTTCTTCTCTAGGGAGTTCAGAAGCGGGTACAGCGCGCCATGTCTGAGTTTTACATCAAACCTCGTTTCAGCTTGCTTTTTTATCATGTACCCCCACATGGGTTGCATGCGCACAAGTCTCAAAATTTGGACGTCTAGCAAGTTTCTGGTTATGCGTTGTACAAGTTCTTTTTCGTAGGCTCCGGACAACTTTTCCACGGTCTGGGTATGTCTCTTTTTGTACATGTCGATGTTTCAGCTTATTAGACTTATGTTCGACAGAACGGTTTCCACGTATGTTTGATTATGTTTGTTTATGCTTGTGCTAAGCATGAACGTTTATATCGCCGTATATGCTCTATAGAGACTCAAGATATGTCTGGAAGAGGACATATTGTATACCCGTTCAACAGGCAGACTGTTGAACAGATCTACAAAACAAAGGTGTGTCTGAATGAATAACTCAAAGGAAGTTCAAACGAAACTGATGAAAGGCCTTCTCGACCTCATAATACTACAGTTCCTAAACGGACAACCAATGCACGGTTACCAGATAATAACAAAAATACGCAGAAGCTTCGGTGTCTACTTCGGTCCAAGTACAATCTACCCGCTACTAGGAACGCTCGAGAAGAAGGGGTATGTCAAAAGCGATTGGGAGATGAGCACCGAAAGACCCAGGAAAGTCTATAAACTAACGACCGACGGACAGAACATGCTGAACTTCACAGAGGATTCGCTCAACTTCATATGCAGAAAAATAGGCTCACCGAGCATGTTCAAAAACCATTCAGGAGACGACGACGGAATTGCGCAATCAGCACTGCGTCCTCTGCTCAGGAAAATCGAAGAACCCAGAGCAATGATCTAAACCCCTCACTCTTCCCCAATATTTAGACCCGCTGGAATGAGAAGGCCCAAAGAAGCAGCCGTGAGAAGGCATTAGCACATTCTTTCCGGCTGATCCACGATTTTTGATTGTTTTCGAACCAAAAACACCCTACCCCCTAGGGTGGGGCTCATAGCATAAGCACGTCGTTTTCACCTTGAACGTTTTTGAATCCTCAACTGCTCAGTGAGCTGATGTTTGATCTTCATTAGTTCTGAGCTCAACTTCACAGGATACCGAGAGGCTTTTGTGAGCTTCTTATATTTGTCGGGAAGTCGGGAGAAGTTTAGGGAAGTGGCTGTTCGGATTTCGGCAAGTTTGGGTGTTTTGTAGACAATACGACCTCTTTCCATGACCTTAATCAAGAGGGGTTCTCCGGCAACCTTTTCATTCTCAAGGCCGATGATGTCTCGAACGTATTTTCCATTTTCGTCAGTCTGACGGAGAATCTGTTTTTTCCCGGGTAGAGTGATCTTGCCCGTGCTTAATTTCATAGTCGGGACGAACGTTCCCCGCTCGACTATACCCGAGAGTTTGTAGACGACATCAACGTAAGGTCTGTCGAAAGACGTGCTCATCCTCGTCCCTACGCCGAAGGCATCAATCTTGGCGTCATTTTTCAATAAATCCGCGATTGCGTATTCGTCCAAGTCTCCACTAGCGAAGATCTTGACGTAATGAAGACCGTGAGAATTCAAAATGCGCCTAACGTTTTCGCTCAGGGTCAGCAAGTCGCCACTGTCGAGGCGAACCGCATTTAGTCTGTTCCCCTGCTTCTCTAGCTCTTTGGCGACGACAACAGCGTTTTCTGCACCTTCCAGTGAGTCATACGTGTCTATGAGCAGAGTTGAGTTGCGTGGGAATGTCTTCGCGAACGTTCTAAAGGCGTCTATCTCATGGTCAAAGGACATGACATAAGAGTGCGCCATCGTTCCGAAAACGGGAATTCCGTACTTCATGCCTGCGAGAACGTTTGAAGTGCCCTCAGCTCCGGCGAGAAAGCTGCATCTGGCTGCTTTCATTCCAGCATCAGTTCCCTGAGTTCTTCTGAGACCGAACTCTATCACTGATCTGCCCTGTGCTGCGTAGATCACTCTCGAGGCCTTTGTAGCCAACATAGTCTGCAGGTTAACCGTGTTAAGAATGAAGGTCTCTACCAGCTGAGCTTCAATCATGGGTGCGGTGACTCGAATCAGAGGCTCGTCTGGAAAGACTATGGTTCCTTCAGGCACGGCCCATACTTCGCCAGTGAACTTGAAGGTTCTAAGGTATTTCAGGAACTCTTCATTCAGCTTCTGTTTTCTCAGGTAGTTGATCTGTTCTTCAGTGAACCTTACCTTTTCAAGATAAAGCAACACTTGTTCTAGCCCGGCGAAAATGAAGTATGACCTTTGAGGAGGCAGTTTACGTATGAAAAGATCAAACGTTGCTGCTTCGTTTCTCTTATCTTCAAAATAGCTTGCGCACATGGTCAGCTCGTAGAGGTCGGTCAAAAGACCCATGTTTGTTTCGTTAACGAAGTCAAAGTCAGGTTTCTTCATGCCGCAGCCTCAGAAGCATTATTTTTGGCTGTTCACTTTAACCTATCTCTCTAAGCGTTGCATAGTGTTTTTCCAGTGAACGTTTATCTGGTTTATCTGCAGCTTTCCATTTTGATTTGGGGAGCTACGCATGTCTATTTTATCAATCAACAAACTCAGACGTCTTTCCCTCGGTTTCCCTATGCTAGACGATGTTTTCACAGGGTTTGAACCTGGCGATTTTGTTGTTATACATGGTAATGCTGCTTCATTCATGTCTTCGGTTCTGTCTGTCCGCGCTCAGTTACCCATCGGGTGTGGAGGCTTAGACTCGTCTACCGTTTTTGTCGACGGCGGCAACTCTTTTAGCCCTTACGAAGTTGCGGAAGTCGCACGCGATTACGGCTTGGCTTGCGAGGCAGCTTTAGACAAGGTGTACGTTTCAAGAGCTTTCACGGCTTACCAGCTTTCATCTTTGGTTCTTGACAGAGTGTGTCCTGTTCTGCGAAAAAAGAGGGCTAGACTCCTAATCGTTTCAGATGTTGCATCTCTATTTCTTGATCGCGACATGCCCAAAATGGAGGGTAGAGAACTTTTCATGAGAATCTGTTCAAAACTTTCAGAAATCGCATCCGAAAAGCAGACTGTGGTTATCGTCAGTTATTTTCCGCGGAGCCGATCTGGACAGAGTTTGTTCTTTGAAGCTGCTTTGTTCGGAAGGTCCAATGTTCTGATCAAGTTGAAGAGGAACAGGCAAGTCGTGAGTGTCATTTTAGAAGATCATCCTTGCATCAGACCGTTCCGCATGGATTTTACCGCTGATCAACAACGCGATCATGCACGCGCATATGGAGGTGCAAGTCTTGGGTAGAACCGTTCCGTCTTACAGACAAGCGTTAGAAGAAGAGATCATGCGTTGGGAAGGTTTCAAGAGAGCTTTGCGCGATAAAGACGAAGAAGCATTTGACAGAATGATGAACGCGTGCAGGATCTACGCATCAGCGGGCGGCATGGCAACAAGGCCCATACTCGCCGAGGCAATGTTCATGTCCATTTTGCTAAGCCAAAAGAAAGAACTCATGGAGATTCGAGAGAGCCTTGAGCGACTTGAAAAAAGGCTTCGTCAGACTTAATCCCGTTAAAGGATGGCTGTTTGACGTTTATCCTTCAGGTCCGGACGAGATTACTGTTTGGCTTATTACAGAAAACGGCGAGCGCATTCGATTCGTTGACAGGTTCATTTACAGATGTTATGTTTCTGGAAGTTTTTCTGATCTCAAACATTTAGCCGAGAAATCTAAGGGTAACACTCTGGTAGCAGGCACACGTCTGGTTGCGAAGAACGCCGATTTCATGGAGCGTTGTACGCGTAAAGTTTTGGAGGTCAGTGTCAAAGATCATACGAAAGTCTCGTATCTTGTTCGAGAACTGCTCAGACTTGGCAAGAATGAAAGACTGCGTTTCTACAACGTTGATGTCGCAGTTTCGCAGGCCTATCTGTACGATAAGGATATTTTTCCGTTTGCACACGTGATGGTCGTCGCTTCTGGAAAACGCCTCTGCTACGACTTGCTTGACTCAGTTGAAAGCGTCGACTATTCTCTTCCGCACTTACGTTCGTTATGGCTTAAAGTGGATGTCAAGAAGGAAGGAGTTACTCAAAAGCTCACTGATAAGATAGATCGGCTTTCTTTGGAATGTGATGGAAAAACAATAGTCATCGATGGTGGCAGCGAGGAGGAAAAGATTCTTGAGCTTGTTAAATCTTTCAAGAATTTGGATCCCGACATAGTTTTTACGGAAGGAGGAGATTCCTTCTGGTTACCCTATCTCGCTCATCGTGCCTTCGTCAACGGCGTTCTGGACCGTTTTATACTTAGCCGAGAGGAGATTCCTCTGAAGTCGATCAAGAGTGGAGGAACTACATTCTTCTCTTACGGTCGAGTTTATCACAAGGCTCCGATGCAAAGACTTTTCGGCAGAGTGCACATCGACGTGAATAACACGTTTATCTATACTGCTTGCGGTTTAGAAGGACTCATCGAGGTTTCAAGAACCTGCAGAGTTCCTATTCATCGATCTTCAAGAGCGTCTATCGGAACTATAATGTCCTCTCTACAGCTTTACACCGCATGGAAAGAAAACATTCTGATTCCGTGGAAAAAAAACGAGCCAGAGTCTTTCAAGACCGCGCGGGAGCTGCTTGTTGCCGATCGTGGCGGATTCATTTTTGAGCCGAAGATCGGTTTTCACACTGACGTGTTTGAGGTTGATTTCACGTCGATGTTTCCGACGTTGATGTTGACGCGGAACATCTCTGCCGAGACCGTTCTCTGCAAGTGTTGTCCAGACTCTAGTGTTCGTGTTCCGGAGTTGGGGTACAATATTTGTGAGAAGAGGAAGGGTATAGTGCCCAAGACGTTGGAGGTGTTGTTGAGGAAACGTTTGAAGTATAAGGATTTGAAGAGGGAAGTAGAGGATGAGCATTTAAAGCAGGTTTATAACATGCGACAGGCGGCTCTCAAGTGGATTTTGGTGACGTGTTTTGGTTATTTGGGGTACAGGAACGCGCGGTTTGGACGGGTTGACGCGCACATTGCCGTGTGTGCTTTTGCTCGGGACGTGTTGTTGAAGACTGCGAGGATGGCTGAGGAGCATGGATTTGAGGTTATTCATGGTATCGTGGATTCTTTGTGGCTGAAGAAGGTTGACGCTTCGCCTAGGGAGGTTGTTGATTTTTGTCGTGAGGTTTCAGATGCTGTCAAGGTTTCTTTGGGTGTTGAGGGGAAGTATCGTTGGATCGTTTTTCTGCCTTCACGAGTTTTGGAAGGTGTTCCAGTTTTGAACAGGTATTACGGTGTGCTTGAAAATGGCGACGTAAAACTTAGAGGTGTGGAGGCTAGGCGCGGGGATACTCCTGCTTTTGTCGTTGAGGCTCAAATGGAACTGATTAGGAAGCTTGCGGGAGCTACGAGTTTAGAGGGTTTTAAAAAGAGGATTCCCGATGGTCTTGGCATTTTGAGGGATTATGCTTGCAGGTTGATTGACGGTCAGTTTGATTTAGAGGACCTTCTGGTTGCTAAGAGGATTTCGAAGGAACCGTTGAGTTATAGTCATGACGTTTTTCAAGCTATCGCTGCTAGACAGTTGGCGAAGGCTGGTTTTGACGTGCACGCAGGACAAACAGTGCAGTATTTGATTGTTAACGCTGAGTCTAAATGGGTTAATGAGAGGGTTGCTGCTGTTGAGTTGTGGAAGCCTAAGATGCGTTATGATGTTAGAGAATATGTTAGGATGCTGCTTTCTTCTGGGGAAACTTTGCTCGGAATGTTCGGATATACTAGGGACAAGATTGAGGATGAGGTGTTGCGGCGTGAACGACAAACGATTTTTCAATGAACCGTCAAAACGCCTTAATGGATTCAAGGTCTACTGCATATCGTTTTCGCGTGATTTTCACCAAAAACACCCCTACCCCCCCTAGGGGGGCCCTTCTTGTCTTCAGCAGAGTTTTTTTGCTTCATCAACCAGTGAAGACTCAACTCAGATGCCACTCGAGGCGGCGACTTCTAACAATAATCAAAGAATAAGAAATACCGAGCGGTGCCTAAGACGATGTCTTGTTTGATGCATGCTGAGAGAACTTTTGGTAGTCTGAGATCGGTTCACCGTTTTCACAGAGTGCAGTTTTTCAGATCGTTTCAGAGAAAAACCATAGGAATCCTTGGGTCGCATCTTGGGCAAGCGGGCCTTACTCGGATCGTCGGGAGTTTGGCGAGAGCCAGACGTTGTACAGTTTTGGGGTAAACTTTACCCCAACCAACCAAGAGCTCACAATGGAGATTTGGTGAAGCCTTTAACAGGAAATTGACTTAGAAATCTGTCTAACTCTGCTCTTCTAATCAATTCCTTATTTCCAATATGGTAAGTCGATACGTTGACCCTGTCTAAGGACTCCTTCAAGACATGCTCTTTTTCACCTGAGACCTCCGCAATCGCCTGAACTGACAGAAGCTCCCTACTAACAACGCTTGGATTGATTTTCGGAATTTGAAAAATGTACCATCCTGAGTAAGGAATGACCGTTACATTTGCAGCCTTCATATACTCCCTGACCACTTTATCCAAATGCTTCTGTTGAGTGTAATAATCGTTGTTGGAGTTTACAGCTGAGTCTTTTGATCTAATTCTTATTCCTAAAATCCAATTCTTTATCTCGGAGACTATTCCTGATTGTGGCACTTTTCGTTTTTCTAAATCGTCTCTCTCATTGGCAAGCCTGATGATTTTGTTTGACAATTCTACCTCGGCAGTTCTCATAAGAGCTTCATATTTTGAAAGTCCATCTCTCAGTTTGTTTTCCAAGTCAGGGCAGTTCTTGGAGTTAAGGACTGATTCTGTAACAACATAACTTGCTCTCAATCCTAAATTGAGGTCAACTATTGGTTTAGCAAAACTCTTTGATGCTGCATGCCCTGACAGCGTCGCCATATATAGAGTGTTGTCTCTACCTTGTGCTTTGTTGGAAAGAGTGTTGGCAAGTTTGAGACATCTATCTCTTTCATACCAATTGTTTCCGAGAGAATAGGTGATTGTTTTTTCAAGGTCGTAAGTGAAATTGGCATATTCAATGTCCTCTTCCCAACTTTGATGTTTTGGGTAGAAGGAAGCCATGGAAGTGTACGAATCTTGGATGTAGTGAAGGGCCACTCCAAGATGGAAGAAGGCGTTTGGCAGGTCATCTTGCAGGAAGTATCCTCTTGATTTCGCCAGATGTTCCTTTATGTTCTCTGATTTGCCATGATGGTGAGGGTAGTCTTTCCATCGGTCAGGTGCTAGGATTCCATTCTTGAAACTTTGAGCAACTTCATTTGACAAAAAGATACCTAATCGTCTTAGAACCTCAAAGCTAATCCTGAGATGGGTCTTCCAAAGCATGTGCTGCACATACCGTGACGAAAGCTATTTTGTATTCAAAACAGCAGTCTTTATGATTTGTGAAAGCATCTTTCAGATTAAGCCTCACTTGTCCCAAGCTTCATCTCAAGTAGGCGACAAACCAAATGGAAAAGGCAGAGATTAATGTCACCTCGCGCGCGCTTACTACATAGTTTGATGAGAGGAGATGATTAATTGATTGGTGAGAGAATGGTTCTTGAGAAATTCTGCGAGGTTGTTGGAGATGTCTTTCCAAAACAACCTGGTATTAGAGAAGGCGAATTCCAATTTGAACAATGCTTTAATCACCGTGAATTTTGGGATAATCTCTGCAACATTAAAACGATTGATGTTGAGACGATTGTGCTTCCTTTTCTTAACAAATGGCGATGTCGATTATCAAGAACATGCGTTTCCAAATTGTCTTTAGCTCTGCAAAGTACTGAGCAATTGCTAGGTCCACTAAGAAAGCTCAACATCGAAGATTTGGACACGCTAGGAGCCATCCAGAACGCAAGTTCTGGGACGAGCCAATTCTCTTGCATTGAGAACGCATTTAAGAACATCCAAGAAGTCAAAGCTGGAAGGAGATCTGTCGGCTTTACTGCTACGTCAAAGATTCTTCACATGGCCATTCCTGAACTTTTCGTGATGTGCGACGCTGCCATTAGAGATAAGTATGGTTGTGCAGACAACGCAGCGGGCTACATCAACTTCGTGCTCAGAATGAGCTTAATAGCCCGCGACCTTGTTGCACAGGCAAATGGCAACAAACAAACAATCCTCACCTGTTCAAGATGGCAGGGAAGAACTCTGGCGCATCTAATGGACAACTACAACTACACGACGTTTACCCTAGGCAAATAAGTTTGTAAGCGCGCGCGCTCGACCCACCTGGTTGGTTAGAAGGCTTGGGCTTCGAGTTTCTTTTTCACTTCTACTATTCTCTTCTTCAGGTCTGTGACCCTTTTGCCTTTTTCTTTTCCCGTCGCCTTGTAGCAGTCGTTTGCGTATTCTAGAGCACCCAGTCCGAAGCGGTCGTAACCCCTTTCTAGCATCTTATCAGCCGCTTCAAGAAAGCGTTCTACAGCTGTTTGGTAGTCTTTTAAGAGAAAGCTGCATTCAGCCGCCTTGAACAACGTGTAGGAAGCGTCGAAGAAATCGCCCACTTTCTCGTATGATTGGGAAGCCTCTAAGAACTTGTCAAGGGCTTCCTTGTAGTTTCCGGTGTCGTATAGTGCTGTTCCTTCTCGGTGAGTCTTAATCGGATCTACTTTGATGGCTTGGCTCATTTCATTTTCACCAGCGCAAGCTATAACTTGATTTCTTTTGAGCTGATAAGCGATCGATTTATCTGCAGAGACGTGCCTACTTTCAAGATTACTTTGTTTAGCATCAGTCTGTCCACGGTGTCAAAGCAGTCTATCTTGAGGGACTCCGCTTCTTTTAATGCTTGAGAATACAGCTTAGCATCGAAGTCAACTATTTTCGGGTCTAGAGCATTATACCCAGCGTCTTTTCTCACAAACAAGCCAATGCCAATATGGGGAATATACTCGATGTCTCTCCTCAGATAAGACGACAAAATACCAGTGTACAATTCATCATGCAAAGCAATGGCTTCTTTGTTTCCTTCTTTTAGCAGGAGAAACAGCCAGTGATCCCAAGATTTCGCAAAGCCCCCTATGCGAATTGGAAAAGGTTTCCAATTCTTCAATACAGCTTTAATGTGTTGCATGAATTTTTCTTCTTTGACCTTATTGCTAGGCACTGGAAATACGAATGGTATATGTGGCTTCCAATGATCAACGAAAGGATCATATTTTCTGCGGAAAGCCTCGATGTTATCCTCAGTTTTTCTATCAAACCTTGGATAGAAAAGTAAGGAGTGTTTCACCTCTTTCAAGTTCAAGCATTACCTCTTTTCTTTCAATTTTACCTGCGAGCGCTCATCTTTATGTCTGGCTTGCTTTTTCTAGGAACTTGATGATGCGAGGCAGAACTAAATGGCTGTTGGAAATGACTTGCATGTGGTTTAGTCCAGGAAAAGAAACGAACTCCGCACTGCGTATGTGCTTGACGCACTCTTTAGCGCCAGCAAAGTCTGAGTCAGCTTCACCTATAAAAATCAGACATGGCACAGTAATGCTAGGCAAAACGTCCTCAAGACTTGCTCGATAATCCGGAGCCAACAGCATAGCTGACAGAGCCTTCGCATCGTTGGCCAAGAGCCTAGTCTTCATCTCCGGTTCCATCCTAACCTCAGTCTCAAGCGTCGCCATCACCGCGTCCATCCCTTTCTCGAGAAGCTGAAGCCACCAGCGCGTTCCCTCCTGACTAATCTCACTTGGTTCTTGACCACCTATGATGAAAGACTGGAAGCGTGTGGGCGTGTGTTTAGCAAGGCCGAAACCTATTCGACCACCCATTGAGTATCCGAGAAAGTGTGCTTTACTGATGCCTAGGTCATCCAGCACTGCAACAACATCTTCAGCCAGCAGTTTTAGCCTGTAGGCTTCAGGATCGTGAGGCTTGTCGCTGCCTCCGTGTCCGCGTAGGTCTATTAGAATGAGCTTGTACTTGTCTTTCAGAGAATCTACGTATCCCAGCTCCTGCCACGACTCTAAGTATCCTGTTAATCCAGACAAAAGCACCAATGGTGATCCGCTGCCCTCGACTTCGTAACGAATTCTGACCCCTTGATTGTTAGCACATGGCACAGATTTCACCAACGTTAGGTTTTTCTGTCACTCTATGTTACTCTTGGGGACTGCCCTAGTTCTCGCGTTTCCAAGTTTCAAACCACTTCTCGAGCCCCTTACACGATTTGCCTATTCTCTTTCCTATTATTTCATCGGTAACCTTGAATGTGTCAATCAGATTGCCTATGAATGATTCTCCATATCTCCCATACAATTCGAAGACACCCAGCAAGAATTTTCCGTGGTACCACACGTAGTTCAAGAATCCGCCGCCAAGTGGGTCCCTCTCGAAATCTTCCAAACTAGTATGCTTCACCAGAGGCTTTCCACCTTCATACATGACCTTAGCCAAAACTTCTATCACACGCAAGTCTTTACTGAACTTCGCCTCACACCTTTTCAGAAACGCATACATTGTGTAATCAGCGAAAAACTCACTAAGCCAGGCCGCCAAAAAACGTACATTCGTCTTCTGATGAAAACCATGTGTAAATTCATGCACTACACAATGGTCAAACATCATCTGCACGGCGTATGTGAAGGATGTTTCTTTCCGACCAACACTCAAAGTCAACGATTCTCTCAAACGTTTTGGACAACTGTCAAACATTGGAGACAGCATTCTGATCGCAGGCGTTTCAACGTCAGCTGAAAGGTGTATTACCCCCTTGTCTGAGAAGAGCACACCATAAGGAAATGACGTGCGTCTGCTCCAATCCTTCGAGTTCAGCACCAGCAAAGCCAAGTCTGCGTCAACTTTGAAAAACTCTTTGAGGAAGAGATAACTGCTGTCTGCCTTGGCTGCTAGTTCAGAAGCTCTGTTTTGGGCTCCAGAAGAGTAGTAGGTTTGGACAAACTTTCCTTTCAGAGGGTTCAAACCTTTCACATAGTCCTCCAAGGTGCTCATTTCAAAACCTCACGACTATTGCTCTGGCGTCTTATCGAACCTTCAATGTCTTTTTGAGGTAGTTCATACCAGTCGTAACCTCTTTCTTGAGAGGACCCACTCGACTAGACCCATGCCCTTCTTTTTCCTCTACAATGAACTCATGTGGGTGCTTCATTTCCTCGAGTTTCTTGACAAACTTTTCTATCGGCTGAATTGGACATCGTGGGTCGTTTCGTCCAGCCGTAATCAGGACGGGCGCCTTGATCTTTGAAACGAAATTGATTGCTGATCTATCGCGGTAGAGTTCCCGCTTTTTCTCAGGGGGACCTCCGAAAAGCTCCTCAAACCACTTTCGGAAAGCGGCATCACTCAACTCGTAGCATTCCAGCCAGTCCGTTATTGGTACAAGTGCGACGCCTGCGGCAAAGACTTCGGGCTTCTTTGTAAGCGCTATCAGTGTCATGTAGCCCCCATAAGATGCGCCCAAGATCGCAATCTTTGATTTGTCGATTTCGCGCTGTTTCGCGAGCCATCTGGCGCCTGCAACTACATCTTCCAAGTCTCCCCCGCCGAGATCAGACAGGTTCATGTTGCGGAATTCCGCACCATATCCCGTTGACCCTCTGAAGTTCGGAGTCAAGACAGCAAACCCGCCTTGCGAAATTGATTGCAGGAATGGGTCCCACGCGTCATACGTTTGATACGTGGGACCGCCATGGGGCCAAACCACAGCTGGCTGTGGAATTTGTCCACGCCCTGCTGGCAGATACCACGCATGAATTTTCAATCCGTCAGATGATTCGTACCATACAGGCTTGGGCTTGGCAAGTTTGGCCAGGTTCACCTTGTACTTACGCGACGTGAGGGGTTCGACAGTCTTGGAACCAATCTTGTTCAGGTAGATACACTGGGGCGAAGATAGGGAAGAGTGAAGGGCTACGATAGTTTTGCCGTCTTTGCTACCTTTGAAGAAAAGAATTGTGCCAGCTGGAAACGGGAGTGCAGCTCTCTCCTTGTTCAATGGATGATTGTAGAGGCATGTTCGACTATGCTTACTCACTGCATAATACACCGCATCACTCTTAGCATTCCAACACGGGCTTTGCCAATCAACCGCTTCTTCTCCTTTCTTGAGCGGCAGGAACAGTCGATCCGCGCCTTTGAAATCTTGAATGACGACCTGATTTTTCCCCTTCACATCGCTGAAGAAGGCTAGTTTCTTGCCATCAGGAGACCATGAAGGGATAGACTCTTTTGATCCGTCTTTGAACTTGTAGTGAATCAAATCTCTCGGATCGTTTCTTTTCAAAATAGTCACTTGCGTGTTTTTCGGGTCTTTCCCTCCTCCATATTCTGTGCACGCGATCCACTTGCCATCGTGAGAGTAGACAACATTGAAAAGGGGTGCTTTTTGGTCTATCAGAACGGAACTCTCGTCTGTTTTCACGTTGAGAATTTCGATGCCGCAAGACTTTTGAGTCGTGTAGGTGCGAGCAATCTCCTCGCCTCTTGAGTCCCAACAAGCATCCCATGTTCTGCAAGGGCTCTTAGTGATTTGCTTTGTCTTTGTTCCGTCCTTTGACATCAAGAACAGATGGTGCAATTCGTTCCCGTCTTTGTCCTGAAGATATAAGACTTGTTTTCCAGAAGGCGACAGATATCCAAACCTGACAGGATCATTTCCATGGGTAATCTGTTTTGGTCTGGAGCCATGTTTCGTCTGTGAAATGTAAAGATGGGCTGCTCCTGAAGCGTTTGAAGAGTAGAGTAACGTTTTTCCATCAGGAGAAAGGTCGATCCCAACGCCATAGATTAGCGGAATGCTAAACAATTCATTGATTGAGACCGACATGTGTCAATCACAAGAGTATACTTCGTTTTTTACTTTATATGCTTTACATTTGCAGCACTTTTGGTTAGTATCAGCGCGTGCTAGAGAGACAATTTTGAAATATGCACAGATGTATTATACTAATGTTTGAGGAAGAAGTCTATGTCTCATTGGACAGAAGATCTTTTCGTGAATCATCCTGAACTCTTTGTCAAAGCCCTAGAAGAACGTGTTTCGATTGCAGGGGATGAGGTTGACGTTTTTCTGAATTATATTGGTGAGGAGGGATTCAAGCCTCGAAGAATCTTGGACCTTAACTGTGGCATCGGTAGACATTCAATCGAGCTTGGAAAAAGAGGCATAAGTGTTGTAGGGTCGGATCTGTCGCCCTACTACGTCCAAATCGCTAAGAAACGCGCCAAAAGCCATCAAGTCTCTGACAAAGTGCGTTTCAAAGTGGCGGATATGCGCAAGATCGGGGCAATGCTTGCCAGAGAGAAATTCGACGGTATCATTAATCTCGAGACTTCTTTTGGATATTATGATGATAAGACTAACGCTGACATTATACGTCAGTGCTGCAGTCTTGTTAAGCCCAAAGGATTCTTTGCCTTGGAGATCATGAACAGAGATTGGATTGTCAGGAACTTTCAGCCGCAAGGATTTTCTCGCTATGAGAATCTGATAGTCTTGGAAGAGAGGACATTTGATGCAAAAACTTCACGTGTAGGAACTACTTGGACCTATCTAGTTCAAAAAGACGAGAAAAACTTCGTCCTAGAAAAGCAGGTCAAGATTGACACTCGTCTTTGGAGCCTTCACGAACTGATCGATCTTTTCGAGAGAACTGGTTGGAGATTTAAGGCAGTTTATCCTGGATTTGGGCGACAACAAGTGGACGTATCACCAACGGAATTACAGCGTTTATTCTTCATCGCAATGAAGCCCGCACTTGGGAAGAAACGTGTTGCATAGAAACGCTACGACGCGTGCGCATGGTAACTGATTTCACTTAAGGGAGAGATAGAAGACATGCCATCTCTCTTTTTCTGGATAAGACAGGATGTCTTCTTTGTATCCTCTCTTCCTGCATATGTCTATAGCAGCGCGATTGCCACTATAGTATACTATTGAGTCAAACCCTCTCTTCTTAACGAAGTTTTCGAAGAACTCGAAGAATTTCTTGCCATAGCCTTTTCCCCTATGCTTTTCCTCTAACCAGACCGTATGGAGTTCAACAAAATCGCTTTTTTCTCCAAGAAGTCTCTCCAATACCATTCTCACCTCTGCTTCTCCTGGCAGTCTGAAACCGTCAACTCGTTCTTCATGCCATATGACATGACCAATTATCTCGCTGCCCTCTCTCCAAACAATGAGATGAGACGGGTCTCTTTCGATATGAGTTACTTCAATGGGTCCAAGCTCTCCATAGACTACATCGGTGACTCCAACTGACTTCAGATACTCGTGAATACCACTCTTTCTTTGGTATCTTCTAAACTCATCCAAATCACAACCAACATCAAGTCTCACAGGTCTATCTACTCTCCCTTAGCAGTTGATTGTTGAAGCTTCTGTTCTCTTTTCTGCATTTCGTTGTAAAGATACTCAAACCACTCATAGTATGCTTGAACTCCGTATTCCTTTCGCATACCTTTTATGACAGGTTCCATCTTTTGCCACGCCACAGAAACGGGGAGAATTTGGTAGACCAAGTGAGCATCTAGGAGCCTGTTACTGAAAAGAA
>Ga0315277_10002935_pt1 | contig 23420 bp, 20 predicted proteins | sample YL17G05_15_MG_FD_203695 | JGI IMG/M metagenome (GOLD analysis project Ga0315277, IMG submission 203695) | Sediment microbial communities from Yellowstone Lake, YNP, Wyoming, USA - YL17G05_15 | ecosystem: Environmental > Aquatic > Freshwater > Lake > Sediment | place: USA: Wyoming | collected...
AACCACCTTCATCTCGCTGCGCTCAGTCTGCCCCAATTGAGTCACGTGCCCAAGGTCGCTCACCTGCACGGCACGGAACTGAAGATGCTCGAGGACATGAGGGCTCGGACTGACGACCCTGACGGCCAGATAGGGATGTGGGACGCAGAACTGAGAAGAGCTGCCGCCGGTATGCAGCACTTCATCGCCATAAGCCCGGACAATGTCAGGCGAGCCATGCAAGTCCTGGGTGTAAAGGAGGAGAGCATATCCTTCATCCCGAATGGCGTGGACGTGTACCTTTTCAGACCACGTAACAGGTCGACCCAGCAGAAGCTCGGTTACTTGGAGGACCTCCTTGTACGATCGCCACGCGGTTGGAACGAAAGCGGGGTCGTCGGCAGCGTCAGGTATGACCCGGCCAGTCTGACCGCGTTCCTCGATGGATCGGGGGGACTGAAGCCACTGTTCGCATTCGCAGGTCGCTTCCTGGACTTCAAGCGCCTGCCGCTGCTTCTGGAGGCAGTAGCACAAGCGAGTCATGTCCCGGCCAACGAGCGAGGAGGCGGACCGGCCTTCAATGTGTTGATCTTGGGAGGTGTACCTGGCGAGTGGGAAGGCGAGCATCCCCACACCATTGCGGAGCGGCTAGAGCTGAGTAATGTGTTCTTCTGTGGTTGGCTTCCTCATGAGGAGTTGGCGGAAGCTTTGAACCTGGCCGACGTGCTTGTGGCACCTTCCTACTACGAGCCCTTTGGCCAAGTGTACCTGGAGGCCATGGCCACCGGCCTTCCTGTCATAGCGACTCGGAGCGGTGGGCCACTGAGCTTCGTCATTGGGGAGGGTGGCAAAGCCAACGGATGGCTCAGCGACGTGGACGACGTAGAGTGTCTTGCGCAGGTCATCGCCGAATCGGCGTCCAACGAATCTGAGCGGATGCGACGCGGCAGGAACGCCCTCGAGTTTGTCCGCGCCAACCACTCTTGGTCGACGACAGCCGTAAGGTTCGAAGCACTATATCGTCACCTAGTGTTCACGAGGCGGATCACATGCCGCTAATTGCCGGGCCGCCAGATACACTGACACCCCTGAGCGTAGGTGTTGTCAGCGATCACTCAGCGTTGGTGCTGCAGGGCAGCGTGAACGTCGCCGCCTCCGTGGCTAGGGAGCCAGAGGAACTCAGCGGCATATCCTATAAAGAAGGAACTCCGACGCGTAAGAAGAGGTGTCTTCTCATCCCCCCGCAACAACCTAGCGCCTGGCCTCGTCGGACATGCAGTGAGCGTTTGAGTAGCAGGGAGGATGGTTCTCTGTGATATCCGGCGGACCAGTAACAGATCTTTCCCACCGCCTAGCCCGCTTCCCTACGCCCTCCGGCGTGCCCGCAGTTTCTCGAGCAGCTCCGCATCGGTCGCTTCGACGTCAAACCCTTCCGGGAAAGGGGGGCGTGGCGGTTCGCCGATACCTTCCAGGACGCGCGGGTGCTGGTAGTAGGCCGGGTACAGGTACAACAAGATGCCCATTATGAGCATGGGGTCAAGCTGGGCTTCGACTACCCTTGCCGCGGCTTGCGGCGCCATTCCCGGGAGGCCCTCCGGGTGCTGGGAAAGAGCCGTCTCCCGCAGTGCCTGCACTGCCGCCTCCACCGGCGGGCCGAGCAGAGGATCGCCCTGGAGCGCGGTCACCACGGCAGCTGAAAGGCCCAGGGCGCCTGCGCCTGGAAGGTCTCCCGACCCGCTCGGTGGAATCAAGAGGTCCAGGAGAGCCTTCATGAAGTGGAGGTCGTTCAGGGCCGCAGGTGTTTCGGTCATGCCTAATCGAAGAGTGTGTTTATGTTCTTCTTGATGCTATCTGCCACGTAGAGCGCGAACGCCTGAATCGTCGAGGTGGGGTTGACCGCCCCGGCGGTCACGAAGACGCTGCCATCCACGATGAAGAGGTTCTTCACGTCGTGCGCCCGCCCCCACTCGTTGACCACCGAGGTCCTCGGGTCCCGGCCCATCCGGGCCGTCCCCATCAGGTGCCAGCCCGCCTCGCGCATCAGTGGCTCCGCAACTGTCTCAACCGCGCCTGCGGCCGTCAGTGCCTCCTTTGCCCGCTCAACCGCGTGCGCCAGCATCTTGCGGCTGTTCTCGCCTAGCCGATAGGTGACCTTTGGGGCCGGGATCTTGTGGGCGTCCGTCAGTTCCGGGTCGAGGGTGACGGTGTTGGTCTCGTCCGGCAGATCCTCGGTGATGCAGAGCAGCGTCCCTGCGTGGTCGTAGAGCCGGGCGAACGCCCGGTGGTGGTCCTCGCCCCAAGGAACGAGACCGTGGAGCATTCCCCACAGCGCAGTCTGTGCCGGGCCAACACCCCGTATCGCCTCGAACGAGTACCCCCGCGCGAACCCCCGCGAACGGTCGGTCCGGTAGAACTCGTGGCTCCAGAACAAGCACCCGGTGGGTCCGCGGCGGCCCCGGAGCGGTTCCTCGAAAATACCCATGACCACGGCATACGGGTGGAGCATCAGGTTCTTGCCCACGAGGCCGCTGCTGTTGGCCAGCCCGTCGGGGTGTTGCCTGCTCCTCGAGTTAAGCAGCAACCGCGGCGTGCCGACGCCGTTACACGCTAGAACCACGATCTCGGCCTTCTGCTCCTGCAGTTGGCCTCCCGGATCATAGTAGAGGACCCCGTCGGCCATCCCGTCCGCCCGCACTGTGATCTCACGCACGCGGCAGCCGGTGCGCACCTGCACGCCCTTCCGTTGAGCTGCCGGCCAGTAAGTGATGTCGGTGCTGGCCTTGGCCCCCTGCGGGCAACCGCTGAGGCAGGAACCAACGTTGATGCACGCCGCTCGCCCCTCATATTCCTGCGACAGGACGGCGCTATCCGACGGCCACCAGTGCCAGCCGAGTTTCTCGAAGCCGGAGGCGAGAGTGTTCCCGACCCTGCCGAGCGGTAGCGGCGGCAGCGGCGGTTCGTGGTACGGGTACGCGGGGTCGCCCGCCAGCCCCGAGACGCCCATCATCCGGTCGTTCAGCGCGAAGTAGGGTTCTAGGGTCTGGTAGTCGATCGGCCAGTCCGCACCGACTCCGTCCTCGGTCTTCACCCGAAAGTCGCCGGGCGTGAGCCGGGGGAAATGCGCCGCCCACAGGATGGTGCTCCCCCCCACGGCGTTGAACATTAGCGGCGAGATGTCGGAGTCCTGCTCGTTCACCGGGTAGTCGGCGGGCAGCCTGCGCACGTTCGGGCTGCCTGAGAACTCCCTCATCCCGCGAGCTTCCCAGTCCAGCCCGTTGCTCGGGTAGTCCTGTTGCTTCATCCATGGGCCCTGGTCGAGGCACAGGACGCTCGTGCCGGTGTCGGCGATGCGCCAGGCGAAAGCCGCCCCCGAAGCACCCGCTCCGATCACCAGCACACCCACGGGCTCGTTCGACATGGCGCCATTCTACCGCTAACCCCCGCGCTGAGCAATGTCCTACGCGACCGTACGGCTCGCAGCACACCCGCTCCTACACTTGTACGCCCTGCCACGGGTCGCCAAGACCTGCTCGACTCGTTGACATCCCGCAGGACCGGCATTAGGCTCCGCGCCAAGGTTCGGGGCGCCCGTGCGCGGTTGGCAATGCAGAGCACCGATCCCCGAGCGGTTGTCTCCGACCCTCTGCGTGATAGGCAGAGGGTTGCACGACCACACCACGAGCATGAATGTCTGCCTGCTTAACATACCCAGACACGGATGCTAGATTGGCACCCCACAGGTGGCCGAGCCAGCGCGTGCGGCCTACAGGAAGATACATTAGCGAAGAAACGGGCTATCCCACCAGAACAGCCCATGATCGGGGTTCATGCACCTGAGTGCCAGTCAGGCGGATGGTGAGCCCGCACTGACTTGAGGGCTTGCCCCACATTGGGAGGTCGCTTTGCGTTCAGCCGCGTTTCGAGGACACACTCCGAGGAGAGGGACAAGTAACGGAGACGGTTCCGCAGTCCCCAGTTTCGTGCGGCTCTTGCGGCTCATCACCTGAATTGTCGTCTTTCTGTAGCACTGCGGTAGGCGATTCAGGTGATTGTCCACGAAGGGGAGAGTTCGGCGCTATCGGATAGAGAAAAAGAGATCCTGCGAACAACTTCTGTGGGAAGCTGGTCGGGGCGGTGGGATTCGAACCCACGACCTCCTGAACCCCATCAATCAGGGCGGGAATCCCGCCAAGGATGCTGTTTTCGAATCTGACGCCGACGAACTCCGCTAGCGATTCAGGGAACGGAATTCCTCAAGCTCCCATATCAGCCTGAATCGTTGCGTATTATGCGCATTTTTGTGTCTAGGTTCCCCGAGACTCAACACGATCATGCCCCCGCCGAGAGTGCATGTCAATACTTCTTCGCTAAGACCGCGGGCCACTCTCCCGTGAGTATTGGCAGTTCGTGCTACCTACGCTCTCTAGGTCACTGGTTCCTGCGCAATTTGCAGCAACGTAGGAGTGCCAGATGGCTTGACAACAGCAGTACATGTGTTCTACACTCTCTTGCAAAGCTGCTTCCTACCCCGCCAGTAGGTTCTGGCTATGCGCATCGCCTGCATCCTCATACCGCACTTCCCCGTCGCTGTGGAGCGCCAGCGCGACCCTGCTCTGCGCGGGCGCCCAGTCGTGATCGGTGAGACCGCAGACCAGCGAAAAGCCGTCCTCGACTGCTCGCCGGAAGCAGAAGCGCAAGGTGTACGCGTCGGTATGCCCCTGCGCCAGGCCCTCGCCCTCTGCCGCGAGGCCCTATTCCTGCCACCCCATCCGTCGCTCTACCGAGACGTCTTTGAGTCGGTATTAGAGGCTCTGGAGGGCTTCAGCCCCGAGGTTGAAGAGAGCGCTCTGGGCCGCGCCTACCTCAACGTGGCTGGCCTGGCGCCCCACTACGAGGGCGAGCTGGACATGGGGGAGCGGATGATCCGCTCGCTGCGCGATGCCACGGGTCTGGTTGCAAGCGCAGGCATAGCAGAGGGAAAGTTCGTCGCCTGGACAGCCGCCGTCACCAGCGAGCCGGGGCAGGTCTGCACCGTGCCCGCTGGCAAAGAGGCCGAGTTCCTCTATCCCCTGGATGTCTCCCTCCTGCCTGCTGCGCCCGATACCCTGCGACGGCTGGAGCTATATGGCCTGCACACAATGAGAGACCTGGCAGCCCTAACCTTGGGGCCACTGCAGTCCCAGTTCGGCAGCGAAGGGAAACGGCTGTGGGAGCTGGCTCAGGGTGTCGACAAAGAAGCACTGCGACCGCGACGGCAAGAAGAAGTGCTGGTCGAGAGTATGCGCTTCTCTGCTGCCGCCGTCAGCGTCGAGGCACTGGTCGTCGCCTGTCGCCGCCTGCTGGTGCGCCTCCACTGGCGGCTTCGCGGCCGTGCTGCCCGCTGCCTGCGTCTGCGCGCCATCCTCTGGGGCGGTAGGAGTTGGGAGAAGTCCGTCACCTTCCATGAGGCCATCATCGACTGGGAGCGGATGCTGTTCATCGCCAAGAGCGTGCTGGCGAACACGATGCTGCCGGGACCGGTAGAAGAGCTGACCATCGAGCTTTCGGGGATCACCGAGGAGCGGGGTAGGCAGGCGACGCTGTTCGCGGAGAGAGCAGGTATGCGACAGGAGTTGGGTGAGGCTGTCCGCCAGCTTCGGGCGCGCTGGGGCCGGCCTCTTGTATCGCAGGTAGTGGAGGTGGAGCCGTGGTCGCGCCTACCGGAGCGACGCCACGCCCTGATCGACTACGAGCCGTGAAGACGCTGCAACCGCTCAAGCAGCCGCGGCCGGTGGCGGTGGAGACAGACGAGTCGGGGGAGCCGGTCGCCGTCGTGCTGGGCGGGCGGCGTCTGGCGGTGGTGCAGGTGCAGGACGTCTGGCGCATCGACGACGAGTGGTGGCGGGAGGAGGTCTCGCGGCTGTACTATCACCTGTTGCTGGAAGACGGCCAGGTGGTGACAGTCTATCGCGACTTACTGAAAGACGAGTGGTGGCGGCAGAGCTACTGAGTCAGGCTGGAACCAAACCGCCCCGTCTCCCGTCAGATGAATTAGGAGGTGTTCATGATGCAGCCCACGATACTCGGTGCGCTTTTGTTCACGGTCATCCTGACGGCATGTGGAGACTCAGCAGACTCTACGACCCGATACGAGGTAACGGTGAATTTCAATACGTCAGTCACGCAGGAGGATCTGGAAAAGACTGGGGATATCCTGCAAGCCTATGACAAGGACCTTGAGTTTCTCATCATGGAGTTATTCCCGCCGATAGGTCGGGCGGTCTTGACGACCGATGAATCCGACTTTTGCTCCACGATTGAGACGGACTTGGAGGCCAAGACGTACGTGCAGAGCGTGGTCTGTCAAAAGTGGGAAGAGCCGGATACGTCCCTGAGCCCGGAGGAGCCCGTGCAGTCTGGCGACTGACCTAGCCCCTGCCGTCTCATTCCTATGGCCACCTACACTGAGCTGCACTGCCACTCCTGTTACTCCCTCCGCGAGGGTGCATCGACGCCGGAGGTGCTGGTGCTGCGCGCCCGCGAGCTGGGCTACGAGACGCTCGCGCTCACCGACCACGACGGCCTCTACGGGGCGATGGTGTTCGCCCAGACGGCGAAGGCGTTCGGCGTGCGGCCCATCACCGGCGCCGAGGTGACGCTGGAAGGAGGCTTTCACGTCACCCTCCTCTGCGAGTCGCAGCGCGGCTACGCCAACCTCTGCCGCCTCCTCACCCATGCCCACACTTCGAGCAAGCGGGGCGAGCCGTCGCTGGACTTCGATACGCTGGCCCGGCACGTCGAGGGCCTCATCGGGCTCTCCGGCTGCAAGAAGGGCGAGGTGCCGTCGCTGGTCGCCGCTGGTCAGTATCGAGAGGCGGAGAAGGCGGCCCGTCGCTACCTAGCTGTCTTCGGACGCGACGGCTACTGGATCGAGCTGCAGAACAACCTGGTCTACGGAGATCAAGTCCGCAACCGGGCGCTGGTGGAGCTGGCGGAGCGGCTCGGCCTGGGCTGCGTCGCTACCAACAACGTGCACTACCACCTGCGAGAGCACCACCGGCTGCAGGACGTGCTCGTCGCCATCCACCACCGCATGACACTCGATGCCTCTCACAAGCTGCGCCGCGAGAACTCGGAGTACTACCTGAAGTCGCCCCAGGAGATGGCCTCGCTCTTCGCCGAGTGGCCGCAGGCGCTCGCCAACAGCGTCCGCATCGCCGAGCGTTGTCAGTTCGACCTCACGCAAGACCTCGGCTATCGCTTCCCCGACTACCCGGTGCCCGAGGGTGAGACGGTCGACTCCCACCTGGAGCACATCTGCTATGAGGCCGCCCGCGAGCGCTACGGCCGCATCATGCCGGAGGTCGATGCCCGCCTGCGGGAGGAGTTGGTGCTGGTGCGCAAGCGCGGGTTATCCGGCTTCTTTCTTGTCTACCGACAGCTTCTGGAGATGGCCCGCGAGGAGGCAGCGAAGGTGCGCGGCTCATCGCCCCGGAGCATGGCTGGCCTGCCGCCGGGACGGGGTCGCGGCTCTTCGGTGAGCTCTCTCATCTGCTATCTAATCGGCCTTTCTCACGTCGACCCCCTCCGCTACGGCCTCTTCTTCGGCCGTTTCCTCAACGAGGAGGGGACATCGGTGCCCGATATCGACCTCGACTTCGCCCGCGACATCCGCGAGGCTCTCATCCTGCGGGTGCACGAGGAGTTCGGCCCCGACCATGCGCCGCTGGTGGGCGAGATAATCACCTACAAGCTGCGCTCCGCCGTCCGCGACGTGGGCAAGGTGCTGGGACTGCCGGAGGCGGAGTTGGACAAGCTGGCCAAGCGGGTTGACGCCTGGCGCGCCCGCGACTTGGCGGCGGAGATGGCATCGCTGCCTGAGTTCCGCCACAAGGCGGACGCCCCTCTCTGGCGCGACCTCGTGAAGCTGGCCGCCGAGATCGACGGCTTCCCCCGTCATCTCTCCCAGCATGTGGGCGGCATGATCATATCGTCGGAGCCGGTCGCCGCGCTCGTGCCCATCGAGCAGGGGGGCATTACCGGCCGCTACGTCTGCCAGTGGGACAAGGACTCGGTAGACGACGCCGGCATGATCAAGGTCGACTTCCTGGCCCTGGGGATGCTGTCGCTGGTCGAGGAGTGCGTGGAACTCATTGCCGAACGCCGGGGCTGCTGCGTCGACCTCAGCCGCATCGACTACGCCGACGACGCCGTCTACGACATGATCTGCGCTGGCGACACCATCGGCGTCTTCCAGATCGAGAGCCGCGCCCAGATGCAGCTCCTGCCGCGTACTCGCCCGCGTTCCCTGGAGGATCTGACGCAGGAGGTGGCAATCGTGCGGCCGGGGCCCATCGTCGGCAAGGCAGTGCATCCCTTCGTGCAGCGCAAGCAAGGGCGGGAGCCCGTGACCTACGACCACCCGTCGCTAGAGCCCGCTCTCAAGGAGACGTTGGGAGTCATCATCTACCAGGACCAGGTGCTCCAGGTGGCGATGGCGCTGGCGGGCTTCAGCGCCGGCCAGGCCGAGGCGCTTAGGCGGGCGATCAGCCGCAAGCGGTCGCGGGAGGCGATGCAGGGCTTCTGGCAGCAGTTCCGGGAGGGCGCGCTGGCCCGCGGCGTTGACGAGAAGACGGCACAAATGGTCTTCGACAAGCTGCTGGGATTCGCTGAGTACGGCTTTCCCAAGAGCCACGCCGCCGCCTTCGCCGTGCTCGCCTACCAGTCGGCCTGGCTGAAGAAGTACTACCCGGCCGAGTTCTACTGCGCCTTGTTCAACGCCCAGCCGATGGGTTTCTACGCCCCACACATCTTCACCAACGACGCCAAGCGCCACAGCGTGGGCGTCCTGAACCCTGATATCAGCCTGAGCGGCGCGAGGTGTACGGTCGAAGACGTTTCGGATGGCGACGCCGTCCGCATCGGTCTCGGATACGTGCGCGGCATCGGCGAAAAGGCAGCGCAGGCGGTCGAGGAGGAGCGACGGTGCAACGGGCCGTACGGGTCGATTTGGGGGCTGATGAACCGAACGCGGCTGTCACAGAGGGCGGTGGAGAACCTGGCGTCGGTGGGCGCATTCGAATCGCTCACCGCCAACCTCCGCCAGCCGATGTGGGAGGCCGGGCTTGTCCTCCGGTCGCAGTCGGGTCAACTGGCGCTTCCCCTGCCCATCGAGCAGGACATGGTGGAGCTATCGGACATGACGGCCTGGGAGCGCATGGCCGCCGAGTACGGGAACCTGGGGCTGTCGCCAGATCATCATCCGCTGGCGTTCATCCGGCGCAGTTTGGGAGAAGGGGTCGCCTCCAGCAGGCATCTGGAAAGCATGGATGACGGCACGACGGTAAAGATAGCGGGCCTGGTGGTCTGCCGCCAGCACCCGCTGACGGCGAAGGGCTTCGTCTTCCTGTTGCTGGAGGATGAGTTTGGGCTGGCGAACGTGATCGTGAAGCCGCAGCTATACGAGGGGTCACGCAGTCTCATCAGGGGAGAGCCAGTGCTACTGGTCAAGGGACAGTTGCAGCGGCGAGAGGGGATCACCAACGTCGTCGCCGAAAGCTTCCGAGCGCTAAGGGTCGACCACTCGCTCGTCGCCCCACCGGCGCACAACTTCCGCTAGCGGTGCCAAGACAAGGCAAAAGCCTTCCCAGCCAGCCTTACCGGAAGCAACACCGGTTGCTAAGCGCCTCTTCTTCAGTACCTGACAGGAGTTCAGGCGCACGGAATGACGCTCAACGGCGTCTTCCTTGAATCTGGCAGCGACACAGCGAGCAACGATTCAGGTGCCGAAAGGCGCCGTCACGGGCGTCATCTTTCGAATGCCGCAGATGAGCCATCCCTTGATCTGGAGCTCCGGGAAGGCATAACGCAACTGTTTGGGGCTTGCTGCCCTACCACTGGATGCAATTGAGGTCAGTTGAGAGGAGACTGGTCGGGGCGGTGGGATTCGAACCCACGACCTCCTGAACCCCATTCTCCGAATTTGGTTTTCGTATCTGGGGATCAAGAGCCCGAATCTAGCCAGTACTCTTAAACCTTAAGATTAGCTCTCTCCAAGCGAGGGGAATTATGGAGGAGTTTCTTGGAGTTGTCAAGAGTTTGTCGTCAGTTTTGGCCATCTGATCTCCTACGCGGCTTAGGTGAAGGGAGCAGGCGGCGACATTATCCTCGGGCGCTGTGCTCAGTGCTGGTCAGAGTCTCGAATGCAGTCCCGCCGCCACAGAATAGGCCAAGCACTACCGAAGGCTCGCAGCGGCTGACCTGCCCCCTTTCTTCGGCCCAGTATCCTCTATTCTCTCGCTGAAGAGTAACATTGGTACTGGACTCGTTCTTGGGGGCAAGGTCACTTCTCCTAGCGATCCCGGCGCTGTATCCTACGATCGCTGCGGGCGAGCGTCCATCCACCTTGCCTGCGGGCAAGGAGGCTAGCCATTACCAGCCGCAGGGCCATTCTTGGGAGCGCCACGCTGCTCCTAGCGCTGCTGGCGCTCGTAACGTTCGCGGCGTGCTCCGGGAACAACCAGAAGAGCGAGACGCCGACCGCCAGCGAGACCCCGACCGCGACGCCCGGCCCCGTCGCCACCCCCGAGCCGACCTTCCACGGCGGCCGCGAGCGCGTGGAAGGCTCGCTGGGCATCCGCGAGGGCACGCCGCCGCCGATCGGCACGCTCGTCGACGTGCGCGCCGCCGAGCACGAGGGCTACGACCGCATCGTCTTCGACTTCGAAGGCCCGCCGCCGGACTACCGCGTGGAGTATGTCGAGAACCCGACGCAGTGCGGCTCTGGCCAGCCGGTCGACATCCAGGGCAACGCGGTCCTCGCCGTCTCGTTCGAGCCGGCCAACGCGCACACCGAGGCGGGAAAACCGACGCTCGCCTTCCAGTCCATCTCGCCCGGCCTGCCCTCGATCGTCGAAGCCGTCCAGACCTGCGACTTCGAGGCACACGTCACGTGGGTTGTTGGCCTTACAGCGCAGATGGACTTCCGCGTCACGGAGATGGAGGACCCGCTGCGCCTCGCCGTCGACATCGCGCATCCGTGAGCGGCGTGCCTCCCCGCTATGATCCGCTCAAGCACACGGCGGAGGCGGGCGTCATCGCGCTCGGCGTCACAGGTCTACCACGCACAGCGCGCGTTTGAAGTGATAGGGGCCGATAGAAGACGAGCCAACTGACGGCTGGACCTGTGGGGTGCCAATATTCCATCCGTATCTAGGAGAGCGGCGAGTGACAAACCAGGACCGCCGAAGCCGGCAGAGGGGCGTCCCACCCTCTGCCTAGAAAGCAGATGGTCGCCGATTTGAGGCGAAAGAGGCTGGGCGAAATGCCCAGCCTTCCTTAGTGTATATGTGTTCTGGAGCGGGAAACGGGACTCGAACCCGCGACCCTCTGCTTGGGAAGCAGATGCACAACCAACGCGGCGCGAGGCCATCGAACGCCTGGAGCGGGAAACGGGACTCGAACCCGCGACATCCTGCTGAACTTGGTGCTGACGGCCACTCGCATTTGCCCGAAGTCCTCGCCGCAGATGAACACTCCCGCGTAGGAGCGTCGGCACACCTGCTGTAACCCTAAGTCGCCGACAGCCTCACAACATAGTGGTACCTCATTACCCTTGATTGAGACCACCGAGAACCGGTGATCTGCCCCCATGAACGCTACCCTGGTCGATGTTGGTGTGGCCATGGCTACTGGCGGGGACCAGTGGGAGCATCTGCTTATCACGCAGGGGGTTGGGGTGAGGCTGGCCAGATACGGATAGTATAGATGGTACCCCACGATCAGTGGGGTGTCGAGCAGGAACGGGACTCCGCCCCGCGACTCCCCGTCTGGCACCCAGAAGGTTGCAGGTTCGAGCCCTGCACCGCTCACCAGACTCCCTCGTCAGATGCGGCACGGCACAACCTCTTGGCCGACTGCTCCCTGGCGTCTCCTGCGGCACAGCTCAGCACGCTGCACGGATCGAATCTGGTCAGGGATAAGTCAAGCACTTGACACGGCGGTGTGTCGTCCCCGATGCTGATGATCGAGCAATCCTTGTCGCTGGGACGCGTGCTTTGACACAGCTCGAGATCGTCGGCCTGAGCCTTCTGGTCACCGTGCTCTATATGACCTGCGGCTGGATTATCAGTGTCATCCGCCGGGACGCCAGCACGGTCGATCCCTTCTGGGGCCTTGGTTTCGTGCTCCTCGCCGTCGTCTTCGCCGTCACGGGCGACGGCTTCGCCGGCAGGAAAGTTCTTGTCACCGCTCTGGTCGGGATATGGGGGTTCCGTCTCGCCGGCTACATCGTGGTCCGCAACTGGGGCAAAGGCGAAGACTACCGCTATCAGGCCTTCCGGCAGAGATGGGGCAAGAGCTACTGGTGGGTCAGTTTCTTCCAGGTCTTCATGCTGCAGGGCTTGCTGATGTGGATCATCGCCATGTCGCTGATGGCGGCCGAGTCGAACCGGTCGCCCGACCACTTCGCCGTCCTTGACATCGTCGGGGCCGCTGTCTGGTGCGTCGGCTTCTTCTTCGAGGCGGTGGGGGACTGGCAACTGGCCCGCTTCAGGGCGGATCCGGCGAACGAGGGCAAGGTGATGCGGAGCGGCTTGTGGGCTTATACTCGGCACCCCAATTACTTCGGCGAGGCGACGATGTGGTGGGGGCTGTACCTGATCGCCGCCGGCACGCGCTGGGGCTTCTGGACCATCTTCAGTCCGGTCCTCATCACCTTCATGCTGCTGAGAGTTTCCGGGGTGGCCCTGCTCGAGAAGGCGCAGGTGCAGGCCAAGCCCAAGTATCGAGACTATATCGAGAGCACAAGCGCGTTCATCCCCTGGTTTCCCCGCAAACGAGAAGCGTCCTCATCTGACAGGGGCGCGGTTGGGCCATGAGCACGCCATTAACGATCCCGGAGCTCGTTGAGGAGTCGGCCCGCAGGTTCGGCGCCAAGGTCGCCTATCAGATGAAGGTGGGATCGAGCTACCAGCGCCTGACCTTCAGCGAGCTGGCGCAGCGCTCACGGGAGTTTGGCGCCGGCCTCCTGACGATGGGGATGCGCAAGGGTGACGCGTTTGCCATCATCTCTGAGAACAGCCTCGACTGGATTGTCGGCTACTACGGTCTGTCGATGGCCGGCGGTGTGGGCGTGCCACTCTACAGCGAGCTCAAAGGCCCCGAGATCGAAGACCTTGTCCGTAGATCAGACGCGCGCTACGTCATCGCCTCGTCCGCCGTCCTGAACAGGCTGCCCAACGGTCTGCCGGGAGCCGAGGCTGTCATCGTCGCCGGAGAAGACCTCAAAGGCGGGGCTGCGAGCTTGGCCGGCAGGATTGCCCGTTTCGACGCCGTCGCCGCGGCAGCTACCGACGAGAGCCGCCGAATGCTGCGGTCGACAGACGTGAGCGGCAGCGACCTGGCGTCCATCGTCTTCACATCCGGCACTATGGGCGGCGCGAAGGGCGTGATGCTCACGCACGGCAACTTCACCGCCGACGTCGAATCCGTCCGGCGCGCCCTTACGATCCGGAGCAGCGACCGAATGCTCACGGTCCTTCCGCTCCATCACGCCCTGCCCTTCACTGTCGGTTTGTTGGCGTTCACGAGCCTTGGGGTCGAGACGACGCTGGAAAACGACCTCACCAGGCTGCGCGACCGCATGCAGGAGACCAAGCCGACGCTGTTCGGCGGCGTGCCCGCCCTCTTCAAGCTCATGCATCGGGCGATCACCCGCCAGCTTGAAGCGGAAGGGAAGCTTGGACAATTCCAGCGAGCCGTTCAAATCGTGGACCGCGTGAAACGCGCTACGGGGCTCAACATCGGGCCGCTCGTGTTCAGGCCGCTGCACAGGCGACTAGGGGGGCACCTGCGTTTCATCGTGAGCGGCGGCGCAGCGCTCGACCCGGAGATTGCCCGCGACTACTTGCGCCTGGGGTTGCCCATCGTCCAGGGATGGGGGCTGACGGAGACAGCCCCGGTCGTCAGCGTGCAGCGGTGGAACGCCGCCAAGTTTCTCTTCACGCGCCACTATGAGAAGCGCGCCGGTTCCGTGGGCCCGCCGCTGCCCGGGGTAGAAGTCGCCGTCCTCGAAGACACCGCGCAGAGTCCGCGCATCCTCCCTCGCGGCGAAGGGGAACTGCTGGTCCGGGGGCCCAACGTCTTCCTCGGCTACTACAAAGAGCCGGACCTGACCCGAGAAGCGAAGGTTGACGACTGGTTTCGAACCGGCGATCTCGGCCGGATCGATGGCGAGGGCAACGTGTGGATCACCGGCAGGGTCAAGTCGGTAATCGTCCTCGAATCGGGCAAGAAGGTGATCCCCGACAGGATCGAAGACTTGGTCACTCCCGACCAACTGATCGAGAGCATCTGCGTGGTGCCCCTACGGGTCGGCGCCAAGACCGTCGTGGGCGCGGTCGTCCACCCGTTCTTCGACGTGACGAACGAAGCCTGCAGGGAGAAGGGCTTGCCTTTGAACGAGGACTGCATCCGCGCCGTTATCCAGGAACGGCTCAGCCAGCTCGACGCCAGGCTCGATCTCCATGAGCGCATCGGCCAGCTTGTTGTCTCAGACACGCCCCTGCCGCAGACCCCGCTTGGCAAGGTAGCGCGCGGGCGGGTCGAGATCCCTCAGTCGTTCGACCTGGAGCTGTGGGAGCGAAACTCCCGCGAACCGGAGTTCGCGCACTGAACAAACCATTTCAAGTGCAAGGAGGCGATAGATGGCAGGATCAGATGGCGCAGTCTACGCAAGGCTTCGACTCTTCAACGCTGCGATGGGAGCCTTACATTTGCTCCAGGGCCTAGCCATGCTGGCTCTCAGCAGCAACATCACTTTCCCCATGCGAACGACGTTTCTCAACAGCTCCGGCCCTCCCGGGTCGGGTGCGGATACGGTCACGAGGACGGTGTTCGACATTCGCCTGGGGCCGATGGTGGCCGCCTTCCTGCTCATCTCCTCGATAGCTCATTTCCTTCTCGCTTCGCCTCGCGTCTACCCGTGGTACGTGAAGAATCTGAAGCGACACATCAACTACGTCCGCTGGTACGAGTATGCGGCCAGTTCATCCGTCATGATCGTCGTCATCGCCATGCTCAGCGGGGCGTTCGACCTGCCGACGCTGGTGCTCCTCTTCTCGCTGAACGCCACGATGATCTTCTTCGGTTTGATGATGGAGCTGCACAACCAGACGACGGAGAAGACCAACTGGACGTCTTTCGCTATGGGCTGCTTTGCCGGGGGTGTTCCGTGGGTGATCATCATCTGGTACTTCGTCGGCGCCGTCCTGACGTCGCATAATGGCAACATGCCTGGCTTCGTGTACGGCATCATCGCCTCGCTCTTCGTCTTCTTCAATATCTTCGCCGTGAACATGTTCCTGCAGTACAAGAAGGTCGGACCCTGGCGAGACTACCTCTTCGGAGAGCGAGTCTACATCCTTCTCAGTCTATTTTCGAAGTCCGCCTTGGCCTGGCAAGTCTTCTTCGGCACGCGCGGCTGAGCGTTGATTGGCACAGTATCATCGTCGAGCAGATCGCTGTTTCCCGGCGGATGGTTGCTTTGGGAAAAGCGGCACCATGGGTCTCAGGTAAGAGCCCTGACTATGTAGAATCCAACAGCACTCACCACGCTCGTCAATACCATGCCCCAGGCGATGTCGACTATCGTAATGGATAGGGGCCAGTCCTTCAGGGTGGCAAGGTTAGTCAGATCATAGGTTGAATAGGTGAAGAACCCGAACAAGGCGCCAAGTAGTATGGCGCGCAGCAGGGAGTCTCTGTCGACCGATGGGTAGACCGCGAATACAAGTATCCCGACGATAAAAGCCAGATAGAAGACCACGGCGGCAACCCAGTTCACCTGGCTGCTCATCAGGTGCCCGATGTACCTGTTGTACATATTCCTCGCCACCAGCCCAAGCCAAGCAAGATCGATGGCAAAGAAGACGAGCGCAGTGAGGATATAGCTGACAACAGCTCCGCCAACGTTCATGTCACTCCTCCGCGGCAGGCGGCCTGAGCTATGCGTCTCAACACGGCCCCCAAAAAGCCGCCCTATATATCGAGTAGAGACGATGCCAGTAACCGAGACCCGCAATCCCAAGCGGAACGAATACGGAGGCGTCTCAGTTGACTCCTGCTACTCATTCAAGAGCGCCCGAGAAATCGCCTCCCGAATACCCTTGGGCCGCAAGTCGAACACGCGCATCGCGAGGTCATCTTCGACGACGGTGTCGTTTCTAACGCCCTCGATCAATTGCCTACCGACGCGGGCGTAGATCGGCGTAACAAGGCCCAGCCACAGGCTGGAAAGCCGGGGCGTGAGCACTGGCACAGGGATCATGATCCGTCTCAGGCCCCGCTGGCGCGCGTACTCCTGCATGATATCTCGGTAGGATACTTGATCCGCGCCGCCGACCTCGAAGACATAGCTGTTGTCATCTTCCAGCTCGAGCGCCTTCAAGAGATAGGCAGTGACATCCTCGATTGATATCGGCTGAGCCTTCGACCGCACCCAGCGCGGCGTGATCATGACAGGCAGTTTCTTGACCAGCCCCCGCACCATTTCGAACGACAGGCTGCCCGCTCCGATTATGATCGACGCCCTGAACTCGATCGAAGGAACGCCAGAACTTCGCAGTATCTCGCCGACCTCATGCCGGCTTGCCAGGTGGCTGGATAGCCTACCGCTGCCCCCTAACCCGCCGAGGTATATGATTCGCCTTACTCCGTTCTCACGAGCCGCTCTTGCGAAATTCTCCGCGCCCATACGGTCACGCTCCTCGAACCCGCCGCCGGCCGCCATCGAGTGCACCAGGTAGTACGCCGTGTGGACGTCCTTCATGGCATCATCGAGGGATGACAGCTCAAGGACGTCCCCTCTAACGACCTCGGTTGAAGCAGCGACTCGTGGCCGCAGAACCTCGGGTTTTCGGGCCAAACACCTTAGCGGTCGACCCGTTTCCTCGAGCACACGAATCAAACGCCCGCCCACGTAGCCGGTGCCGCCGGCGAGCAGGATGCGTCCGGCATCGCGCCGAAGCGGCTCGGTCACGGCGAGTACCTCCGCACATACTCCCGCGCATGGGTCTTCTTGAGAGTCGACTCAGAGCTCATGTAGCGGACTGTACCATAGACTAGGCGCTGGGGGCCCCAAGGACGGTCGTAGCGCCCCAGAACCCAAAAGATGCCGCTGTATGAATTCGGATCGCGCCCATCGAGAGCGTATTTGTTGTTCAGCTCTATCATCGTCGCAAGAGCGTCTTGGGGGCTCGCCGACCATTCCAGTATCTTCTTGCCCCAAAGCATGCGCATGTAGTTGTGGATGCGCCCCTCCCGAATGAGCTGGGTCTGAGCCGCGTTCCAGATGGGGTCGTGCGTGCTTGCCGCCTCGAACTCCTCTCGTGAGTACAAGAAGGGCCGGGGATCGGGGGCATGTTGGTCGAGCGTAGAGAGGGCCCAGGGCGGCAGCGATTCATACCGGTCATAGTCCTCGCGCTGCCAGCACATGTTGAAGCCAAGCTCTCGCCAGGTGACGAGCTGGTCCAGGAATGCGTCCGCCGCTCTGCTCACGCCCCACCATCCGCTTCGGCCACCCGAGGATAGTGGGGATAAGCGCTGTTCAGTCCATGCTTCGCGCGCCATCAGCTCGGCGAACACCTGGTGTGAGGAGATGTGCCCGAAATGGAGGTAGGGTGAGAGGCCGCTGGCGCCCTCCTCATCGGGGTGCCTGCGGCTCTCTTCGTAGGAATCGAGCCTGGTGTCCAGAAAGCGCTTGAGCGCCTCCTCGGCCGCTGGGCTGCCTCCGCGCATCTGCACCGGTCGCACTGCGTGGTCGATTGGGGTGGCGGACAGGGCATCGGGCTTGCCTTCAAGGAGTTCGGGCGAGGCGACCGGCCAGCGTCTCACTATCTCCTCGGGAAGTGGAGTCGGCGACGGCAGTCCCAGAGCGGCCAGCGGGTCAGGATCGGGGAGATCTAGGAGGTGCTCCGGCAACTCTTTTTGGAGGAAACGCCTGAAGGAGTACGCTCGGTCGAAGATGCGGTCGGCCGCCCGCAGAGGCAGCAGGCCATTCGAATCCACCTGTTCGAGCCGTACCGGCAGCTGCTGCGCGGCGGCATTCACCATATTCGGGAGCATGAAGGCCGGATAGTCGTCCGTGACTACCAGGCAGGCGCGAGCTGCAAGCGCGGCAAGGAACCCCTTGCCGGCGCCCTGACGCGGCTCGATGTACGGGTAGTAGGTGGTCGGCTTCCCGGAAAGCCGTCTCGCGTTTTCCGCCATCCCGTCAATCACGAATCGATGCAGGCGGTCACTGGCCCATCGATAGTCGCAGCGCAGCGCCTCCAAGACGAGCAGAGGCTTTCGCAGCTCCCGGGCCCACTCCGCGGCCCTCTGCAGAGCGAAGTTCCAGCCCGTCCGACGGTAGGCAATCATCCAGTAGAGGACGAACTCGCCGGAGCCGTCAACGGGCGCAGCGTTCTGAGTGACTATGCGTATCGCGGGGACCTGTCCCAAAGCGACCCCCATTCGCACTGAGGGGGCAAGCTCGCCGTCCTAGAGGCATGCGCATGCTCCCCCTGCTGACGCCATTTGTTTTCTCTTACCCAGTCAGAGGCCCTGCGGTCCGCCCTTCTGAGGACGGGGGAAACATGATCTCAGACAGGGCAGCGGCAAAGCCGTCTGTCGGCGGCCCCCGGAGTGCTCCGGGAGCCGCCGACAGATTCTGCGTCTATTCAGTTGTAGAGCGCTAAGTGGGCGACTACCGCCGCGGCGACCGAGCGAAGCGGAATCCAGCCAAGAAAAGAGCACCACCGAACAGCGCTAGCCCAAGCACAGCCAACACAACCGCAGATGTCCCTCCGGAAGGTCCCGTGCCGGAAGTCGGTGCGGCCATCGTAGTCGGCACGGGTGGCGCCGCCGGCGGAGGCGCCGCCAGGCCAGCTATCGTCTGGATCACCAGTTCGAGGTTCTCGTCCTGAAGCGAACCGATAGCATACACGAAGTATGCGGTGCCGGCCTGCAGCGTCAGGTTGGCGGGACCAATCACGGGCGTCGTCGTGCCCGTAGCCGCCACCGCCGCAGAGTAGCTGCCCGCGGGGACTTCCGCCTTCGCCTCATTAGGGTTGGCCAGATTCGTGAGCGCCGGCGAGCCGTTGACCAGCACGTCGACGGCCGGCGCCGCTGCTGTGTGCCTCACCACAAGACGAGCCTTGCCTGCCGCAATGGGCGCCACATCGTTGACGAAGACCGAGAGTGTCGGGGCGCCCGCTGCCGTGAGGTGGGCCACTATCGACGCGTTCGCCCCTGCCGGTAGGGTCGCCGACCCCGTTATCGCCGGAGTGGCCGTGGCAGGGTCAGAGTTCGCTGCGAATATCTTGATCTCGTAGTTGCCCGCCGGCAGCTGCAGCGGGTCTGTCACTGTCTTCGGTGCGAAGTCCTCCAGGGTCAGCTCGCCGTTCACGTAGACGTCGACAGTCAACCCCTGGACGCCGTGCACCACTGTGACGGTGCCGGTGCTTTGCGCGCCCGCTGAGGTCCAGCTCAACAGGAGCGCAGTCGCGGCAGCCACAGTCATCGCCGCCGCCAATAGTCTCTTACTTGCCGTCACTTAGAGTTCCTCCTTTCTTCACCCGTGCCGGGTGACTGGAGTGCACTGAATATGCACTCTACGACTACAACCTGTATGCTGCGCCTCTGTTCATTCGCAACATGTGCCCGGGAGCGGTCCTCCAGCATTTCATCCATGTCCCTTGGCGGCGATTGGAGGATTGGCAGGAATTGCCTCGCCCAGTCCATTCGAAGCCTTACTCTTCACGCACCATCTGTCGCGCCTTCTGCATGATTTCCGGCGTAATCTCCAACTTGTGGACTTCGCGCCCGTGCTTTTCCGCCCGCTCCATCAGCTCTTCCTCAGTTTCAGCTCGGGCTACCCATTCGCAGTCAATTCCCATGTCGCGACAGTGAAAGATCTTCATCCCGTCTAACGTCCTCTCCGTTGCCTGATCCTAAGATAGGCGGCTTTCTACAGCCTCCCGCTTGATGACGTTGAAGAACGCGCCGCTGTAGTCTGCGCGCTTCAAACCGTAGTCCAGCATAAAGGCATGCTCGAACACATCCATAATCAGGATGAGCTTACAGCCGGCAAGATGGTTGTCCTGGTGCTCGTTTATCCAGCTGGTTGATGAGACGCCCGCTCTGCGGGTCGTGATAGAGAGCGGCCCACCCGATGCCGCGCATCGATCCGACGCCCTTGAAGTCGGCCTCCCACGCCTCGTAGCTGCCGAAGGGTTTGCAGGCCGGAGCTGCGTCGCCGTGCCGGTCTGATCGCTCATGGCTGCCTCCTCTCGTTTGGCTTTGTGTTCATTGTGATCGCTCTCATTTCGCCGTAGCCTTGACGCGCTCCTCCTGCGACATCGCGGCGAGCCGCTTGACCTCCTCCAGGCTCAAACCGAGCCCCTTGGCTACGCGCTCACCGTATTCCGCGTCCGCCTTGAAGAAGAGAGCGGTCTGCCGCAACTGGATGCGCTTCTGAGCGTTCTTCAGGTGGGAGACAATGTTGCCGACCAGGTGCTCGCGGTCCTCGTCGGTCATGACCTTGCGATACAGGACGCCGGGCTGCACGAAGTCGACGTCGCCGAGCTCATATGAGTGGCGAGCGGCCATTCCGGCAACGTCGATGGGCGGGGGCGCGACGCTTGGGTCGGGAGCCGGGCCGCCGAAGCTATTCGGCCAGTAGTTGGGGCCGCCGCCGCCGTTCTCGTCAGAGCGCATGGATCCGTCGCGCTGGTAGCTCCGTAGCTTGGCAGCCTTCGGCGAGTTGACGGGCAGCAGGTGGTAGTTGGGGCCGAGCCGGTGACGGTGGGTGTCGTGATAGCTGAAGAGCCGCCCTTGGAGCATCTTGTCGGGCGACGGGCCGATGCCGGGTACGAAGTTGCCCGGCGAGAAGGCCGCCTGCTCGACCTCGGCGAAGTAGTTCTCGGGGTTACGGTTGAGGACCAGACGGCCCACGTCCATGGGCGGGAAGTCGGCGTGCGGCCAGACTTTCGTTATGTCAAAGGGGTCGAACCGGTAGCTCTTGGCCTGCTCAGGGGTCATGATCTGCACCTCGAGGCGCCAGGACGGGTAGTCACCTCGTGAGATCGCGTCGTGCAGATCGCGAGTGACGCAGTCAGGATCGGCGCCCCGCATACGTTCGGCTTCCTCGCCGGTGAAGTTCTCAATCCCTTGCTCGGTCTTGAAATGGTATTGTACCCAGCAATACTCCCCCTTCTCGTTGTACCACATATAGGTGTGGCTGCTATATCCGTTCATGTTGCGATATGTCCTGGGGGTACCGCGGTCCGAGAACAGGATAGTGACCTGGTGAATCGATTCCGGGGTCAGGGAGAGGAAATCCCAGAACATGTCCGGGTCCTTGAGGTTGGTCCCCGGGTTGCGTTTCTGGGTGTGAATGAAGTCGGGGAACTTCAGGGGGTCGCGGATGAAGAAGACGGGGGTGTTGTTGCCCACCATGTCGTAGTTGCCTTCTTCGGTGTAGAACTTGAGCGCAAAGCCTCGGGGGTCGCGCTCTGAGTCCGCCGACCCCTTCTCGCCTCCGACAGTGGAAAAACGTGCCAAGACCTCGGTGCGTTTCGCCACCGCAGAGAGGAACTTGGCGCGCGTATACTTGGTGACGTCGTGGGTCACCTCGAAGTAGCCGTGGGCGCCGGCTCCCTTGGCGTGCACAACGCGTTCCGGGATCCGCTCGCGGTCAAAGTGGGCGAGCTTGTCGAGCAGATGAACGTCCTGGATGAGCAGCGGGCCTTTGGCCCCGGCGGTCACCGAGTTCAGATCGTTATCGACCGGCATTCCGAAACCGGTGGTTAGGGATTCCTGATCGTCCTTCATGTAATGCCTCCTTTCTACAGAGACTGGTTTATTCGGGTCACTCCTCTTTATTTGCCTTCTTCTTGCAGCGCAGGCATAGCCCTCGCAGCTCAAGGCGCGTTGCCTCAACGCTGCCTATCGAATCGACCTCGGCGGGAGGTCTCAGCTTGTCAAACTCCTGACTGTGGAAGTCGCTGGCCATACCGCAGCGGGTGCAAACAAAGTGGTGGTGGGGCGTCACATTGGCATCAAAGCGTGCCCGTTCTCTCGGAGGTCCCAAAGTGGCGATAAGCCCCAGGTCGTTGAGCAGCCACAGGTTGCGGTAGACCGTGTCCAGCGACATGGCGGGTATTCTCTTCCGGACACGCTCGAAGACAGTCTGCGCGTCGGGATGGTCGGTGGTCCGCGCCACTTCGCGGAAGATCTCCGTGCGCTGATGAGTGAGCTTTATCCCGGCACGCCTGCAGACGTCTCTGAAGTGCTCGAGACGGATTTGGACTTCTTCTTTGCTGACGCCTGTCTGCAGTGTATTAGGAACCATTACGATTACTAAGTACTAGTCTGTCCCAATTTGGCCTCGCTGTCAAGACCAGGCCGAGCGCTGAAATGATAGGCGGGCATGACCTGCCCCCCCCCCCCGAAAACAAGTGCAATGTTACTCTTCAGTGAGATGACAGAGGGTACTGGACCTAAGGAAGGATGCGGACCGATGGGGACCGCGTGACTCCGCCGTGATCGGGCATGCACCGCCGTGCTGCTTCGTGCGGAGGCGTGACACGAAGCAGAGGGCCGTCACAAGAAAACGACACTCTGCTTTTCAAGCAGAGGTACGTTCGTCAGATTCAAAAGGGATTTGGAGCGGGAAACGGGACTCGAACCCGCGACTCCCCGACCAAGCGTCGGCTTTCCATTCGGCCCACACCCTGTGCTTGTCCTTGCCGCTCGCGCTGTTCTCGCCTCCATCTAAACGCGACCTTGGCTTTTCCTGGAGCCTTGGCTGGGTAGCTGAGGGGCGGGCCGGCATGGCTGATTGATCGGCGCTGCTATTTGGGGTCAGCCTTCTCTCTCGGTGTAAAGTGCAGGGCAAGGGAGTTGATGCAGTATCGCTTGCCGGTCCTGGTGGGACCGTCATCGAAAACGTGTCCCAGGTGAGAGCTGCACTTCTTGCACATCACCTCGATCCTGTGCATCCCCAGGGAATAGTCGTCTTCATATGCGATGCCCTTGTTAGCTACAGGCCGGTCGAATGATGGCCAACCCGTCTTTGAATCGAACTTCGATTCGGAAGAGAAGAGCTCGGCGCCGCAGACGACACAGGCATACGTCCCGGGTTCCTTGTTATCAGTGTATTTGCCGGAAAACGGGGGCTCCGTTCCCTTCAAAAAGCAGACGCTGTATTGCTCCGGCGTAAGTTCTCTCCTCATGGCGTCGCTCGCCTTCGCCTTGCTTCTCGTCATTGGTACTACTCCTTCACATCGTCCCCGAAATCGCGGAGAAGCTTCCTGATCTTGGGCTCGATCATTACTGAGCAGTAGGAATCGTGCGGGTTGGCGGTATAGTAGTCTTGATGGTAGCTCTCGGCCGCATAGAAGTTCTTGAACGGCTCGATG
>Ga0315277_10002937_pt1 | contig 23415 bp, 28 predicted proteins | sample YL17G05_15_MG_FD_203695 | JGI IMG/M metagenome (GOLD analysis project Ga0315277, IMG submission 203695) | Sediment microbial communities from Yellowstone Lake, YNP, Wyoming, USA - YL17G05_15 | ecosystem: Environmental > Aquatic > Freshwater > Lake > Sediment | place: USA: Wyoming | collected...
AGTCTTTCCACTTCCCTACCTCCCAGCAATGTGGCACCTCCACCCGGCCAAGGTCTTGGTGCCGGATTCGCTGGGGGTGGGGAATTTTCATCCGGCTACTATGGGGATTTTAGCACCGGCTATGACAACGTCACCATTACCAACGGTCGCCAGCAGCTGCTCGAAACTCGCCTTGTCGGCCATCCTCCAGCCCTCCTGTCCAGATTTCGGCGGTCAATCCGCCGGTTTCTGTGTCATCGGCGCTGAGGCTAACGCTGATGGAGGTCTGGAGTCAATACTTGTTACTACAAGTATTTCGATATATCGAAGGCCTGGAATCCGGGGGGTTACCTGGTCTTTCCGTGCGATATGCGTGGCACGATATTCTCAGAGTCGTCACATCACCCTGCGGGCTCTCCTGACCCGCCCGGGCAACCCGCTGGCCGGGCTCAGGTCTCTTAGCACCCACAGTACCAGATTGCTTTGTCTACTTGATCAGGCGAGGGAGCCATAGGCTGAGTTCCGGTACGTAGGTAATCACCAGAAGCGCGATAGCTAGTGGAATGTAAAGGGGTACGACCTCGCGGAAGATTCTCTCGGGAGGGAGCTTACTTACCGTGGCACACGTGAAGACCCCGACACCAAAAGGCGGCGTCAGCAAGCCCAGGGTCAGATTGTAGACGATTATGATACCCAAATGAATGGGGTCCACACCAATCGCTTTTGTTACCTGTAGCAGTATCGGTGTTAGTATTAGCAACGAAGAAACGGTTTCCATGAACATGCCGACAACGAGAAGAAGGATATTGACGAGCAGCAGTATGACGAACTTCGATGTCGAAGCGCTAAGAAAGAACTTGGTCACCATCTCAGGGAAATGCTCAAGAGTAAGGACTTTGGTAAAAAGCGCAGCCACAGCAATAATTGCGAAAATCGAAGCCGTCATCTTGTATGAAGCCAGCATCGCACTTTTCACTTTCGCAAGGCTAAACTTGCCTCTCAAGATCTCAATCGCGATAATATAGATTATCGCTGCTGCACCCGCCTCGCTCGGCGTGAAAACCCCAAAGAGCATAGAGGCGACAACACCAGGAACCAGAACCAGAATGTGAAGCGCATCTCGTGTGGCTTTGAGGAGGGAATCGTTCTGACGGACGACGTTCGTGTCTACTGCTCCGACGGGCAATCTCCTCGGCAGATCCGCAGACACAAAGATGAACATCACCACAGTAATGATTAGTGCCGGAAGCACGCCAGCCATTAGCGCACTCAGGGTGGAGACTTGCGCTGCGACTGCATAGATGATCAGCGGTATGCTGGGCGGGAAGATCGGCCCCACCACCGATGTTGCGGCCGTAAGCGCAGCTGCGTAGTCCTTTTTGAAACCCTCGTTTTCCATTGCCCTTATCTCAATCGGTCCCAGCCCGCCGATGTCAGCAACTGCAGCGCCTGAGATGCCCGCGAATATCAGGCTCGCAACTATGTTGACTTTTGCCGTATAACCACGAGTGTTTCTTAGGAGCACCCTCGTGAAGTTGAACAGGCACTCCGTTTCCCCAAACTCGTTTACCAAGTTGCCCATGAGGATGTATAGCGGGCTGGCAAGCAAGGGGAAGGAGTTCAGTGATTGGAACATGGAATAGGACACAATCGAGATTGGAAGGCCTTTGAGTGCAGTGTAAACAAGCGCCGGAATGCCAAGAGCTACCAGGATGGGAACGCCAAGGAACAGGAGGGCAACAAAGAGGACCAGTATAAACGCTAGCATATCAACCTTCCCTCTTAGCAGTCGTCATGGCCGTGTAGGCAAGCATCCAAATCCAGATGACGCAGGATACAGCTATTACCGAGTGAACCCAGATGTAAGGTATGCCAGCAGCCGTGGTTCTTAGCGGTGCCACGTTCGGAAAGAGCTCCCGCTCGCTACTCAGTATTGCGCAGACAAGAACAAGCGTCAGTGCCTTTCCAACTAGAGCCACTGTCTTCTTGCCTCTGGGGGATAGCTTTCCAAGGATGAACTCCACCTTCAGGTGGGCGTCTTCCTTCTCCACCACGATAACGCCACAGAACACCAGGGCGATCATGAGGAACATGCATACCTCCTCAGGGAACTTCAGAGGAAGGTTGAAAAGAGCCCTTGAGATGATCTGTCCCCCTATCAGTAGAACAATCGCTGACAGCATGCCAAACTCCAGAACCTCTACGATCCGTTCGCACAGGTTAACCGCTTTCTTCATCCAATCACCCCGTCACCACGGGAGGAGAGAACTGCTCCCTCCTCCCGCTGTTCTACAGGCCTATTTCGTTTTCAACATGTCCAGGATCTGCTGGTAGGTATCGCCCCAGTCGCCCTTGTACTTGGCGAAGACAGTCTCGCGAATCTTGACCTTATCGAACTTGAGTTTGTCACCTTCGATAATCGTGACACCTTTCTTGAGCATCTCCTGCCTGAACTGCCCGTTTGTATCGTTGATGTACTTGGTCACGGCATATCTAGCTTCGTTGCCAGCGTCCTCAAGCGCTTTCTGGTCCTGTGGCGAGAGCTTATTCCAGGCTGCCTCGTTCATGAACACGCCCGAGAGCGTCGGGTTGTGGCCAGTCATCATCACGAACTTCTCCATCTCATGTAGACCTGCAGGCACAATATAGGTGAAAGGCATACCAGTTCCATCTATGACCCCGGTGACCAGCGAAGTGATAACCTCGCCCCAACTCATGGGGGTTGGTGTACCACCCATCGCGCTCATGGTTTCCATGAAGATCTTGCTCGGCAACACACGGATCTTGACGCCCTTGAGGTCCGATTCCTTGTAGATAGGCTTCTTGGTTGTCAGCAGGTTCTGGTTGCCCCACGAGTACGTCGTGAGCAGGCGCACTCCTTTCCCCTTCATCGTGTCGTTGATCTTCTTCATAATGGGTGAATCGGGGGCAGTCACCTTGTACAGCTGCTCATCAGTCTCGTACATGTACGGAGCTTCAAGGATTGAAAGCAGTGCGCACAGGTCTGTGATCTCGCTTACGTCGTGCTGGCTGAAGTGAGCAATTCCGGTTTGGGTTCCCTCGATATTGTTTCCTGTGAGCGTACCGTTATAGTACGTTTCGACTTTCACCCTGCCGTCGGTCTTCTTGGAGACCAGATCGGCGAACGTCTTGCAGAACACGCCCGCGGCGGATTGGTCATTATTCACGTCGCTGAACTTCAGAACAACGGGTTGAGGCTTTTCTGCCGGCTTCGTTGGCTCAGCCGTTTTGGGCTTTTCTGCGGGTTTGGCCTCCTGACCTGCGCAGGCGACCATCAACATCATTCCTAAGGAAAGGGCCAACACGAGAAAAAGGATGCTCTTGCGCCGATTCATCTGAGATCCCCCCTATTTGTGCTTCTACAGATGCACCTGTTCCTCTAAAAGACCGCGGAATTGCGAGAGATCAGGGAATAGATGTCCGTGGGCCGTCAGCGTTCCGTCTTGCATGAGCAGTTCATCGTCGAGGCAGATCGTTGGCTTCAGGTAGACAAGATCAATGTGAAGCGGAGCATCGTTAGCCCCACCGAAGCTTGTGTTTTTTCCGAGCGCGAAGTGGCCAGTTCCGTATGCCCCTTCGTCGACGATGATATTGCCGGTCAAGGTAGCCATCGGGTTCAGACCAAGAGCAAACTCCGCAATCCTGAGACAGGAGGCTTCAGATGCAGATTGAAGCAATGCCGCGAGTTTTTCCGCTTCGTCCCCCCCTTCCACTGATTTCGCAACACCCTTTTCGATCCTGAGCGTGATCGATCTCGCCAGACGGCCGATTGTGGAACAAGTGGCGTCTACGACCAATGTGCCTTGTGTGCTATCCTCAATCGGTGCCACGTAGACCTCCACGTCCGGCACCCCGATCATCGTTCCAGGCTCGTGACAGACCCCTGAGCACACTGACGCATAGCGCTGGCTAATGTCCAGTCTCAGGTCGGTCCCGCCGGGCGCGGTCACATGGACTTGGCAAGCCGCATCAAAACGTTGTCTCACATAGTCGACTACGGGACTGAGTGCTGAGAAGTCAGCCTCAATCGCACCGGTCATCAGGGTTTCCTCACAACATTCAGTCAGCGCAATAACCCTGGCACCTCTTCGCAACCCTTCGCGGACTGCCGCCGAATGCCCAAGTGTCCTCGTCGTTGCAGCTAGAACCACGTCTGCTGCGCAGATGGCCGCTGCGGCAGCTCGATCGGGTTCACCATTGCGAAGTGTGGATGATATCCTGAGGATGGTAGCCTGAGCCCCAAGCTGTTCTGCTGCTCGCGCCAACTCAGTGGCCACAGACTCAGGCCGTCTGCAGTCTGTGATGACGAGCACATTCTCGCCGGACTTTACACCGGCGCATGACGCCACGATTTTGAAGGCGCCTTCCTGAAGTTTCATTGTATTCTTTCCCTTATTCAGAACTCGTCTTGGTTTAATGGAACGGCTCCCTTCTTTGGATTCGAAATGCCTACAAGAGATTCCTTTGGAGTTGACACACATATTTCGGCGGCTGTACGGGATTAAATGCCGACAGTTCTGTCCGGGCGTACAGTGACCATCCTATGCCCTCTCTGGCAGCGCTAACCGCGACCGGTCTGGCATCAGACCGACAACGCAGGGATTGCCGTAGGTGCGTCCGAATGTACAATTCGCGTTCGACGACCGAGGGGTTTTGATGGACAACCCGGTAGGGGCACATTACCGGGCGACCGGGATGAGCTTGAAGCCGCATTTCAAGACGCACAAGACCCACACATATCCTGGTCTCCAACGAGGTGGTAGGCGAATTGGTGCGGCCGGGATGACTGGGTTAGTACGCCAAGAGAGCGAAGGACGATAACAAGTATGCGCGGGCCAATTGGGTACACAGGAGGAACGGGGAGATGCAAACAATAGGTCTTGTGGCGGGGCTGAGCTGGGAATCGTCGGTTGAATACTACAGAATCATCAACGAACAGGTGAGGGAAAAACTGGGAGGTCTACATTCCGCGCAGATTGCGATGTATAGCGTAGACTTCGAACCTATCGAAGAGATGCAGCATTGTGGGAAATGGGATGAGCAGGTCGAGATCCTGGCTGGGGCAGCCAGGGCAGTCGAGGCTGCCGGTGCAGGCTTCTTCTTGATTTGCAGTAACACGATGCACAAGATCGCGGACGAGGTGGCAGCCAGAGTCCGAATCCCGTTGCTTCACATTGTTCGGACCACGGCGTCTCAGGTGCTCTCCAGCGGCGTGAAAACGGTTGGCCTCCTCGGGACCAAGTTTACCATGGAGGAAAGTTTCTACAGAGATGGGCTAGGCGCGGCTGGCCTGGAAACCGTGGTGCCGAACATAGAAGAAAGACAGATGGTACACGAAATCATATACAGCGAGCTGTGCCGCGGGGTTACCAGGGAGGAGTCGAAGAGTACGATGATAAAGGTGATCGCCGAACTTGTAGACAGAGGGAGCCAGGGCATCATCCTTGGGTGCACCGAAATACCTCTTCTCATCAAGCAAGAAGACGTGCCTGTACCCGTCTTCGACACGACGCGCATTCATGCCGTTGCGGCGGTGGAGCTTGCCCTGCGGAACCACAGTGTGACCTAAGGATACGGCGTTTTCAGATTCCCAGTGCCTCTTGCCCGCCCTTCTCTTGTCGCTAGGTGGCTGTTGTATGGCATTAGCGCTATGACTACCATCACGAACTGCTCGGCGAGGTACATGTGCTGTTCACAACAGACGAGAGAAATGGCGAACTGCCCATGTTGCCCGTCCACAAGGTGGTCATCCGTGGTGGAAGGTATCAAGCGTCTCGATGGGAGTGGTTCGGGGCTCCTTGGTTAGGCCAGCCCGGGCTGACGTCATCTCCGTGAGGCCGGACAGGACGCAAAAAGGTTCACATGGAGTTTGTAGGTCTCGGTAGGTCGGCGTTCAGGTAGCTGGCCGGTGAGCACACGACCAGCGTTTCGGTAGCGCGGCTCATCGCAAGATAAAACGCCGTGACTTCGTGCCTCATTAGTGATATGATGTCAGTAGTGTCACAGAAGCGCTACCAAAGGAGACGCATCGACAATGTGCGACGCCGGCTGGCAGCACCACGGAGATAATTGTAGATGCCGCGAGCATGGTCCGCGGATTGAGGCTTTTGTCATCCCGTGTATGCTTCTGGTGCTTCGAAAGCGCCCCATTCACGGTTATGAGCTGATGGAAGAGCTGGGCGGCATGCCTTTCCTCAAGCCCGTGCCAGACCCGGGCGTCGTGTATCGCCATCTTCGCCGGCTCGAGGAGGAGGGCATAGTTGAATCCAAGCTCGAACCAGGCAGCGGTGGCCCCGCTCGGAAGGTCTATACGCTGACCGGCGAAGGAGAGAGCTATTTCCGGGCCTGGGTCTCCAACTTGCAGAGCCGGAGGGACAACATCAACAGTCTTCTCGCCGTAGCAGAGCCCGTTGTTGGCTCTGAGAGTCTTGACAAGTCGAGTGTGTAGGAGGTGATTTGAGTGAACGACAATTTCGGTTGTCATCAACCTGAAGGCCATTTCCACGGCCACCAGAGCGGATGCTGCCATCCGAGGCATGAGGAGTCCAAAGAGATGCGGTTGGCTCACCTCAAGGCAGCGCTTCTCGTGCTTCAGGCAAGAGAGAAAGAAGTCGAGAACCGGATTAAACACATGGAAGAGTGCGAAAAGACCTGCGAGTAAAGAAAAACGTCTGAGGAAACGCTGGTGTTCGCTAAGGGTTGACTCAGGGCGGTGGAGCCGGAGTGCACAGGTGTTACCACTGCACACTCTGGCTCCACTGACTTTGTTTTGGGTGAGTGCTCTGACGACGAAGGTAGGGGTTCAGCCGAGGTCGCCGGGGAACCCAAGCGAGGTGTTCGCCGTGGACTTCCATCGAGAGAAACGGTGAACTGCCAGTTGATGGCCCCTCATAATTGCGGACTTACTTTTCCTTTTAGCCTCAATGCGTTACGAAACCTTCCTGATGACCATATCTTGTGCAAGAGGTTGTCCTTCGGGTGCTAACCAGCGTTAGAGGCGATACTTCTTGACCAGTGCCATGACCCTGCTGGCAACGCCGAAAGCGTCCCTGACTTGACTGTTCTCAGCGATTGAGGCTTGGATTCTGTCCAACAACTCCGAAGTCCATGAATTGATGGCTTCCAGCCGACCGATGTTTGTTCGGGCTTCCATATATGACCCCGAAGTCACAAACTTCTCCACTAGGGCAGGTATCAACTGCTGAGCAGTAGTGTCACGGGTCATCAGAACCTCGAAGATGTCCTTCGCAATCTGTATTGCAGTCTTTCCGATACACGGCAGTCCCTGGTAACGACTCATGAATCCGTAGGGCATTTGGCCGAGGCATACTGGAATTGTAACTACCTTTCGGTGAAGGCAATAACCAATTTCCTGGTCAGTCCAATTGCTGGCGTGGAAATCCTCGGTTAAGAAGGCTGCAGCAGCGTTGCAGGTGTCAAGGGCGACTTCAATCTCGGTGGCCCATTCCTTCGCTGGCTCGATGTCCTGATGTGCTACGAAGGTGTCAATTCCGTACTCCAATAGAGCGTTCTTGACCTCAGTGACCATCTTCTTATGCGTGGCAACGTGGCTGGCAAATAGCCGATAGTGTTTGGAAAACCACAGGTCTTGGCCCGTTGGCTGGGAGGCTTGTGGCATAACCTGGTCTGGAAACAGATGCTCGAAGAGTTCTACGAGTTGGTTGTCTTGTGCGGAACCCAGCCTGGTGAGCAGCCAATGGTGATAGTTTGACTCCGGGTCGTCAGTCGTTTCAGGAATCTGGAACTGTCTCAACACCATGTTTGTCTCGGGGAATGCCCCTCTGTACAAGTGCTCGGCAACTTGCTTTATCATGGTGACCCTATCTCCGGGTTTCAAGGCTTGACCCCCAATGGCTCTCTCAGACATGCACAGCGTTTGGTTCGCATGGGTACGAGTATTGTCCTTCCGACGTCAGGCGTATGACCAGCCCGCATTACCACCAACAGGTATCTTGGATGACCCCTCTAGGAAACGGCCTCCCAAAGGACTAGGTGCCCGGCCCTGGTTTGGGCGCACCAGCGGCCGCTTCGCCGGATATGTGTTCTCTATGGACTTCCAGGAAAAGAAACGGTGAACTGCCCCTGTTGCTCGTCCTCAACGCGGTCAAACGTGAAGCAAGGTATCCAGGGTCTCGGTGGGAGGGTTTCGTCGCTAACGCTACTACATCTCCTTTTGCTCCCCTGGTTTGTTGTTATCAGCCGGTAATCTTGTGACTACCACACTCACCTGACTACCCTCTGGGCCAATCGAACGGTCGCAACGCCGCCCCAGCCGACGACGGGCAGTTTCTGCTTCAGGATGTCTGGCCGACTGTGGCTCGGTTCGTACTTGACCTCCACCACTGCTCGAGCGCAGTTATTCGCGTCAACCAAGGCGAGGTCTGCCAAGATGTGACCTTTCTTCCCCTCCAACATCGGGTAATCGTTGAACACACGCATCCGGGGCAGATGGAGTGCCATCGCTTCGACAAGGCGGCGCTGAAGCGTCCACACAATGTCGCGTTCCACGTAGAAGCGGAATTCCGAGTAGTGCTCGCGCAGCCAATCGAGGGCATCCCGGACGACTGTAAGGGCCTCTTTCACGGAGGGGCACCTCCTGCACCTCCGGCCTGAGTGACGTAACAGTGAAGCTCTTTCTCTACCGATAACCGGAAGACCTCGCGACGGCCGTGCCGACGACCTCCGTGAGCTGATTGTCATCATCCCTGGAGAAATGGAATTCTGAACCGCCCACGTTGCCCGTCCACAACGTGGTCAAACGTGACGGAAGGTATCCGGGGCTTCGTACGGCTGGTGTCATTTGTCACAAGGGTACATCTGGAGGAATGCCGAAGAGAACCGCAGCCTTGCAGAGGGGTGTCTGCCTTGACCCAGGGCGGGAGGTATGATGTGACGAGGCTTATTGAAGCGGTGGTTGAGTATAATGACGGCGGCTACCTCATCCACGCTGCGAATTATGTCGGTGCCTATGTGCGTGGGCGAACTCTAGGCGAGGCAACTGCGAAGTTCCCGAGTGAGATTCGTCAGTACTGCAAATGGGCACGTAACGAAGCAATCGTGCCTGACATCGAATTCAAAACCCGCATCGTCCAGCAGAAGCTAAGCGAACTGAAGATTTGTGATGCCGACACGGATGTCATTTTTGATACTGAAAGAGATGGAATCAGTCAGTCTGAATACGTTGCGCTAAAATCGCTCGCCATAAAGTCAGCGAAAGACTTTCAGGCGCTTTACGATTCAGTCCCTGACAAGGACATGACATCCCTGGCTCTCAGGAAAACGTTCTATGGCGATGTACCCAGGACAGCTTCCGAGATGTACGTGCATACGAACAGGGTAACCTGCTATTATGGGGGCGAGATAGGTGTAGTAATTGACAACTTGACCAACATAGCAGCTAACCGCGAGAATGCGTTTCGCTGTATAGAGGATACTCCGAACTTCCTCAGCAACATGGTGTTCGACGGCAGCCATAATGAACAATGGTCGTTGCGAAAGGTGCTTAGGCGGTTCATATGGCATGACAGGATTCATGCAAGAGCGATGTACAGAATAGCAATAGCCACCTGGAATCGTGCCGTCATAGAGAATCCATTCTTCTTCACATCATGAGCAAAAACCTGGGTGGCACGGCCATGGTGCTCGTCCACAACGTGGTCAAACGTGACGGAAGGTATCCAGGATCTCGATGAGAGGGTTCGGAAGGTCATGGGTCGTGCCAGTTCCGCCAGGGTCATTTCTCAAAGACTCCGACTGGACGCAACAGGGTTCGCACAGTGTTGGTGGGTCTGGGCAGGTCGGCGTTCAGGTATCTGGTCCGTGGGCTTAGCACTGCTCATTGGATGCTTCCCTGGTAGTCACCAAAGGTGCATTAGTTCACGCCGTCCTCGAGCTCCATGATTGGCAATCATGCGGCACGGCTGAGGGGCGTATCCAAAGTATGGATCGAAGGGCTGCTAGCGTCAGCCGCGCATGATGTGCTCCAGATGGTGAAGAACCAAGCAAGGCCGGGAGCCGCGGTGGTCCGGGCCGCCAGTCCAGTGATCTGGTTGCGAAGGTTCTTCAGCCCACCAATCCTCGCAACATAGTTTGGCAACAGCCCCGTTAGCAAACACAGATAGCATCTCTCCCGGGTCCACATCCACCGGAGGAAGCCGCTCACACTAGCGTGAAAATGTCATCTCATGTTGAAGCTACGACTCGTTAATTGAGCAGTGCCAGTAGTGGCTATGGATTGAGAAAGACAAACACAGGAACTTTCACCTATGGAGCAAACAGCAGGAAGGTGAAGGAAAAGGTCGTCACCATATTCCCCGACGCCTTGGACATGGCCAGGAATAGGAAGGGTGAGAGATGGAAGGGCGTAGTGTACCCGTTCGATGGCAGTTAAGAGCCTTGGTAACGTACTAAATCGCGGGATAGTGTTGTGTAGAGACAAAAGCCGCACCGTGACAGTGAGTCACGGTGCGGCTGTCCTTTCGAACTACGCTATGCCTCGTTACTTTGTGGGCAGAGTAAGCTTTCTGTATTCAATCAACCCGGCAAACGGGTGAGGTTGTATGCCGGTGATGCCTTTTCGGGCCACGATAAGCGACATGGAAAGACCAGCGCTGATAACGGGCAATTCATCCGCGATGATTTGCTGGACTTTCTCGTAGTTGGCAGCTCGCTTCTTCGGGTCCAGTTCCACACGTCCGGCATTCAGGAGCTTGTCTACCTCCGCATTCTTCCATTTGGCATAGTTGTTGGCCCCAGTGGAAAGGTAGTAGGGAAGCAGCATTTGGTCGGCTTCCAGCCTCGCCACGGACCATATTCCTACGTTGAACTCGCCCTCCCGGAACTTTGCGGCCTGAATACCCGCCTCCAATTGGACGAGCTCACATGGCAGGATCTTTGACAGCTGCTCCTTGACTATTAGGGTGATCGGCTCGAAGAGCTGCGCACGTCTGTAGTATATGATGAGTTTCGCGTTGGCGGGCAGCTTAGCTTCCTTAATCAAAGCTTTCGCCTTGTCTAGGTTGTGTTCGTACTTCGTGAACTCCGTTGTATACCCAACGCAAAGAGGGTTGAGGATGGCCGGGCTGTCCACGATTGGATCTCCAATGGATTTCACCATCGCTGGGATATCCAATGCGTAGGCAATTGCTTTCCTGACCCGAATGTCGTTTGTCGGCGCCTTTGCTGTCTGCAGCCAGATGTGGTTGATCGTTGCTGATTTAGCCGTAAGCCGGTCTACGTTGGTTACGTCCTTTGCTGCCCTGAACCCGGAAACCTGCGTGACTCCGACGAGGTCTATTTCGCCACTGGAGACCGCCTGCACCGCAATGGTCTCGTCTGGGATGATTCTGATGGTTACTTTCGTGACTTGGGGCTTCCCACCCCAATACTGATCATTAGCCTTTAGCACGACTTTCTCTTTCTGTACCCAGCTGTCAAACATGTATGCGCCCGTGCCAACAGGGTTAAGGCCAAAATCCTTGCCAAATTGCTTGACTGCTTTCTCCGATACTATGAACCCTGATTGCCATGCTAGTGCCGACATGAACCCGGGCTCAGGGTTTTTCAGTAAGATCTTGGCGGTGTACTTGTCAGGTGTCTCGACTTTGTCCATGTTCGAGAAGGTAACGCTCTCACGTGAGGCGACTTGGGGATCCAGATGCCTCTCGAGAGAGAACTTGACATCCGCGGAAGTCAATTCACCGAAGCCCTTTTGGAACATCACGCCTTTCCGAAGATAGAAGGTATACGTCTTGCCGTCCGGGGATACTTCCCACTTCTCGGCGAGGCTGGGCACAATTCCATAAGTCTTTAGATCGAACGTGACCAAGCCCTCGAAGATCTGCTGACCCACTGTGCGATCAGCGATTATCCCTGCAGCTGCCGGGTCGATGTTTGAGATGTCATCAGAAACAGCGACCTTGAGTTCCACCTCAGGCGCCACGGGCTTTGGTGGAGTCGCCGGCTTGGCGGCTTCCTGTGCACATCCAGACACAGTCGCTGAGACCAGACACAAGACGAGCGCGAGAACGACAAACATGGGCGACCTTCTGTACACTGTTCTCTCCCCTTTCTTGGGAATGTGGTAGTTACCCGATATAGACCTTCGGATCCAGGATGTCACGCAGGCCATCTCCAAGTAGATTAAGGCCTAGTGAAGTGACCAGGATTACGGCCCCAGGACAGAGTGAAAGCCATGGAGCGATGCGAAGATACTCACGGCCGTCCGCAACGACCCGGCCCCAAGTAGCCGAGTCCGCCGGCATGCCGATTCCGAGAAAGCTGAGACTCGATTCAACGAGGATTGCGTACGGAAAGTATAACGTGAACATCACGATTAGAGCACTTGCTGAGTTTGGGACAATGTGCCGGAGCAGTATTGCCAGGTCGCTTGCCCCTGAGGCTTTCGCAGACATGACAAATTCGCGTTCTCTGATTACCAGCACCTCTCCACGAGCAACCCGAACAAAACGCGGCAGCACTGAGAGACCGATGGCACCCACAACGGAGACAATGCTTGATCCCAAGGCCGCTGCGGCGATCAGACCAATCATTATCGAGGGGAAGGACATGAGCAGGTTGGTTGACGCCGTAATGACGCGATCGACCCGCCCTCCAAAATACCCTGCTACAAATCCTATAGCGCACCCTAGCCCACCACCCACAACCACCGCCCCCAAGCCGACGAGCAGGGACCACCTACCACCCCAAAGCACCCGTGAGAAGACATCTCTACCGAATTCGTCGGTTCCCATGAGCCAGTTGGGCCCAGGAGGACGGAATTGAAACTCCAATTCCAGTCGTTGAGCGTTTGGACCAGCCGGGCCAAGCCACGGAGCCATCATCGCAGAAAGAAGCGCAAGCGCAAATAGGAGCCCTCCAATCCTTATGGCCTTCGTTCGCTTTGCACGCCTGAGCATCTACTTTCTCCCTCTCACCCGACGCGGACGCGCGGATCAACGGCACCGTACATGAGGTCGGTAAGAAGATTGGTCGCTACAACCATAAGAGCCAGACACAAGACTGCGCCCTGCACACTGGGATAGTCCCGACTAAGAATCGACTGGACCAGAAGGCGCCCGATTCCCGGTCTGCTGAACACCGTTTCGGTCACCGCTGCTCCACCGAGGAGAATGGACAATTCTATGCCCACAACCGTGATGACGCTTATCAGCGAGTTGCGGAGTGCATGGCGGTATGTAACGACCCGCTCCATGAGACCCTTGGCCCTTGCTGTTCTCACATAATCCTCTTGCATGACATCGATTATCGACGATCGCGCCATGCGTGCGATGACTGCTGCAGATCGCAAGGCCTGCGTCATAACAGGCAGGGCAAGATGACTTAACGCCGAGCCGAGTGATCCGTCGCCGGCACCGGCCATCGGAAACCAACCCATTCGAACGGAAAGCGTCCATAGGATTATCAGACCCATGAGGAAAGAAGGTGCGGACACGAACGTAATTGAGCTTGACATCAGTCCAATATCCAAATGTGAGTTCCTCCGCACCCCGGCAGAAACTCCTATGACAAGACCAAGTGGTGCAGAAACCAGTAGGGTGAGCACAGTGAGCTCCAGGGTGTAACGATATTGACCTACTATGGTAGTGAAAACCTGACTACGGGTACGATACGACCTACCCCAGTCACCCGATGCGAGTCCGGAAAGGTAGGACAAGTACTGGCGGGGGATGGGTTCTTCAAGGCCTAGTTGCTGTCTCACTTCTTTTGCGAGCTCGGGCGTGTAAAAATCTCCAAGGTACATATCCGCCGGATCTCCCGGTAGCACACGGAGCACAATGAACATCAACGTCACTACGACTAGTACAGTCGTGAGGCCGTCGAGGATACGTCTCATTGCATAGCCGTACAATACGCGCACACCCCATCGAACACTTGGGACTTCTTCAGGAGTGTAATTTAGTCGCCAGATCGAGTTTTTCCTGCAGGATCTATAGTGCAAAACCCGAAATAGGTGTCATTGGTACGGAGTTTCTCTCGTTGGTGATCCATCATACTCCTGGGAGGTGCTGCTACTGGATTGGTCAGTGCTTCATAAGTCGGCCGTGGTAATTAACACCTTAGACTCTACGCATGCAGAAAAAATCAACTCCGGATTCGTTGGTAAACAGCTCGCTGGCGGGGTCACCGCGATTAACGTTACGTGTGTGGACGTGATCGGCATTAATGATTTCAGTCACGGCGTGTACGGGCTCAAAGAATTCCGGAGGACATTCGCCAAGGTCGACCCTGAGCGGACGATGGTTGTACGGAAGACTAGTGACATTCCGGCCGCGAAGAAAGAGGGCAAACTTGGGGTCATCCTAGGCATGCAGGACCTCAGACCAATCGAGGATAACTTGGACCATCTTGAGGTGTTCCATGAGCTAGGCCTTAGGATTGGTCAGCTAACGTACAACAGGCAAAACCTCATTGGTTGTGGCTGTGCCGAACCCAGTAACGGTCCGCTTAGTCTTTTTGGCAGACAAGTGGTGCGGACGATGAACGATCTTGGTATCGTGGTCGATCTGGCCCATGTGGGTGAAAGGACTGCCCTGGATGCTATAGAGGTTTCGTCAAAGCCACTCATTTTCTCGCACTGTGACGCAAGGGGACTGCGAACGCATTTCCGCAATATAACAGACGCCTGCCTCAAAGCAGTTGCAGCCAAAGGTGGGGTCGTAGGGGTAGCCGCGATGTCACGTTTTCTGGTTTACGACTGTGTTACTCGCGGGTCGAACCTTGACGACTGGCTAAGGCACCTTGACTACATGGTCGAGATGATTGGGCCAGACCACGTGGGCATTGGGCTGGACGTGGGGCAAAGCCGGACGGAGGAAGACGTGAATCGTCTGAACACCCGGTTCCCAGAGTTCTTGAAGGATCTTCCGCCTCTGTCTCTTAGGTTCAACAGTGACCTGAATACCCCAGACAAGACACCTAAGATCACTGAAGCACTGGTAAAGCGGGGATACTCCGAGGCCGACATCAGAAACATCCTCGGGCTGAATTTCCTTAGGGTTTTCGAGCAGGTGTGGGGGTAGTCGGTATCTCCCCATCTCACCATCATAAGGAGGTATTCCATAGATGACGTCTAGTGCGTCAAAGCTGCATCAGCAATCGATAGTCGTCAACATGCTCGAATCTACTCATTCAGACAAGTACACACCTCAATACCTTGAGAAGATGAGAGCGGGTGGGATCACTGCAACCAACGTGACAACGGTGGGATTAGTAGGAGTAAATGATTTTAGTCACGGCGTATATGGCATTCGCGAGTTCACCAGGCACTTTAAGAGTATGCCCGACCGATGCACGATCGTGAAAAAGACTCGCGACATCGAGGAAGCTAAGAAAAATGGGAAGCTGGCTTTCATTTTAGGTGTACAAGACCTGATGCCGATCGAGGATAACTTGGATCACCTTGAGGTGTTTTATGAGCTCGGCCTGCGCATCGCTCAGATAACCTACAATCGCCAGACTCTGGTTGGTTGTGGTTGTGCTGAGCCTCATGACTCCGGCCTAAGTCTTTTTGGTCGTGAGGCGGTCAAGAAGATCAATGAACTCGGCCTGGTTCTTGACCTATCGCATGTTGGCGAGAGGACAGCTCTCGATGCCCTAGAGCTTTCTACGACCCCGGTCGTGTTTTCACACTCCTGCATTAAGTCGATAAAGGGGCACTTCCGAAACGTGTCTGATGGCTGCCTCAAGGCATTGAAGGAGAAAAACGGTGTCATAGGCATCGCGGCAATGTCGATCTTTCTGACCAATATAGAGGAGGCTAACCGGAGCGGTTCTCGGCTGGAACATTGGCTCCGTCACGTGGACTATGTTGCCGAGAAATACGGAGTCGATCATGTAGGTATTGGTTTGGATGTCGGCGCCTCACGAACTGCAGAGGAGGTCGCAATGTTGAACTCCAGGTTCCCGGAATTCCGAGGCGAAGACACGCCACTGGAGCACAGGTTCAACGCTGACCTCAATAGTCCCGAGAAGATTCCTGGAATTACCGAGGGGCTTCTTGCCCGGGGCTATTCCGAGTCTGACGTTCAGAAAATACTCGGTCTCAACTTCATGCGCATTTTCCGGCAAGTGTGGGGGTAGAGACTACCAAAGCTCCAACTATGTAGTCAGGCGGAGGGTGCAATGCGTTGCGAAACGACCGTTGCACTCTTTCTTTTGTTCCGGGTGGCAACCCGCCAAGCTCCCCCCGCGCTAAGCCAGGGGACAGAACATCATCCCAAGAACGACTGGCCCATCTCTGTAGCCCCTAACGCATTATCGCCTAGCCTACTCGCGTCGGCCTCCTCCACCGACACCTGCCCGCATGACGAGGGGGATGGCGAGATATGCTGAACACAGACAGAACTATGAACCTAGACGTTGCCATCATGCTGGATGTACTTCATAGTTGCGAGCACCTCGGTAACCTTCACGGATCTAGCGTCGCCAGGACGTGGATCTGTCCTCTTACCCGGGGCCCAACGGACTAGTGTCGTGGGCAGTTCACCTGAATCCTAGCGTCAATGTCACCGGCTATGCCTTGAATTGGGCCCAAGACGCAATGCGTACTGGATGCATGCAGAACTAGGTCAGCCAGGAAACCCTTCGAAAACCCAGTCAACCAAACAGATCGAGGAAACCGTCGCTTGCATTCCTCGTCAAGAAGTCAGGGACACTAGAGTCAAATCTCATACGTTATTTCGGTCTTGTCTTAGGAAGGAATTGGCTGAATGCGCCTCGTAGTATTCCGGTGGAGTTTCCAGCATATGCTGAATATCTTGTTATATGCCTTCATTGCCTCGAAAGAAGAGAGGTGAGTCTTATTGGTTGAGCTTGCGGCTCTCGGTGCCTGTGCTAACACTTTTGCGCTTAAGAACGATGATTTTGAAGACCGCGTCTATGCCCAGAAAGCGATCTACCTGGTCCAGCTTTTTGGCATGGATCTGGGCTATCGGTATGCCTGGGACGTGCGTGGTCCCTATTGCAGAGAGCTTGCCCAAGATCTTGACGTCGTTTTCGAAAATGGTTTGAATGCACGCTACAGCCTTTCATCCAAAGGGCTGGCACGAGCAAAATGTGTAGTTGACCTTATCGACAAAACCCCAGACCAGCTGGATAAGGTTCACTGGTTGGAGCTGTTAGCATCTCTACATTTTCTCCGGCATATTAGGTTCGGTATGACGATCGAGGTACAGAAGGCCAACAAGGTCTTGGCTGAGGAAAAGCCTCGACTAGGTTCCAAGGAATTACTGAAGCAGGCTTGGTCTGCTCTGGAGTCAGTGGGACTGGAGAAAGAACTGCTTTTTTGAGGTAACATATGGCTCTTGGGGACAAAACGTTCAAGGACCAGATTTACGGCTCCATTGACGTTAAGAAAGCCGAAGTAGATTTGATCCAGACTAAGGCGTTTCAAAGGTTACGTTGGTTGCGCCAGTTAGGCTTCGTAAATTACGTGTTTCCCTGTGCAGAACACTCAAGGTTTGCTCACTCCTTAGGCGTTCTGCATATCATGGGTCGCATGAGCCATAAACTGAACGATCTGGGTTTCCTTCCCGATCATGATGTTGACAGAGTACGCCTCGCTGCACTCCTGCACGACATTGGACACTTCCCCATGTCCCACCTGACCGAAAGCGTATACTCCGCCATAGAAAAGCAAAAGGCAAATATCGAGAATGTTGCTGGCATTGAAGATGATCCGTACGACAAGCACCCATTGGTACGATTCGCGACCCTTAAGACTTTGCGGAGCGTTAACCACGAAGAACTTGGATCGCTTGTCGTAGAAAACTACCCTGAAGTCAGGGAACTGGTCGGGGACATGGCGCCGTTGATTGGAGGAATTATCACCGGACTTACTGAGTCCAACTACCTGGAGCATCAGCTCATGCACTCTAGTCTCGATTGTGACCGTCAGGACTACCTGGCTAGAGATTCACACATGACCGGAGCGATATACGGTCGCGTGGACGTAGACTATCTGATAGGCGCGCTGGGGGTGGGCAAGACCCATCTGGCCAACTATAGGTCCGTAGACCTAATCGGTGTGTACGCAAAGGCACAGCAAACTCTCGAACATTACCTCATGGCCAGATTCTTCCATTTCACAAGGATAATTGGGAACAAGACTTGCAGAGCCTTTGAGTGCCTTGCCAAGGCTGTCATCTACGAGATGATTCGAAATCATAGTGGTTGGCCGTTCAAGGACTTTAGCCAGATAAAGGCGTGTCTCGGCGAAAGGGAGCGTAGTGAAGAGTTCTTGGAGTTTGACGACATTAACCTGTGGCGGTGTCTGCGGGAATACTCTAAGACGGACCAAGCCACTAACCACTATAAGACGTTTCTTCAGATGCTTCGCTACAGAATACGTCCTAAGGTGATCCTAGACTTCGCCTGCTTGAGGCAGACTAAAGATCACCATTCAGCCGCTGACGAGGAGTATGTGAAGCTGAAGTTTATGCTAGAGAATGGTGTTGACTTCCTGATGGAGCCCCTAGAGATTAGTGACCCGACTCACATTGGCTGGCAAGAGATGAGCGTAGACATAGAAAGGGTTGATCCTGGCACAGGTAAATCCAAGGAGGACGAAAAAGACTACGATCAGTATCAGATTGAGACGCCTAGGATAATAACCAGAAATGGTGAAGCACTTCGGTTAATCGACGAGAAATCCTCGATTACCATGGACTTGTCTCAGACAGCTTATCAGTCACTTATTGTTTATTACGTGGAACCTAAAGCAGATCGAAGCGAACTCGAGAAAAGATGTACCAATGCTTCGAAGCTGATACTGACCCGAATAAGGTCGGCTTGATGGACCGAGATCGCAGATGTCACAAGCCAAAGGCTTGGGTGTTAAGTCGACGTCCAGATCACAACTTGAATGTAAACATCCTCCGCGACCGCTCAGAGGGGTCGTTTCCGGGGCAACAGAAAACCCGCTTCACGCGGGTGTTTTTCGTGGTGGTCGGTACTGGATTCGAACCAGTGACCCCACGGATGTGAACCGTGTGCTCTACCGCTGAGCCAACCGACCGGTTTATGGTGGCCCCAATGGGAATCGAACCCATCTTACCACCTTGAAAGAGTGGTGTCTTAGCCGCTTGACCATGGGGCCGGACTTGGTGCGCCCGGACGGATTCGAACCGCCAGCCTAACGCTTATGAGGCGTCTGCTCCACCATTGAGCTACGGGCGCAATCTCGCTGCATGTACCGCATTCTTTGCCGGCGCCATGCGCATCAACCATTATACCACAAAGAGCCTTCGATGCAACCGGAGCGCGGCCGCTCATGCTTCGGCCCAACTCAGTCAAAGTCGCCCGGTAGAGGCATTTGCAGGCGTTTCCGCGACGCCAGCTTGCCGCCAGCCGTGACGACACTACGCAATCCGGCGCTAGCCCATCTTCAACCATCACGACGATACGCAATCCAATATAATAGCCATGGCCTATCGATGCAAAGGCGATGAAAGCCGCTGCAAATGCGCCGGCAATTCATCGACGTCCACTCCGCGTGGTGATCCCGCAGGATAACACTACTCGGGAATAGTAATCAAAGCACGTTGCTGCATCCATCGGCATCCTCTTGTTGACGCGTCGACACGACCGTTTCCCGACGTCGCCACCGAGTCCCTGACGTCCACGAATCCGAAAGGAGCCCACTATGCCCGATTTCGATGAGATTCTTCAGTCGTTCTTACCAGATATCATCAACCTGCGTCGCGAGCTTCACAGGATCCCTGAGCGGGCGTGGTCCGAAACGAAGACCCAGACCGCGATCCTGTCATTCCTCGAGCGGCAGGGCCTTCAGCCAAGAAAGGCCGGCGGCACTGGCTTACTGGTCGACGTCCCTCTGGCGGTCACAGCAGTCGGCCCAGCAAGCCGAGGTACGACTCATGGGCCGTTTGAAGAGCACGCGCCGCAGTCGCCCGTCGCCTCGTCCACCCTTCCCCGCCCGCGCCGCGTCGCCATCCGCGCAGACCTTGACGCCCTACCTGTGACTGAACAGACCGGTCTCGCGTTCGCGTCGGAGCACGCAGGCATGATGCACGCGTGCGGCCACGACATGCACATGGCCGCCGTGGCAGGGCTCGCGGTGATCCTGAATGCGCTCGCGGCGGCTGCCCAGGCCCCTGGCCGCGTCACGGATGCTCCGAAAGACTGCACTTCCGTCCGCTTCATCTTCCAGCCAGCCGAAGAGGGCAGCGCCGTCAAGGCCGACTTCGACGACCTTCTCAAGCTGCGACCGCGCGGCCAGCGAGGCGCCCAGGTCATGATGGATGAAGGCGCGCTCAGTGATGTTGATGCGATCGTCGGGCTTCATTGCTGGCCGGACCTTCCTGCCGGCACCATCGGCGTGGACCCGAAGATCGCGATGGCAGGTAACGCTTCGCTGTACATCAGGATCCGCGGCAAGGGCGGGCACGGCGCGACACCTCACAAGACCATTGACCCGATTCCCGTCACTGCCACGCTCATCCTCGCCCTGCAGACGATCGCGAGCCGTCGCTCGAACCCGTCAAACCCCTTCGTTCTGTCCGTCTGCTCAATGCACGCAGGCACGACGGGAAACGTCACCCCGGATAAGGCGGAGCTGATCGCCACCTTGCGGAGTTCAACACCCGGTTTCCTTGACAAGCAAATGCCCGCCATGCTCGACGATATGGTAAAAGGCATTGTCAAGGCGTTCGGCGCTGAGGCCGAGATGGCATACACGCCCGGCCTGCCACCGGTGGTGAACGATCCGGCGCTTGTGCAGCAGTTTATTAAGTCGGCCACGCGTGTGCTGGGCGACGGCAAGGCTGTCGTTCTCGACGAAGCCGCCATGACCTCTGAAGACTACGCCTATTATGCCGAACAGGTGCCCGGCGTCTACGTGAAGATCGGTGTCGCTGGCGCCGGTGATTGCGGGCCGCTACACAGCCCGGTTTTCAGCCCGGACGAAAGCGCGCTTGCGACTGCGATCAAGGCGATCGGCGCGTTCATCTACGACTACCTGGGTTGCTGAACGTCGCGGCCCGTAGTTTGCTGAACGTCGCAACCCGCAGTGCGCTGAACGCCGCCAACATTCGCCTAAACTGAATACTCGCTTCTGCACTCCGCCAAGCTACTGGCAACGCGGCGAACCGGACGGCGAAGTCACAAACCAGGCGGAGGTGCAGACATCATGTCCATGGGCGGCGGTATGGGCGGCATGGGCGGTGAGCAGGACACAATACCGCTATGGCTCGACATCCTCAGGATCATGGGCCGCACGGTATTCCTGTTCTTCCTGACTCTCTTCGCGATTCGCCTGATGGGCAAGCGCTCCATCTCAAACCTCGCGCCGTTCGACCTGGCAGTCATCATCATCATGGGCTCAGTTGCCGCCATCCCGATGGAGGAGCACACGCGCCTGGTGCACGGCATCGTCCCGATACTGATGCTTGCGGTGCTGCAGTGGGGTATGGCATGGGTGGCCATGCGGTGGCGCCCTTTCGAGCGTGTTACGCAGGGTGTGTCGCGCATCCTTGTCAGGGACGGCAAGGTTCTGCACAAGAATTTGAACGCAGAGCGCGTGAGCATGGCGGACCTCTGGGTCGAATTGAGGCTGTGCGGTGTGGACGACATCTCACAGGTCAAGCAGGCTACGCTCGAGCCTAACGGGGTCGTGAGTGTGATTAAGACCGAAGAGACCTCCCCACTCACTCCGAAGGACACCTACGCGCTCACGCAAAAGCGCATTGACGTCATCGCTGCGGAAAACTCTGCTCGATTGCGCCTTCAGCTGGGTGACATCCTCGCCAGGCGCAGAAGAACCCGCGTCTGAGCCAATTCTCACACATCTCGCGAGATCTGCAGGAAAATCCACCCATCCACCAGAATGTCTGGGATACACGAATCAAATGAACGATTTCGCCTGTTTACCGGCATGCGGGTGTGCCCAAAGACCAGCGGTCTGGCAGTGGTGGCGACCTGGATCGAGCGGACGCCAAGTACGGGCCGGCTCCCCCTGAGCGGGTCGAGAGGTGTTTTGCCGATGGCCTCAGTTCCGTACAAGAACCAGCGGCCGAAGAAGAGGCAGGCGCGTCAAACGGCTATAAGCCCTGGCAACAGGCAGGAGCAGGTGACCCAGCAGCAAGTGACACAACAGCGCACGATAGATGAGCAGGTGATGGAGGCGCAGGCACCTGCGGGACCGCCTGTCATCACTCCGTCTGCTTCTGCCGCGCCACGCACCGGCGCAGTCGTGACAAAGCGAGTAATGGGCGCGGGCGATGCTATCTACCTGACGGGCCTGGTAACGGCAGCAATGGTGTCGGGGATAATCCTGCTCTTATGGCTCGTTGGCAAGTAAGATACGCTGGCGCGGTGCAAAACCGGGACGGGTCTTTCGGGAGAGAACGCAAAGGGGCCGAGTGAATCCGGCCCCGCCTTCAGTAGATTGCCCGCAAACTACTGCTTCAAGACGAGAGATCTTCCGCGGCATCCGAGGTCAGACGATCGAGCCTGCGATTCAGCGCATCAAGCACCGCCTTGACGACTGCCATGTCAGGATTCTCGCTCGTTAGCACAGCTCCCGTCAGTACGTCTTCCGAAGTAGGGCTGATAACCTTGATGACGGCCGTGACTATCCTGCGTGATCCGATTTTCAGTGCGGAGACTGACTCAACCGACAGACTATATCCCGGTTGAAGGCAGGGCCCCAACGCGTGGACCGTTGCCTGGCCGATTGCACGCCTGAGACTTGCGGGTCCTTTTCCCTCATCTATCCAGGAGGCTTCTACCTTCTCCCCCTGGGGTCCAGTGAGAACGACATGTGCCACCCTGCCTGAGGCGCCTGCGCCGCCGCTAACCTTGACCGAGACTATCTTGGGCCTCCACCCCATATGGCAATACGCGCCCCCCTTCCACTTGCCAAATGCTTTATCGTGTAATTATCGTCTTTTGTTTATAGTTAAGATTGCATTTGTGACAGGTCATCTCGGGTTAAGTTATGCTGTAATAGGGCTAAACGATCGGCAGGGGTAATGGGGGTTCCGCAGTCGGCAAATGCGTCTTTTCTAGATAACTGGATGTGGAAAGTCGTTTGTACTAATACCACGTCGCATTTTCAAAAAATCGCGTTGACCACTGGCAGGAAAACCAAGACGTTGGGAGAACTAGCAAAATGGAAGTCCGTCTCTGGCCGCGCTGCAGTGGGTCCGATCTTACCCGCGCGCGGCTTCTTTTTGTCTATGGGATCCCGTATCGTTCCACGGCCATCACGATACCACCGGCCTGCATGACCAGATACTCATCGTCGAACAGGAGCTTTCTGTCATCCGGATTGGTCATGAATCCGCGTTCAATTATCACCGGCGCCTCTATGCCACGCGCGATCGCATACCGGATGATCGAATAGTAGTCGAGCCA
>Ga0315277_10002939_pt1 | contig 23409 bp, 25 predicted proteins | sample YL17G05_15_MG_FD_203695 | JGI IMG/M metagenome (GOLD analysis project Ga0315277, IMG submission 203695) | Sediment microbial communities from Yellowstone Lake, YNP, Wyoming, USA - YL17G05_15 | ecosystem: Environmental > Aquatic > Freshwater > Lake > Sediment | place: USA: Wyoming | collected...
GGACGGCTGGCCCGTCGTGTCCGTCCAGCAACTCATCGTGGACCTCTACCGCACTGGAGCGGAGTGCGCCGAGGCGGCCGACCTCCTCGTGGAGAAGGATTACCGATGACCGAGGAGCTGTACGACCAGGAAAAGAAGGAATGGCCTATCCACTCGGTCGATGTCATCCGGAGAAACCAGTGTTGTTGCGAATGCCCTATGTCGCGGAATAGAAAGCGGTCCCTCGGATGATCCGACTCCCGATCTTCTTGTTGTCAACGAGGGTCTTCAACGAGCTCTGGACAGCCATATAGATCAGCAGGTCCTCGATGAAGCCTTTGCCCTTCTCGATGTCCAAAGCCTGCACTATGTCAGCCACGGTGTACGCCATGTTGGGGCTGTTCTTGATGAGCTCCTGGATCTGTTCTTCCAGCGATGAGTAGTACATTCCTTTCTCGTATGCTTCCTTTGTTATCGGCATTCAGGTCACCTTCGATATCTGTTCAAGCGAGAGGGATATCTCCTTTTCGATGCTATCAATGTAGCGTCGAGCCACGTCAACGAAGGCGATATCGCCTTGGTAGTAGATTGCCGCGTGCAGAATCTCCTTCATCTGCTCGAAGAATCGCCTCTCCCTGTTCATCCCTGCGTCGTCGAGGTCAGATGTCAGGGCATCATGGCTCCTAGGGTAGCGGTAGAAGTTGAAGTAGGCGAAGACCAAGGCCACATATGCGCTGGAGAGAGCGTGGAAGACCTTCTCGCACCCCTGACGCACCCTGTAGTCGTCGCCTTCCTTCCTCCCTTCCTCGATCTCCGATTTGCCTATCTGGAGGAACCTCTGAGCATCCTGGATCCTCATTCCAAGAGTCTCGACCGAGCTCGACATGACCTGGCCGCTGGCAGCTCGGGGCAAGTCCTTTTCGCTCATCCGTAACCGAGGACAGGACTGCAGGTACCGTTTTCGGACAGCTTTCGTCTTTCTGAGGTCGAGGACGTCCACCATGGTCACGATGCTTCCAATCTTCCCGCCAATCCTCACGGGCACGGCCTGGCGGTGGAGGAGAAGCATCTCCAGGATTCCCAATCACTTGCCGAACCCGAACTCGCGCACGCAGTCAAGGCAGTGCCACCTTGAGAGCATAAGATTCTCAGCCTTTGTGGTCTGATGAAGAAATGGATTGAGATGTTGAAACGCGAGTTGAGTCTGTTCTGTCGGAGATGGCTTCACAACGCAGCTACAGAGAATGTGGAAGAATCGATATGTAATTCGCGAGCGGCCACAGTCCCAGGATAGTGAACGAATTGTATTGACTCGCATTCTACTTCCCGCAAAGTATAAATTGACGCAAGCCGAATCTTTCACGGCGATTCACAGTGATATTGTCCCCTGGGGAGAAGCTTGTCCATCAGGAAAAAACCAAGCTGATGCGCGACGCACGATCTGTTAACCGAGGAATGCTTGTGCTGACAAATCGCCGTCTTATATATGAGATGGAGAGACCGCGAGGACTGCTGAGCAGCGAAGGAAGGAGGATTCTTCTCGATATCCCTCTTGGTCAGATTCGAAATGTCTCAGAGGCGCATCCCTTGCTTCCTCTCCCAGTATTGGCTTCTAGGATAATTCGCATCGAGACCTTGGGGGAATATTTCGACTTCGCAGTACGAGATCCTGGGGAACTGCTGGCGCTCATCACGGGTGTGGTCCACACCGCCCTCATGGCCGATGCTGAGACCGAGAAAAGAAGAAAGATGATGGTTTATGAGCGAGAGTTGGCGCTGAACAAGGCCGGGGTACAATCTCCGCCTATCTACGGCGAACCGCAACTGGGAGGAATTGCCGTCCCTCAGGTTTTTGGGATTAGACATTGCGACAGTTGCGGACTAGATTCGCCATCTACAGCAAGGTATTGTGCACAATGCGGGTCACCGCTGGATTAGAATTGGGGGGGTTGATACTATCACAATCGACTGGCAGTTGGGCGAACACTTGATTCGTAAGAGCCGGAGTGTCATGGAGAAAGATGGAAGATGGAACGTCTCAGGTTTCCTTGTACTCACGAGTCAACGTCTGCTCTTCTTGAGCCCACGAATTCAAGTCGCATTACCATTGGAGTCCATCAAAGAAGTGGAAATCAGAAAGCGACCACACATAGATGTCGGACCGCTGCGTCCGGATATGTTTCGTCTGACCTCTGAAGATGGTGTTTTCCAATGGCGAGTAAAAGGCTCCGTTCAATGGATTTCGGCTATACGTGCCGCAGTGACAACCAGGCAAATTCATCTCTCAGAGCTGGAGAGAGTCTCAACTGAGGCGGTCTCAGAGCAAGAGAGAATGCGACAAATTGCAGAACCGTTCGTGGGTGTCCGTTTGACTTCACGAAAGCCCCCGGATCTGGTCGAATGTTCCTATTGCAACAGGAAGACGATAAAGGGAAAACCCAGCTGCAGCCACTGCGGCGCTCCGCTTGACCTACCCTGAGCCTCGCTCCACAAAGTTTGTCAACGGCAAACGGCAGTTTAATAAGGCATGGAATCGATTCCAGTTGGGGAACCTCGTCAATGGGGGCAGGGGGAACTCAACAAGGAAGGGAAGACTCCGAGTCCTCGGAATCTCTCGGGGACGAAGCGGCAAAAATCGGGAACCGCAATAAGGCAATGCTGGCATCAAAAGGAATAGAACCCTCGGTAAAGCCTCGCGCACGCCCGATTTCGGAACAAAACGAGTACCTGAGCACCGTACATGCGATTCGAGAAGCAATGAATAAAGCAGGACATGGGTCGCCTGGAGAATCCAGACTTCGCGCTGGGGCCATCGTCATCATCACTAAATTCCTATCCAGATTCTCAGCAGGAGTGGCCTTCGATGATGCGCTGAGAAATGTGGGCAGATTGATATTGGCTTATGGGTTGGAACCGAACGAGGTCCCAAATCTCGGAAATCACAGCGATCCAAGAATGAGGCTGTTGTCGTGGTTGGCTGATCAGAACGCGCAACGGAGTGGCCCAGTACTGCGCGAGAATGAAATGAATCTGATACTCAAGCATGAGGCTTGGATGACATTGCTTCTGGTCGGGATGAAGCGCTGGCCCAAGACTCCCGCGGTCTCAGACCAACAGCTTGAATCCATTGGCTCTGGCACAGTAGATCCTCAAGGTTGCGCTATCGTGGCGCATCTTCTCACTGTCAGGGGCAGATTCGATCAAGCCAAGCTGTTCTTCGAAAGATGCATCCAAGCAGGCATGTGGTCGCAACTCCGAGAGCATGCTACCATCAAGGCTCTGATGGCATGCGGTCTCAGCGAGTGTGCCAGCCAATTGACATCGGAGTCTCTCTTGACGGAGCCTCCGGGCAATGAGTCCGAATTCTTCAAGTTGCTAGCCTTGGCCGCTGAATTTGGCCTTTGGGACGAAATCATCCTTGCATCCGATTGCCTAGCACCACATCAGATGGCGTCGCTTCCTGCTGAGATCAGTCGTAACATTCGCCGTCTTGAACTGCTGGCTCTGTTGCGTCGCCGTGAACCATTGTTCAATGCTGGCATTAAGTTCTATCGGATTCATCACGATGAGTTGCTGGCTGACGCTTCTCTTCCCCCATACCTGCCAGATCTGGCAAGGGCTGCGCGTCTTACACATCATCAGGAAATTCTGAGGGAAATCCTGACTCAATGCAAAGGCAACAATGAACTGCCGGACGCAGGAGAGTGGTGGCGCCTCAGAGCCGAAATCTTTGAGTCGGATGGGGAGTTGGATTCAGCTCTCAATTATTGGCAGAAAATCCCGACTTCGCAGGCAGACTTTCATGAGGTGCTAGGTCTGATGATTGAGAATCGACTTCGCAAACACGACGAGCGGACGGCGGAAGACCTAGCAATGCATATGTTGGAGTCACCGGACCGAGAGACAAAGATACATGGACTTTCCTATCAAGTTCTGGCGAATGTGTCTTCACCCGAAAAGGTGTTCGAGATCATACGGACGAACCAAGATGTTCTTGGACAACGGAATCCTCTTCGGGAACGTGTCGTCGATGAATATGCGAAAACTCTCTGTGCGCGGCTGCAATGGCGCGATTTGAGGGACTTCCTCGATTCTGATAGACCGAGGTCTCCAAAGAAGCGATTCTACCTGCATCTTGCGCAGATTATGTGTTACGTCCAGCAAGTAACGGCTGCCGCTGCCGCGGACCTGTCGCTCCAGAAGGTGCTCTTCATTGCGCACCACATCATCAGCTCACCCATGACCACGGATCAGCTACTTATGCTCCTGAATGTGGATTTTGTTGGTCTCCTAGATTCAGCGGTATTCACGGCTGACCGCGCGAACTCTCCGGCCTTGATGGAACCTCTGAAAGAAGAAGTGGAATTGAGGGTGGCATTGGAGATCGAAGCTCTAATCAAGGCGCTCGATTCGCGCCATCAGGAGACCATCAACTACAAGGAAAGATTGCGCAACATGACGCTGGGGCAAGACTCACGTCAACTGCTCGAAGACCTATACCACGAGAAAATACGCTTGGAGGTTGGATGGACTTGACAGAGGATACGCTTGTGTTTGCAGCGGGACTCTTGGGACTGATTGCGGTGACGATATTCCTTTTCCACAGGATGGAGTCCCGCGTTAATCGTCTCTCGAAGACCATCGGTTCGGTATGGAAAGAGAATTCAGATTTGATGACTGCCAATGCAAATCAGATTAATGTCACTGCGGATCGGGCGCTTTCAAGCTACCTCAGTGTCGCGAGCGCCCAGTTGCAAAGGATTGACCAGTTTCGAGCCTCTTTAGATAACACGGCCAATTCGTATAATCAGACACTGGTTTCCCTCCAGACGACAGTAAGTCAGTTTAGCGAGGCCCTAGACACAATCCAGGACTTCGAGGCGCTCCGCAAATGGGGTGCGACCCTCAATGATGCTGTCCAGCCGATCAATAATGTCGCCGTGAGCGTGAAAGCTATAGAGGAAACAAACAAGAGAATCTTGGAGGACATGAGCGTCCTCCATGGAAAATGGTCGGAACAGGAAGCGATCATGTCTCAAACCTACGGAAATGTCGTGGGCGAACTTAGCGAATGGCAAGCCCAACAGTCGGCTTTCATGAAGGAAGGAAGCCACGACCTCATGAACCGTCTCGAACACCTAACCGGAACATCTGAGACAATCAGAAAGACAATGGGGCAACTTCAGGAAATCCTGGAGAAGGAAGCGAAACTCCGTGAGGAATTGATGGTCGCCTTGCCAAACGCTTCCCAAACGCTTAACAATCTCGCGACAAACCTCCAGGATCTCCAACGCCAGCTGAATGAGCTTCTGGCAACCTTGGCGAATGTGGCAACCCCGCTGAATCAGGCGACCGAAAACTTAAAAGCCCAAATGGAGCGAATAATGGCCAGTCTGGTGAAACAAACCGAGGAGCAGGCTAAGCACCAACAAGCAGTCAATGCGGCCATTTGGCAGTCAAACTCTTTCATTGCGCAATCCACGGACAAGCTCTTGGCTGGATTTGAAGGATTCGAGAAGAAACTAATGGGGGCCCTTCCACCTGCGTGGATGCGCTACGCACAACTAGCATTCACGGCAATCATGGCCGTGACGTTGATAGGGCTTTTGCTGAGATAGTTGGAGGTTTCCTGTGCTCATAAGTCCGGCTGAAATCACGCGAACGATGCGCCGAGCGCAGACTCAGGACAAAACATGCTTGAAGCTGCTGGACAGTCTTTCGGAGAGCCGATTCCCGAATCAAATTGCCGCCCAGATTCTAATCACTGCGCTACTGGAAGGCTCCGATTCCGTCAGGGATAGTGCAAGAAGGCAGATCGAGGTGCGGCTCTCTCACTTGTCATCGAAGGCTGAGAGAGAAGAATGGTTAGCCACGCTCTTGGATAAACTTCTCTCACACTGGGATGATCGGCTGCCAGCTGCTGAGGCGCTTCGTGCTATTGCCGAAAATGTCCTTAGAGATGACTCTGTCTGGCCTCACCTTTACCTCCGTCTCATTCAAGACACGCATCGGCTATTGAGGCTTAGCTCCAAATCGGATACCGCCCGGGTTCTTCAGTCACTCATGGATTGCATTCAGTCACGGGCGGGGGAGCACATCAGACCTCACGTAACTCGATTTCACAGATCAAGGATTAGGCGAGGCTTGGTCGATTTTGAGACTTCCCCCGCCACCGCCCAAGCTCTTCTTTCCTCGCTCGGGTCGCACAACTTGGCCGATATGGACATTGAGGACCTTGTTGCGCATCTCAGACCCCTCACTGAGAGTTACGATCCCGATGTGATGAAGTCAGCACTGGCCAACCTCATGCAGATGGGCGAGCAGTTCCCAAGCCGCTCCAATGTCCAAGGTACGATAGATGTGCTGGATGAGTTCCGGGAAGGGCGGAGCGAGTCGCTGCCAAAAACGCTGGAAAACGAAATGGTGGTGCTCCAACTTTTCATCACAAGACTGGTTGAACGACTTCCGCCCTTCGCCGACGAAGGAAAATTCCCCGGGGTCGTGGAGGCGATTTTCAAAGCTCTCAAATCGATGCACGGAACAAGGGACCATACTGAAGCTCTCTGTAATTTCGTGCTGCAGGCGGCATTGACACAATCAGCGTATCATGCCGCTTGCGACATGTTCGGTGAGATGCTGACTTGTCTCGAAGAGTACTGCCCACGGTCGCGCGAACCTTCACGGGCCGACCCATATCGTAGGGTGTTTCATGTGGAGCAGGTATTGAAGAAGGACAGACGGATCCGGAAGACCCTCGAGACGATAGCGAAGAATATTGCACTGCCGGATGAAGTACGGACCTACGCATATTTGACGCTTCTTCGCTCGCGCCCGCCTGAACTGATGGGTTTTCTCCGGGAAAGATATGCTGAAGTTTCCCCGTCAGATCCGTTGGTTTCAGCAAGGATACAGGCAGCTTCTGATCTGCGAGTTCTGGAATTCGCGGAAGTCGTTCAAGTCCTATGGAAGAATGATCGAAAAGATGAGAAACTCGCTCAGGAATTGATAGCATCTTTGCAGGCCCTCGGGCATAGAGAGACCGTGCCGCTGTTGATAGAGGCGGCATTCGCCGCTCCGGATTCAGAATTGGCGCGCAAAGCGTCAAACGCATTGCGTACGAATGGCTACGAGGTAGAAATTGTCAGGGAAGATGATCGGCGGACGTTGAATGACCTCTCGCTAAGACAGGAGAAGACCGCGGAACATCTCGCGAAGACAGAGGACCATGTCAGAGTTTCATATTCACAGATCATGGAAACGGATGCAGGTCTGCAGGACGCTAGGGCAAGCATCGGCAACACTCTAAGCCGCATGTTGCACACCGCTGTCGATCTGAAGGGTCGTGGAGTCGAGACAGCTCTCAGGCTGACCGTGGAATTCGAGGAGCTCGAGGGAATCTCAAGAGCCATAGTCCCGCTCGAGGCGCAATTTGAGCAATTGGCGGCAGAACTCATGGTTCAGGTGAATATTGCTCAGGTTCTCCTCGATAACATCGTGCGCGTGGAATCGGAAATCGAAAGCTGCGAACACGATATCGCCGAATGCATCGCCGGCATCGAGAGATGCGAGGCCAATGCAGCGGCTTGCAGGCAGCGTCGATTTGAGGCGCTAGCTCATGCCAAGGCTCTGAGAAGCGAGGGGCCAAGCCAGAGTTACAATTCTAACAACGATACCTATACCTATGACTATTCTAGCTGGGAAAGCGCGATACAGAGTGCGAATTATGAAGCTGATCGTGCCGGTGCAGAAGAAGCGGAGTATCGTGCGAGGAGGGACGAGCTATCACGAGAGCTCTCGCATTTGAGATCTTTGCTCAGGTCCCTCGAGAGTAGACACGCTGAATTGGGTCGAGAGCTGATGGCATCCGAAGCCCAGATCGGAGCCTTCCAGGCAGCTCTCAATCGCTTGAATGCGCAACTTCAGACACTTCGGCATCAATATCAAGAATGTGAGGCCCGCATCAACGCCCTCGTGAACGCTTTTGAAGATGCTGCGAATCAAGCAGATTCCCAGAGAGCAAACTTAGCCGACACACAGCATCGTCTGACTGGTGTGAGTTCTCAGTTGATGGATCGGCGTCGTACATTACACAAAGACTTGGAGCATTCATCTGCTGAGGTCAAGACCCATAAACGAGAACTTGCCGCCGTTGGCGAAGATATCACGAGAGGTCGGGGCAAGTTTGACATCGACGCGCGTCGGGCCCTTGAAGACTCGTTCCGAGCTGATGACGCTGCAGTCGAAGCCAGTGGCGAAGCCGGGGAGAGGCACGAACATGCGGATAAAGACAGACTCCATCTTGATCTCGCGATTCGAAACACACTGGATCATCCTATCTATCGTGAGTGTTATGGAGATCGTCTCGGGAGCATCCTCAGCAAGCTGAGCAGGAGGGGCGTACATGGTTCGTAGCCTCGTACCCGACGCTCGGCGAAACGTGGCGAGATGGCAGACTCTACTGAGCGGTGCCAGGTCATCCGAGGAAGAAGCGAAGTCGTTGGCGCATGCCGCCGAATCCTCCAAACACAAGATAGAGGGAACTTGGGATGACATCGATAATTCGGTCGCCAAGTCCGAGAATGCCTTGAAGGAATCGAGGGCTGTCGCCGCGGATTCGTCGGACGAGAATAAGAAATTCCTTGCGGCGAAGGACTCTCGACCGACACCCATGACAGAAGAAGCAATCAAGGTGGGCCATATTCGTGAACCAACATTCATTCGCGATTCCCATACCTTGAAGGACGCGCCTGAAGCGGCGCAGTTAAGAGTGGAGACACGTACGGCCGAGGAAGTCCAACTCAATGACCAGCCGATCGCAACCAAACCATTCTATGAAGAGCAGTGGTGGAAAAAGGAGAGTGAGGAAAGCAAGTTCCCCCTTAAACAAGAGGTCTTTGCCGCTGAGCATCTCGAGGCTCCTGTTGCTGCCCCGAAGGAAGCTGAGGAAGAACAAAAGGAAAAGAAGGCCCGCATCAGAAAGCCTGAAATGGAGAAGGAGAGATGACGGGCGAATCCTGTTCTGCGGTATTGAAAGCAGCGCTTTTCCATTTGAGTCGCAAGGACGCTTCACTGGATGAGAAACAAGTTCAACTGGAACATCTGCGCCATCTCGCTTCATGGAATCGTGCGATCTGCCAGACCTTAATCGTCGCTCTAGCTGACTCGTCTGAGTCGATTAGGAAACATGCTGTGGACGTCATCTTGGAGAAATTCACGGACGCTCCTTCAGCTGAAGCGCGTTATTCATGGTTCGAGATGATTCTCACGTTCATGCTCACGAAGAGCGCGGTCTCATCTGAGGATCTTTCACTGATTCACAGAATGGAGACATGGATACGGCGTCACAGGCACGAGGTTCCGGAGCTTTTCATCCGGCTGACTCAGGAAGTCCTCCCGGCGATTAAGCGTTCACATGACCCTCGCGTTTGCCGCGCGCTCCTCCAATTCCAGGAGCAAGCGTCATCTGAGCCGTCACTCAGGTCATCCTCAACGCTTCAACGTTTGAGTGATGCGCGTTTACGGGAGGTTCTGCTTTCGCGTGAAGCGTCGGTCGGATCGCTCGGAGCGGCATTGGAGACTCTCCGCCGGCGACCGGTCGACGAAATCTCACTCGACATTCTCGTATACCACCTAGCGCCCATAATCGATGGCCATGACATTGTCGCGATGCTCGAGGCGCTTGGCAATCTCAATCATTGGGGCAGTCAGTTCCAAGGGAAAAAACTGCTGGAATTGCCCGCTCTTCTCAAGACATTGCGACAGTATCGCAGCGGGAGTTCATCGCTTCCAACCGGCGTTCTCAACCAAATCGGCGCGCAGGCCATCATTATCGATCCATTGGTAAAGCTTATTCCGGAGCTAGCACGCTCTGCACGATACCAAAGCGCCATAGCGCAAATCCTCAATGTCTTGCTTCACCTCGGGAACCTACGTGGTCACATCGAATCGCTGTGCCTCTTTCTCGAGGGGCCGAATGTGCCTAGCGATGCGTTCAAGCATGGGGTCGAGGTCCTGTCGTCGGTCTTGACCTCATTGAATCCCGAGAAACAGAAAGATAATCCCGCTTGGAAGTTCTTTTATGACGACTCAATAAAAAAGACTGACGATCTAGTGCGACAATGCCTGCTGACCATTGTAGAGCGTTCGTCCGTACCAATGGAAGCCCGCCAATTAGCATTGAGGTCGATCATTTCATCCAGACCTCCGAACCTCGATAAGACTCTGAAGAGGTTGCTGGCGAAGGTCTCTCACAAAGACCCCCTATACGACACCGCCCTCGCGGTTCTCTCTGATGAACACATGCTAGGAGAGACAGACACCATCAAGTGGCTATTAGGCAAGGCGAGGAGTGAGACATCGACCGAGCGTGTCATTAGAGTCTTTGAAGAGTTCGGCCAAGATAAGTCAGCAGCGGAGCTGGCCAGCATTCTTGGATCTTCCTCATCTGCCACAATGAGCCAAAAGGCAGGTGAAGCCTTGCTCAGGGCAGGTTATTCGGAGCAAGTCCACAAAGTCAAAACCGCTCATCTTGTCAAATCATTAGGCAAAGAAATCCGCGAGACAATGCGGAGGACGGTTTCCCTCGAGGATCGTTTCAGGTCTCTGAGCTTGCGCATCATGGAAGAAGAGCTGCAATATCGGCGTCTGCAGCAGCGGGCGCTCGACATCGTTCTGGATCGCGGCATCACCTCTTCCGAAACGCAGGTCAAAGTCGCCGCTCTCGACATCACGAAGGCAGAAGAAGACCTTCGTCTTGACGTCCTATTGAATTCTGCAGTCGAGTCAAGGCGGGCAATAGCGTCTCATCTCAGAGCCATCGTACGCGGTAGTGAGACACTTCGCGTTGCCTCCCAGGAAATCGCTGATCTAGGCGTGGAAGTCGATGGACTAAGACAGCAGATCGACGCGAAACAAAACGAGCTGGACGCCTTTTCAAAGGAATTAAAGAGACTCAAGAATAACAAACCAAATCAGCCCGATGGCCCCAGTGAGTCTTCTCAGAAAGACCATGTGTTAGCTCTGCAGTTTTGGGAGATGGAAACCTCGTTTCTAGAGGAGGAGAAGAGACATCTGGATTCGACAATTCCGGCATGGAAGGAACGTCTGAACACGCTGATCTCCAGTCATCAGAGAGAGACTGCCCGTTTGGCGACTCTGCGATCATCAGGTTCCGTTGCTCGAAGAGGGAGTGTGAGGAACGCCGTTGGAGAGGTCGAGGAGATCAACCGGCGCATCGTTGAATTGGAATCTGTCCAAGCCGAGACACGCCATCGCCGCGAACAACTTCTGAGGGATACTCTCCGGGACCTGGAACGAAGGGAGGGTGAAGTCTCGAAAACCCGCAAGGGAATCATCGAATTGGCTTCTGAGGTCAGTGAATTGAAGAGAGATATTGAGAATCATAAGACCCGCTATCAACGCATATCCCAACATCTCGATGAGGAGCGAAAGGCATATGAGAAATCCATATCGCGGTCAAGGTCCCAGAATCAACTCGTTGACAGTAGAGCCATTGAGCGAGCTGAATTCTTTTTGGCTCATCGGACTCTTGAAGATGAAGCCAAGAGACATGCAGAATTCACGATCGATCAGGTGTTCCAAGAAAGGATCGAGGTCGAGAATGAGGAACAATTGCTGAACATTCGCGAACAGATGAGCAAGAGGGATATGAAATGAGCGGAATAAAGAGAACAAATCGGATTATCTTGGCGGATCGCCGATTAGCGTTGGAGGCGGCCGCGCAAGCACGTCTAGATGAGGTGAGGTCCAGGCTGGCTGAATTCGAATCAAGAATGTCCGAGAGGCTCGCCAGCACGAAGACAGCGGGGGCTGTGGATGAAGCGCAACGTTCATCAGAGGAATACTCTAAGCTCAAACAGGAAATCAATATTCTCCAGAGTCCTTTGTCCCCTTACGCCTATGCCAGCATGATTGCACTTGAGAAACAGGGATATCAGTTGCGCGAATGTGCAGGGGAAGGTGAAATCAAAGCATGGTTCGAGAAAGTCGACGAGCCATCCAAAACATTAGCACTTCACGTGAAGCAGCCAGACCCCTCTCAGGACTCATGGATTGAGGAATTAGAGATGACCACGTTCGCAGAAGATGAATGCTGGGATGTCGTGGATGTCTACGACGCTGGTATGAAAGAGATGGGCTTCCGCAAAGGAAAAAGGGAGGTCATTCGTCCCCGTCACGATGGCGGCAAGGCACACATTCGGCCTAAGCCGACTGAAAGGGAACGCGGCAAATCCAGAGGTTGATTATGGTGACGTCTGATGACTTCCATCGCAGAATAACGAATCTTTCGAGTTCGACCCAGGAATTCTTGCAGATGCTTGACACGCGGTTCAAGGTGTCTCAGCCTGAATTATTCGATCGCAACTTCCCTCAAGAGCACTTTCCTTTATGGATGAGGCCAGGCGATCCTGAGGGCGGCAACAAGATTCCTTCATGGATCGATTCCTTTTTCAGGCACGGGGATCGGGAGCTACAGAAGCTATGGGTTGAGCACGGCTACCTCCGAGAGGATCCGGCTTGGCTCCATGATTTGCTCGAAGTTGAATCTGCGCGCGTATCGCGCGTAATCGCACTCACGGGGAATATCAATGATTACGCGTTCGATCCTGAAGAAGGCTATATGCCAGTCATTGATAGGATAGAGAAAAGCGCCGCGCGCAGAAAGGACTGGGTCATCCGCTACAGCTTGTCAAGCCGTTTCAATAGGACTTTGTCCATGAAAGCTCAGGCGGCCTCCGATACAAAGGGGGGCGACCCTCTCCAAGAAGCAGAGATCTGTGCCGAGAACAAGCCCAGCCTGATGGAGAATCTCCGTGAGGATTTCCAGGGGATGGAAAGAATCCTGCGGCGACAATATGATGGTGGAGTCTGCTTGATTATTGAGAATCTGCACATGATGTTACCTCCCGAAAGTCGGGATATTGAACGGAATCTAATAGCCGACTCGATACTCCGATGGGCACAAGCGCCTTGGATGTATCAAAGCAAGAATGTAGTGATTCTGCTCGCGGAATCGTTGGACGCGCTCAGCGGCGAACTGCGGACTCAAGGCAGCCAAATCGAGGTCATCGAGATCAAGAGACCTGATACGCAGAATGAGAGACTTAAATTCCTCACGGCGGTCTTCAGCGGCTCGCAGGTGGCACCGATGCTCAAGGTCAGACTGGACCATGCCACCCGGCCTCGGTTTGAGGAATCGGAATTCGGAGCAGGCATCGCACGTCAATTGACCAGATTCGCGGACCGGACATCCGGGCTCAATCTCGTCGGGCTTGAGAATCTCCTCCTCCATGTGAATGTGCTGGAACGACGGGTTCTGACCCAAGGTTTCATACGAGACCAGAAGCGGGAGATACTCATTCAAGAGAGTGCGGGTCTGTTGACTGTCACGGAACCGGAAGGTTCGGAAGAATCGCGCGCGAGGGCCTTCGAACAAATCGGCGGCTTGGAGAGGATCACAGAGCGGCTGTTGCAGATCAGCCACATGATGGATGCAAAGGGAGAATCGGAAATGGTTCGTCGAGCTATTCCCAAGGGACTACTCTTCTTGGGTCCACCCGGAACCGGCAAAACCCTTGTCGCGAGGGCCTTCGCAATCGCCTGCGGAGTGAATTTCGCCGAACTCGGCGATATTAGGGAGATGTGGGTGGGCCAATCAGAGCGCAATCTCAGCCGCGTATTGAGCCTTATCCGTTCGTTGAGACCAGTTATTGTCTTCGTAGACGAAATCGACCAGAGCGAAGGCAGCCGCGGCGAGCAAGGCGATACCGGAGTAGGGAAGCGCATTTTTTCGAAATTGTTGCAGTTCATGGCAGACCCGGAGTTGGAGGGAGAAGTCCTATGGATCGGAGCGAGCAACCGACCCGATCTGATTGATCCGGCGCTTAAACGTGCAGGCCGTTTTGACCTCGTGATTCCCTTTTTCCTTCCCGAGGCAGATGCACGCAAGCAAGTCTTCAATATACAATTCCGGCGACGGGGCGCACAGATAGGCTTGTCCGATGAGGATTGGAAGGAAGTCCAGAAATGGTCTGAAGGCTACACCGGCGCGGAGATCGAGGCTCTAGTGAAAGAGGCGATATGGCGAAAGCTAGCGGGGAAGACTGCGAGCGCCGATATGAAGATGAGTCTGGAGGACCTGAAGGCCGCATTCAGCATCTATTGCCCCCCAGCGAATCGTGACGAGTATGAGAGGATGATTCTTGAAGCGGTCCGTGATGTGACCTTCATCGATCTGCTACCAGAAAGATACCGCAAAATCCGGGAAGAGATGCAGACCGGGCACAAGGCTGCCGGGAATATCGCCACTTTCAACTCCGCGAGAAGATGAGGTGATGAAGCAAGATTACGTTGAGAACAGACAATCACCGCGTCTGAACATGGCTGCAATCTTGAAATCTTCGGATGCGAATGGTCCGGGCACACGCGACGTTTTCTGGTTCCAAGGGTGTTCATTCAGGTGTCAGGGTTGTCAGAACCCGGAACTGTGGGCCTTCCAGAGGAAAAGAATCATGTCGGTGGATTCGCTGGTCGCTGGTCTCAGGGAGCGGATATCCAGGATTGATGGAATCACAGTGAGTGGGGGTGAACCGTTTGAGCAGCCTATCGGTTTGGCAGCGCTGCTTGAGGGTGCGCTTGCACTAGGGCTGTCGACGGTCGTCTACACAGGATTCACATTTGAAGATCTGATGCGCTGCAAGAACGGAGGAGTGGCTCGGGCGCTCAAGGCGACCGATCTGCTCATTGATGGACCATATATCTCAAGAAACCGAATCACCTCAAAACCTTGGATAGGATCATCCAACAAACGCCTTCTCTGTTTGACATCACGTTTCTCAAAAAAGGACTTGTATGCCGCTCAAATGCCTATAGAGGAGCTGTTTGTTTATGTGGATGCAGAGGGAATGACATTTTTCCACACAGGGATCAAGCAGGTGGATGTTCAGATGATTGGCCCATCATGATGATTTCAGACTGGTTTGCAGACGGATCTGGGTCGCTCGTGCCGGAGGAATTATTAAATATCCAACATTCATTAAATGATGTACAGAAGCTTAGAGGGGGAGTGTGAGAAGTGACGAGGCATTGTCCAAAATGCGGTGTGGAATACGAAACGTACCATGTTTGCATGAATGAAAGATCGTATACCGAGGATTATTGTCCCAAGTGCGGCAAGCCGAAAAGCAGATTCGGGTATCACGTTTGCGAGCGGGAGTATTGACCGCCAATCGACCTCCGAGTCTTTGTGGTTCACGGTCAGCGTGCCGCGCGCTTCCGGCCTTCGTCTTGCCGAGGTCGCATCCGGTATCTATGTAGAGAGCGCCGATCACCGCTTTGATGGTTGTCGCGAGGATGCTTTCCTCTTTCTCAAGTTTACCTCTTTTCTCGGACCCTCCATGTCTGATGAGACGCCAGAGCGCCTATTCAGCCGCAACTTTCGCAATCGTAATATCTTCTTCTCTTTTCTCCTTCCACTTGACATCTTTCCTTGGCTAATGCCTTATCGCGTGATTCACAGATTTCATCAGAATTATGAAATCATGGGAAAGGCCATTATCTGTCATACCGAGGTGTTCCCTGATATTCGTTGGGACTGCTTTGTTCAAACAAACGGGAATGCGCATGTATCAATGCGCATCCATGGACCATGTATCCTTCTCTTCGACGAAAAATCTGGCGCTACAACGGTCGCACTGGAACTCCCGTCTGTCGACGTAAGACTTCTCCGCTAGGGAGGCCATGGCCCGAGCCTGTTTAGCACTGAGCCGAAGCTTCTCCGTCCGCTTCCTTTCCTCGACAAAATCTCTTCCGTCGTATAGTCTAACAGCATTTCCACAGCTCGGACACCTATAGTATACCACCATCAGTCTTTGCGCAAGAGGAATTGAATACTTATTCCTTCCTGCACCAATGAACGTAGAAGCCTCAGAATGCGGTTCATGGCAGTAAGCGGCTTCTTAACCTAGTTCGTTTCAATAGACCTGATGTTCAATCGGAGAGGGATGCATGAGACTGACAGTTGACTAAGTCCTGGGTCGCTACAGTCCTCGTTCAGAATGTCACATACTTCCAGCCTTCATCTCCCCGAGGTCGAAAACATCCGTCCAGGTCACGATGCCTCCGACCTTCCCGCCGATCCTCACGAGCACGGCCTGGCGGTGGAGGAGCAGCATCTTCAGGATCCCCGGTCACTCGTGAAATCCGGACTCGTGCCCGAAATCAAGGCAGTGCCGCATGAGGATCATGCTCCGTGAGGCAGCAGCTGCCGGGAATGAACGGGGGCTTGCGGTGCTCCTTCTCGCACCTCACGTGCTCTTCCCATGCGTCAGGGATGGGCGGGCCATGGAGCATCGGCACGACGTCGTCGGAGCCGCAGTTCTCGCGCTTTGGTGGCGGTTCGAACTCATCGTCGTCTGGTTCCGTCTTCTCTTTCTCGGGCATGGGCTGCAACTCTGTCTGGAGGCATGTGTGAATATCATCCTAGATGATTCGATTCCGTCTCGAATTGCGTCATGGAGGAGGCAATTGATTCCAGAGCGAGTCGCGGTCTATCCGGCCTTCTCGCGATCGACATCACCACCCTTCCGACTCGAATGAGATGATTCTTTCGCTGCGGCCCCCACAGGCTTTTTACTCCGACCGCGTCTACGGCTCTGGCATGCCTGAAGGGGATCCAGAGGACAAGAAAGACGCAGCGGAAGAAGCCCCTGCGGTGAAATATCTGTCAGTGAGCCAGCTCAACCGGAGCGTCAAGGCGCTGATCAACAGCGAACCCGGCCTCCAGGGCGTCTGGGTCCTCGGCGAGTTCTCCAACCTCAGGCCCGTGTCCAGCGGCCACTGCTATCCGACCCTGAAAGACGAGGAATCGGAGATAGGCTGCGTCATATGGGCCAGGACGCTGCGTCAGCTCTCTGTCCGTCCCGAGGAGGGCATGAAGGTCCTCGTCTACGGGGATGTCGACGTCTATGAGCGCAAGGGCAGGTACCAGCTCGTCGTCCGCGACGTCAGGAAGTTCGGCGTGGGAGACCTCTATGCCCGCATGGAGGCGCTCAAGGCGAAGCTAAAGAAAGAAGGGCTCTGCGACCGGAAGCGGCCCCTGCCGGAGTTCCCGAGGGTCGTCGGCCTCGTCACGTCCGACACTGGAGCGGCGGTGCAGGACATGATCCGCATCATCGGCCGCAGGTTTCCCATCGCGCGCATGATCCTGGTCCCCGTCTTGGTCCAAGGGGCCGAGGCAGCTGAGGACATCGCGGCGGGGATCCAGGAGATGAACGGGCTGCGGGAACCCCGCCCCGACGTGATGATCGTGGGGCGTGGCGGGGGCAGCATCGAGGACCTCTGGGCGTTCAACGAGGAGGTCGTCGCGAGGGCGATGTTCGCCTCGGACATACCTGTCATCTCGGCCGTGGGGCACGAGACGGACTTCACGATCGCGGATTTCGTGGCGGACCTCAGGGCAGCGACGCCATCAGAGGCAGCGGAGAAGGTCGTGCCTGACAGGGAGGCCTTGCTCGGACAGATCGACGGGACCCAGGAGGCTATGTCCAAGATGATGACGGACGCGATCCAGGGTCTCGAGCAGGTTCTGGACGACGAGGCGCTGCAGCTCGAGGGCGCGATGGGAGAGCTGCTGGTCTCCGGCTCTCGAGACATCGATCACGTCGCTGAGATGCTGGAATCCCTTGGCCCCCGCAAGGTCCTCAAGCGCGGCTATGCGATAGTGACCCGCGAGGGAGAGACGGTGAGCAGCGTGGCGGTGCTCCATCCCAAGGACAACGTTGAGATCACAGTGACCGATGGGAAAGCTGGGGCGGAGATTCAGAAGGTGAAGAGGGTCAGGACGGTCTGAGAGGAGTGTGAACATGACGAAAGCGAAGAGAAGCGGGGCTAGAGGCGCGTCAGATGTCGACTTCGAGGAGAACCTGAAGAGGCTGCAGGATATCGTTGCAGGTCTGAGCGAGGGGAAGCTGCCCCTCCGCGATGCGCTGTCGGACTATGAGGAGGGGATGAGGCTCGTGAAGGATTCCCGGAGGGTGCTGAAGGAGTCGAAGGCCAAGGTGGAGAGGCTCAACAGGCTGGCCGGGCGGCTCGAATCCTTCGAGCCGGTGAACAACGAAGGGTAGTTGGGCTTCAATTTCCAGAACAGGGTCAGGTGCACCAACGCAATCACGGAATTCTTCAAAAAGAGATTGAGGCCGTGAGTCATGGCGGAGCGATCAGTCATACCACAGTTGCTCGGGCAGTGGCGGGTAGTGTTCGGGGTCCAGCGCCTGGGCGATCCTCCTCTTGAGCCCGTCCGGCATCGCGCTCACGTTGACGGGCTGCCTCCCCACCTCTCAGTTGGCGACGGGGAGGGAGACGCCTCCTGCAATTCTCTATGTGTGTCGGGTCGCGCTGCCTACGGTGGATGACGCATCGGCTCATTGCGTGATGAAACCCGCAATGAGTTCAACGGGGCAACTGCTCCAGCCGTCCTCCGTCCTGCCATTCCCGGTCAGGGAGTAGAATCCGTTGTTGACCGAGGAAGCCACGTCGGATTCAGGCCAGAGGAGACTCTCAGCGGTCCTTTCAATCCCCCACCCCCGCTCGAATTCAATGTCGAAAGCAAGCCCAGGGGCGTCTGACCAGGTCCATGCTGACCCTGCGGAGTCGCCGGTGCTCATGCTGCAGACGACGCTCCTCTCCTTGTCGAGCGTGGTCATGCTGGTGAGCGGGCAGCCATCGGAGACGCGGTCTGACGAGTTGCGCAGCGCGTCGTAATGCCAATGGAGGGTGAGGGTATACGGACCGTCGGAGCGTATCCTCAGGCCGGGGCCATGCGCCGTGTCCACAATCTCCAGATTCCCCAGTTGCGCGTCCTCGAAGTCCACGCTGGATACGATGGCCCCGCTGTCCACGACCGGGATCGGCACGATAAGCGTGAAGTTCGATGTGACGTTGCTCACCCTGACGTGGTAGCTGTAGCTGTATTCCCTCCCGGTGGGCTGGCTCGACACATACGCGAGATCCGCGATGCTCCAGACGGGGAGGACGAGCGCGGCGACGATGAGAATCGCGATGAGGGCTTTCTCCTTCCTTTTCGAGCGCCTCCTCCCGCCACCGCCAGATTCGCTCGGCTTTACATTGAAACTTTCCCCCGCCACAAGCTCTGGCGCGACATCGAGGGCGGTTCCGGGCGTCTCTTCCTCCGATTTCATCAGTTCTCCACCTCACCCGTCAAGCACGTAGATCAGGACCCTCGCGTGGTCTGGGTCAAGGAATCCGAATGGCTCCTGCCATGTCGTGTTCAGGTGGCCGCCGCCCTTGGCGAGCGTCCCGAGATGGACCTCGAAGTCCTCTTCGTGGCCTCCATATGTGAAGACGTGAAGATGGAGGACTGGACGCCCGTCGACCGTCCCGGTGTTCGTCACATCGAGGAGGACGGTGACGTTGCCGGGTCCGGGCGCAGCGGATGGGCTGTCCATGACGATCGAGTAGGAGGAGTCGTAGAAGTAATCGGTGTGCCCGCTCTCGGACAGGCGCGAGGCGACGAAGACGAACTCGAGGGCTATGACCACAGCCAGGAAGGTTATGATGAGGCTTGCCTTGCCACGTCTCTCCATCAGAATGCAGCTCCCTGCAGTCTCGGGTAGCGTGGAGGCCGGTTATGAATATTGCGTAAGGCGGATGCGCTGCGCGGTCTGATCAGAGTCGGAGCGCTCGCGATGGCAATCCTCAAAAGGCGCAGGTCTCCATGCCGATGAGTGGACACTGAGCGCACGGACGCGACATGAGACGCGGACCGCAAGGCCCTGCCCGACGTCGCCGAGACGCTGTTCGTCCCTCTCTCCTGCAGAGCGCTCGAGACCAAATCGGAGAATCCGATCATACGGGACCCGAAGGCGGTCGAGATATTCGAGCGGCTCGGCGTCGATGTGCCGTTCCAGCGGAAGCAGCTGCTCGTGATGATCGCGGTGAGGACGAAGGTCTTCGACAGCTGCGTCCGTGACTTCCTCTCGCGCGAGCCAGACGGCGTCGTGGTCAACCTGGGGTGCGGGCTGGACACGCGCTTCACCCGCATGGACAACGGCACATGCCGATGGTACGACCTCGACCTCCCTGAGGTCATCGAGATCAGGAAGCGCTTCTTCGAGGAGACGGACAGGCATCGCTCGATCGCCTCCTCGGTCCTCGATGCCGGGTGGATGGAGACGCTCGCAAAGGCGCACGCGGGCCGACCGTTCCTCTTCCTGGCCGAGGGGCTGTTCATGTACCTGCACGGGGAGGACGTGAAATCCATCGTGCTCAGGATGCGCGAGATGTTCCCTGGCGCCGAGCTCGCGTTCGAGACGGTCAACGCGTGGGGAGCGCGGATAGCGGGGAGCAGGGCGGGGCGGCGGAAGTTCAGGCGGCGGTTCCACCTCGGGAAGGATGCGGTCTTCAACTGGGGGATGGAGGACAGCCACGTCCCGGAGGCCTGGCACCTGGGCATCAGGCTGCTCGACGAGTGGTACTACCTCCGGACGAAGGAGAGGAAGTGGGGGTGGTACAGGTACCTGCTCAGGATCCCCCGGTTCGGAAGGATCATGTGGATTGCGCATTACAGGCTGACCTGACGGCGGATCTGGGCCTCTTGGACGCACACAGGAGGGGGCGGCCAATACCTCCGCACTCCGAGCAGCGGCCGGTTTGGTTGCACTCCTCGCAGGGCAGGGACCGCGTCTCGATTGGCTCCATCGTCGCAGCCTTTCTGGGTGAGTCTCATTTCATTCTGATAAGCGTATCGTCCTTGCCTGCCAGCCGCCGCCCTCGGTCATCGATTGTATCGCGTCGGCGCCGGGAAGGGATTCCTCCCGCCCATGCCGTAGCGCTTGACGAACTCACTGCTCATGTCCGCCCGCAGCTTGGACAGGATGAGCTTGTTCAGCGTCGTCTCCGGACCGATGCTGATTACGAGGATCGGAGGATCATGCGCCTCGTTGAGGTGGACTTGGAGCTTGAACCCTGCCTTCCGGGCGTCGAAGTAGATATTGTAGGCTGTGAAGCCGTGGCTCTCGCCCTTCATGGATTCTGAATAGCCATGCTGGACAAGAAAGGCCCTCATGATTCCCACGATGTCGTCCCATCTCAGCCTCGCGTCCTGCAACTCGGAATAGTACGAGACCGCTTTGCCGCTGCGCGCGATCCGCGGCAGCCTGAATGACGCGATGACGCCGACCAGGACGGCGATGATGGAGGCCGAGAGCACGGCGACCCAGTACCTATCCAATCCGATTATCTGTTGAAAAGGCAGCAGCATGAACACGGGCAAGGCGATGCAATAGGCAAGGGTGATTACAGCGGATACTAGTATGATCCAAATCAGCCAGATTGTCTGCTTGGTAGGGTATTGCGTCCACTCGTTCTTCAGCAGCCGGTACGGCCTCTCTTTTTCCATGTCGGCTCCCTTGCGCTGTCCACGCTCACGGGCATCTGACGGCGAGGAGAATGCTGACCATTCTATTTAGAGGCGAGCAACGATTCCTCCATCAGCCCGCCAACTCTCACAACCGCATCCGTGCGACAAGCACTGGCGGTATCTCCCCGTAGTGCCCCCATCCGAGCGGCCTTTTCGCCTCCGCCCTCTCGTCGAACACAGGCTCCTCCAACCCGTCCAGGACGAACCCCGCCTCGAGGCATGAACCGAAGAACGATATGTCATGGTCGATCATTGTGCTTCGACAGTGATCGTGACCCTACTTGTCCGTCTAGGATGCGCACGCATCAAGCGCAATCATGCAGGCTTCTTTCCACGAGGCTTGACCTGCTCATCCGCACCGGAAGAGCCAGTCTTGCTGCTGGCCGGCGCTCTCCTCCGTCGCCGCGCGAGTAGCAGGATCAGTAGTGCGCCCACCAGGATGGCGACAATCAGCCACACGCGCCAGTCCTGCAGAAAGCCACCGACATTGTCGGTCGGTCCGGAATATCTGAAAGATCCGCTCGCAAAGCCCCAGTTGCCCGCATCATCCCAGGCGAGCACGACATACGAGTAGTCGCCACCGGTCTGGGAGACGAAATTGACGTAGCAATGCCATGAGGCGTCGCATGTCATGGTGAGGTTCTGGGTCGTGCCGTCCGGGGCGGTGATGTTCACGCGGACTCCCGCCACTCCGACGTCGTCCGACGCGCCCGCGGTGATGTTGACATAGCCGCCGATAGCCTGCGGGTCAGGGGAATCGCTGGCCTGGACTAATGGATGCGTGTGGTCAGGCGAGCTGACGATGATGAACTGGCCGGCGGTACTCGCCCAGTTGTCGGACGTGTCGTTCGCCCAGACAACGTAGTCATAGGTGCCGAGGGCGGCGAACGTCGCATTGTATGACCACAATGAGGTCGTTGGCTCATGGACCATGGAGTGATTGCCGAGATCGCTACCGCCGGGGTCACTGATGCACACTAGGACGCTTGAAACGTCCCTGTTGTCCGTGGCGGTGACGTTGATCCACACTCTTTTTCCTGTGATCTGCGGGTCGGGAGCGTCAACGGCGGCCAACGTCGGAGGCGTGACATCCGGCGGCAGAACGACGGTGAAGGTCCCCGAGTCGTGGCCCCAGTTCAGGAATATGTCGCCCGCCCATACCGTGTAGCTGTAGGTCCCGGTGTCCGAGAAGAAGAGGCCCACCTCCCACTTGCCGCTCGACGCGAGGTACGTCATGGTATGGTTGCCTATCAGGGCTGCAGACGGGTCCCTCACCTCGAGCGTCACCGCTTCCAGGGCGGCGTTTTCCTCGACGGAGGCATTGAACACGATTGTGGCCCCCGTGATGACCGGATCGGGGCCGTCGGCGGCTGAGACCATCGGCGGGACCTCGTCCTTCCCGTCCCATCGCCACACCCTGGGGACGAGCCCCAGCCAGGCGTCCTCCCCGCTTATCGTGTACACGTAGCCTCCGTGAGACGCCACGGCGTTCCTGCCGATGCCCGTCTCCGGGAGGGTGGGCCCCTTGCACCAGAGGTCGCGGTCCGGGAGGTACACCTCCACTGGGATTGTGGTAGCTTGATGGCTACCCACGACTACTATCCTGTCGTCCATCGCGGCAGCCCCGTAGTCGCGCCGGGAGTCCTTTAACGGCGCGACGGGGGTCCAAGTGTTTGTCGCGGGGTCGTACCTTTCGACGTCGCTGATGGTGTTCGACCAGCCGAAGCCCCTGACGCCAGCTATCGCGTACATCGAGCCGTTCAGTGAGACCATCCTGTGACTCTTCCTCGGGACGATCATCGGTGCGACGCGCCACCACGTATCGTTGACGGGGTTATACGCCTCTACCACGTTTATCGACGTGCTATCCCCGCTGAGCCACCCACCGGAGAGATAGAGGATTCCGTTCAACGCCGCGACGGCGTAGTCGAGCCTGTTCGTCGGCGGGTAGGGCACGTCCACGAAGAGGCCTG
>Ga0315277_10002941_pt1 | contig 23397 bp, 18 predicted proteins | sample YL17G05_15_MG_FD_203695 | JGI IMG/M metagenome (GOLD analysis project Ga0315277, IMG submission 203695) | Sediment microbial communities from Yellowstone Lake, YNP, Wyoming, USA - YL17G05_15 | ecosystem: Environmental > Aquatic > Freshwater > Lake > Sediment | place: USA: Wyoming | collected...
ATATACTGACGATATCCCAGCTGGCGAGAGCGTGCGCCACGTGTTCCATGAAGGAGCGGGAAGAAATTTTATGTGTAATATCGGGGGATTCATACCCATCGACACGATATTGCTCATTCCCTTAATCCTAGGCTTGAGTACGGATGGCTGGACCTCGCTACAAGTAATAACAATCCTTTTCGCCTATTGCTTCCTAAACATCTTTTTCATTTCGGTTTCCACCATCTGCGCATTGAAAGAACGACACCTGGAGGTCGTCTTCACGGATCGACGGTTCGTGTACCAGGACAAGAATCGCAAGATCGTCGCCATCTATGATAACATTCGTGCCGTGCATGCGCCCGATGTAAACCGAGTCTTGGTGTGGCATCCCACGGTTTACATCCATCTATTTGCCGCCGGCTCGGGCGATGGCGAAAATGCGGGGGTAGAAACGACGCTCACGCTGGACTACGTGCACAAGAACGATCCCATGTTCCAGCTCATGCAAAACAAGGTTGGGGAAAAAACGCCTTAGTACACTCCCAGGTTGATGATGGCTTGCGCGGCCGACTGGAGCTTGACCTGGAGGATACCCATTGCCACGTTCGGGGTTGCCACGATGATCAAGATCTTGCTGCCGATTGCCATGAAGATCATGCGACCTTTTTCGTTGTCGATCATGGCCGACTTGAAGTCCCCTTGCGCCAATTCTCTCGTCGCGCGGGCACTTGCCTTCACCATCAAGTTCACCATTGCCCCTAGGGATTCTGCATCGATCCATGCAGGTAAACTCTGGGATAAAACCAATCCGTATTTTTCCACCAGGGCGCAGCCGTGAATGCCCTGGGTCTTCCTGAGGTTCTCCAAAATCTCGTCAAGTTGGGGATTTGCAGACATCGAGGTATCTCCTTCACAATAAAAAGAAACTATTTGTCTTTTTTAACGAATGATCCTTATTTCCGATTTATTGTATTTTAAGATTACCTAGAGGTTTACTTACGGGTGAAGGACCTCCCGGTACTTTAATTGACGATCCGCCGGGTCAGCCCGAGCGATGCGTAGATGGCGCGGGCTTGTTTTTTCGCGTCCGAAGCGGCTACAGCATTCTTGAGTTTGACGTGGAAATCCGCAATCCGTTCCAGGCATTCCGCCTCGGCGACCTTCTTGCCCGCTTCCGCGAGGAGCGATCGAGCCTCCGTGCACACACGGATAGCGGTGGCAAGATCTCCTCGCGCCCCGGCGAGTTCTCCCTCGATCGCACGCACGATCGCCGCCGTGGCTTTCTTGGTTGTCGCCTTGGCTGCCTCGCGAGCACGATCGACTGCTAACTTTGCGTCGCTCACGTTGCCCGATGAGATGTACGCCCTGGCCAGATCCGCGAGGGTGGCCGCGAGCCCGTCGGGATCGTTCAGCTTCACGAAATAGGTTTCGCTCTTCTTATAGTACTCGATGGCCTTCCCGATCGCGCCCCTCGTGCGTTCCAGATCGCCGTACGTCTCGTAAAATGGTGCCAGGTAGGGAATGATGTTGTGTTTCTGGGCAACCTCTAGGGCTTCGATGATATGCCGTTCAGCGACGGCGAGATCTCTCTTGATGAGCTCGATCGCCGCTCTGTTATAGATGTATGCTGCGTGACCTAGAATATCCCCAAGCTCAGCCGAGTTCCGGGCAGCTTCGTCGTAATATTCTAAGGCCTTGTCGTACTCGCACCGGTCGTCGTGGATGACGGCCATGGAGTTGAGCGTACATGCTTTCCCTTCAAGATCCTTCGCGGCATCGAACAAGGTCATGGCTATCTTGTAATGTTCGAGGGCTGCGGGCACGTCCGTTTCACGAAGTGCGTCACCAAGACGACGGTGCACGATGGCCTTCATCCGGTCATTTCCTTGCTTTTCAATCACGATCAACGCGTGTTGCAAGACCTTGCTTGCCTGCTCGTGCTGCTGCATGTTGACCAGCATGCTGCCGATCCGTTCCTCGCACACGGCTTGCCCGTAGTCATTTTGCGGGGTGAGGCGGGCAAGCACGTCCTTCGCCTTGCGGTACATGTCCAGCGCGAGTGAATATTCCCCGAGCTGCTCGTGAATCGCCGCAGCGGCGTTGATCGAATCGACAGCTGCCGTGGCATTCCCGTGCGCCTCGCGAATCCGCGCACTTTCCTCGAGGCATTCAAAGGCTTCGCCTTTTCGTCCGGCATCCACGAGCCACAAGCTCGCCTTGTACAAGCTATTAGCGCGATCGAGCTCCTTTCCAGCGAGTTGATACTGGTCCGCAGCATCGAACATCTTATCGATCGCCTCATTTTTGTCGCCATCGTCATTGCTTGCAAGAGCAGCCTCGTACAACATGTTTCCCTTAACATCGGGCTGGTTCATATCTTTCTCGAGGCGCTCGAGAACGCCGACTGCGGCGCCTAGCCGGTCGTCCCCTATCTTCCGTGCCAGATCGATCGCCTTCGTGTAGGATTCCTTGGCCGCCGTGTATTGCTCCGTGAGCCAAGCCGCGTCGCCGTGGAGGAGCAGCATACCGAGCGCCTCCTTTTCCCGTCCCTTTCCCAGCAACTCCCCCGCAAGCTCCCCCGCTAATTCCCGCGCATCCAGATATACTTGCTGTTTAAATCGCCATTCCGCAAGGCTCATCTTGTCTTGCAGCGATTGCTCAGGGTTCGCGAGACGTGCTTTGAATTCCCCGAGTTTTTTCTCGAGCGTGCCGAACATGGACGCGTCGGGAGTTTGTTTGTAGAAATCGATGGAATCCTCGACGTCCTTTATCGCCATCTCGATGTCTCCCATCGTCGAGTCGACGATCGAGAGCTTCAAGAGAATAATGGCTTGGTAAATGGCAGAGTTGGGCACTTTCTCGTAAGCGAGCAAGGAACCCTCGAGGTTCTCGGATGCCTTTACCAGGTCTTTCAAACGGAGATAGATATCCCCGAGGCGTCCAAGGGCATCTGCTTTGAATATCAGATTTTTCGTGTCACCTTCCTTGTGGCGCTGGCCTGCCTCTATGAACCGCTCGATCGCGAGATCCGGTTCTCCCCGGTTCAAGTAGATGGTGCCCACTTGATCCAACGCCATGACGACATCACCTTCGATTTTCTTTTCGTCGAACACGCGCAACGCGAATTCGTACTTGTCGAGTGCCTCGGCAGCCTTTCCTAAATCGAGATAGATCTCACCAAGTGCTGCTTCGGCTTTTGCTTGCAAGATCTCGTTGCCGATGACGATGGCTCGCTGGATTGCACTTTCCAGGACAGGGATCGCTGCTTTTTTTTCGCCCTTGGCGGCGAGAAAACCTCCAAGCAGCGTGTTTCCCTCGATGATGCCTTCCATGGCCATTTTTTTCTCCTGTATCAGTATGGCCATCTTAATCTGGCCGAGCATGCCGAAGAATGCATCGTCATGCTCGTGTTCGAACAGGCTTTCGAAGTTCTCGGACGCATTTTGCTGGTCGAGGATCTTTTCTCCAGCCATGGCGGCATCGGACTTTTCCATCTCGCTCTCGGCTTTTGTTTCTGCGCTCGGCTCGCCTGAAAAGGACGCGGCCATTGCCCGCATCTTCTTTGCTTGATCCTTTTGCCCGATAGAATCCAGGATGTCTGCCAGTTGCTCCATGATACCGGCCGCGGCGCCGAAATTTTCTTCAGCAATGAATTCTTTGAGTTCTTCATTGAGTGCTTCGGCTTCCGATTGTTTCTTGGCGATGACATCTTCGATGGCGATCTTTTTAGTTTTCAATTTCAAGTTCAGCAAGGTCGATTCGATCGGGCCAATCATATCGTCGCGATGAAGTCCCTTGTAGATCGCGAGCGCGTTCTCGAATACCGTGATGGCTTCTTCGAGATTTCCCGAATTCATAGCCGCCATCCCTTTTTCCATGAGCTCGCCGGCTTCGTGAAACAGCCCGACGGATTCGTGACTGGGCGTCCATTCTAACCCGCTCGTGTCGGTTTCGGTCTCGTCGCGCGTGATGATCTCGTAATAAAAGGGAATGTCCAGCGCGCCTTCTACATCGTGCTTGTCGATGGCCTCGCGAAAATCTGCTGGAAACTTCCCGGCGCCAACTTCTTGCACGATGCGCGTGGCTTCGGCCAAGTATTCCTGGGATCCCGGCGCATCCTTCCTTTTTTCAGCGATATAAGCGAGCATCAGTAGCATCCTTGCAAGGTCCTTTTTTTGGTCAACCGCGCGAAACAGGTCACGTGCTTCCCCGACCCGTGCCGAGAACTTGTCCAGGTCTTTCTCGTCTTGCAAGTGCTCGAAGACTGACAGGTTGAACAGCACCCTGGCGACGCCCGCGCGATCCCCAAGTTGCTTCTTGATCGCGAGTGAATCACCGAGCATTTTCCTTGCGTCATCTACTTGCTTCCCGTCCATGAACCCGAGCCCGAGGTTGTTCGACAGCGCTGCCTTGAACTCGAGATTTGCCGACTGTACGATGTTCACGTATGCTTCCATGACTTGCATCATCATTCCGTCCTTCACGACGCCTTTCAAGAAATCAACCTGCCCGAGGCCGTTTAAACACAAGATCTTCCCCCATTGATCGTGCTGGGACTCGAACAAGTGCATCGCGTCGACGAGTAATGTCGTGGCTTTCTCCAGGTCCGCTGCGGGATCGACGTAAAACTTCTTGGCTATCGTGATTCCGAGATGCGCCATAGCGATAGCCTTGGTGAGCGGGGTCTGGGCCACGGTAATACAGTTCTGGAACATCTCGATGGCGAGGTCAAACTCATCCTTGGCTATGAACACGAGCCCACCCTGGTTCCCGAAATAGGACAACGAAGGAAAATCCATCGCTTCCATGGCCACCTTGAACCCTTGCTCAGTGACCCGTGCCATCGCCTTGAACTCGCTGAGGTCGCTGTATATCGAAGCGCACACCTTAAGCCGCGTGGCATCCGGCACCCCCTTGCCGGCGAATTCCCGGGCCATCCATGCTTTGAAAGGAAGCACCGGGCTTGGAGGGGATGCGACCACGGGGAAAGCCTCGGTCCCGGGCATGATCGCCTTCCGGATCTCCCCGTCGAGGATTTTCGTCGTGTTTCCCCGGATCAAGAAAATATCGCCATCGATCGCCGTCCCGATTTGCACGAGCATTGCCTGGACACGTCCAAGGCCCTTGATAGCTTCTACCTTGGCTTGCTTGTTTACCACGAGAATTTCCGGCTCGTCACGGCTCGCGTGGTCGATCCAGATGATCTTCCGCACGTAGGGTATTGACCGCAAGGTCGGTCCGATGTCGAAGTCATCCGAGCCGGAATACCCGGCGACCACGAGCACGCGGTTCTTCATCACGTTGTACATGGCTTGCTTCTTGAAGCTCTCGAGCGCGAAGGTCTCGCTCGATACCCGCTGCTTGCCGAGACTGCTAATTGTCGTGACCAGGGATGAGGTCGTGGCCTCGCCGGTGACGGCATTCCGCTTGGCGCCATGGATCTTGTACACGGGGTACTTTCCCGCCCTCAGCACGTCGCGGGGCCGCTTGAACTTCGTGAAATCCTCGTGCGTGATCACGGGTTCGACGAGGTTTTCCTTGCCCGCGCCGAGCTGGCGCTGGAGGGCCCGCTCGATCATGTGGTCGAAGTTCGTCGTGACGACGTTGTCGCACCGCTTGATCACGGCCTGAGCAAGGAAGTGGTGGATCGCGTTGGGTTCGACGATCAGGTCAAGATAGTCGAGAAAATGAAGGTCTTTATCCACTAGATTCTTTATTTTCTCCACGATCAGCTCGTAACGGAGCATATCGAGCGAGAGCAGCACGTCGATCTCGCTAGCTGGCGCGCAGAGCCCCAGCAGCTCCCGCACGATCTCCCTCGCGGAAGGTATCGACGATGGCGGGTTCATGGAGATGCCGGCTCCCACCAGGAACGCGACACGCTCTTTCTCATCAAACAAGTCCTGGATCTTCCCGTTAAAAGGCAAAAACGCGGCGTTGCCCGTTTCTTGCATGCGTCCTTGTGCCATCTTTCATCGTTCGATCATTTATCTACGCGCACTTAAAGGACGCGTCCTTACAACAATCATAGCTTTGCTCGACGTGAATGCCATGGGTTCGCACGATCCGTTCAAGGACGACGCCTTATTTCACGAAAATCTCTTCGCACGGGGGAAATCCGCGTACGTGACGGGCAAGAAAGCCGACGTGCCGTGCATCTTGTGCGCGATCAGGGACGGCGCCAAGGAAATCGAGTCCAGGAAGCTCTACCAGGACGCGATCTTGTTCGTGATCCTCAACGCGTACCCGTTCAATCCCGGGCACCTTATGATCATGCCCTGCCGCCATGTCGAGCGCTGGCGGGATTTAACGCAAGACGAGACCGTGAAAATCGCCGAGTTCATCAAGAAATCGCAAGACGTTCTCGAGCGCGAGTTCGGCTGCACGAGCTTCAATTTCGGCGTTAACGAGGGACCATTCTCGGGAGCGAGCATCGCCCACCTGCACGTGCAAGTAATCCCCCGCTTCAAGTCCGAGCTTGGCTTCATCGACGTCGTGGGCAAGACGCGGGCCATGATCTACACGCTGGACCAGGTCCATGAGAAATTGAAGGAAAAATTGGCATGAGCTCGTGGCGTGGAAAAAGTAGCGTGCATCGATCACAAAGAAAAAAAGTAGGAACATCGAAGGCACTAGGCATATAATTTTCGTTGGAAGTGTCTTGGAGTACTTTAGGTCTTATTCGATTGCATGATCAGGTCAATCGTTTTCATGAAGACTTCCCGGATGTTTTCACCGGTTTTTGAACTCGTGCTAAAGTAAACAAGGCCGTGTTCCTTGCAGAACGCGTCTATCTGGTCATCGCTCACCTCGCGAGAAAGGTCAGACTTCGTGCCGACGAGGATCACGGGGACTTTTTCTAGCCGAACACGATACACGTCCTTCAACCACCCTTCGACATTTTCAAAGGTCGCCTGGTTGTTCAACGCAAAGCATACTATTGCTGCGTTTGCACCATGCATGTAATATTGGCGCAGAATGGCGAACGATGGATGGCCGGCGAGATCCCAGAGGTAGAGGTGGAATTCATCGCCGTTAGGGAGCTTTTCTTCCTTGATGATGAAATCCGCGCCGAGCGTCGGCTTGTAGTTCTCGTTGAAGGTGTTCTTGGAGTACTTTAGAAGCATGGTGGTCTTACCTACCTCAGCGTCGCCAATTACGCAGCATTTGCTTGTATATATCTTCATGGCCGTGTATCCTCTTCTCTGCTATGTTTTTTATATTTGTTCAAGTTTCACGTTCATTTTAAGATTATTTTTGCCCGTTGATTGCCCGGTCTCCATTTTCCACGGAATTCCGGTCAAGCAACCGGTGATCCTTCAACAAGTGGAAGAACAGGTATTCCATTCCCGTCATCTGCGCCCGCGACACGTTGTTCCCGTAAATGCCGAAGTTGTATTCAGGCGCTGGCTCGAAATTAGAGATGCTGAGCTGGATGAACTTGCTGTAATCGACGATGAGCAAGGCCAGGGGCAGGAGCGACTCATTCCGGTTGTACACCATAATGTCATGCTCGATCATTTTTTTCACGTACGGCTTGTTCTCGTCGTTAACTTGCAACGACACCTTGATATCGGGGATTTTCTTCTCGGTTTTGTGCGTGATGAGTGTTTCGAAAACCCATTTTTGCATGGGCGGCCCGAACAAGTCCGGGGATTGCAGCCAGAAAATGCGTTCCTTGGCCGTCTCCAGGAAGCTCTCGATCGTGTCGCGCACGTTCTTTTTCCCCTGGATCGCCCACACAAGCCGCTGATCGTCGTCCTTGTTCTTCTCGAGATCCTTCAGCTCGCGCTTGAGCACGCCGGCGATCTCCAGTTGCTTCTTGATCGCCTCGATCTCGTGGGTGAACACGTCCTCGACCGAAACAGCTTGATACTTGCCACCCCATTCTTTATCTTCCTTCAACACGCAACCTTTTTGGATAAGTCGCTTAAGAGAGTCATAAACGCGTGTCCGGTCGATGCCCGTGGATTCTGACAACGTCTGAGGCGTTGTTGCGCCGAGTTTAACAAGGGCGATGTAAATGATGGCATCGTTCTTGTTCCAACCGACGGATATTAAATCTTCTTCCAAGCTCATAGCCAGGGCACCGATATGACGTGCTTCGACTTGCTCGCATCAATCGAGCCGATCAAGCAATCGTGTACAAAACAAATGATTGGCGGATATTTTATATATTCATTTCGCTTGTCTCGCCGCCTTCTTCAAGACATCGGCGTACAAGTCGCTCCCGTGCGCGTCCTGGGCGACGATGAGCGGCCCGAAATGTTCCACCTGGAAGACCCACGCAGCTTCGGTCATACCCAGCTCGTTGAGCCAAGCCACGTCGACTACGCGCGTGACGGCATTCTTGGCAAGCACCGCCGCGCCTCCGACGAATGCAAGATAACACGCATCGAGTTTTTGCCAGTCAACGTTTTGCATGCCGGCTTTCCCGATGATAGCGTGGATATCATATTTCTGCATAACTTTGGCCTGGACCGCGTTCATGCGCGCGCTCGTCGTCGGCCCGGCAGCCTTGACGACCCATCCCGACGGGTCCTGCTTGACGATCGGCCCGCAATGGAAGATGACCTTGTGTTTCAAGGCAGCAACCACGCTCTGCGGCAAGGCACGCTGCTCGTCGAGCAGATACTCGTGGGTCGCGTCGCGCGCTGTCATCACGGTCCCGCTCAAGAACACGACCTCCCCTGCCCGCAGCTCGCGTGCTTTCGCCGCCGTGACCGGCGTCGTGATGGTTTTTGACGCCCCGTCCTTCGTCGCCGCGTTCATGGATAAAACTCCTCCGGTATGGTCTTATACCCGTCTTTCTCGACCCGCACGCGGGCATGCCGGTGCGCGTAGCACTGTACGACGATGCCGACCGGGAAAGACGCGGGATGCCGTGCACACGTGTCGACATGCACCGCGAGGCACGTGATGGCACCGCCCAAGCCCATGGTGCCGATGCCCGTGCTGTTGACGGCGTCCTTGATGGCAATCTCGAGGGTATGCGTCGCGGGGTCAGGATGCGGGGCACCCGCTTCCCGCAGGAGTGATTTCTTCGCAATGCCCATGCAAGTGCTCGCGCTGCCGCCGATGCCGATGCCGATGATGACCGGCGGGCAAGGCTTTCCCCCGGCGTTGATCATGTACTCGCGGACGATGCCCGGGATGCGCTCTTTAGCGCCAATCGGCTCGAGCATGACCAGCTTCGACATGTTCTCCGAACCGGCGCCCTTGAGGAGCACGTCGAGCTCCAGCATGTCCCCGGGCACCACGCGCAAGGAGACATCCGGCAGCCCGGGACCCGTGTTATCCTTGTATTTCATTGTTTCCGAGATGGGATCGACCGAGTTCGGCCGCAGCGGGATGGTTTTTGTGGCGTTCACGATGCCCGCTTCGATGGCAGCATAAATACCAGCCCGGATCGGGAACTGCTCGCCGATGGTGCCAAACACGTGGATCGTGCCCGTGTCCTGGCAATACGGAAGGCATTCTTTCGCAGCTAGCTCGAAGTTTTGCAACAAGTATTCCAATTGCTTTCGTGCTAACTGATTCGTCTCCTCTTTCGCCGCCGCGGCGATGAGGTTCCGCACGTCCTTTCGCACCCTCGTGGCGGCGAGCTTGATCACCTGGACCATCGCGTCGGCAATTGCATCTTTCAGATCGACCATGGGCGCATCACGTGGTAAGAATACCGCGTCCAAATAAAAAGCGCGTCTAAGCTGCCCGGGAAGCGACAAGATCGCGGCGATGCCCCGGCGCGGCAATTCTCCCCGTTTTTCGATTACAATGCAGCGAGTGGCTTATGACAACGGTATTGGTTTTTGTCATCCACGTGGTATCGTGCTGGCCGAGCAAGGCAGCAAGCCCGCGTTCCCGGGGCGCGAAATACCTTGGTCATACCATCATTTTTAATGGCAAGGCTCGATGGACACCCCGATCACGGGTATTGCTGAGCATCATGGACAAGCAGCCTTTCCTGGAGTTTTACCGGCGGTTCGCTACGTTCAAGCAGGAACATGGCGAAACGTGGGGCGAGCTCGCCCCAGCGTTCTTTACAGGCGAGGCAAAGCGCAAGTGGAAGCGATACCCCGCCTTCGTAAACCATCTCAAGAAAGCGTTTGCTTCGATCCCGGCGTTTCGCACGAACGGCATCAAGGAAGGGCAAGAACCGTCGATCCTCTCGTTTTTCATGAAAGATTTTTTCCCGCTCGTGCGGGATTGGTTCGTGCTAGCGACCGGGATTTCCCCGGCTAACGTTTCATTGCTCGATGCCCGCCTCGTTTACGAGAGCGAGATCCTCTACAAGTGTCAATTGCACATCCCGGCCGACATGCTCAAGGCAATGGAAACGGAAATCATCGATGTAAGTTCTCTTGCGGGAAAAATGCACGAACGCGAGCTTGTCCACATCATTTTCGAGACTCTCGTTGATAGCATAAACTTCTTGTTCAAGACCGTTATCGACATCGACTGGCAGCTCGAGCAACTATCAAACTTGCTCGAAACACGTCTGCTCGAAACACGTCTTGATGGCATGTATATCACGTTTCTCGTGTCATTCAACCGGTACACCGTGAAAAATCTGCCGATGGAGTACTTCAACGGGAATTTGCTCGATTTCCTTTGCGACGTGTATGATATCGCCGTGGATCCCGCCTTGAGGGGAAAAATGCTCCAGATGAAAGTACGGTACCTGGAGTCCGCGCGAGCGGCATATTTCGACCATCGCGATGATATGCTCGGAGCCATCAAGCATTTTCAAGCCAAGGCACTGCTCTTGAACCAAGTTTCGCACATGTACGAGATCCTCGCGGCGTTGATCTCCAAGCTCGATCTCGGCGTCAAAAACGTGCAGCAATTGTTGCATGAGTATAGCGTGGCCAACATGTTTGCCGAATCCGATACGCTGCTGTGGAGCTACCTGCTCGACATGTGCACGGCACAAGCGCTGCTCTATGAGACGTTCCAATCGAACCTGCGCGGGCTCAAGGGAAAATCAAGCATGGTCTTCATGATCATCCTGCAATATTTCTTGATAGATCTCAAGCGCGATGCCCTGCTGGAGAAAGTGTTCCACGGGGATCGATTGTTCGATAAGCTGGAACGGTTGATCAGGCACGAATCAGGGGAAGACGAGGCGTGCTTGGAGCATTTCACGAGTGATTTTCAAGAATTTCTCGTGAGCCATTTCAAGATTCAAGACATGGACGATTATGACGTGTTCATCAAAGGAATTTTCGGAAAATCAGTTGATCGGATCATATCTCGCTTTTTCTCGTCGTTCTTGAAAACAAGCCATGAACACATCATGTTCAACATGGAAAAATTAGGTCTCGATGCCAAGACAACGAAGAAAATCACGTTCACCAATCTCGTCTCGTTCCTCGGGGATTTCTTGCAATTTTGCTTGAAAACCGTGTTTTTCCAGCCTAGCCTTGACCTTGGATCGAAACAGTTCAAGGATTCTTCCGGCAGGTTTTCCGGCGACAACATTGCCACGAGCATGGTGGAGTTGCTCTTGTATCGAGAGCTACCTTTCCATGATAACCAGTGGATGGCGACCCTGGCGGCAAAGTTTCGAAATCAAGTTGACATGGTGTACATGATCGATGTCAAGGAAGAATTAATGGCGATTCCTCAAGATATCCTTGCAAACTTTGTCCTTCACGATCGTGCCCTCAAACCGACGACGATTCTCCTCCACGATTGGTTCTTCGACGAGGTGATCAAGCCGTTTCACGAGTACAGCCATTATCTTCGCGATCACGTGCGGGGCAAAGATCTTTCCAACGAGGAGATGCGAGAGGTGTTGGCACTGTTTTTCGAGCGCCACGTTCCTTCGATATCCGCGAGCACGCGCCAGAAGGACAACATCGCGAAGATCGTCGCTGCATCGGTCGACTTGAAAATTTGAAAGGATTGAAATCAAACCGCTAAAAAGAAGGATGAATGCTTAACTCTTGAAGAAGGACAGCTCGATTGCCTGGTACTTCTCCTTGTCACATACCTGTTTGCAATTCCCGCAGAGGATGCACTCGCCATTGCCAGAAATTCTCGTATACGACTCGTCCAAGATCCTGATCTGCATCGGGCATGCTTTCTCGCATTTTCCACATTCCTTGCGACCCACGCACTTCGTCGGGTTCCTCGACAGCGCCGTGATGGCATGCTTGGCAAAAGGTCTCGTGATGGCACCGTACGGGCAGAGATACCGGCAGTAAAATCTCGGGTAATAGAAGGTCAAGATCATGATGATGAGGTAGAAGAATCCTTGCACGATGTAGAGCCAGTTAGAGAGCAATAACTCCAGATTCCCCGATGTCGCGATATCTTGCGTGATCGTGGGAACGAACACGAACAAGAACTCGTCCAAGCTCCAGAACCCGAGCGGATTCTTGCCGAAGTCGCCAAGGACTTGCACGTATTGCAAGTAGGTGTTGTTGTCGGCGATGAAAAGGAACGGCACGATGAAGAGCAAGATGAGGCCGAGGATCCAGTTTTTCAAGCGAGACACGTACGCGTGCGTCGTGATGCCCATCTCCCGATTATTCTTCGTGGCAATGCCAGCCCACCCGAACAAGTCCTGGATGAGCCCGGCGGGGCAGAGCCAGCCGCACGTTGCCCGGCCAAATACGATCGTGACGAAGATGATCAGGCCAAAAAGCAAGAACGGAACGATGCGGGCGACCATTGACCCGAGCATGAGCTCCAAGAAACCGCCACTATCGGAAAAAGTGGACCGGGGCGAGCTCAAGAATGGAACGAACCGGAACATCGATTGGAAAAATGACAAGTCGATTTTCAAAAAGGAATCCCAAAACACGGCATTGAGGAAGATGATGACAAAAATTTGAACGATTCTACGAACAATTGTTATTTTTCCGACATAAATTTGCCGCTTTTTTGGGACGGTCGTGGTTGGTTCTTCCATTGTGCTCGCCGAACGTGTATCGGGTTAATCTAACGCGCGTTAGATTTTATTGTTTTTTGTTTGGTGTCTTTTGGTTCAAACCTTTCAATCATGACGCTGACCGGGGACAGGCCCGATTGCTCGAACACGGCGCGCAGCAAGGTATCCAAGGCCTCAATATTTTCCTTGCCAAGGTATTGGTAAAGATGGGACGGGCAAGACTTGCAATCCGAGTTACCGAAGCGTTCGATCGCCTTGAACAGCGTGGCTTCAGCGTGTAACCGCATTGAAACCTCGCATTCCTTTTTCTGGCTCGTGATCGCGTAATAAACACGATGTATATCGAGCTGTTCGAGCAAGAAATCGACGTGCCAATGGATTTTCTTTCCTTGGCGGGAAAGATGCCGCGCCAACCGCCCGTGCAAGCCTTTCAAGGCAGAACCCACGTAGAGATAAACACAATCCCCCTTCACGTGGACTATCCCGAGCTTTCCAACAGGTATGTCCAGGGATTCTCTTGCTACTATGCACAAGATATAAACGCCCGGGTCCTTCGGAAAGAAGGATGGTTTCTCGGCGAGCGCCATGTTGCCAGCCTTTCACGAGGAGATCTCCGTGGCCATGAGCTTCATCACCTTTCCCGGGATCTCGGTGACGTTGTCGTACGGGATTGGCAGCGCTCCAAGGTCGAGGAATTCTTGAAGATTCTCCTTGTTGAAATTGCTTCGCGGGATGGGTAAAAAGAACTTGCGCGAGTTCTTGATGACCTTTTCTGCGAGGTCAAAATCGATGGAGCCACCGATGGTCTCTTGCACGTCCGAGATGAAAAAGATGATCGTGTCCTCGGGATTCGACGGGGTGAACCTGTCACCGCGTGTTGGCTTTCCAGTGGCAAGCGTTTGCAGCACATTGTTGATGTCGGTCATGCCCATGGTGTTTTCCGTGAGCAAGCCCAGGAATTCCTCGCGATCGTGGGCTTTCGAAACGCGATTCTGGTTTATCGCGAACGTGTCGTTGGAAAAGGAAACGAAGACGATCTCGGATTCCATGTCCTTGTCGAGCGATTCGATGAGGCCCTGGAACAGCTCGACCTGGCCGATGTACGACGCGATCATGGACCCCGACAAGTCATTCACGAGAATAAGGTTCCGCGAGGACGCTTTCACTTTCTGCCGGTACATCGGCGTCCAGATCTGCATCTTCTTCATGGTCTCGAACAGCGTCCCCTTCACGTCAAATTCCTTGTGCTGGAACGCTTGCACGAGCGCGTTCAAGTCCTTGAGGAAGCCCTCGCGCATGAAAAACTCCCGGAAAAACGAGGCAATGAGATGGATGATCGATTTCCGCCGGCCTATCGGGAGATTCCGGTGCAAATATCGCCTGATGAGCGTGGACACAGGGTCGTCGGCATCGACGGTGTGCACTTGCAGCCGTTCCGCCGGGTTGACGCGCATGAGCAAGCTGAGCGTGGCGAGTTCGTCGGTGTTTTCAAACTCCAGGATGTCGTCGAATTTGATCACGCCCGTAAGAAAGGCATTCACCGAAAATCTCGTGAACTCTTGCTTGACCGCTTCGGTCTGGGCCGCGATCTTGTCGATCGTTATCAAGGATTGCTTCAGGTAGAGCATGTCGTTTTTCGTGAGCAGGTGCATGTTGTCGCTCAGCGTCTTCAGCGCCGTCATTGCCTTGTCATTCAACTTTTCCTTGTACTTGTAGAATCGCAGCGCGTCTTGAAAGCTCATGAGCTCCGCGGGTTCCGCGGCGTGGATGGCGAATAACCCTTTCACGGCCTCGATCACGATGTCGCGTTCCAGGTTCAGGTTGAGCAGCAAGAATTGGACTTGATCGGGAAGCGTGTCGAGATATTTTAAGTACCTTCCCAGGTTTTGCATGCGCTTCGAGACCCGGACCCCGAATCGATTCCTGAGAATCTCGAGAAAGTGCGGCCAAAGGTTGAGGTCCTCGGTCACGATCGGGTGCAGCTGGATGCGGCCCTCGTCATCGACCTTGACCAGCTTGTAACGCTCGAGCGTGGCAACCGGGTCAGCATTGACGCCCAGTTTTTTCAATGCCTTGCTGATCTCATCCGCCGTTGGCATGTTTCTCGCGAGGCCTTGCTGGATCATGCTGTCGAGCAAGATTTCCAGCGTCGATTGCTTTATATCCGTCGACGCGAACAGCCTGGCCAAATCTGCCGGCGCGAATGAGAACGGCATGTGTTCAGTGACCACCCGAAAGCATCGGTTGCTAGGATAATCTGATATTATATCATATATATACAATTTGATGATATTTTCCCTCGCGCTGCTTGACAAGGAGCGATTCAAGTTCTTAGCACATTGCTTTTTCTGTCCGGAAATTATTTGAGGGCGTGCTGTGATAATAACGTGCAAGCGCTGATCGTTTCGATCAGCGGCACAACCATCCCGGAAGCGTGGCAATCGTGAGCAAGGACGATCGAAAGGACGAGAATCCCATCGATGCTTTCAAGAAACTGCTGCAAGACGAAGCCATGGTGCAGAAGACCGTCAGGAAAGTCTCGACGAAACCGGCCATGGAATACCTCATCAATCCAATCCCGTTGTCTCCCATCTTGCAGGACGCGTTCAAGGATCCCGTCAAGGCACTCAAAAAATTCATGGCACAGAACACGTCGAAAGTGCAAGAGGACTTGATCGAGGTCGAAGGCATGATCTTGCCCCGGAACGCGGTTTCGCTGGCCGTTGCTTCGATTTTCGAGTATGCCATCATGATCCAGAAGAATTATTCGGAGCTGAAGACTCTCGACGAGCGATTCAAGAACCAGTGCCCCATTCCAGTGCTCTGGGGCAGCGAAGGCATGGGCAAGACGACGTTCGCACTCTTGATTGCGCGGAAAATTCGTGGCGTCAAGGAAAACGATCCGGAGGGCGTCGTCTTTGCCAATTTCGCGCCGTACACGGAGCCGGACGAGATCATCGGCGAGATCAACGCGCCAAAAATGTATGCCCGGAGCCAGCAGCTATCGTTTTTCCTGAACCTGGCCTCGAGAGAAAAGCAGCTCGTTCCCGACGAGGTGGTTTCAGCTGTCACGAAGTATGACTTGTCATTCGAGAACGTGGCGCTCTGGGATCTCACGGCACTCATCATCGGGGCCATGGCGGGAATTGGCGTGGTGGGTGACGAGATCGGGCGCATGCCTCCTCGGGCTCTCGACGGCCTCATGACCGCGAACGTGGCGACGTACAGCTTCGGCGGTCACGTGGTGCAAGCAACGCCCGGCCACTTCTTGATCTGCACGGCCAATCCGAAGCGGGCCGGCGACGTGCATTTCACGCCTGATCCCGCGCAGCAACGCCGGTTCGTGCTCATTGATTTCAACTACGACATCCCGCTTGAATCCATTGCAAGCCGCCTGGAAGGCCAGCGCGGCGCGGAGTTGCTCCGGGAAATCTCGGCGATCGCCAAGCAAAAAAATATCACGATCAGCCCGAGGCAAGTCTTGTATTTCATCAAGCTAGCAAAATATGCTGACGAGTCAGGTGACAAGAAAGGATTCTTGCACAATCTCATCAACGGGCTCTTCTCGACGAATCAATGAGTATGAGGCACGCATTTATTATTTTTCTAAATATTGTTCCTAAACATCAAAACAACAAGGATTTCACCTAACTGAACAATCTGGGTAACCGAAATGCCCGACTCAGCAGAAAAAAAGAAGCAATTATTCTTGATCTCGCACACGCATTGGGATCGCGAGTGGTATCTCCCATTTAACAGTTTCAGGCTCCGTCTCGTGAACGTTATCGACAAGGCACTGGAGCTGGCAAAGAATGACCGGTGGAACTCGTTCATGCTCGACGGCCAGACCGCGCCCGTCGAAGATTACCTCGAGGTGAAGCCCGAGAACGCGGCGGCGCTGAAAAAAGCGGTCGAGGGTGGCAAGATCCTCTTAGGTCCCTGGTACGTGCTCGCGGACGAGTTTCTCGAATCTGCCGAGGGCCTCGTGAGAAACTTACTCGTTGGCCATAAGATCGCTGAAAAGTTCGGGAAAGTTATGAAATGCGGTTATGTCCCGGACACCTTTGGCCACGTCTGGCAATTGCCCCAGATCTTGTCCGGGTTTGGTATCAAGAGCAGCTTCGTGTTCCGGGGCTATCCCCCCTTGTTTGGTGGCTATGAAGAATGCAGAGGTGTGAACGATCAGGCCAAACTCGAGTTTTTCTGGCGGGCGCCCGATGGCACGAAGGTCCTCACGCTACACCACATCGCAGGCTACAGCAATGCATCGAATCTGTCCGAGAGCCCAACCGAGGGTGAATACAAGTGTCTCGGCGCGGTTATGAAGATTCTCGGAGTCGTGGATCGGATCGAACCGCGCTCGGCGCGCAAGCTGTTCTTGATCATGAACGGCAGCGATCACTTGTTCCCGGACAGCAACGTTCCCGACGTCGTTGATTTCATCAATAACGACGAGGAGATATCATCGCAATTTCACATCAAGCACACGACCATCGAGGACTATTTCACCACCTTGGCCGAAGACTCCTACGACTTGCCCGAGCTCGCGGGCGAGATGCGCGGCAGCGCGTACACGCAAGTGACGCCCGGGTGCTTGTCGTCCCGCATGTACTTGAAGCAAGCAAGCTGGCAACTGTCGACTGAGCTCGAACATTATGCTGAAAGCATGAACGTGCTTGCGTGGTACCTGGGTGCGAAATACCCCCACGACCAGCTGAACCTGGCGTGGAAGTATTTGCTCAAGAACCATCCCCACGATTCGATTTGTGGTTGTAGCACCGATCGGGTGCACGCTGACATGGAAACGAGGTTTGCTGAGCTTGGTGACATGATCGAGACGCTCGAGAACGGTGCCGCGAGCTTTGTCTGGCGGGCCATGAAGGAGGCGACCGCGGGGAAGGTGGCACTGCCCGTGCTCAACGTGACGGGCTGGGAGCAAACGGGGCCTGTCAAGTCCCTGGTCTCGTTCTCGCCATCGTGGATGGGCAAGTCATTGCGTTTAACCGATGGCGAGGAGCATGTCGTCCAGGAATGCAGCATCCGCGTGATCGAGGATTATCGCAAGCTCGACAACGCCGCGAAGCTCTACCCGATGTTCGGCAACATGTTCCAGATCTTCGAGATCGAGTTCTTGGCTCGTGAAGTGCCGGCGTTCGGCTTCAAGACGTGGTACATGGAGCTGGATCCCTCGGGGAAGGCCAGCACGCCAGCCCAGAAGCCCGGCGAGGCCGTGCTGGAAAACGAGTTCGTCAAGGTTGCGGTCAACAAGGACGGCACGATCGCCATCCTGGACAAGCAATCCAAGAAGGAATGGAAGGACTTGCTCGTGCTCGTAGACGCAGGTGATGACGGCGATGAATACGACTACGCGCCCACGCGGGACGGCGTCACCGTGTTATCTCGCGGCGGAAAGGCATCGATTTCTGCCGTAGAGCGGACCGCCGTTAGGCAATCGTGCAAGGTCGACTTGTCCCTGCGCGTTCCCGCTCGCATAACGGCTGAACGCAAGCGCAGCCCCGAGCTCGTCGATCTAAAGGCAAGCATCTCCATCGCGGTGTATCCCGGGGAGCCACTGGTGCGCGCAACGGTCGATACCGACAACTCGGTTGAGGATCACCGGCTGCAAGCTTGCTTCCCGACGGGCTTGAAGGTCTCGAAATCGCACGCTGCTGATCATTTCATGGTTATGGAGCGAGACATCGCGTTGCCCAAGGACGACGGCTGGTTCCAGCCCGCGCAAGGCCTCTACCACACGGACGGGTTCGTTGACCTGTCGGACGGGAAGACAGGCCTCGCTGTGCTCGTGAAGGGCTTGCCCGAGTTCGAGATACTACCAAGTATGGACAACGCCATTGCCATAACACTGTTCCGTTCCGTCGGGTACCTCAGCCGGGACGGGATGCCGCTGGCTCGCGGGCATCTCGGGCGGCCAACGGGGTTGAACGGGCCGTTCTTGCCGACGCCGGGCGCGCAATGCAAGCGGAAAATGCGCTTCGAGCTCGCCATTGCACCACACGCGGGGACGTGGAATGATGCAAAGCTGTGGAAACTCATGAAGGCATTCCAGGTGCCGCTGCGCCTCATGGTGCACGGCGCCCGGAACCACTTCTATGAGCCCCCGCTCGCGACGGACTCGATAAAACCGTTGCCATTCAGCGAGGAATGCATGCTGGAGATTGAACCGGCGGACCTCGTCGTGTCTGCGTTGAAAAAGGCCGAGACGAGCAGTGGCATCGTGCTGCGACTCTTCAATCCCACGAGTAGCGTGGTTCAAGGGAAAGTGAAGCTTTCCTTCGAGCCGTCGAGCGTGTCGATCGTCAATCTCAACGAGGAGTTCATCGAAGCGGTCATGTATAGCGATGGCGGGTTCGAATTCTCCATCAAGCCGAGCCAGATCATGACGTTCCTCGTCAACCCGAAGCTGTACAACGCATGACCTGCCGTTTTTTTCTTTTACATATTCCGTGATCCTTAAAACTACCGAGGTGAAACGATGCATTATGGCAGATGCGGTGTTCATGGTCGAGATTCTCTGCGCGGTGCTCGACTCGGTGTTACTCGGGGAAGTGGCTGGACTGTTCGCGTTCCAGTATCGAAAATCTAGGGAATCCTTGTCATCCTTGCTAACGCTTTGCTTTTGCAGCTTTTGCGGTTCTAGCATCTTTTATTTCATACGGTTTTTCATTATCTTCGATTTATTTTATCGGATCGAAGTGACAATGCGATTTGCTGCATTTACCACGTTCGTGTTCTTGTTCGAGCACCAGTTCAAGAAGCGACGGGTCCCTTTGTTGACGATAGGATGCATTTCGTGCATGCTCCTTATCCTGATCCTTCCATATGACCTCGCGTACACCTTCAGCTTCACGATCTACCTTGCTGCCATCGCCGTGTTCTGGTTCTTTTTCCAGGTCCTTCTCAAGGTTGATGGCCAGATTCGCAAGCGCATGATCTCCGCCATCGGCGGCGCGTTCGTGTTGGGAATCGGGATCGGGCTTTCTGCCGATCTCGTGGTCACTTATGGGGGACAACTATTTCTACTCTCGGGTTTGCTCGTCCAGCTAGTCGGGATGATCGTCATCGGGTTGAACTTTTATTCCATACGCACCGCGGACGAGTTCTTGTGGTATAACAACGTCCAAACAATTTACGTGATTTATAATAGCGTCTGCTTGTTTGCTTATTCGGTGGAAAAAGACAGCATGCTCAAGGAAGGAGACCTGCTGGGCGGTGGCCTTGCAACCGTGCTGCTCATCTCGCAAACGATCGTCAAGAGTGACGAGCCCCCGAGCCATATAGAATTTCAAGACTTGAATTTCCTCGTGAAAGTCGGCGATCGGGAATTTTCCGGGAAACGCGTCATCGCCGTGTTGCAAGTGAAGAAAAACCTCGCCATCTTGCACGAGAAGCTCGATCGATTCGTGAATTCCTTCGAGACGCAGTTTTCGGGAGTCCTGGAAGGTTCTAGCGGGGTCATCAACATTGCCAAGATCAATCAACAAGGCGGGCAACTCGCTAGCGTGTTCCGCGCAAAGAGGCGATGACGTTCATGGATGAAATGACATTCATCTTGAAAACATGCACGAACGCGGTCAGCATTCTCGTCGCGTGCGAGCTGGCCTTTTTCCTCCTTGGAAACCAGCGGGGAAAAAAGAAGCAGCATCAACCGCCAGTGATTAATCGAACCTATCTAGGACTTGCCCTGTTCTTTATCTTTCATGCGGCCGGCATCCTTGCATATATATTCGAGGTCTGGTTCGTCTATTTCCTGCCTCCTGCCATGTTGCCCGAAATCATCACATTTATGGACAAGATAACGATCATGTTCTCGATATGCGCATACTCTGGTTTTTTCATCGTGCAGGGAAGGTCCTTGACCCGGATCAAGGTGGATTTGCTCGTGGCCTCGGGAATGATCTTGCTTTTCGTCACGATCTTCTTGCCGCCATGGATCTTCGCCGTGGTTCTCGCGTGCTTGCTGCCCTTCTGTGCTTTGCCGTTCGTCCTCCTCTATCTTTTTATCGAGGTGACGCGGGGTAAGAGCCGCTTGAACCTTGGCGTCATTTTCACGGGTTTTTCCGTGCTCACGGCCGGGATCCTTATGATGACCCCCACGCTCGGGTTCATGCTCGATTTCAAGAATTGGTTCGTTCCAGAACCGTTAATCTTGCTTGGGTTGGCATTTATGGCCGGCGGTTTCTTTTCCGGCCCCTCGTTAAACGAGGTGTTCGCCCCGTCCTACATCAAGGAGCTTTATTTGACCACGAGCGATGGCCGGATCATTTTGCGACACCAGTTCAAGAAGGTTTCGCAAATGCAAGATACTGAACAGGACCAGATGGACCGGGAAGTGTTTGCGTCATCCATCGTCGGGATAGACAAGTTGCTCCACGAGATCTCCTCCTCGAAAGGTGTACTGAAGACTCTCGTTCATCAAGACGAGGTACTCATCATTGAATTCACCTCGCGTGTCGTTGGCGTACTTGTTACGCATATGGATTTGAATGCTTTGCGCGCCCAGCTTGCGAGCTTCTTGCAAGACGCTGATGCGACCCTTTCCGATGACATTTTGAAAAAAGAAAGCATTGAAATCAAAAACAAGACTTTTCTCACGGGAAGGGTAGAATTTACGTTCAGGTTGCACGTGACAAAACTGGGCAAGGTCATGAGAAAATTTTTCACATCGATAGATACATTCTTTTCGGAAATCGATGCCCTGCAGAAAAAGAGCGATGCGTGACCCGCGTTATGCCCAAAAAACACATGAAATTAGAACGAGATGCTGGTTCGAACTACCACGAGTGATGCACAATGACCGGATGCATCGAAAAATTGACCACAACGCCGTCCCCGCACCGATTGAGAATCCTCCTCATCATCAGCCTCATCGGAACCTTTGTCATCTATCCCGTCATAGCCGTGATTTTCCAGTTTTCTGGTGATACGGTAAATTTCATGGCAAGCCAGCTGAGCTTCAGTGGTCCATTCATGAAAGCAGAATATGCCTTGATCCTCGCCGCCGGGGGAATGGCCTATTATTTCACTGCTCAGTTATTGGACTACGGGTTAATGCTCATGTATGGCATACTGTTCTTCACTGCATCGCTGGCTATCTACCGTAAACTTGCGAAGGGCACCCGGTGGCGATCAATAACGCTGATCGTTTCTCTGCTCGGCCCCGTGGCAGCGATCCTCGATTCAATCGAGAATGGGTTTCTCTTCGCCATGGCTTCTGATCCAATCGCCTTTCCCGACGTGCTTGCGGTCTTCTGCTCGAGTTTTTCGCTTGGAAAGTGGGTCCTCTTGTTTGCCGTGATCGCGTGGCTCGTCATAGCGTGGATCATCTCACGGCGTGTATCGCCTCATAAAGAATGAATCACCATGAGCTGGATGACTCGTGCTACTTTCGCTCCCAGCGATTTTCAAGCTATGCGGTGAAACACGACGGTCGTGCCAGGCGGGGTCATCTGGAAGTACATGTATTCCCCGTGACCGAGATACGTGAAATCCTCGGGCTGCGAGAAGGTCAAGGTGCCGTTATCGCCGAGGGAAAATGTCCATTTCGTCCCTGTTTTTCCATCGCCTCGCAATAACCAGATCTCGTCACCGGCCGAGCTCCACCTGCCGCGGTCGCCATCCACGATGCACGCCGTCGCGGTCAAGGCCAGGACATCGAGACTTTTCATCCCGGATTTCCACGTCCCTAGCAATGCTTCTTCCATAATGATTCCCGTTAAAAGCTCATTGGTCGATTGCCAGCGTGATTTCATTCCAAAAATGAATAATATTATGTAAAATTGAAAAGAGGTAAAAAAAATAGATTCAAGCGTATTCCGTTTTAACTTTCGTCGTGATATTGACCATTTCTTGTGCAGCCTTGACCGCGCGCATGATCTTGGTCATATTTCCGGCGAGTTTCAACTTTCCCGCCATAAGGCCTTGGATGGGGTCGAGTTCCTTCGATAAAACCTTCTTCCAGGTCGCGATGGGCGCTTGGATAACATTTTCCGGCTTGACGCCTGGATTTTTCAAGTCCTTGACTTCAAAAGCCTTTCGACACTTGCCATGCCACAGGTCAAAATACGCCGCTTTCACGATCTCCTTGGTCTTGTCATCCAAGGCAACGAAGATGAAGTCTCCTTCCCACGTCTTCGCTGCTTCCTCATACGCTTTGTACTGGTTCATTTCCTTCATGTAGGCGTCTGCCCATGCTTGAGAGAGAAATAACATCACGTCACCTTTTTTGAATGTATAGTAACCGTGTTCGTGGGAGAGTATTTATCGCTTTTTATTGACCAGGGAAAGGTACCAAAAAAAGAACCGGAGGAACAAGAAAAAAGAAGGATATGCACAAGTACACTGATCTATTCGGCTGGATTGGGCTGTATCGGTTTTTCACCGAAGATTTCCTTTTCGAGGAATGCCTTGCAAATATCGAGCTCCTTGTCCTCGTCCGCTTCGATGAGCAAGACGACGGATCCTTGCGCATTGCCGAGGCCCCCGCTTGCAAGGTGGAG
>Ga0315277_10002942_pt1 | contig 23394 bp, 14 predicted proteins | sample YL17G05_15_MG_FD_203695 | JGI IMG/M metagenome (GOLD analysis project Ga0315277, IMG submission 203695) | Sediment microbial communities from Yellowstone Lake, YNP, Wyoming, USA - YL17G05_15 | ecosystem: Environmental > Aquatic > Freshwater > Lake > Sediment | place: USA: Wyoming | collected...
GGTTTGGCTGCCAAGCGGACAAGCATGGCGGTAAAAGCACAAACCAAACACACCCAACGCATGAAGCAACCGAACCGCAGTTGGCTGGCTGAAACCAGCCCCAAATCGTCTGAAGTCCTCCGCTGGGAGGAAACGCTCCCGAGGCTGGATTTGCTTTGGGTACTCCAGCAGGACATCGAAGCGGTCAGCCGGGACCTTGGCCTGAGGATCATGCGCCGTTACCTGGAGCGGGAGATCGCGCAACGCCAGGGCCGGTGGGGCGAGCCCACTCACCCCCGCCACGGCACGCAGCCCGTCTATGTCGTCTTCCACGGACGCAAAGTGCCGCTCATTCGTCCGCGCCTGCGCGCCAAAGCCGGCGGCGAAGCGGCGCTCCAGAGCTATCAACTGTTCCAGCAAGAGGGGCGGAGGCAACGCGCCGTCGCCCGCAAGCTCCTCCGCCAAGTGTCCACGCGCAACTACGCCGGCGCGAGTGACGATTGTCTGGAAGGCTACGGCGTCGCCAAGTCCAGCGTGAGCCGCCACTGGAAAGTCGCCACCGCCGCCGAACTGGAAAAACTCTGCCAGCGCCCCGTGCCCCAGGACCTGGTGGCCCTGCGCACGGACGGCCCATACTTCCGCGGCGCATGCCTCGGGGCCGCGGTGGGCGCGGATCAAACCGGCCCCAAACACGTGCTGGGGCTGGGGCACGGCGGGACGGAGAACAGCACTGTCGTGCGCGAACTCCACGCCGACCTGCGAGAACGCGGCCTGGACCCCGAGGCGGCGATCCTGGTCGTGTTCGACGGCCGCAAAGCCCCGCCAAAGGCGTCAAAGCAGTGTTCGGCAAGCGGACACTGATCCAACGCTGCCGGGTCCCCAAGCTGCGCAACGTGCGCGAACACCTGCCCAAAGAAACACGGCAACAGGCCGCCTGGCGGCGGCGCGGGGCGTGGGCCAAAGCCACGGCCGCCGAAGCCCTGAAAGAACTCCAGGCCTGCGGGAAATGGCTCGACGGCATCAGTCCCCACGCGGCGCGCAGCCTGGAGGAAGGACGGGAAGAAACGCTCCCCCTGCACTGCTTGGGGTCGAATGAAAAACTGCGCCGCAGTTTGAGTTCCACCAACCTGATCGAAAGCTGCTTTGCGCGCACCGCGGCGTGGACGCGGCGGGTCAAACGCTGGCGCAATGCCAGGATGGTGTTGCGTTTGGGGGGGCCGCCGCGCTGCTGGTCGCCGAGCAAGGCTTTCGTCGCATCCAAGGTCACGAACACCTCCACGAACTCATCGTGGCCCTCAGCCAACATCAAACAAACCTTGTCCCCTGGGCCAAAGCCGCGTACTGAATCTCTCCGCCAACCGCTTTTCAACTGTCGCCGGGACATTCTCCTTCGGCGGGCTGCGTCTTCATGCGGGAATAGCCCCGTCTTTGACCCGTTCCGTCAAGAAGCGTTCTCAAATGGCCGAAAAAATATGGTGGAGGCGGCGGGAATCGAACCCGCGTCCCTGGCTCAGGTGCCAGCCGCGACTACATGCTTAGCCCGCAGCGCGTCGGCTGCCGGATAACCTGCGGACGCGAATCCGGCTGCTTAGTCGGCATGGGATTTTCTCGGACCGTCACGCGCCGTCTCCGCTTCGGTCCATGCCTGCTATGGCGTTCATCCGGCGTAGCAGGCGTCCACCAGTGAACGCTCGCGGACGTTTAGGCCGCGAGAGCCAACTCTTCGTTAGCGGTTTTGTTTGATGCGATGATTAACGAGGCCAACGCATCGTCCTCGGCATGCCGCCTCTGGCGTCTGTGTCAGGTCGAAACCAGTACGCCCCCAGCCCGGCAGTCACAGCATCGGCGAATTCCTAGACTCGGTCAAGCTGGCGTAATGAAACACAGTATTGTCCGCAGTTGCCAAGGGCGAACCCGGCAGGCAGACTCCGCTTTGCCGTCTGTGAATTCAAACCGTCATACCACCCGGAAGATGAATGGGGTCGGCAGTTACCTCCAACAAACTCTGTTGATCGCCACCTTGGTTTTGGTCGAAGCCGTGCCGATTTGCGCTTCCGCCAAAACCGCCACGAACCGGCCCAACGTCATTTTCATCCTGGCCGACGACCTCGGCTGGGGCGACCTCGGCTGTTACGGCAACAAGCAAATCAAAACCCCGAACCTCGACCGGCTGGCGAAGCAGGGCACGTTGTTCACGCAGTTCTACGTCAATGGCTCGGTGTGTTCGCCCAGCCGGTGCGCGTTCATGACCGGGCAATATCCGGCGCGCCACAAAATCCACGGCCACTACGCCACGCACGAGCTGAACCAGGCCCGCGGCATGTCGAACTGGCTCGATCCCAAAGTGCCGAACGTCGCCTCGCTGCTGCACCAGGCGGGCTACGCCACCGCCCACTTCGGCAAGTGGCATCTCGGCAACGGGGAAGGTGCGCCACCACCACCCGACTACGGTTTCGACCAAACGCGCACCGGCAACAGCACGTTCCGCGACAGCACGGGCGAGAGCTGGAGTGAGCCGGACATCACCTTCCGCGCGAAATCGTCTGCCGCCATCATGGATGAAACCATCCGCTTCATCACGGCGCACAAGGACAGGCCGTTTTATGTGAACGCGTGGATGTTCGTGCCGCACGCGCCGCTGAATCCGACGGACGAGCAGATGGAGCCGTACAGACAGTTCTCGCCGGGCGGAAAGGACTTTCCACACAAGAGCGCGGCGCAGATTTACTACGGCTCGGTGACGGACATGGACAAGCACATCGGCCGGTTGCTCGAGGCGCTCGACAAACTTGGGATCGCGGACAACACGCTGGTTTTCTTCTCCAGCGATAACGGGCCGGAGGACATTCACATCAACAATGCCGGCCACAGCGGCATCGGCAGCGCCGGACCATTTCGCGGACGCAAGCGCAGCCTCTACGAAGGCGGCATTCGCGTGCCGGGAATCATCCGTTGGCCGGGCAGGATTCCCGCGGGCGTCGTTGACAACATTTCGGTCCTCGCCGGCGTGGATTGGCTGCCGACCGTCTGCAAGCTGGCCGGCGTCGCAATCCCGGCGGCCCACAACCTCGATGGCGAGGACCAAAGCGATGTTCTTCTCGGCCACCCGCGTCCGCGCAAAACGCCGCTCATGTGGGAATGGCGCTTCCACATCTTCGGCGAGCCGTTTCATCGCAGCCCCATCCTCGCCATCCGCGAGGGTGACTGGAAATTATTGCTGAACCCCGACCGCAGCCGCGTCGAGCTTTACGACCTCCCGCGCGACCCGACGCAGTTGAGCAATCTGGCGGAGAAGCATCCCGACACGGTTGCGGCACTTGCGAAGAAAGTGCTCGACTGGCAGGCGACGTTGCCGAAAGGCCCATTCGATCCCGGTGCGGGCAAAGACGACTATCCGTGGCCGGCTGCGACGAGGAAAACCAATTGAAACCTAACGCTGGCTGGATGAAACGCTTGGCATTGTTGCTTCTGTTGTCCGCGACGAACCTCCTGCTCGCCGCTGAACGCAAACCAAACTTTGTTTTCATTCTCGTGGACGACCTCGGCTGGACAGATTTGAGCTGCCAGGGATCGAAGTTTTACGAGACGCCGAACATTGACCGGCTGGCGCGCGGAGGGATGCGCTTCACGCAGGCATACTCCGCATGCACGGTTTGCTCGCCCACGCGTGCGGCGCTGATGACGGGCAAGTATCCCGCGCGCCTGCACATCACGGACTGGATCAAAGGCCATGTGCGTCCGAAGGCGAAGTTGAAGGTGCCGGATTGGACGATGCATCTGCCGCTGGAGGAGCGCACCATCGCCGAGGCGCTCAAGGATGCCGGCTACGCGACTGCCAGCATCGGCAAGTGGCATCTCGGCGGGCCGGAGTTTTATCCGGACAAGCAGGGCTTCGACCTGAATCTCGGCGGCACCGACAAAGGCCAGCCGCCGAGTTACTTTTCGCCCTACGGTATCCCGACGCTTGCGGACGGACCGAAAGGCGAGTTCCTTTCGGACCGGCTGACGGACGAGGCACTGAAGTTCATCGAGCAGAACCGGGCCAAACCGTTTTTCGTCTACCTCCCGCATTTCGCCGTCCACACGCCACTCATGGGCAAGACAAACGTCATCGCGAAATACGTCGCCAAGGCCGACCCGAAGAGCCCGCAGCACAACGCCACCTACGCCGCGCTCATCGAGAGCGTGGACGACAGCGTCGGGCGAATCCTACAGAGGCTCGACGAGTTGAAGCTGGCGGAGAACACAGCGATATTTTTCACGTCAGACAACGGCGGGCTCGCGCTATTTGACATCACCAGCAACCTGCCGTTGCGCGCCGGCAAAGGCTCGGCTTACGAAGGTGGGGTGCGGGTGCCGCTGTTCGTCAAGTGGCCCGGCGTGACGCAGTCCGGCAGCATTTGCAGCACGCCGGTCATCACGCCGGACTATCTGCCGACCATGCTCGATATCGCGCAACTCAAGCCTGCGAAAGGCCTGGACGGCGTGAGCATTGTTCCGCTGTTGAAACAGGCGGGCCGGTTCCGCCGCGACACGATTTACTGGCATTACCCGCATTACCATCCCGGCGGCGCGACGCCCTACGGCGCGATTCGCGAGGGTGATTGGAAGCTCATCGAGTTTTTCGAGGACAACCACGCCGAGCTTTTCAACCTGCGCGACGACATCGGCGAGCAGAAAGACCTTGCAGCGAAGCTGCCGGACAGGGCGAAGCAGTTGCGGGGCAAACTGCACGCCTGGCGAAAGAGCACAGGCGCGCAGATGCCCACATTGAATCCGGATTTCGATGCAGCCGCCGACAAGGAGGGCGCTTCCGGCAAACGCAAAGCCAAATGATCGCCGCGCTGGCTTACCTCCAATACCACTCGACGAAGAACCGGCTGCTCTACCGCCTGCGCCGGCTCAAGAAGCCGAAGTACCTCATCGGGGCCATCGCTGGCGGCCTTTATTTCTATTTCTACTTCTTCCGCTACCTGTTCATGCCACGGCCGCGCGTTGCGCCCGGGGTTGCGGCGATGGTGGCGTCGCCGGAGGCGAAGATGCTGACGGAAGGCCTCGGAGCGCTGATGTTCTTTGTCGCGGTGTTTCTGGCGTGGATCTGGCCCAGCAAGCGCGCGGCGCTCACGTTCACGGAAGCCGAGGTGGCGTTCCTGTTTCCAGCGCCGATCACTCGACGCGGGTTGATTCACTTCCGGCTGTTGCGTTCGCAAACGGCCATCCTGTTCACCTCGCTGATTTTCGCGCTCTTGGCAAATCGCTGGCGCAGCGGCAGCATGTTCCTGCACGTCGTGGGCTGGTGGATCATCCTGGTCACGCTGCAATTGCACCGGCTTGGCTCGTCGTTCACGATGACGATGCTGCTGGACTGCGGCATTACGCACTTGTGGCGGCGGCTCATTGTGCTGGCGCTGGTGTTTGCGGTTGCGGCGTTCGTCCTCGTGTGGGGCTGGCGCGCGTTGCCCGCGCCTGACTTCAGCAACGGCGTCAGCCCGGAAGTGCTCACGGATTACGGCTCGCAACTCCTCACGTCCGGCCCGCTGCCGTATCTGCTTTACCCCTTCCGGCTCGTGGTGCGGCCGTATCAAGCGGCGGACTGGGCGACGTTCGCCATGGGGCTTTGGCCGGCGGCCTTGTTGCTCGCCGCGCATTACGTCTGGGTCACGCGCATGGATGTGGCCTTCGAGGAAGCGTCGCTCGAGGCGTCGCGCAAACTGGCGGAGCGCGTGACCGCAGTGCGCGAGGGCCGGCATCTCGCCGCGACTCCGAAGAAGGCGAAGCGCCCACCGTTTTTATTGCGCCCGACCGGGCCGCCCGCGGTGGCCTTGCTGTGGAAAAACCTCATCAGCGCCGGACAAGGATTTTCGCCGCGCGTGTGGCTGGTGCTCGTGGCCGTGGGCGTTGCCGTGTGCGTCGCGCTGGGCCAAATGCCTGTAAAGCAGGGCGTGTTGCCGGCCATCGGGCTGGGGTCCGCGATCATTGCGGCCTGGCTGGCCTTGTTCGGACCGCACGTGGCGCGCATGGACTTCCGGCAGGACCTGCCCAACGCCGACATTCTCAAGGCGTGGCCGTTGCGTGGCTGGCAGGTCGTGCTCGGCGAAACCCTCGCGCCCGCCGCCGTGCTCGCCGCGGTGCAGTGGCTCTTGATCCTCGTCGCGCTGGTCTTGCTGGCGACGGGCGACGGTCGCAACTCTTTTGTGGGACCGTTCAGTGTCAAACTGAGCGCGGCTCTTGGGGCGGCGCTGCTGCTGCCTGCATTGAACGTGATTTCGCTGCTCATCATCAACGCGGCGGTGCTGCTGTTTCCGGCGTGGCTGCAAAGCGGCCGGGAGGGCCCGCAAGGCATCGAGGCCACGGGCCAGCGTTTGATTTTTGCCCTGGGCCAGCTTGTGGCCTTCACCCTCGCACTGGCCCCGGCGGCGGGCGTGTTTGCGGCGGTGTTCTTCGTTGGCCGCTGGGCGCTGCCGTTGGCGCTGACCCTGCCGCTCGCGGCTGTGGGGGGAGCAATCATGCTGGGATTGGAAAGCGCCTTGGGCGTGATGCTCGTGGGCCGGCTTTTCGACCGGTTCGATCTTTCGTCGGAAGCAAATCCGTGATTGCACCGGCGGCGTCAATCCGCCAAAACCTTGCCATGAACTGGAATCTTTGCTCAGCGGTTTCTCCTGTCAGCATCCGGTTGGCGGCGTTACTGGTCGCCACGGCACCAGCCTTCGCCGCTTCAATCACCGTGGATGTGACGAAACCGGGCGCGAAGATCAGCCCGTTGCTCTGGGGCATTTTCTTCGAGGACATCAACCATTCGACCGACGGCGGCATTTACCCGGAACTCGTGCGCAACCGGTCGTTCGAGGACAGCGACCAGCCGGATTCGTGGAAGCTGGCGCAGGCGGACGCGGGTGGCAGCGAAATGTCCGTGGACACCAGCAAGCCACTGAATCCATTCAACCGCCGTAGCCTCCGCTTGAAGCTCAACGGCGCGGTGACGTTGGTGAACGAAGGCTTCTGGGGAATGGCAATGGAAAAGGGCAAGGGCTACACGTTTCGCTGTGCGGCGCGGGCAGCGGACGGTTTCAAAGGCGCGTTGCATGTCGTTTTGCGCGGCAAGCAGCGCGGGGAACTGGCCCGCGCGAGCATCGAAGGCTTGAGCGATGGTTGGAAGCAATTCACCGCCGAACTCACGCCCGCCGACACCGACCCGAAGGCGTCGCTCGCCATCGAACTGCCCGGGACGGGCACGGTTTGGCTGGACATGGTTTCGCTCATGCCGAAGGAAACATGGAAGGGCCACGGCCTGCGGCCCGACTTGTGTGAGATGCTCGCGGCGTTGAAGCCGTCGTTCGTGCGCTTTCCCGGTGGCTGCTGGGTCGAGGGCGATGACCTGGCGCACATGTATCATTGGAAGAAAACGGTGGGCGACATCGCCGGGCGTGAGCCGCTCTGGAACATCTGGCAGTACTGGGCCACGCACGGACTCGGGTTTCACGAGTATCTCCAGCTCAGCGAGGACCTCGGCGCCGAGCCGCTCTTTTGCATCAACGTCGGCATGTCACACAAGGAAGTCGTGCCTCTGGATCGGATGGGTCAGTGGGTGCAGGACGCGTTGGACGCCATCGAATACGCGAACGGACCGGGGGATTCCGTCTGGGGAAGTTTGCGCGCTAAGAACGGACATCCGGCGCCGTTCAACTTGAAGTATCTGGAAATCGGCAACGAGAATGGTGGACCGGCTTACGCCGAGCGCTGGACGCTGTTTCACAAGGCGATCAAGGCGAAGCATCCGGAAATTCAGCTCGTGGTCAACCACTGGCAGGGCGGTTATCCGAAACAGCCGCTCACGGACATCGTGGACGAACATTACTACAGCGACCCGGAGTTCTTCATGCGCGAGGCGACGAAATACGACGGCTATGACCGAAGCGGCCCGAAGATTTTCGTCGGCGAATACGCCGTGACCGAGAACGCGGGCCTCGGCGGCCTGCGCGGCGCCATCGGTGAGGCGGCGTTCATGACCGGCATGGAGCGCAACGGGGACATCATCACGATGGCCAGCTACGCGCCGTTGTTCTGCAACGCGAACCACAAGCGGTGGCCGATCAACCTGATCAATTTCGACAGCTCGCGCGCGTTCGGCATCCCCAGCTACTACGTGCAAAAACTCTTCAGTGAGCATCGCGGCGACGTGGTGTTGCCGGTGGCGGTGGATACGCCGATGGCGGAGGCCGCGCCGAAAGGCGGCACCATCGGCGTGGGCACATGGCGGACGCAGGCGGAATTCAAGGACCTCAAGGTCACGCACGGCGGCGAGACGTTGTTCACGTCCGATTTCGCCGACGGCACGAAGGGATGGAAGCTGCTCGGCGGCGGCGATTGGAAAGCGGAAAGTGGCGTGTTGCAGCAGATGAGCGACAAGGAAAACATCCGCGCCGTCGCCGGCGACCGGAAGTGGACGGATTACAACTACTCGCTCAAGGCCCGCAAGCTCGGCGGCGCGGAGGGATTCCTGGTCCTGTTCCGCGTCGGGAAGGACAACGCGAAATCGTGGTGGAATCTTGGCGGCTGGGGCAACCGGCAGCACGGCATCGAGCTAGGTGGCATCGTCACGCAGACGCCGGGCGAGATCGAGACGGGCCGTTGGTACGACATCCGCATCGAACTCAAGGGGGCGAACATCAAATGCTACCTTGACGGCAAGTTGATTCATGACGTGACGTCGCCGGGCGTGAAGGCGCTTTACGCCAGCGCCAGCCGCGTCAACGCCAGCGGCAAAGTCATCTTGAAAGTCGTGAACGCATCCGCCGGCGCCCTCGAAACGGATGTGGCCCTGAACGGGCTGCGGGTCAAATCCCCTGCCCGAGCCACCGTGTTGACTTCCGAGAAACCTGAGGACGAAAACACGCTGGACGCGCCCACGAAGGTCGCGCCGAAGACGACGGCGCTCGAAATCACCGGGCCGAATTTCCGCCACGCGTTCCCCGGCAATTCGCTGACGATTCTGCGGTTCAATCCAACGAACTGACGCGGGGACTGTCCCGCCATCCGCGCGAGTTTGGGCTGGCCATGCGCGCCCCCGTCGTTACTTTGGCGATGTCATGTCCGAGTGGAATTGAAACAAGAGACTGGAGGCAAAGCATGAATCACAACTGCAACCTCAGCGCATCCAGAGAGTCCGCCGCAAGCCCGACTGAGGGAGTGCGGCTGGACAATTTCACGCGCCGGCGGTTCCTCGGCTGCGTCGGCGGCACGGTGGCGCTGGGCGGCTTGGGTTTGCTGGCCGGCTTTCCGGCGTCCGCAGCGTCCGCCAAGCGCGCGGCCGGCACGCCCCTGCCGCCCGGGGTCGCGCTGCGCGTCCAGCCGGTGCTGGTTTACCAGTTCGCCGTCCGCCGGGAACGCACGAGCTGGCGCGGGTACGGTGGCTTGCAAAGCCAGGCGGACGTAGATCGCGAAGTGACGCGGCTGGGCAACGACCTCAAGCAATTGACCGCGCAGGCCGAGTTCCCGCTGGAGTTGCTGCCGCTTCGCACTGTCAACAATCCAACCGAGCTTCAGGCGGCTTGCGGGTCGGCGTGCGATGCCTTTCTGGTGTGCGCCGCGAGTGGCCCACAGCAATGGATTGAGGCGCTCGCCGCAACCAGGAAACCGAACATCCTGTTCGTCCGCCACAAATCCGGCCCGGTCTATCTCTACTACGAGATCGCCCACTGGCGGTTGATGCGAAAGTCCGGCGACACGAAGGCGGAGCCGAATCTCGACTACGACGACGTGGTGGTGGACGAGTTCGGGGACGTGCTTTGGCGGTTGCGGGCGCTTTACGGCCTCAAGAACGCGCGAGGGACGAAGGTGCTGGCGCTCGGCGGCATGGCGGCCTACAGCGCGCCGGCACAGGAGCTTGGCCCCGCGCACGCGCAGCAACATTGGGGCTACGAATTCGTCACGGTGCCGCATGAGCAAATCGCCCAACGCATCCAGCAAGCCCGCAGCGACCCGGCGGTGATGCAGCAGGCGGAACGGCAGACGGCGCAGTTGCTGGCGCAGCGCAACGTGACACTCGCCACCGAACGGCGCTTTGTTGTGAACTCCTATGTCGCCCTGAAGGTCTTCCAGGATTTGATGCGGGAAACGGGTGCCACGAATGTGGGGGTCGCCCACTGCATGGGCGGCCTGATCCCGATCCTGGATACTCCTCCGTGCCTGGTGCTGTCCATCCTCAACGACGAAGGCTTCACGGCCTTCTGCCATACCGATCTGTCGCACACGCTGCCGGGCGTGCTGCTGCGCTGGGTTTCCAACAAGCCGTCGTTCGTCTGCAATTCGCACTTCCCGCATCACGGGGTCGTGACGCTCGCGCACTGTGCCGCGCCGCGCAAGATGAACGGGCGCGATTACGAGCCGACGACGCTCATGACGCACTACGAGTCGGACTATGGCGCGGCGACCAAGGTGCAGTATCGCAAGGGTCAGGCGATCACCTGCCTCATCCCAAACCTGCATTGCACGAAATGGTTTGGTTTTCGCGGTCAGATCGTGGATTCGCCCGCCTTCGACATGTGCCGCTCGCAGATGGACATCGCGATCCAGGGCGACTGGCGCAAACTGACGCGCGAGATGGAAGGTTTCCACACGGTCGTCTGCTACGGCGATTACTTGCGCGAAATCGGCTACGCGCTCCAAAAGGTCGGCGGCATCGAATGGCGGAACTACAGCGAGCCAGCTTGAACCACGACCCCTCCCCGGCACATGAGGTCAGTGTGGTTTCGCGGGTTTCCCGCCCCGCGTTGACCGCCAGCCCGAAACCACCTAGCCTCATACGCATGGCGAAAACATCCGCGGCCATTCCAGGTTCCACACCGGTAGAATTGTGCTTTCACACACATCCATCGCTGCCCACAATCGAGCACAGTCGAAAAACAGAACACCAAAACAGGAGCGTAAAATGTCCTTAAATTCAATCGGCGACACGCTCAAAGCGAAATCGCGGGAAGTCAGTCCGGCAATCAGCGAGGTCGGTATCTTCAAACACCTCATCCGGGAACGAGTACACCCCCTCGACCTCGTCAGAGAATTGCTCTCAAACGCAGGAGCGCAGCAGGTTGAGGCAACTCGCATCGAGATCAGCTACACCCGAGACAAAGACGGTCACATTTTCGAAATCTCGGACGATGGTTGTGGGATGAACTACACAGGAGACGCGGGCATACCAGGGCGTCTCGATAAATTCATCGGACTCGGTCTTTCTGGAATAATTGGTCTGCAGTCCGATGAGTTCTCTTGGAAAGGGCTTGGTTCAAAGCTCGCCTATCAGTCCCGAAAGGTTGAGATAGAAACCTGCGCTGGTGATCCCTGTCCAATGTATGATGTTCGGGTCAATGAGCCTTGGGAAACTCTAAATAACAACAACGTTCCGAAGCCTCGCATAAGCGAGCATCCTTCTGAAGCAAAGGGAACGCGTATCCGAGTTGTCGGTCATCCGCCGCATCGGCGCGAAGAACCGTTCACATTTGATGAAATCAAGACCTATCTCCTGCACCGAACCTTCGCTGGTTTTACACGGGACAGAGGCAAGGAACCCGAAATCATTCTATCCGTCCTTGGCAGAACTGAACGTCTGGCTTTTGGATTTCCCGAATTCAGGCTGATTGACTTTGCAGGTTTCGCGCACGAGGGGCTGAAGTTGAACGAGAAAGACGAAACTCTTTTCATAAACATGGAGCCGAAGAGTTCTAAAGATTTGCGCATTCGGCTTAAAGGTTTCCTGACGTGGTCACCGGATCGTTACGAATTATCAAGCAAGCACCAGAACACAGGACTGATTCTCTCTGTCAAAGGGATACCATATTTCACATTGAATATGGAGGAATGTGGGGCGACCTCGATCCGAACCGCTCGTCCCGGCGAACAAAGGACCTGCTTGGTCGTGGAGTGCGACGCGATCCAAGATGAGATGAACATCTCTCGAAGTGCGCTTGTGGACTCGCCAAAAACTGTTGAACTGAAGAAGGTGCTCGCGGAGATATTCCAGCGGATCGAATCGTCAGACGCGTATCTGGCGTTCCGCCGCTTGCCTGAACTGGAAAAGGTGGAGAAACAAGGCGATGTACTTGCAGAAGAGAAGCGTGCCATTGAAAGACCCGAACAAACGTGGGTGGTGCTGGAAAAAGGGGGTAGTCAACCGATAGTCCTTCTGCGCGAACCTCAGAACGAATCTGAGGTCAACGCTGTGATTTGGAAACTAGAAGCTCTCGGAGCATTGCCCTTCGAGACCTTCCGTACGCTGGCCTACGTTGGTGCGTTCAAGGGGCCGGACTTGCTGGTGCATTTCCAGGAAGACAAGTCCAGCGAGCCTTTCCGGGCGACAATCGTCGAAGTCGAGAACAACTTCTACAATTACAAGACGCACGGTCATACTCCATCCCAATATCCCAAAGTTGTTTGTTGGGACATCCCGGCAAGCGGACGCAAAGCGAAGATCAGCAAAACCCAAAAGCCCTACAAATTCACCCAAAGTACAGACGAGTACCAGGTCCATGTTTTCGCGCTAAAGTACATGGACGGGATCAAGGTGATGTCCCGAGAAGAACTACAGAAAAAAGGAATTCCCATCTGATTGTGCAGTGGAGGTTTGAAGAACGCTCTCCCTCACCCCGACCCTCTCCCATCCGATGGGAGAGGGAGAGAGGTTCGCCGATTTTGCATGCCCGAAATCCTCAGGCCCACTTCACGCGGTTGCGGACTCTGCTTCGCCGTTGAAGTCACACTGAATGTCCACTACCTTGGCGAGGTTTATGACATTGACTGAGAAACTTCTCGCCCGCGCCTCCGGCAAGGCGCGCGTGGCCGCCGGCGACAACCTCTGGGTGAACGCCGACGTGCTGATGACCCACGATGTCTGCGGCCCGGGCACCATCGGCGTGTTCAAACGCGAGTTCGGCAAGGCCGCCAAGGTCTGGGACAAGAACCGCGTGGTCATCATCCCCGACCACTACATCTTCACCGCCGACTCGCTGTCGAATCGCAACGTGGACATCCTGCGCGAGTTCGTCCGCGAGCAAGGCATCACGTATTTCTACGACGTGATTGACGATCCGAACGGGAGTTGGAAGTTCGATACGTCCAAGGGCATGCTCAAGCGGCAATACGGGTCGAACTACGCCGGCGTCTGCCACACGGCGCTGCCGGCGAAAGGTCACACGCGTCCAGGCGAGGTTTTGTTCGGCACGGATTCGCACACCTGCATGGCGGGCGCATTCAACGAGTTCGCCACCGGCATCGGCAACACCGACGCGGGCTTCGTGATGGGCACGGGCAAGTTGCTCATCAAAGTTCCGGAAACGATGCGCTTCCACCTTGAAGGCAAAATGCAACCGGGCGTGATGGCGAAGGACATCATCCTGCACTGCATCGGCGAGATCGGTTTCGACGGCGCGACGTATCGCGCGATGCAGTTCGACGGCCCGGGCGTGGCGGGTCTCTCGATGGACGACCGCATGACGATTGCGAACATGGCCATTGAAGCGGGCGGGAAGAACGGCATCTTCCCCTTCGACACGCGCACGGCAGAGTATGTGGACACGCGCGTGAAGCTCAACGGAACAAAGTCCACTTACGAACCCGTCGAGCCGGACGCAGACCAGAAGTTTGCTTACGAACTGGTTGTGGATTTGTCCAAACTCGAACCGACGGTTGCCTGCCATCCCGACCCCGGTCAGCGCAAGAAGGCAAGGGAGCTAACAAGCGTGAAGGTTGACCGGGCTTACATCGGCTCGTGCACCGGCGGAAAGACGAGTGACTTCGTGGAATTCGCGCGCGTACTCCGCGGACACAAAGTGGCCATAGACACTTTTGGTGTGCCGGCGACGCCGGAGATTGTTTACGCCCTGCAAAATACCCGATGGGGTGGCCAGACGATTTGGGAAATCCTCGTGGGCGCAGGCGTGCAGATGACGGAGAACGCCGGTTGCGCCGCGTGCCTCGGCGGTCCGGTGGACACCTTTGGGCGCATCAACAAGCCCGGCCTCAAGTGCATCAGTGCCACGAACCGCAACTTTCCCGGCCGCATGGGCGATAAGGAATCGCAGGTGTTCCTCGCCAGCCCAGCGACGGTGGCGGCGAGCGCGATTACCGGCAGGATCACCGATCCGCGGGAATACGTGAGTTAAGCCGCCGGGGAGTTGCCGGCGGCATCGGAATTCTATCGGCCTCCGAGCTTGTGACTTCCGTGGCCGGAGCGGACTTTGCGCAGGACGGTGAACAGAACCATGCCGCACGAACTCGAACGTGATTCAAGACCGGCGCGCGATTCCCTCTTCATCAGCTGCACGGCCACCGCGCTCGCCTGCTTTGTTCCTCTGTTGGCGATCAGCTCCCAAAGCTTTTGGATTGATGAAGCCCTGACCGGTTTCAAGGCAGCGCAGCCGTCGCTCGCTGATTGGTGGCGGCAGATGTCGGCGGAGAAACTCTCGGACCTCCAAATGCCGCTCTACATGCTCTACGCCTGGGGTTGGGCGAAACTTTTCGGGACCGGCGAATGGGCGTTGCGCGCGGCGAATCTGCCGTGGTTTATCGGCGGCGTGCTGGCCTTCGCGTTTTCGTTTCGCGGTACAAGCCGGTTGTTTGCTGCCCTAGTTGCCACGCTTTCCAGCTTCGCGTGGTTCTATCTCGACGAGGCGCGACCTTACGCGATGCAGCTCGCCGCAAGTTTGCTGATTGTGGCTTCGCTCCGCCGACTTGCCGCGCCGGAGGCGACAGGCGGAAAACAAACTCGCTGGGCATGGGCCTTCTGCGCCGGGATTGGCCTGCTGGCGGGCACAAGTTTGCTCGGCGTTTTCTGGTGTGGCGCGGCGTTGGCGACCCTCGGCGTGGTGGTGGGCTTTGGCCGCGCGATTTCGTTGGCGAAGTCGGTGCGATGTGCGTGGCTCGCTCTCGGCGTGTGGCTGCTTTGTCTCGCGGCCTACTACACATGGACTCTCAAGGTCGGCGCACGCGCTTCCGCCATGGCCACGACGAACTGGCAAAGCGCCTTCTTCATCGGCTACGAACTGCTCGGCTTCAGCGGGCTGGGGCCGGGCCGGCTGGAAATCCGCGACGCCGGGCTGGGCGCCTTTCGGCCTCATTTGCTGCCACTGGCGTTCTACGGTGCTTGCCTAGCGGCGCTTGTTGTCCTCGGTGTTGTCAGTCTCTACCGGCGGAACCGACGGATGCTGTTTTCCAGCGGAATCGTCGTGCTCGGGACTTTGGCAGTGTTGCTCGCTGCGGGATGGGTGTGGCATTTCCGCTTGTTGGGACGGCATTGTGCGCCGGCTTTCGTCGTGGTCGTCTCACTGCTCGTGGCAGGAGGGGCGGAGGCATGGCAACGGCGAAGTCTCTGGCCTAGAATTATTCTCTGCGCTTTCCTGCTCGCGGCGCTTGGCTCGTGCCTCTCGGCCCGGTTTGCCACACGCCACCGCAAGGATGATTACCGCGCTGCCGTGGCATTCGCTCAGGCGGTGCTCCGCGCCGGAGACAGCGTTTGGTGGTCCGCTGATTTGCACGGCGCCGAGTTCTACGGCCTTCCCATCAGCGAAACGCCGGAATCAAGAACCGCGAAGGCATTGTGGATTGCGAATCCGACGGCTGAATCGCTCGCCGGCCTGGCGTTGCCGAACGTCGCCGTGTGCTCGAAGCCGGACCTCTACGACGTGGGCGGAGCTTTGGCGGAGCGGCTGGTGCGGGAACATTTTCGACCGGTCGGGCGCTTCACCGCGTTCACCGTCTGGGCGCGTCCACCGTGATGCAGCCTAGGCGCCCAGCGTCCCAACCGGTATAACTTGCCTGCCGAAAACGGCTGCGCACCGCCTCGGTGTCAGCGCTCGCAACCGCTGGCGTGCCAACCACGATGAATCGCAAACGCGCAGACCAATGGTGTGAGCGGGGAATTCTGTTCCTCACGCTGGCCATTCTGGTTTTCGGGCCGCTCGCGACCGGCGCTGTGCGCATGTTGGAGTTTCTCGTCATTCAGTCTCTCACCGTGGGCGTGCTCGTTCTGTGGGTGGCGCGACTCTGGTTGGCGCGGCGCGTGGAGCTGCTCTGGCCACCCGCGTGCTGGGCGGTTGCGGCGTTCGCGATTTATGCCGTGGCGCGCTATTGCACGGCGGACATTGAATATGTCGCCCGCCAGGAACTGCTCCGCGTGCTGGTTTACACGTTCCTGTTCTTCGCCATCCTCAACAATTTGCACGGCCAGGACTCCATGCGGGCCATCACGTTCACGCTGGTGTTCCTGGCGATGCTGATTTCCTGCTACGCCGTTTACCAGTTCGCCTCCGGCTCGGACCGCGTGTGGCATTTCATCAATCCCTACAAGCACCGTGGCTCGGGCACGTACATCAATCCGAACCACCTCGCCGGTTTCCTGGAAATGATTCTGCCCGTCGGCCTCGTCTCCGTGTTCGCCAGCCGCGCCAAGCCGGTGATGAAAGTCCTGTTGGGTTACGCCTCGCTCGTCATGCTGGCGGGTCTTGCGGTCACGATGTCGCGCGGCGCGTGGCTTTCCACCGCGCTCATGCTGCTGGTGCTCGTGCTCGTGATGGCGTTCCGCAGCGTGTATCGCTGGCCGATTCTGGCGACAACGGCGCTCGTTGTCGCAGCGGCGGTCTATTTCCTGCCGCAGAATTTCCTTCTGCGAAAACGTTTTGAACTCGTCACGCGCGAGCTGACCGAGGCGCGCACGCAGGATTCCCGGCCAATGATCTGGCGCGCGGCGACGCAGTTGTGGCTGGAGAATCCATGGTGGGGCGTGGGACCGGCGCACTTCGATTACCGCTTCCGGGTCTATCGTCCGGCCTACGTGCAGATGCGCCCGGACCGCGCGCACAACGACTACCTCAACACGCTGGTGGATTGGGGCGTCGGCGGCGCGGCGTTGGTGGCGTCCGCCATCGGGTTGGTATTCCTCGGCGTCGTGCAAACCTGGCGGCACGTGCGCGGCTCGCTCGGCGACCTCGGCGGACGATTCAGCAACAAGTTCGCGCTCGTCTTCGGCCTGTCGCTCGGCCTGCTTGTCATCCTGATGCACTCGTTCACCGACTTCAACATGCAGATCCCGGGGAACGCCCTCATCGCCGTGACGTGGATGGCGTTGTTGAGCGCGCATCTGCGCTTCGCCACGGAACGCTACTGGTTCACAGCCCGGCTGGCGGTGAAGATTCTCGCCACGCTCGTGCTGCTGGCGGGCACCGGCTACCTCGCCGCCCAGTGCTGGCGGCGCTGTCACGAATACATCTGGCTCGACCGCGCTGAGACCATCCAGCGGACGGCCCGCTGCTACTACACGCCCGCGGAAACCGCCGCGCGCACAAACGCTTTCGCCGCCGACCCGATGGACTTCGACAACGCCTACGAACTCGGCGAAGCGTTCCGCACCCAAAGCTGGCAGGGCGGCGAGGATTACGGCGCGCTCGCGACGAATGCCATGACCTGGTACCAGCGTGTCATTCAAGCCAACCCTCACGACGCTCGCGGCCCGCTCCGCTACGGCATGTGCCTCGACTGGGTGGGCCGCCACGAGGAAGCGCAGCCGTATTTCGACCGCGCCGCCGAACTGGACCCGAACGGCTACTACACCGTGGCGCACGTCGGCTGGCATTACGTGCAGGTGGAAAACTACGCCGCCGCCAAGCCGTGGTTCGAGCTGTCCCGCCGGCTGTTCTGGAAGAGCAACACCATCGCTGACACCTACCTCGAAATCTGCAAGGCGAAGATGCTGGAAGCGGCCACGAACACATCGCCACTGCGCCCCGCACTGCCTGTGTCAAAGTAAACTGCGCTGCTCCGCAGGCTTGGGTTTCGGGGGTACGCCACCAAGCAGCGCGCGAAACTCCGCTTCACCCAACACGCGAATGCCAAGCTCCTTCGCCTTGTCGAGCTTCGAGCCTGCACTTTCGCCGGCCAGCACGTAGTCCGTGTTCTTGCTGACGGAACCGCTGACGTTGCCTCCGGCATCGCGGATGAGAGCCGAGGCTCCATCGCGCGAAAGGGTCGGCAGCATGCCGGTGAGCACGAAGGTTTTCCCCATGAGTGGCTTTCCGGAGGCGGTTGGCGCTGCGCTCGTCACGGCGCTGCCCGGCTGGATGTGAAGTTGCCGGAGGCGATGCAGAGTTTTCTTCCCGTTGGCCGAGGCGAAGAAGTCCAGCACCGACATCGCAATGACTGGGCCGACTTCTGCCAAGCTGGTTCTCGCGCCGCTCTGTTCCAACCGCGCCTCAATCTCGGCCACTTCAGCCGTGAGCACTGTGTGGCGCTGCTTGCGGGCTTCCATTTCGGCGACGTTCTTCGGCGGATTCTTGCGCGAGCGCGGGCTGATTTCCTGACGCTCGGTTTCCTTGTCGCCCAGATCACGGATGTCGCGAAGGATTTGCGAGCTGGCGAGTTCCTCCAGCGAGCGGTGAACCTGCGCGAGTTGCCACGCCGTCTGTTCGCCGACATCGGGAATGGCCAGCGCGTGAAGCCAACGGTGCAAGGGCGCTTGCTTCGCGTGTTCCAGCGCCTCGACGACTTTCGCCGCGTTCTTTTCGCCGAACACGCGAGGCGCATCGTCGGTGCCGAGGTTCAGCGCGGCGAGTTGTTGCGCCTTGAGATCAAACAAATCCAACGGTTCGTCCACCAAGCCGCGCTCCACAAGCTTTTGCGCCACGATGCCTCCGAGCGCTTCGATATCAAGCGCCTTTCGCTGGGCGAAGTATTCGACACGCCGGGTTTTCTGTGCCGGGCAGCCCGCGATGTTTTGGCAGCGCCAGGCGACTTCCTCCGCCTCGCCGCCGGAAACCATTTCCTTCGCAATCGTGCCGCCGCAGGCCGGGCATTTGCCGCCGATGTGCGCCACGAAATCAAACGGTTTGGCATCGCGCGGTCGCCTGCTCTTCACGACCTCCATCACCTCCGGGATCACCATGCCGGCCTTGCGGATGACCACGGTGTCGCCGATGCGGATGTCTTTGCGGCGGATTTCGTCCTCGTTGTGCAGCGTGGCGCGCGAAATCGTCGAGCCTTGCACAAACACCGGTTCGAGTTCCGCCACCGGTGTCAGCACGCCGGTGCGGCCCACCTGCACCGTGATGGCCTTGAGCACGGTTTCCGCCGGCTCGATCCACGGGATGGGTTTGTGGACGATGGCGTAGCCGGGCGCGCGGGCCTTCGCCGGAATGCGCGCCCAGTCGGCGAGCGAATTCACTTTGAGCACGATGCCATCAATCTCGTAGGGCAGCCGGCGCCGCAAATCACACTCCTCGTCGTGGTGCGCGACAACCTCCTTCGCATAGACTTCCAAAACCTGGCCCATGTCGCGGCAAAGCCACCAGAGCGGCTGCGTGGGCAGGCCGAAACGCTTCAACGATTCCAACACGTCCGCGTGCGTCGCGAACTCGATGCCCTCACACGCACCGATGGCGTAGAACACCGCGCTAAGCGGACGCGCAGCGACGAGGCGAGGGTCAAGCTGCTTGAGCGTGCCGGCAGTGGCATTGCGGGCGTTCGGAAACGCCTCATCGCCGGACGCCTCGAGTTTCTTGTTCAACGCCTCGAACTCCTTTTGCGGAATGTAAGCTTCGCCGCGCACTTCAAGTAGCGCTGGAGGTTTCTTCAAATTCAATTCCAGCGGAATCGCGCGGATCGTGCGGAGATTCGCCGTGATGTCATCGCCCGCCGTGCCGTCGCCGCGCGTGACGCCCAGCGCCAGCTTGCCGTGCCGGTAGTGAACGCTGACGGAAACGCCGTCCACTTTCGGTTCGAGCACGTATTCGACACGCGGCTTGCCGAGATGCTTGCGCACGGTGGCATCGAAACTCTGCAACTCTGCCAGCGTATTTTCATCTTGTGCCCGCTTGCGGCGATCATCATCCGGCTCTTCGTCCTTCGTCGGATGATCGGCGGCGCGGATTTTGTCCAGCGACAGCATCGGCTGAAGATGCGTGACACGCTGGAAAGCGCTCAGCGGCTGGCCGCCCACGCGCTGGCTCGGTGAATCCGGCGTGACGAGTTCCGGAAACGCCTTCTCAAGGTCGAGCAGTTCCTTGTAAAGCCGGTCGTATTCGCGGTCGCTGATTGTGGGGTGCGCCTCAACGTAGTATGCGTGGTCGTGCGCACGGATTTCGGCAACGAGCGCGGCATGGCGGGCTTGGGCTTCGACGCGAGTCATCGGCAGGATTCTTAAACGGTCGGCATCAGGTTGTCAGGAGTTTTCCAGCTCCCCATCATAGCGCAGGTTTCCAAACCTGCTGTATCGCCGATTTCCAAATCGGCATCGCGGTCAAACTCGCCCGGCACCGCAGGTTTGGAAACCTGCGATACAGCAGACTCGGAGGTCTGCGCTACGTTTTAGTTCAGCCGCTCGGCAATCTGGTAGCGGAACATGCGCTTCTTCATCCAGCGGACCGCGAGCAGGTCGTAGAACGACGCGAACAGCCGGTTCCAAACGCCGTAATGCGTCTGGCCGGCGCGGCGCGGGTTCGTGCTGATCGGCACTTCCGCCACGGTGAAGCCTTCGATCTTGAAGAGCGTGGGCAGGAAACGGTGCATGCCCTTGAAGAATTTCAGGTTCGCGATGCACTCGCGCTTGAAGACGCGGTAGCAGCAGCCGGCGTCGCTGATTGTCTCGCCGGACAACTTGTTCCGCACCCAATTCGCGATGCGCGAGGAGGCAACGCGGATGAAATTGTCGCCTTGTGCGCGGCTCTCGACGCGCGATCCGCACACGCAATCGGCGCGCTGCAAACCGTCGAGCAACTTCGGCAAGTCCTGCGGGTCGTTTTGCAGATCGGCATCGAGCGTGACGATGTAGCGTCCGCGCGCCGCCTGCATGGCGGCCCACATGGCCGCGCTTTGGCCGCAGTTGAAGGCGAATCGCAGCGCCCGTACGCGCGGGTCGGCGGCAGCGATTTCCTTGAGCACGGCCCACGAACCGTCGCTGCTGCAATCGTCGGTGATGACGATTTCGAACGGGCGTTGCAGGCGTTCACTGACTTCGCGGAGCGCCTGCACGAGCGGGCGCAGGTCGTCCTGCTCGTTGTGGCAGGGAATGACGAAGCTCAGTTCGGGCGTTTCGGGCATTGCGTTCCGCCGCGCCTTCGCGGCGCTGAATCTTCCAAAGAAACGCGGTGGGCCGGCAAGCCAAAAGGCGGCGAACTAGCGCTTGCGCCGGCGGGCGAACCTGTCCCATCATGCCGCCACAACAATTTCGGATCATGAAACGCACCTGGCTGGTTCTCCTGCTCGCGCCGCTGCTGCTCGCGGGCTGCGCGCAACACTACGTCATGACGCTCAACAATGGGGCGCATATCACCACGAAAGGCAAACCGACGCTCGCCGGTGGCGTCTATATGTTCAAGGACCTCCAAGGACAGGAGGGCCGCATTCCGGCGGGGCGCGTGACAGAAATCTCACCGGCCTCGATGGTCAAGGAGCCGAAAGCCCCGGCAAAACCGAAGACCGGGCGTTGAAGAACTTTTCGACGTATTTCCCGATCAAGTCCGCTTCCAAATTCACCGCGTCGCCGACCTTCCGGTCGCGCAACGCGGTGATGTCGTAAGTGTGCGGGATGATCCAGATGCGGAAACCCTTCTTCGTCACGCTGGCCACCGTCAGGCTGATACCGTCCACGGCGATTGAACCCTTGAACACCACGTAGCGCCTCACCTCCGGCGGCGCGGAGATGTCCAGCACGTGGTCCTGCCCGGCGCGTTCCCAGCGCGTGATGCGCCCCACGCCATCAATATGCCCGGTAACGAAATGCCCACCGAGTTCGCCACTGGTGCGCAGCGGGCGTTCCAAGTTCACGAGCGAACCGGATTGGGCGAACTGGAGATTTGTCCGCTTCCATGTTTCCAGCAGCAAATCAAACTGGGCAAGCGTTTGCTTCCCGCGCCGCGCCAACTTGACGACCGTGAGGCAACAACCGTTGACCGCCAGGCTGCCGCCGACTTTCAGGCCGCGTCCGGTGACTCCTGCGCGAACGGTGAGTTGAATCGCCTTCTCCGTCGGCTGTATGCGCTCGACGCGCCCGGCCTCTTCCACAATACCCGTAAACATGCGGCCATGTTGCCGGTGGGCGGTGGCGGCTGGCAAGCGCGCAGAAAGCTGTGCGTCGCTCAACGGTGTGAACGAATCTCGGTTTTCAGTTCTAGCGAGGCCTGCCGTTCGCAGGATTGCACGACCACGCAAGTGTGGTTGTTACCGGCGTCTTCTGCGCCGATGTGGCCAATGAGCGTGTTGTCCGGCAACTGAACCTGCGAAATCGAAATCGGCGCGCTGGCCCTCAGCGTCATCTTCGCATCCGGCCAGGCGACTTCGCCGCGGCTGCCATCGCCACGGATCGTCACGCGTTGCGCCGTGCCGAGATGCCAGCGGAAGAGAATGACGTTCGTCTTGCCCTCCGCCAGAGCAACGTCGTCCGTGACGGACAGCCGGTCAGCCCTCCATTGCACGCGGCGCTGCCAGCGGGCGAGACCGTCGTAGCCGGATTCACAGGACACAGTGACGTCGCCGCCCCTGGCATCGAGTCGCTGCACCGAGATGGGCGCAATCGCGCCAACCTTCTGCCAGCCGGGGAGCGGGAACGGCTTGCCCGGATTGCCGGCGTCGCTCGGAAAATCTGTGCCGAGTTGCAGGATGTTGTGTCCGACGCCGGAACTATACTCCACACGCATCAGGCGATTGCCGTAGTCGGGTGTACCGGCCTCGATCAATATTGGCCGACCACGCCAGATGAAGTTCACGTGCCCGCGGTCTTGGTGGTCATGCTGATCGAGTTTGTGTCCGCCGCGCACCCAGACTCCGCTGGCGTCATTGCGCCAACTGCTCCGCCAATTCACGCGGGCGGCGCGTTCGTAGGTGGCGAAGAGCGGTGGAGGTTTTGCGGAGCCGCGACGCAGTTGGGCCCGCGCGAGCAAGCCCGGCACATCGCTCGTTGATCCGCCGGCTTGTTTGGCCAACGCCCACTCCGCGACGGGATTGTCCAGGCAGGCGGCGAGCAGCGACAGCAGCGGACGCGTGTGTTCCGCGGCGTGATAGGCCGGCCCGGCGTCAAAGCAGTTAATCGTCATATCGCCGGGTTGGAGATGATGGACGAGCCAAGTGGGGAAGTTTCGCAGGAAAGGATGGTCCAGCGCGCGCCGGTCGCCCGCGACGGCCATGGCTTGGGCAGCGTGCAACATCGCGGCGAGCGTGAAGCTGGCGTAGCCGTAGCCCTCCTCGAACTCCCCTTGCGAACCATGCGAATCGAGCGCCATCAGGAGATTCCGCACGCCCAGCTCGTAAGCCTCGCGATGTTGCTCCACACCGAGGAATAGGCACGCTTCGACCAAACCTTCCGTCGGCAGGACCCACTGATTTGAAACTGGGTTTTTGGCGCGCACGAACTAAGGGCGCTTCGTTTTCCAATCGTCCGCGACGCCG
>Ga0315277_10002943_pt1 | contig 23393 bp, 20 predicted proteins | sample YL17G05_15_MG_FD_203695 | JGI IMG/M metagenome (GOLD analysis project Ga0315277, IMG submission 203695) | Sediment microbial communities from Yellowstone Lake, YNP, Wyoming, USA - YL17G05_15 | ecosystem: Environmental > Aquatic > Freshwater > Lake > Sediment | place: USA: Wyoming | collected...
TGCTCACTTTTGGCAAGGCGATGATCTCTGTGTCATCCTCTCCGGGAGATCTTTCTGGGTCAAGGCCTCGGATAAGACCACCTGGCACGATTTCATTGCCTATGGCGACACGGTTGGAGTTCATCGCAAATGGACTGAGAGCGTGCGTGCTGAACTCCCAGCGTGGGTTCAGACCGCGCTTCAGAACTACAGCTCTTGCAGCAGCGCTGCCTGTGACTAACCTGGCTCATATTGCTTCGACGCCTATTCTGAACGCCGATCATCCTACTCCGAAGTCTTGGTGTAGAGCAGCATCTCCTGGACATTGACCTCATGAACCGGGAGTCCCACGGCTTTGGCAACGGGCAGGCCCTTTCGCGTTGTGACGACAGTGCCGCCCTTGCCGTAGATGATGCCGAACGCCATGACCACCTTGCCGCCCACGATCGTCATAGCCGCCTTCCCGTGGGCCATGTCGAGCACGGTGATGTCGGCGTCGGCGCCTTCACCCAGGTGGCCTTTGTCGTGAAGTCCCAGCATCTGGGCGCCCCTTGTCGAAGCCTTGAACACGAACTCATCCAGCGTGAGGGCCTTATACCGCACAAGAGTCAAACCGTTCTCGACGGCGACGTTGCGGGGGATCGACCCGCCGTCAGTCGAGATACCGTCCACGATGAACTTGCCTTTCTCGTCATGCTTGACAGCGCACAGGAAGGTGGATTCCGGCACGTTGACGGGGAAGCTCATGCCGATCTCCGAGCTCTTTGCCTTCCACTCCTTGACGCCTCTCTCGCCCGTGATCATGACAGTCTCGCCGCCCTCTTCAATCTGGACGAGACCGTATCCCGCAGCGATAGCCTTCTCGAGGCCTTCCGCCGTGGGCTCAAACCCGCGCATACGCAGGCAGTTGCGTGTGACATGGCTCTGCGGCAGGCCATCGACGACCTTGCCGCCGGTGCCATTGATGATAGCCAGGTAGGACTCAGAAACCAGGTTTTTCTTGCCCTTCAAGGCGGCGAGCCCTTCTACGACCTCTTCGATCGGGTCCTTGATCAGGCCGCGGAGATAGCTGTTGACGTGCGCGATGTGGAGGTGGTTCTTGCCTGCCAGCTGGACTGCTTCCAGCAAGCCCTTGAGGTTGGAGCCGGTCTCCGTGCTGCCCACATGGAAAGCGACGTAGGCACCGGCCCTGTTCCCAGCCTCGATCATCGCTGCAGTGGCCTCCGGGGTTGAAGGCCTGTGACCGCCGACAAGCTTGATGCCTATGGCGCCTGCCTGCAGCGCTCCTTCAACAAGCCCGTCCAGCTCGCCTTTCGACGGGGTCCTGTCCGCAAATGGCCCTATGGTCTGGAGAGCGGCCACGTTCAAACCGCACCCGCGCTCGGGCATCTCCTCAAACACCCGCCTGCCCGCCCCCATGTCCAGGCATGTGCAGACACCCGCCTTCGCCATCATCCGGTGGGCCGGCCCGTGCACATGTGTGTGCGTGTCTATGACACCCGGCATGAGCGAGTAGCCGGAAACGTCCCAGATCTCTCGTGCTTGTGCGCCGGGGAGGTCTGTTCCGACTTCAGCGATCTTGCCATCCTTGACTCCAAGGTCGCGTACTCCATGAACCCCGTTCTCCGGGTCAATGATATTGCCGCCCCTTATGATGAGGTCGAACTTCATCTTCGCTCCTCCCGTCAAGTTCGAGTGTCGAACTATTTCGCCATAGTGCTATTGGACACCTCTCGGCGTGGTTGCATGACGGCGGCAGGTTCGACCAAGGACTTGCTTTGCCGCTGGTCGAAGAAGGCTACCGCCACAAGCGATAGCATCTAGGCCAAGGAGGCGTAACCCAGTGATATCAAACCATGTGAAGGCTAAGCTCAAGCAAGGCAAGGTCAGCATCGGCACCTGGTTATCCATCCCGAGCCCGTACCTTGTCGAACAGATCGCCCATACCGGGCTGGAATGGCTTGTATGCGATGCAGAGCATAACCCAATGACGATAGACGACCTGACCAACATGTTTATCGCTATGGCGGGTACGCCGGTGGCGCCTATGGTGCGCATCCCCTGGAATAACGGTGAATGGATCAAGAGAGTCCTGGATGCAGGGGCGTGGGGCATAGTCGTGCCAATGGTCTGCTGCCGCGAGGAGGCAGAGGCGGCCGTCGAGGCGGCCAAGTATCCTCCTGCCGGGGCGCGGAGTGTCGGTGGCGGACGGCACAAGATAAGCCTGGACGCCTCCACCGATCCGGATTACATCGCTCACGCAAACGACCACACCATGGTCGTGGTGCAGATGGAACACGTCAGGGCGGTGGAAAACGCCAGCGAAATCCTTTCGGTGCCGGGCGTTGACGCATGCTACATCGGGCCGAACGACCTCGCGGCCTCCCTCGGTATGAAACCCGTCGGCGATTCCGATGATCCGAGGTTCGTTGAGGCCGTGAACCACATATTGAAAACCGCGCAGGCCTGCGGCGTCGCACCAGGCATGCACGTCTATACAGTCGAACAGATGAACAAGCGGATCGCCCAGGGATTCCGGATGCTTGCGCTGTCGAGCGAGATGGGTTTGATGCTGTCCGCCATCACTTCGGCCCTGCCGAAGATAAACCGGGGCTAGCATGGGCCGGGATTGTCTGGCGGTGGCCACAAAGCGGCGGAGCGGTGCATTTCCCGGCATTTCGCTTTGACTAAATGCGCCTGCCCGTGGTAGTATTGCGTGCGGAGGAATGTTCATGTCGGAGAGGTTTTCGAACAGGAACTAACGCTATAGCACCGGGTCATGGTCTCGGGTCTGATTTGCTTTCTGCTTGAGCCGGCCCCGGTGGCGCCTGTCGGAAACCGTAAGCGACATACATTCCACGCAAGATGTTTGTAGTCTTGTTCGCGGAGGTTTCCAGCCTCCGCGTTTTTGTTTGCCGTGAAGGGGTTGGGCCAGGGTTACGACGGCTCGCCTCGGCGGCCCTGGGGGGTAGGAAATGGTGGATGAGAAGAGTCTTTACACACTTGAGTACCTGAAGGTAAAGGAGCGGCTGAAGGATTTCGCGCTCAGCAACCTCGGCCGTAAGCTCATTGACGCTATGGCGCCCACGCCGGACATCGCGCGGGCGAACGCGCTGCTTGACGAGACACAGGAGGCGACCGAGCTGGCCGCCCAATCCGGGGGCCACCCTCTGGCGGGGCTCCACGATATTTCCGAGTGCATCGAGCGCGCTGCCAAAGGCGCAGTGCTGCACCCGGAAGACCTGATGAGGGTCGCGGACTTCTTGCGCGGGTGCTCGAAAGTCAAGAAGTTCATGCGCACGAAGAAGGCGCTTGCGCCTAACCTGAGCCTCTACGCCGAATCTGTGACGGACCTGCCCCAGGTCATCTCGGAGATCGAAGGCGCTGTCTCCGGGAACGCTGTGCTGGACAATGCCAGTCCCAGGCTTTCGGGCATCAGGGCAAGGATTCGCGTACTGGACGACCGCATCAGGTCGGCGCTGCAGGCGGTAATCACGTCGCCGCGGTACCGTGACGCTATACAGGATGGGTACATCAGCCAGAAAGATGGCCAGTTTGTGGTCGCCATCAAGGCGACCCACAAGAACTTGATCCAGGGCTCCGTAGTCGCTGCATCGTCGAGCGGCGCCACAGTGTTCATAGAGCCAGTAGCCGTACGCAGGTACTCCGACGAGCTCAAGATCGCCAGAGCGGAAGAAGAAGCGGAGGTCTACCAGATCCTTGTGGCCCTGACAGGTCTCGTCGCCGAGCACACCCAGGAGATCAAGGTGAACGTCGAGGTGCTGGCGGCATACGACCTGATCTTTGCCAGGGCGCGCTACGCCCAGCAGCTCAGGGCCACAAGGCCTGCGCTGGTGCCTGCGGGCGAAGGCCTTGTCATTCGTCAGGCGCGGCATCCATTGCTTCAGCAGGATGCAGTGCCACTGGACCTTGAGATGAGCGAGCGCACCCGTGTGCTTGTGATCACAGGGCCGAACACAGGTGGCAAGACGGTTGCGCTCAAGACCATAGGGATTTGCGCGCTGATGGCACAATCTGGGCTTCACGTGCCCGCTGGTGAGGGCACAACGCTACCCGTCTTCCCGGATGTGCTGGCGGATATCGGCGATGCACAGAGCATCGAGAATTCACTGAGTACCTTCTCGGGTCACATGGGGAACATCGCCAGGATGATGAAGGTTGCCGTGCCCGGCTGCCTCGTGTTGCTGGACGAGATCGGAACCGGCACGGACCCAGCTGAGGGTGCGGCACTGGCGTGCGCTGTGTTGTCGAACCTGTACCACCGCGGGGCAATGGTGGTGGCTACGACGCACTACGGTGACGTCAAGAGGTTCGCCGACACCCACCCTGGTTTCGTCAACGGCTGTATGGAGTTCGACCAGGACACGCTCAGGCCGCTGTACGTTCTCACTGTGGGCAAGGCGGGCAAGAGCCAGGGACTGTGGATCGCGGAGCGTCTCGGGATTCCCGATGAGGTGCTGGCGAATGCCCGGCAAGTCATGGCTGGAGCGACGACGGTACCCGGCAATGAAGCCCCGCCAGCCCCGGCCGGCCAGTCGCTGGGCTATCGTCGCCCGGGTAGAGACCTGTCCCAACTGCCGAGGGAGCAACACTTCCTGCCCGGCGACAATGTATACGTGCACTCGATGAAGTGCCGGGCTATCGTGGCCGCGGAAGAAGATGAGCGCGGCAACGTTGAGGTCGTCGTCCGCGGCCAGCGGCACAGCATCAGCCACAAGCGCCTGGCAATGACCGGCAAGCGCGAGGACCTGTACCCGGACTTCGACAGCTACGACCTGGACATCGTGCTGCTGTCAAAGGACGACCGGAAGCTTGTTCACCAGATGAGCAGGAAGCATGTTGAGGGCGCAGAGCGGGTGATTCGCAAAGGCTCGGATGACCGGTAGCAGGCGTCCCGGGCGGTCGCCGGTCGCGGCCAGCCCGGCGGACAATGACGGCGAGTCGCGAAGGTGATTGTTGCATCTTGGAAAGACTACTTCTCCGAACGAATAATCGGAGGTGATTTCGTTGAACGACGGAGACAACGTAACGCTGAGCATCGGCAGCATCGTCGGCCTTATCGCGGGGGTCGCGCTCATGGGCCTCGGCGCGTACAGGCTCCTGACGTTCGGTGCGGTGAAAAACGCTACCACCACGATCATAGTGCTGCAATATGCGGGCGCGGTGCTTATCTTCTTCGGCGGCCTGATCCTGGTGGGTATCGTCTACAGGAGCCTGAGAAAGCTCGTCCGGTCGTGACAAGCAAAGCCGGGCCTGACAAGCCAGGAGTCAGGCCCGGCGTTCGATCTCTGCCAGCAGGCGCTCGGCAGTTGGTTTGATGAGTGATGCCAGCGGCAGTTCATACGGGCACCGTGCCTCACAGACGCCGCACGCTTCGCACTCAAGTGCCTTCCTCAGCCCCGCCGCACTCTCACTGTCGGGTTTAGGCCACCCGCTCCTGCGGAATAAGAACTCCGCCGAGACGACGTAGTTGACGGGGATGCCGTTCGGGCAGGGCAGGCAATACTGGCACCGGCGGCAGAACTTCTTGGACAGGGTGGCAATATCGTTCTTGATAGTCTCGACTTCTCTATCGCTCAGCGGCGGCTCGAAGAGTTCCACCGGTCCCTTGCCGTGCTCCACGCCCCTCAGCAAGGGCTCGACTTCCCTCGACGCTGCGACCACCTGGTCAACGTGAGCGATGCTCTTCGCACCTGGGATTATGACGTCAACGTCTTTGGAGAGCAGCCATTTCACGGGGGCGCCGGCATCTTCCAGCGCCCCACCCGCGAAGGGCTTCATCACGATGAACCCCATACCCATGGCGCGGCAGAGCGGGAGCAGCCCGGGCATACACTGGGTCTCGAGGTAATTGAACGGGAACTCGACGAAGGAGAACTTGCCCGTCCTGCAGGCTTCCATGGCAGTGTCAACATTGTGGCTTGAGAACCCGGTGAGCCCGATCCTGCCGGCTTTCTGCTGCTCTGCGATGTGGTCATAAGCCCCACCTTCGAGGATCTGCTTGAGAGCAGCAGGATTTGCGATGTTGTGGAACATGAAAAGCTCGACGTGATCTGTCCGGAGGTTCCCGAGGCTGATTTCCAGGTCACGGGTGATTTTCTCAGGGTCTCGCGCCACGGATTTCGTGGCGATGACAACCTGATCGCGCACATCTTCCAGCGCTTTCCCCATGCACCCTTCGCTTGTTGTGTACGCGCGGGCGGTGTCGAAGAACCTTATGCCCCGGTCAAACGCGTGCCTCACTATCCTGGTGGCTTCATCCAGCGACACAGTCTGGATAGGTATGCCGCCGAAACCCAACTTGGTCACGAGCGGGCCCCTCCGGCCAAACCTGAGTTTGAACAAGTCACTACTTGACGTGCAGCTACTCATCTGCAGCTTCGAGCCTCCTCAGTCCGGAGCGTGCCGTCTTGCTGACGTAGAACCAGACCGCTGACGCCGCCATGATCGCTCCCGCCAGAGTGAATGTTGAGGCGGTCCCAGCCAGACCCGCCACCGCCCCGAAGGCCAGGGGGTGGATCATTGACTCAAACCGGATTGCCATCATGCGCAGGGACAGGGCGATACTCCTATCTTCCCTCGTGGTCTGGTCGGATATCGTGACCAGCGACACGAGCGGGAGAATGCCGCGCCCGATGCCGCACCCGACTGCCGCGAGAACGAAGAACGGCACCGCCGTCATCGCGGGCACTGCCGCCAGGGAGACGGCGCCGATCGCCAGGCACACGGCAGACAGCCGTTGCCTCCCCATCAAGTCAGTCCCGGCACTGAGCAATGGCCTCGCGACCATTGTGGCGAACGTGAATGAACTCACGATGAACCCAATCTGCGTCGAAGTGAACTTCCTCTCCGCCAGCAGGGCCGGCAGGTAGATTTCCCATGCGCCAAGGCTGAAGTACAGGAAGACGACGAGCAAAATGGCCGAGAACACGCCGGCTTTCGACATTATCGGGCCGCATGTACGGATAAGGTCCTGCATCACGGTTGTTTTCCTGACCTCGTCACTGCGGGGCTCATCGAGCAGGCCGATTGCCGCCAGGGCCAGCAGGCTCACGAGCCCTGCCATGAGGAAAGCAGTCTTGAAGCCGGAGGCGTCGCTGATGATGCCGCTCGTGAGCGGCCCGACAACCATCCCGATGCCCATGACAAACGTGAACCAACCGAAGTTCCTCTCAGTGTCGCGACCCTTGCCCAGGCTCGAGATGTATGCTTGCTGGCCCACCTCGACCAGGAGCAAGCTGCCGGATGAAATCGTAAGGGACACCAGCATCAGGGCAAAGGTCGGGGTGAACACGAGCGCCAGGCTGGCGGCGCCCCGCGCGATTGCTCCGATGGCCAGTATACGCTTGATGCCGAGGCGGTTGATGGACGCGCCGATGGGCAGCGCGAGGATGACAGGCACAATGCCGGCCAGCGCGAAGAGCGTCCCGAGCGTGGCGCCGCTCATTCCCTGCTGCACCGCGAGTTGAGGCACAAGCGGCCGGTAAGCCTGCTGAGAAATGTTCTCGAGGATGGCCATGATGGAGATCAACCAGAATCCCCGTGGTAGGTTGGCTATGTCCTTCAGCAACTTGAAATGCCTCTTCCCCAGCCATGTCTAGTGCATCCGGTATGACAGACCTTTTTCAACCATAGCCAGGGTTTTCCCTGCACGGCGCCTGATGCTCAATGTCACACAGTACTGTGTATTTCTGCGTTGTGCCCCCAGGAAGCGATTTCGTTGCGGTGTGAGAGCACAATGACCTGTCTCGAAGCCGCGATGGTGAGCAATGCTTCCCTGATGCGCTCTGTCCGCGGCTCGTCGCAGGTGAGGAACGGGTCGTCGAATATGAAGGGCAGCTCGACATCCCTTGCGAGCAGGTCGGCCAGCGCAAGCCTTATCGAGAGGTAAAGCTGGTCCCTTGCTCCCTGGCTCAGCTGTTCGAGCGTGACCGTACGCCCGTCCTCCGTTACGCCGACCTCGAAGTCCTCCCCGAACACGACCCTGCGGCTAAAGACCCCGGAAAGCTCACGGAACCTTCCGGTTGCGCGGTCCGACAGCAGGTCCCTGTACCGGGTCTGGTATTCCCGGCGTGCCGCATCGAGTTCGTTGTATGCTATGCCCAGACTCTTGGCGTCGACCTCGAGGCGGGCCACCAGCCGCCTGTGCTCCTTTAACTCTTCGGCAAGCCCGGCCACGTTTGACACCTGCGCGGCCTTCGTCGCGGCGACACGGTCCCTGAGCCTCTCAACGTCGTCCCCTGCTCGGGCCAGCGCAGCGCGAAGATCCTGGATCTCCTGCTGCCTCTGGCGCTGCAGCCTGGCAAGGGCCTCGATGTCGAAAGCAAGTTCCGTGGGCGGCAGCTCGGAATGGCCTGCCAGGAGCGATTGCCACTTATTCAGCACGTCGAGCGCCCTGAGCTGCGCGTCGGTTGCGCGCTGGCGCAGGGCTACCGCCGATGCTGCCTGCTGGCCGCGCAATATGCCTTCCATCTCACGCTCTATGCCGGATGCTTTGCCCAAGTGATCCTGGCATTCCGACCACAGCTCGGCTGCCCGGGCAGTGATGCCCCCGGCTGCGTCGAGAGACGCCTGCAGTTCAGACCTCAGGCTACTTACCAGGCCGTGCAGGCGCCGCCTGTCTGCATCGGACGGCTCAAGCCGCTGCCGCAGAGTCTCGAGGGACGCAAGGACTCTTTCCATTTGCCTCTCCGCGGCCCTGGCAGCATTCCACATCGCCTCCAGCTGCTCGGCGTCTGTGTTCTCGTCGAAAGGCATGGTCTGCTGGCGAAGATTCTTGACCTCTGTGTCAAGCCGCGAAGCCCTCTCGCCCAGGTCTGCGGCGGTGCGCCTGGCGACTCCATCGCGGTGGGTCAGGTCCTCAAACCGGGCCGCTGCCGTGGCCGTCTCATCCCACCATGCCTCGTCCCGTTCCGCGACCCACGCTGCCAGTTCGCGGGCGGTCGCTGGTCGCGCTCCGGTGAGCTGCGCAAGAGAAAGAACGCCTGCCATTGACGGGATGGAGTCAGCGTGCAAGCTGTCGAGCCACTCCGGTAGCCCGCGCCCAGCTTCCGGTGACGGGAAGCCCAGGGCAGCGAGCGCCTGGCTGAACTGAGATGAAAGGCTCCGCTCTTCAGCCCGCAGCGCCTGCCACGCGGAAAGGGCTCCAGCGATGTCGCCGAACCGGTCCGTATAGGGCTTCGCCAGGTTCCGGAACTCTGATAGTTCCTTGCGGGTAGCATCAAGCCTCGCGCTCAGCGATGCCAGCGCCTGGCCCTGCGGGAGGGAGCGCCGCGCTGTCTCGAGATCCCGCTGCCTGGCATCCCGCGCGCGGATTCGCTCGAGGAGGGCGGCAAGCACAGCCTGATCGGCGCATGAGTGGTCGCCCAGGACGATGTCCAGTTGTGCCATCTCGCGCTGGATCAGTGCCAAACGCTCTGCGTAGCCAGGCATCGAAGTGGCCCTCCGCTGGCCGGTAGTTCCAGGGGCCACGCCCTTGTATGACTGGCTCTCTGGAGCCGGGACTCGAGCGCCGGACCACGCTGCTCCAATGCCCCACCCGAGCACCGCACCTACGACGGCGACGGCTGCAGCGACGATGATTGCGGGGCCCGACTGAGGCGACCCGAGCAGCGACCAGGCTGCCACGAAGCCGCCGATGCCGAACAGCAGCGTGGCGGCAATGCGACGGCCTAGTGGCAGCGGTTCAGCTTCGCGCCACTCCCTGTCAGGGCGCCCCGCAACTTCCTCTGCGCCGCCTCGTCGCAGAATCTCGTAACTCTCGCGAAGCAGGGTGATCTTCTTCTCAGCGGCCTCGGCGAAGGCGGTGTTGAGGTCCCAGACGTCCGAGAAGTCCTGTCTTGCCCTGGCTTCCATTGCCGTATGGTCCTCGATGAGTTGCCTTGCCCTGTCGAGTTCGGCCTGGCGCCTCTCGACTTCGTGCTCAAGACGGTCGACGCGCGTGTCGTACCTGGATAGTGCGTCCAAGGACGCCGGCTCTGCCTTCTCGAAAGCAGCATACTCGCGCTCGATCCTTGCCCAAGCACGTTCCAGGGAGGCCGCGATGGCGGTAGCCCGGGTCCAGGCTTTCTGGAAGTCCAAGGCCTGAGTCTTGACATAAGAAATCGCCTGAACCGGGCTGTCACCAAGCGTGTTGAACGCAGGCATGGTCTCCAGCGCCTGTTGCGCAGCCTGCGCGCCGGCGACAGAGGCGTCTACCTGCCGTCGCAGGTCCGCCAGTTCCGCGGACAGTTGCTGCAGCGCCCGCACCTGTACGACAAGATGTTGCCTCCCGCGCACTGAGGCATAGTTGTCGCGGAGGTCTGCCCCAATCGCCCGGCTCTCGCCTTCGAGCGCCGCCACCTGCTCCCGGGCGCTTGCGACCTGCGCCTGGCGCTCTGCCAGGCGTGCTTCCAGGTTCGACAGTTCTCCCAGGCGTTCGCCCACGCCGGCATCCTTGAAGGGCCCGTACTCGCGGTCTATCTCCGCTGCGAGCACATCGTACGCTTCCTGTCGCGCCTGAAATGCCTCAAGCGCCTGCTCAACCTGCATCTTTTCCCGCACTCTTGTTTCGTAGAGGTTGCGCAATCCCTGCCACTCCGTGAACGCCGAGCTGGCGGCCTCCTTATCCTGAAGCGCTGCCTGTGCCTGTCTCCTCCGCTCTTCCGCCGCCGCAAGCTCCGCGCTTTCCGCATAGAGGCGGTCGAGTGTTCCTTCACTCTCGCGAATCGTGTTCTCAAGAGAGGCAACACGCGTGCGCTCCTCATCGAGCTGCCTGTCCTTCCTGCCATCTGCCGCAGCCCGCACACCGAATTCCGAGTTACGCTTCGTGATCTCCCTCAACCGGTCAAAAAGCCACTCCAGCGCGGCCTTCAGATCGCCTCCGGCGCCCGACAGGAAGCGCTGGATGCTACGATCGAGTTTCTTTGCCTCGGGCAGCGGCTGGGTCACGCAAAACGTCTTCCAGAACAGGTCCCTCGACGATAGGCCCAGGAGCGCCGAAATGGCCTCTTCGTATCGCTCGTTCCGCTTCTGAGCCAGGGGGTTGTGTTCGCCCTGGACGGTGGTCCGCCACTCCCCAGAGGTCTCCCGGACCTCAAGCCGTATGCGGTTATTCGTGAAGTCTCTCCTGAGCCGATACTGCTCCCCAGCTGCATCGAACTCCACGCCACCCGCGAACCGCTCTGGCCGGTCCCAGTTCTGGAATCGCGCTGCGAAGAATTCGTCCCCCGACGCAGCACGGGGGAGGCCGAACAGCACCGCGGTCAACCCGGCGACGAGCGTGGATTTGCCGGCTTCGTTATCTGCGACCAGCGTGTTCAGCCCGCCGGTGAACTGCACCCGGACCCGGTCGCGGTACCTTCCGAACCCTTCGAGTTCGAGCGAACGCCAGCTGACTGCCATCAGGACGCACCACCTTCCAGCGCCCTGAGACCGTATGAGAGCGCCTTCTCGAGAATCGCCCTGTCACGCTCGCTCGTGGCTGTCGCAAGCCTTTGTCGCACGCGGCGTATGAACTCACCGCGGATTGTCGGTTCGGTGGCCCACTGGTCAATCTCCGCTGCCGCAAGAAACCCGGCATCCGACTCTACCTCAAGGTAGAAGGCGTCTTGACGGGCGCCGTCCACAAGGGACTCAGTGTCGAAGGCGAAACTCGCGTTGCCGATTAGGCTGATGCGCAGTAGGGCGCCAGGTCCCGCCTGGCGGACGACGTCCTTGAGATGGGTCTCAAGTTCGGACAGGCCGGCCACGCCGGTGAGGTCCACCGGCACCGAAACGCACTTGCACGCGCCGGCAGGGATCGTCTGAATCTCGACTTCGGAGGGCCGGATGCTGGCGACTACGAAGCAGCCTGTGCCCAGGTCGGAGAAGCCACGGGCTTCGACCATACCGCAGTAGACTACCGCAGGCTTGCCGGGAGTCTGTGCCACCTTACCGGGGGCTCGTTGCGTGGCCCGCTGAGCCACACCGATGAAGCCGTGGAAGTGGCCCAGCGCCACGTAGTTGTAGCCCGCCCGCCCAAGCGCTTCCGCATCAATCGGCAGGCTACGGTCGCCCGCGTCCCAGCCGAGCGATCCGTGAAAGACGCCGATGTGGATGCCTGCCTCGCCCGTACGAGGGAAGTCACGGATAGGCGGGCTTGTCCGGGTGACACCCCCCGTGTAGGCGAGCGAGTATATGAACACCGGTGAGCCCTTGATCTCCACCTGCGCAACCAGTTCCGGCTGCGGGCAGGTCACGAGCACTCCCGGCCAGCGCGGTGCGGCTACCTTATAGACAGAGTCGTTGTACGTGATCTCATCATGGTTTCCGGGCACAGTCACTACGGGCACTCTCGCGTCCCGGAGCCGCCCGATCTGCCGTATAGCCTCTTCGACCAGGTGCGGTCTCGGGTTGTGGGTTTCGAACAGGTCGCCCGCAATGAGCACCAGGTCGATACCGTTTGCCGGGTCAAGAGCGAAGTCTACGGCCTTTCTCAACAGGTCGTCGCGCTCCCGCCCTCGCTGTTCTTCCTTGCCACCCAGGTCCTTAGGTCTCCACCCAATATGCAGGTCGGCAAGGTGGAGACACCTTACTGCTTGCGTGCCCACGAAAGGCATACCTCCACGGGTCTTTGAAGAAACTGGAAATAGGTTCGATAGATGTCTGCTGTGAACCTCTCTACTCCTCAGAGACTCGACTGCAAGGATTCGGCACCGCGACAGGCGAAGGAACTGTGGGCCAGCCGGGGACGATACAGCACGACCCGGCTTTCGCCACATGTCACGCGAAAGGTGTGACCGCGGGTGAAGATTACCATCGTCGGGGCAGGGGCAATCGGTGGTGCGACCGGGGCCTATCTAACACAGAGCGGGTTTGATGTCACCCTGGTGGACAACGTTAAGGAGCATGTGGATGCCATGAACGCAAACGGCCTTCTGGTGACCGGTTGCAGGGGCGACCACAGGTTCAAGGTCAAAGCGGTAACGCCCGACGGGCTCACCGGCCAGCTCGAGATGGTGATACTGGCCGTCAAGGGCATGCACACGAAGACCGCGTTGCGACCGGTCGCGCCGCTGCTGGGCGATGACTCCTTCGTGGTCTCCATGCAGAACGGCCTGGCAGAGGAGGAGATCGCTGAAGTCATTGGGCAGCCGAGAACCGTCGGGTGCTTCATCCAGTTCGGCTCGGATTACCTTGCCCCGGGCCATATACAGCTGGCATACGATTTCCCCATTCGTGTGGGGGAAATCGATGGGAAGATCACGGAAAGAATCCATGTTGTGAGAGATGTGCTCAACCACTTCATGCCCGCGTTTATCACCACGAATATCTGGGGATATCTCTGGGCGAAGATGTGCCTGGGCTCGCTGTACTTCGCAGGCGCCCTGACGGCCGAGAACTCCGCCAATCTCCTCACGGACCACGAGCTGCGGCCGCTGTTTGCTGCTGTCATCCGGGAAACGTGCAGCGTGGCACGAGCTCTTGGTGTCGAGGTCGAGAGCTTCCGTGATTTCGACCCGAACCTGTTCATGGCCCCGGATGACATGGGCCCGGCATTTGCCCAGTGGGATCCGAAGCCCCGCCCGGTGGGGATGCCCGAGCCCAAGCCGCTCAAGGTCCACACCGGCATCCAGAGGGACATCATCGTGCGGAAGAGGCGGACGGAAGTAGACAAGCAACCGGGTGTGACCGTCCAGAAGGGCCGGGTCGCGGGCGTCCCGACTCCGCTCAACGCGCGGATCGTCGAGATGATACACGAGGTTGAGGATGGCAAGCGCCCGCTGGGCAGGGAGAATCTCTTTGAGCTGAAGGAGTGCATGGGCAAGGCGTGAACCTGACACTGGCGGCGACAGCCGCGTTCGGTCTCGAATCAATGGTCGAGCTCGAGGTCAGGGAACTCGGCTACAAGGATGCTGCCATAGACAACGGCCGCGTCGTGTTCAGCGCGGACGAGAGCGGCATAGCCAGGGCGAACCTGTGGCTGCGCTGCTCCGACAGGGTGCTGCTGCAGGCAGGAACGTTCCCAGCGGCGACCTTCGACGAGCTCTTCGAAGGATGCCGCGCTCTGCCCTGGGCGGAGTGGATCACGCGGGACGGCCAGTTCCCCGTCTCGGGCAGGTCGGTCAAGTCCCGCCTGCACAGTGTGCCAGACTGCCAGGCGATAGTGAAGAAGGCCATCGTCGAATCGCTCAAGTCCCGGTATGGCCTGGAGCGGTTCCCCGAGACGGGCGCAACGTTTCATGTGGAAGTCTCGCTGCTTGATGACGTGGCGACGCTGACGCTGGACACCAGCGGGCAGGCGCTCCACAAGCGCGGGTATCGCAAGACCCAGGGCCCGGCGCCGCTTAAGGAGACCCTGGCTGCGGGCATGGTGAAGATCTCGCGATGGCGCCCAGGCAGGCCCTTCCTGGACCCGTTCTGCGGCTCCGGCACCATCCCGATTGAGGCCGCGCTGATGGGCCTAAATATGGCGCCCGGCCTGGGGCGGTCGTTCGCCGCAGAGGAGTGGCCCGCTGTCCCCGCCGCATGCTGGGCTTCCGCCCGTGATGAGGCAAAAGACCTGGCGCAACAAGACCGGGCGCTGGACGTCGCGGGTTCGGACCGGGACGAGGGCGCGGTCCGCGAGGCGCGCCGCAACGCCGGGCTTGCCGGGCTCGGGCAGAACGTCCGGTTCGACGTGCGGGACGTGCAGGATATCTGGCCCGGAGCGGACTTCGGCTGCATCGTCTGCAACCCTCCCTATGGCGAACGGCTCGGGGACTCCCGTGAAGCTGCAGAGGTATATGAGGCGATGCGCGGCGCCTCCCAGCAGTTTGGTACATGGTCATTCTTTGTGATAACGCCGCACACGAGCTTCGAGAAGGTGTTCAGGCGGAGGGCCGACAGGCGACGACGGCTGTACAACGGCAACATCCCCTGCACGTACTACCAGTTCTTCGGGCCGCTGCCACCGCAGAGGGTGACGCGTGCATAGGGGCGCTGTGCTTTGTGCAGGACTTCACGGAAATTCTCACGAACGCAATACACACATTTCGCAGCTGGAAAGAGGGTCAATCGATGAAGCGAGATCCACTTGTGATGATTCCAGGCCCGACGCCGGTAGATGAACCGGTGCTCAGAGCGATGAGCGTCCAGACGTACGGGCATACGTATGGCGGCTTTGTTGAGATATATAAGGAATGCCTGGCCGGCCTGAAGACGATCTTCAATGCCGACTATGCCATCGCCATCGGTGGCGCCGGCACGTTGTCCATGGAGATGGGACTCGTGAACATCGCCAAGCCGGGCGACAGGGTCTTGATGATCAGCCAGGGATACTTCGGTGACCGCTACCCGCTCATCGCCAAGGCGCTGGGCATTGAGGCAGACGTCATATCCGCAGAGGCGGGCAAGAGGGTGTGCCTTCATGAGGTGGAAGCGAAGCTCGCCGCCAACAAGTACGCGGCGGTGACCCTCACGCACGTTGACACATCCAGCGGTACACTCGCGGACCTTGCCGGCGTGTCGGCCCTTGCCAGGAAGTACGGGGTGTTGTTCATACTCGACGGTGTATGCGCGAGCGCCGCAATAGATGAAGATATGAAGAAGCATGGCATCGACGTCGTCGTCACGACCTGCCAGAAGGCTTTCGCCGTGCCGCCCGGGATGACCATACTGGCCCTTTCCGGCAGGGCAATAAAGCGCCGCGAGGAGCTGGGCGACATCCGGGCTTTCTACGTCGACTGGAAGAACTGGCTGCCCATCATGGGAAACCCCGGGATGTACTTCGCGACCCCGCCCGTCAACCACGTGGTGGCACTGAATGTCTCTGTCAAGACAATCCTGGCCGAGGGCCTGCCGGCGCGGTTTACACGGCATGAGAAGATAGGCAAGTCGTTCCGGGCCGGTGTCGCGGCGCTGGGGCTTGAGCCGGTTACCGTTCCTGAGGCGCTGGCACCGACGCTCACCGTTATCAAGTACCCGCAGGGCATCGACGATGCGCAGTTCCGCGCGAAGCTTGAGGACAACGGCATATTCTGCGCCGGAGGCGTCGGCTCGCTGAAAGGCAAGGTGTTCCGCGTCGGTCACATGGGCAGCATCGGCTGGCCCGAACTCGCCCGCACCATGACCGGGATCGAACTGACCCTGGCACAGATGGGCTACAAGGTGACCTCCGGCGCCGGTACGGGCGCTATGGAGCAGGAGTGGATCAAGTAGGGACTCTCAAGACTCGGTGCGCCATTCGCAATCGCTAGTATCAGCGTCGGGGGTCGAGCCAGCCTGGGGACACATCGCGGCAGGGTCATTGTGCGGCCCGGTTGTCAATTGCGGAGTGTTGTCGCAACAGGTTCCAGGCAAAGAGCCTGTACCACGTGACGACCAGTTCGTCCAGCTCGTGGCTCTTTGCTATCAGCGCCGGTGAGGTGAGGTCTTTACCTTCCTCGAGCCGCAGCATCATTTCCATCCTCAATCGTTCGATGTCGGCCAGCATATGCTGTTCCTGAACCAGCGCGATCTCCACTGTCTAGTAATACTCCTTATCCGGACCGCTGAACCGGACTTCGTCTCTCGCCGCACCCGTCGTCGGGATACTGTCAAGTTTCCGGTTCAATGCGTGAAGTATGGCCTTTGCCACAGCCATCTCAGGCTTTTCACTGGCCAGCACGGCTCCCGACAATACAGCTTCAGATGAGAGCGTACTCAGCCGTACTATGGCAGCGACAACAGTGCGCGATCCGACTTTGAGTGCCGACACTGATTCAAGTGACAAGGTGTATGCCGGTTCAAGGCAGAGCCCAAGCGCATGTATGGTTGCCTGACCAACTGCCCGCCTCAGGCTTGCAGGTCCTCGGCCTTCATCTATCCAGGACGCCTCAACCTTCTCGCCCGAAGGTCCGGTGAGGACCACGCTCGCCACCCTGCCTTTGCCACCGGCATTCTCAGCGACACTGACCGAGACTATCCTAGGCCTCCATCCCATGTTCGTGACATCAACCTCCTTTCAACGAAGTCTTAGATCGTACAGATATCGTATTTTAGTTATGACATATGGGGCAAAATCGCACGACATAATTCGACAGGCATAACGTAGTAATTATTGCACTTGATTGATAATTTTCAATTGCGTGCGAGATTTATTGCTGCTGCTCGCGGATGGGTGCGTTCAACCGGTTACGCGGAGGCGATCCTGCCCCCGGCGAAGAGCGGAGTTGGTCCGGAAGCAGAGGCCGGCCCGGCCCAGAATGGCTAAAGCTTACCCATATCAAACCTGCCCGGTATGCTCGGGTACCGCACCATCTTCACGGTTTCGCGGATCCCGAACCTCTCCAGCGTCTTGATTGTCTCGGCCTCCGTGTGGTGCCGCGCGGGCCAATCAGTCATGTTTGCCGCCCGCAACATTATCCTCGCGATCTGGACTGCCGCCGATTGCAGGTTGCGCGGCGACACCTTGTCTAATGTGTCGGCGGCGGTGTGCCCATAGCCGCGCCGCACGCTCTGCTGGCCAAGGTTTGCGAAGGTCCCGGCGGGCACGCCGGCCAGCGTGAACGGGAAGTGGTCAGACGACATGCTCGGTGCGTCATCAGCTGCCAGCGGCTGCATCATCTCGGAGCCGATCTTGCGGAACACCGGGATGAGCACAGGCCAGCCCTGGAGGGCTATCCCGCCCTCTCCCCTACCCGCGCCGTCGAGGTTAAGCATGAAGTCCATCTTGTCCAGGTCGGCAAGGTGATTGAGCACGTACTTGAACGAACCGGTCAGGGCAATTTCCTCAAGCGCAAAGCATATGAACCTCAGAGTCCGGGCCTGCCTGCCCGCGTTCTGCGCAATCAGCCTACCGATCTCCATCGTGACCACTGCGCCGGACCCGTCGTCCATCGCCCCGAGAGCTATGTCGTGGCCATCAAAGTGCGCCCCGACCAGCATGAGCCTGTCCGCCATCGTCGTGCCAGGAATCTCACCAGTCACGTGCCAGGACTTTGCCGGGGCGATCCTGCCTTCAGTCTTGATCCTGACGGTCACGGGACCCTTCTTCTGGAGGTGCAGCAGCGCACGCCCTTCCTCGCGCGACACACCCACGACCGCGATGTCCGAGGCAGCATCAGTGCGCGTCGAGCCTGTCTCGGGAAGCAGGCCGCCCTCCTCGCGCATGAAGATGAACGCCTTGGCTCCCAGCGACAGGCCACGGGATATCTTCTCGCGGCGGTGCAGGCTTCGGAAATACGGGGGTGACTCGGAGTTTGCCATCACGATCTTCCCGGGAATCTTGTCGCGGTACGCCTCGAACTCGCTGGGCGTGCCGTATCCTACGAAGATGACCTCACCTTCGACTTCAAACTGGCCCACGTGCGGCAGGATGATGCAGGGGAACTCATGCTGCTCGGGCGTGAGGCTGGTCAGGTGCCCGGGGCCGCGCTGCCAGCCCATGTAGTCAAACTCCTCTGCCCTCACGTTCTCCAGACCGTACTCCTTCATCTTCGCGACCATGTAATCCACGGCGGGCTTTTCGCCCGGTGTCCCACCGAAACGGCTGCCGAAGCCGACCAGGGCTTCGAGGTTGGTGAACGCCTCCGCCGACGTGTAGCCATCCGCGATGATCTTCCTGTCGGTCTCGAGATACCGGTTGTCTGGCATCTTAGCACACTCCCCTCAGTGCTTCTCCTACTTGTCAAACGCCTTCTTGGTCACGTAATTGTTCACACCAGCACGGGCATCGCACGTGGGCACGATCTTTGCGCCCGCTTTCTCCAGGACCTCGATGTAGCCGCCGGTGCAGCTGACAGTGCCACGGTAGTAGTCCAGTAAACCCTTGCCTGAGCGGACACCCTTTTGTTCTTCGAAATCGCTTACATCCGTTGGTGCCGGGCAAAACGTATGGGTCTCATGAGTGAAGCCGCCTATGCCGATCCGGAACACGCGTGTTCACTCCTCCCGTGTTGATTTCACAGAGCTTTTCGACCAAAAGGCTCGTTTCCCTCCGCCGTATCGCTCTGGAGCATGGATCTCACGGTTCCCGAAGGTATTTCCGTGGCGCCGTCAAATCTCACTTCAACCGAGGTGAATTACTCTTGCTCAGGGACCTGCTGATTGTCTGCACAGTGGCATTTTCGTACCACACAGCCTCTTCGGCCGCCAAGGTCTTGGTGCCGCTTTACAGCGCCTCACTTGGAGCACCGGTCCAGAGCATCGGTCTTGTGGTGGGAGCGCAGTCGCTTCTGCCGTTGTTGCTGGCTGTTCCGGCCGGAGGGCTCGCAGATAGAGTAGGTTTCAGAGCCGTGACACTCGTTGGCGGCTTCTGCATGTGCGCTGCGGCGGTCATCTTCTACATGTCCAGGAGCATATATCCCTTGATCGCCGGCCAGGTACTCGGTGGCATGGGCGAACTCTCCGTGTGGCTCTGCGCTCAGGCCGCGATCACTGGCATAGGCGACGACAAGTCAAAAGGCAGGTACCTCGGGTATTTCGGGTTCGCGATCGCCCTTGGCCAGGCCGTTGCTCCCGGGATTGCCGGTTTCGCCGCCGACCTTGCCGGCTACCGCAACGCGTTTCTGCTTCCGCTTGCCTTTTCCGTGCTGGTGGTCACAGCCGCTCTGCGCATGCCGAATGTTGGGTCTGGGGTCCGGGCTGCGGGAAAGCCTGCAACCGCCGGAGTCCACGAGCGTGGAGGCATTCTTGCCCAGTTCGCGGATGCCGGAGGGTTATTGCAGAAGCCGAAAACCCGCGCGGCGCTGCTTTGCACTTTCGTGATGATCTTTACCAAGACGGTAAGGCAATCGTTTTTCCCTGTGTTCCTGAGAGGGTACGGGTTCAGCGCCTCCACGATTGGCATGCTGGTGTCGTTGATGGAAGGCTCGTCCACTGTGGTCAGGCTCTTCCTCGGGTCACTGCTCAAAGTGCTGCGTGAGGACGCCCTGTTGCTTGGCGGCATGATTCTGGGGATAGTCGCCACCGCAGTCACTCCGCTCATCGTAAGCCTGCCTCTCCTGGCGATTGCCTCTGTGATCGCCGGCATCGGGCTCGGGCTTAACCTACCGCTGACCATATCGCTCATAGCTGGCGACGCGCCTGAGAGGCTGCGTGGAGTTGCCATGGGCATACGGCTCACCGGCAATAGGGCGGCGCAGTTCGTGAGCCCTATAGTCTTCGGCGTAGTGGGACGGTGGCTCGACCTCGGGACATCTTTCTACGTGGTGGGCGGCCTCCTGTTCCTTGCGACAGCCGCTGCGGGAGGGCTCCTGCGCCAGGCCGAACAGCAGGCGCAAGGTCAGGTCGAGATGCATGCCTGACCTGAGGAGATATGCTGAACAGCCAGTCGCGCCCCGTACCAGATCAGGCCTGCCCCACAAACCTCACCTGGCTGAGACAAAGATACCGGATACGACGAGCACGATCCCCAGGATCCTTCCTCCCGAAAGAGGCTCACCGAGGAACCTGCTCGACGCCAGCGGGATGAGGATGAAGTTCAGGGAAAGGATCGGATAGGCCACCGAAAGCGGCAGCATCGTCAAGACCTTGAGCCAGATCAGAGCAGCCACCCCGTACAGCACAAAGCCGCCGAACACCGCCGGCGAAAACAAGGCGGAGAGCGCGAACGCCCTGCCTTTCATGCCGACCTTCAGCAGAACCTGCCCCGTGGAACCGAGAACCACAGAGCACAGCGCAAGAGCGTAGCTCACCGGAACTCCATCCTCCTGTCAATAGCCCTTTACCAGGTCAATCACGTCCGGCAGGGGTTCTGCCTTCTCGAACCGGGCAAGGTTCTCGAGAAATGCCTGCGCGCACTCGTGGGGGTAGCTGAACCCCGACATATGGGGCGTTATCGTGACGCCTGGCAGGTCCCATAGCTCGCTCGACGGGTCGAGCGGCTCCTTTTCCACGACATCGAGCACCGCACCCGCGAGAAGGCCCTGCTTCAAAGCCCTGATCAAGTCTCCCTCGACCATGACACGACCCCGGCAGACATTGATCAGATAGGCGCTGGATTTCAGGAGCCTGAGCACCTCGAAGTTCACGAGGCCGAGAGTCTTGTGAGTCAATGGAAGAGTCAACACCAGGAAATCGACCGCGCGCAGGAAGTCCTGCTCCTGGCCAGGCCGGAAGCACCGGACCACCCTTCTGCCCGCTCAACTACAGCGTCCAGCCCGACGACCCGCATCCCCATAAAGGCAGCCTTGCGGGCCACTTCCCGGCCTATCGCGCCCAGCCCCCACACTCCGAGCGCCTTGTCCGAGAGGATTTCTGGCACATATGACTCCCACCGGTGGCCGGCCTGGAGTGCAGCGGCCTCTCTGATCCTCTGCGTTATGGCCAGCATATGGGCCAAGACGTATTCGGCTATGCGAGCCGCGAACGTCCCGCGGACACGCGTCACCGTGACGCCGCTGGGGACAGCGCCGGCCAGCGTATAGCGGTCCGCGCCGGCGCCCATGATCTGGACCCACTTGAGATTCTTCGCGCGCGAGAGAGCCTCGCCCGGGAATGCCGTCGGGGCGAAGATGACCTGTACGTCGCCAATGTGGTGCTCTATCTCCTCTACTGACCTGCATGGGTGATACGTCATGTCGGGCCGTGCGGCCGCGATGATCTCCATGTACTCATCAAGCAACTCCGGGTGGTAGACCAGCACTTCCAGCCGTGCGCCCCCGGCATTCCGGCTCATAGTCCCTCCCCCTCCGAGTCCAGGATGCCCAGCACGTTCTCCAAAGCCACGGCTGCTCCGGTCAAGTACGCGACGACCCTGTTCCGCCTGCGCACGAGTCTGCTCACAAGCATATGTGCCTCGCCACCGGCCGGGTCGAGACTTGCCAGACGAGCGACGTCGGCGAGGCCCGGCAGGAGCCTCATCGGCACAGCAGGGTCGTGGTGGAACTCCGAGCCTTCCGTGTATGTCACCCTCACAACGGCACGGGACGCCTCCAGCAGCAGACGGTTCAGAGCCTTGAGAACCACCGGCGGCACCTCGCCCGCGCCCCGCAACCGGCCCTCGACCCCCACGGCGGCGCGTTGGAACCGGTCAAGAGCCTTCCGGGCCGGGGCAAGGTCAAATCCACCAGCCCGTGGCCCAAGCCCGTCGATCACCCTGGATAGCTCGCTGGCCGAGGCGCTGAACTCGTAAGGAAGCATGGGGCATGTTGCCAGCCTATACGCCCCAAGCAGGTATATCTTTGTGTCGCGGACCAGGTTCTGCTCGTCGGCAGTGGCGACCGTATCATCTTCGGTGTGCCACCACCATGCACCGCCGGGAACCCGCGACACGGTCAGGAAGAACGACGGCACACCCGCTCCCCAGAACGACTGGTCGCTGGAACGGTTCGGCGCCACCCTGCTTGGGTGCGGCCCAGTCACGTCCTGCACCACCTCTGCGGCAAACCGGGCTGCTTCCGAAGCGCAAACGACCTGGCTGAGGTCGCTTGCGTCCCGCATCCCGGGCGAGTCTATGTTGATGTGGCCGGCGCAGCGACCGCTCAGGTCCGTGTGGTGGTTATCTGCGTACCAGGTAGAGCCCGCATACCTGCCGGCCGAGTGACCTGGCCACCAGGCCACCCGCACGTCCCTTGAGAGCATGTGCCTGTTCTGGTGCAGCACACGGGCTATTTCCATGCAGGCTGAGTTGCCGGTTGCGTTATCCGTGCCCCCGAGGTGCCATGAGTCGATATGCCCGTGTACCAGCACGAACTCCCGCTCCGGGTCTTCGACGCCGCCTGCTGCAATATGCGCCACGGGTATCCTCACAGGCATCCAGCCAGTCGTCACCTTCGATTCGACTGTGACCCTGTCACCCGGCCTGAACAGATGCTCGCTCTGCTTCGCCACGGCCACAACCGGAATCTCGGGTATTGCACCGGTGTTGCCGGGCTCTGGAGTACCCCACACGGGGTTGACGACACCTTCGGGTATGCGCTCGCCGGGAAGCGCTGTGGGCCAGACGTGGACGTAGGCGACTGCGCCCCGCTTCTGGGCGGTGATCATGTTGAGGCGGCCGCCCCCCTCCGTGACAACAATCTTCCCGCGCAGGTCCATCTGGTCGAGGACACGCCAGGTGTCATAGTCGTAGAACATGTCGGTCCCGCCCTGGACCAGCACTATCTCACCCGTCACACCACCGACCGGTGTGGAACCGGAGAACGCTCTGGCCTTGGCCGGGACATTCCGGCCGTCAGCGCCGTCCTCCCTGAAGATCGTCACTCGCGCCTCGCCCGGGTGACTCAAGAAGGCACAAAACTCGTGGACCAGCATGGGGATGCCATCTGCCTTGAGGGCCGAGATCACATAGTCCGTGGCCTCACGTTCACCCATCCCACCCGACACACGGTCATAGCTCCCGATGCGTCTTGTATGTGCCATCAGGAATGAACTATTTACACCGTCCAGAACGTGTTTTTCGGATGCGTCAAGGGCCATGATATTCCCTCCCGGAAGCCGGTTACTTCTATGCTTTACCAGACAGGGCTGGA
>Ga0315277_10002944_pt1 | contig 23391 bp, 14 predicted proteins | sample YL17G05_15_MG_FD_203695 | JGI IMG/M metagenome (GOLD analysis project Ga0315277, IMG submission 203695) | Sediment microbial communities from Yellowstone Lake, YNP, Wyoming, USA - YL17G05_15 | ecosystem: Environmental > Aquatic > Freshwater > Lake > Sediment | place: USA: Wyoming | collected...
TTGTTGCTCGCTCCTCACATACCACCTCGGGTATAGCTCGTCGCTCGCGTCTCGCCAGCGGGCCTGGGGGCCAGCAGCAAAATGCCAAGTAATTCTTGCGCGAGCCCTTAGGGTGGGACAGGTACTGATCGAGCGCCGGATGATTTCACGGAATGAACTCAGCTTCCGGTAAAGCGTGTAAAACTTCTCTTCCGCTTCGCTGACGGACATTTGCTTTGGGACGTAGAAGCAACGATTGCAGGCGGTGCTATAGAGCAAATTGTTGAGCAGATAATCTTCTTCGTCCTGGATCAGAAGTCGCCCTTCCTGTTTGAGTTGTTCGAACGTTCGGGTGCCGGGAGCTGGAAGCAGAAGGTTGAGGACCGGTAAGCCAATTCTCGCATCGTGAATGAAATCATACACCGCGTCGAAGCTTGCAGCGGTATCGCCGTCAAGCCCCAGCACCGGAGCACGTGGGCGCGCCTGCTCAGCATAATCTTCGAGGTAGACCCCTCTCGTCTGCGCCTGTGGCCCCCGCATGCAGATCGTCTCCTTCATTACAGATCCGCGGATCGTCGACCGCATCCTGCGCCATCGGGAAAGCGAGCGCTGCTAGGCTAAGGATCCTTTCGAACCCCGCGCTCCGCCGGGCGCCCACACCCGCCCTCGGCAATAATGCCCAACGTCGAGTATACCGTCCGGATGCCGGCCAGGCGCCCGTCCGGTCGACGTGTGCCCGAACACCTGCGCAATCTCGAGCGGCAAACGGAGAACTCGGGGCAGGCAGCGAATTGCCGGGCTTTCTGCCGCTCAGAAACCGATTTCCGCCCGGCAATTCGCTGCCTGCCCCGAGTTCTCCCCGAATTTCCTGGCTTTCCTTCCCCCTTTATCCTTGTGCTCCCAGATAGAAACGCTTGTAAGGTTATTTCTGCGAACGGGCGCGGGTGCCTGGATGTGCATTTTCTGCTTGCTCGGATTGCTTGGCTGTTTGCTGGCGCTGGGAATGCCTCGTGCCGGTCGGGTGCTGCTATGGATCGCCGCCTTCCTGGCGCTGCTTGGTTCCGCTGGTATGGCCGGCCTGTTTATTTACGGGTATACCCCCCCTCGAAGCTACGAATTCGCATACAGCATCGCCGGGCCGGTGGCGCTCTCAGGTTTGGCGCTGTTCGTCGCCGGACTGTTCAGTCGCAGGACACAGAAGCAGCCGCAGACACCGCCTCAGCAGGCGTATTCCTCCAGCCCGACTATCCCTGTAGCTCAGTGCCCGCGCTGCCGGCAGCCTTGGAGACCCGGCGCTGCGTTTTGCACGGCCTGCGGGGCTCCGGCAGGGAGCAGTGTGAATGCGGCCGCCGGATTGCGATGCCCCAATCCGCAGTGTGGACGGATAGCCTCTCCCGGCAGCAAGTTCTGTGCTGGCTGCGGCGGGCGCTTGAGCTGATCCCCTTTCTAGAAATTAGGCCCCGTCTGCCGAGACGGTCTCAAAACCAGCAATGCCGGCGCAGGAAGTTCGGCAGCATGGCGTACAAAGTTCGGAAGGGGAAAGAATACCAGATCTTGCCCGTGCATCCGGAAGCCCATCCGGTGAAGATCATCAGGGAGGATTGAAGGATTGCTCGAATACTTACTATTCGGAGGCGGATATGCGTTTGCCTCAGGCGTGCAGCCGGGTCCCCTGCAGGCGTTTCTGCTCTCCAGGGTGGCGGAGAGTGGCTCGAGGCGCACGCTTCCCGCATCCCTTGCGCCGCTCGTAAGTGACGGCCCGATTGCGTTTTTGGTCCTGCTTGTTCTGAAGCGCCTTCCCGAAGATATGGGTCGCATCTTACAGGCTGCAGGCGGTCTTCTCTTGCTCTATCTGGCAGCCGTCGCATTCCGGCAGTGGAAGAGACAAAGCGTGGGGGCGTCCGACAGCAGAACTCCGGCGCCGCGTACACTGCTCCAAGCTGCCGCCGTGAACATCCTAAATCCCAATCCCTATCTGGGCTGGAGCCTGGTGCTGGGGCCGAAAGCTCTGAGCGCCTGGAGCCGGAACCCGGCCTATGCGGTGGCGCTTATCGTCGCCTTCTATGCGACCATGGTGACAACGCTGGCGCTCACGGTTCTTCTCTTTGGAGCAACCAGCTTCCTTTGTCCCCGCGGCAGGCGCACGCTGCTTTTCCTTTCGGCCGGAACGCTCGCTGCCCTTGGTCTCTTCCAGTTGGGATCCGTTCTGCGGAGCGCCATGACATCCTGGCTCGCGCTCGCGGAGACGATTGTTATACAGAGCGTCAAATTATTGCCGCAAGCGAAGGATGATTTCGGGCGTGTGACAGTTTTTGGGGGTGCCTTGAAATAACGGTTTTGAGGCCCGAAGGGCCGGCAATGAATAGGCCCGGCCGTAAGGCCGGGATTCGATTCCGGATGAAAAATCGAGCGCCGAAGGCGCGGCACTATGGAGATTTCAGGTGCCGCGCCTTCGGCGCTCCATCTCTCTGCAATCCCTATCCCGGCCTTACGGCCGGGCCTACGAACTGCCGGCCCTTCGGGCCTGAATGACAATAAAACCATACTGGCGGGCACCATGAGCCGCTTCCATATTCTTATGTGTGCTTCACGGAACTCAGATAACATACGACGTCCCAGCATGCGGCAGAATTTATGTCGCTCTGTATAGGATTCAGGGCTTCCACGCGACTTGAGGAGGTACTCTGATGATATCCCGGATTTGGCATGGCTAGACCGTGCCTGAGAACGCTGATCCCAGCGAACAACTCTTGCGCTCCGAGATCTTCTCCGGGATCGCCGATCGACGGATCCCCGGCTTCCTCGGCATCGATCTTGTTCGTCGGTCGCTTGAGACGAGTGTGGAGTTTGTCACCATTCGGTTTGGCCGCTCGCGCATCGTCCCTGAAATTGGGGACGCTCACCAATTTTGCGGTTTAGGTCGATCGGTAAACACAAAATAGGTGAGCGTCCCCAGTTTCCCAGTTTCCGAGGCGCTCTCCCGCCGTTTCGCACGCTCAGGAGGAAGGCGTCTCCTTCCTCTGCCGGTCGAGCGTATCGGCGATCGAGGCCAGGAAGTCCGCCCAGTCCACGCCGCGGTTGCTGTCTCCCATGCGCACCAGGACCAGCTTGTGGCGCGGAGAGACGAAGAGACGTTGGCCGAAATGGCCGTTGGCGTAGAAGTCGGGCGGGGCCGGCACGGCGACCTTTCGAACCCACCATTGGCGCCTGAAGTAGAGACTCTCCCAGACGTTGGGGCCGCGCGGATCGGCGTCGACCGTGGTCGACTCGGCCACCCACGCCGCGGGCACGAGTTGTCGCGCACCCCATCGGCCTCCCTCCAGGTAAAGCACCGCGAATTTGGCCAGATCGATGGCGCGCGCGGTCAGGCCGCTCTCGGTCTTCTCCATCCCGCCGTCTTGCCGGTCGACGTTCCACAACGCGTCGTACTCCGCGCCCATGGGCTGCCAGATGCGCTCGGCGAGATAGGCGGACAGGGTGCGGGTCGAGGAGTGTCGCTGCAGCGCGCGTTCCAGCACGCAGCCCAGGATAAGGGGGGTGATGTCGTCCCCGCCAAAACCTGTTCCGGGCGCTGTCTCGATTTCGGCGTCTCGGATGTAACCGCGAACGTCGGTGGTGTAGTACATCCGCGGCTGGCTGGTCCATGGCATGACCCCTCGGGCGTACTTGATGCCGGCGGTGCTGTCGAGGCAGTGCCGCAGTGTCACCCGGGAGAACCGGGTGTCCCGCATCTCCGGCAGGTACTTCGTTACCGGGTCGTCGATGCTGCCGACCCAGCCTTCGGCGACCGCCACGCCCACAAGCGCGGAAAGGACCGCCTTCGTCACGGAAAAGGACTTGAAGAGCGACTCCCGCCGGAACCCGTTGAAGTAGCACTCGTCCATGAGCCGGCCGTCCTTGATCGCGATGAACGCGGTTGTTCTGTGTTCCGCGAGGAAACGGCCCAGGTCGCTCTCGTTGGAGATCGCCTGCCCTCCGTACGAGAGGCTCAGGGGCGAAACCCAGTCACCCCCGGTGGACGCCGCGAAGCGGTAGGGCTGTGCGCTCCGCGCCACCGTCCTGGCGGGCAGTTTGTCGTAGTCATAGACGTCGGCGTAGGCGAGCAGAGTCCAGCGGCGGAGGTATGGGCTGAGGCTCAGAGCCGCGACGAATACCACCGCCAGTCCCGCAACGGCCACGCCTGCCACTCGAAACGCTTTGCGCCACATGGGACACCTCGTTGATCTTGACATTGTAAAGATGAGTGTAGTACCCTAAATTGACAATGTCAAGATCCGAACGCCGATCCAGAAGAAGTATCAAGCTCCCTTATCACAAGGGCAATCTGCGGGAGAAGTTTCTGCGGGAAGCGGCCCGGATGATCGCGGAGGGAGGCACTGGGGCCGTGTCGATGCGCAGGCTGAGCAACCGACTCGGCACCTCACGCATGGCCGCCTATCACCATTTCGCCAACAAGGATCACCTGTTGGCCGCGGTCGGTCAGGACGGATTCCACCGGCTCTCCGAGAGGTTGCGGGCGTCGGATGCAGGCGAGCTGACGACGCTCGAACGGCTGCGGGCCGCGCTCGTGGCCTACGTCCGTTTCGCCATGGAGGAGACCGAGTTCTTCCGGTTGATGTTCGCCGGCATTCTGCAGCGCCCTCTCCGAGTCGATGCGGCCGGGGAGTTGAAGCCGTTCGCCTTCTCCAGCCGCGAGGCAATTGCGGCGTTCGGCCAACTCCTGTCCGCGGTGAAGCGATGCCAGGAGGAAGGGGTTATCCGCCCGGGGGATCCGCTCGTGGCTGCCAACATGATCCATGCGTACGTCCACGGCGTTGCCCGCCTGGCGATTGACGATCACATCAAGATCGGTTGCTCCATCGAGGAGTTTCTGAACCTGGGCCTGGACGCCCTCTTCTCCGGCCTCGCCCCCAACCCCAACCCGGGGACGCACCAGTAGAACCTGTTGACAAAGCGCAGGTTAACTGCGCCGCGCGCCGGAGCGTTCACCCAAGTTCCCGCCCAGACAACGATCACGGCCCGATCACAGGTGATTCCGTTGGACGCATCGAGGCATCCCAGTCGCGTTTCCCGGTTTGCCGTGCGCTGGTCTTGGTCAAGAAGGGTATCTGCTGGCTGTCCGCCGACCTGCACACCTCGGTCCGAACGGCTTTCCTGATCAATGCGGGCACGCGCCTGGCAGGATGATCCGGCCGGGCCCCCCGGAGCCGATGGCTTACTCGTGACGCATGGCAGTGGCGGGGTCCACCTGCGTCGCTTTGCGGGCCGGGAGGTAGGCCGCCGCGATAGCCGTCACTGCGAGAACGATAGGGACGGTCGCAAATGTTGAAATTGGGGACGCTCACCAATTTTGCGGTTTAGGTCGATCGGTAAACACAAAGCAGGTGAGCGTCCCCAGTTTCCTAGGCTGTCGTTGCTAAGGCTGGGAAGTCAGTGTTTTGAGTTATATCAAGGTTTTGTCGAAGGACAGGATGGTTTGGCAGTATACTTATTACTGTCCCACGCGAAATGGGTAATGGGCCCTGTTTTCCCAGGCGCAAGATGGAACCGAAGCAGCAAGGTCGACGATGAGGATGCCGCAGATAACCCTCAAGCTCGGTGCCTGGATTCTGTCGTGCGTGATGCCGGCAGTCGCGCTTGTGCCTGATGCCGACTCCTCCCGATTCTGCTTTTTTCCAGTCATTCAGTCCGACACAAACGGGTTCCTCGGCCTTTCGTTGGTGAACACGGCGGGCGCGGTTAACGAGGCGACGGTCACCTGGACGAACGGCGACGGGAATAGTGCCCGGACAGGACGCCTGTCTTTATCGCCGGGGGCTCAGCGCGCCTTCCTGGTATGGGAAGTCCTGGGCATTCCCAACGACCCGTCAGACGGCTGGATCCGCATCGATTCCTCGGAGCCCGGACTGCTGAGCTATCTGACATCGGGAACAGACGGGATTCTGGACGGCACCGAGCCGGTCTCGCAGCCGGCCGCGACGATTTTCCTCGATCACGTCGCCGTCAACACAGGATTCACCGAACTGGATCATACGGATACTTTCGTCATCCTCGTCAATCCCGGCAACGCAGCGGCAAATGCGCGCGCGGAGCTGATCTCGCTGGGGGGCCGGGCCGCCGGCAGCCTCGCGGTCTCAATCCCGGCAGGCGCGAGTCGCACCATCCGGATTTCCGAGTCGTTCCGCGAAGTGCTGCCGGTAAACAATCTCGGCGGACGAACGTTCAACGGCTACATGAAGGTCGTCTCCGATGGAGGATTGGCATGCTGGCTCCGGATTGAGACGCCACTCAGCCGCCGGCTGCTTCGTGGCCGCGCGCTCGAGGAAATAGTGCCGGCGTCCCTGGCCATGGCGGGCCATTTCGCGTCTGGAAGCACGAACCTGTATCGTTCCGTGCTGAATCTGATCAACACCGGCGATGTCCCTGCACGGCTGGAGCTGCTGGCACAGGATGATCGTGGGAGAAGCATCGGGACTATCGTTCGCCTCACGCTGGGTCCAGGGCAAGGCATTCGCGACGATGTCCTGAACCTGTTCCACATCGTGGTTCCCGCTGTCTTCCCACCTCCCTTGATCACGGGATACATTCGAATCCGCGCGGCTGATGGGAGCATGGTCCGCAGCATCGGCGATATCGACATCGATTCCGACGGCAACACCGCCTCCATGCTGTATCCGATCACGACGGCGGCGTCTCGCGACTGGACGATGCCCTTCGTCATCAACACGCAGGATTACTTCACGGGCTATGCGATTGCGAATCCAAACGAGCTCCTAACCGTCCAAACGGATGTCACCATCGAAATTCTGGACGAGGAGGGGCGCCTTGCCGCCCCTCCTCGCAACATTTCCCTCTCCCCGTCGGCCCGGACTGCCGGCCTAGTCGAAAAAGACATCCGAAGCGGATATTTGCGGATTCGCGCAAACGGTCCCGTGATCTTGCTCGGAAGCATCGGAACATGCACCGGCAGCGCGCTGGCGTTCTTGCCTGCCTTTCGGTGACTTTGCCTCACCACGCAGATCCGGCATGCGCGCCGGCGGGGCAATCTGTTCGACGAAGGCCAGCTCGCGGAGTGGATCAAGGTGAAGGTTGACAGATGTTAGGACGGGCGGAACGGCCCGCACCCCTATGAGATGGTCGCTCTACTTTGACGCCTGACACTTTTCGGCTTAGGGAGGTGGCCATGCGAATCCCCGGGCAGGTGATTGAATGGCTTCTGGAAAAGGACAATCCACCGGTCCGCTATCTGACGCTGACCAATCTCCTTCACAAGTCGACCGCAGCGCGGGAGGTGCGGGAGGCCAGATCCCACCTCATGGAGTACGAGGTCACTCGGAAAATCCTGCGGCGCGGCGATGAATTCTGGAGTGCTGACGAAGACCGTGCTTATTGGAAGTACACCGGCAAATACTGGCAGATTATCTTTCTTGGCCAGTTCCTTGCGGATGGGGGAGACCCTCGTATCGCCGGTGGGGTGAACGGTATCCTGAAGAAGCGTGGTTGGGTGACAAGGGGGGGAGGCCAGTGCCTAACGGCTAACATCCTTGCGGCATTGATGCGGCTGGGATACGGTGGCCATAGAGTGGTAATGGAGGAGACAGAGGCCCTGGCAAAGCGGATCAACCATGATCGCGGGATCGCGTGCACGGCAATGGACTACAGCCTTCTTCCCAAGTGTCATATGGCTCAACCGAAGATCCTCCTCTGCTTTGCCCAAATCCCTCCGGGAGGAAGGTCTCCAGCGGTAGCCGCCGCCATCGAATTGCTCGTCAACGACCTAATCGAGAACCAAATTTTCATCTATGTCCCTGGGCATCAGAAAGAATGGCAGGAGATCCTGAAGCACACACCGAAGAAGGAGGACCTGCCGCACGGACAGACGGTCAGGGCATGGATTCAGGCGGAACGCGGCCGATTGCTGAGAACACGACGTCTTGGGCAGCGGCAACCAAAGCAAGGTTGGCTCAGATTCGGCTTCCCCCTTCACTACAACTCCGACATCCTGGAAGCCATGCACGCACTCGCAGTCCTCAATATACCCATGGATCGACGGCTTGAGAAACCACTCGAGGCCATACAGGCCAAGATGACCTCGGAAGGGACTTGGATCCTCGAGAACTCGTTAAACGGTAAGATGCTTGTCGATGTGGAGAAAAAGGGGAAAGCAAGCAAGTGGTTAACCTACTTCGGACACTTCGTGCTTGCTCACTTCGCCCGCGAGTAGATCCTTCCTCTTGTTGTGCGCGGAGTGCCCAAGCACCCAGATAGGCAAGAATCAAGAAAGGATAAAACTGCCGCTTGCTGAAGCGCGCGGCTCTGAACGCGGTGTCAAATCAGAGCCGCGCGCGTATGCAAGCTGTCGATGCCGCTGATTTGTTCGCAGATTCCGACGGTGGGCCAACCGGTGAAGTTGACAAAGCAACATCCCAGAATCAGGGGTGGACCGCGTCCCGGCCGGAACCAATAGGAACATTCAAGAAAATCCTGCTCATGGATCGACCCACAAGCTCTTGGGATCTGCTTTCCCCCCTGAAATCTCGGGACAGGCCCGGGCTCACTCCGCTCGCCCGGGCCTGTCCCGAGATTTCGCTGTCAGAAACCTTCCTCCAGCTGTGCCCTCCGACCCTCTCAACCTGCATCCCAGGGTTGTACTGCGGACACCTCCCCCGGGCGCATCCACAATCATATCCACGTCGTGAATATGACGAAATGTTATGGGCGTGACACCAACGATCTTGAGTGACTGGATTCGCTCACTCGATAATCCCGATCGTTGTCGACAAGAGGTGACTGCCTTTGGCGGCGTAACAGCATATGACGGAGTATCTGCTCTGCAATCCCCCGGCCTGGGCTTTCCTTCTATGTGTCGTGAGCAGGCTGCACCGGCAGAGCGGGCTTGCGTTCTTTCTCTTCGAGCTCCATCAGAACGGCTTGGAAGCGCGGATGGTTCCGAAGGGGATCGAAATCGCTGTCGTTCTTGATCCACTCGAGGTGTGTGAAGCCGGCGCGAACCGCCTGTTCGAAGTAATCCACGGCTTCCTCGATTCTTCCTAGGCGGGAGTGGAAGCATGCAATGCCATACACTATGTAGGGATCTTCAGGGTCCAGGGAATAGGACTTCCTGGCCCACTCGAGACCCTTATCTCGATCGCCCAGCTCCATGAGGGCGGTGGCTCCCAGATAGAGCGCACGGGAATCATCCGGGTTTAGCTCCAGGTTCTTCTCTACCTTTGCCAGGGTACGCCGGTAGGCAGCTTCGCACTTCTCTTTTTGCCCCAGAGTTCGGCAAGTGAAAGCAAGAAGCGAAGGTGCCTGACAGTCTTCGGGTTTGACGTTCTCGGCCTGTTCATAAAGACACGTTGCCTCCTGCAGCTTGCCCTGAACAAAACAGGTACGGCCATAAAAGTAATAGGCCTCAAACAGGTTGGGGTTGAGCTGAATCGCGGTCTGGAACTCCTTTTCGGCTTGTTCATATTGCTTGCTTAAAGAAACGGCGAGCCCGCAAGCCGAGTGCGCCTCCGCCAGCTCGGGATCCAGGCTGAGGGCAACCTGGCTCATCTCGCGCGCCAGCTCCAGATTCGACATGTCTTTGTCGAAGTACATGTACAGGTAGGAATAACAATCCGCCATGCCGGCGTATGCCATCGCATACTGCGGATCCTTGCTGGTCGCATGCGAAAACATTTCAAGAGCACATTTGATGCTTCTCCGCTTGGATCGGTAGAAATACTGTCGCCCGCGAAGATAGAAGTCAAATGCCTCAATGTTCTTCGTGAGAACCCTGCCCATACGGCGTTTCTCTGTGTCGCTCAGCTCGACCTCGAGGGCCTGAACTATCTTGTGCGCGATTTCGTCCTGGATGGCGAATACAGCTTTCAGCTCCCGGTCGTAGCGTTCTGCCCAAAGATGATACCCATCAGCCACATTGATCAACTGAGCCGTGATGCGCAGCTGGTTTCCGGCCTTGCGAACGCTGCCTTCAAGCACCGTGGCAACGCCCAACCTTCTGCCGATCGTGCGAACATCCTCGGGCTTTCCTTTGAAAGCGAAGGCAGATGTCCGCGAAACGACACGCAGGCCCTTCAGGTGGATGAGGTGGTTGATGATCTCATCTGCGATTCCATCGCAAAAATAGTCCTGGTCCTTCTCCGCGCTCATGTCGGAAAAGGCCAAAACGGCAATAGATGGCCCCGGCCTGAGAGCTTGCGCCTGCTGCATGACCGGAGCTATCAGCCGATATCCCCTGCGCGGTATGGTTTGAATGACGTGCGGATTCCTAGCGTCGTCCTCAAAGGCCTTGCGGAGCTCCGAAATGCAGTATGTTAGGGCCTCCTCGCTGACGAACGTGTCGCACCATACCGTCCGCATGATTGTTTCTTTGGAAAGGACCTCCCCAGGGTACTCTGCCAGGCAGACGAGCACTTCGATGACCTTGGGCTCGATCTGGATTGTCTTGTCTGCCTTGGTGATACGGTTCAGATCCCGTTCAACTAGCCACTCGCCAACCCGGAACTCGCGGGCCATCTCTGTTCTCCTCGAGGGAATTGTGATATTCAATAATACCTTTCGGATAAACTCGTCGACAAGCTCCCGATTCGCGGGGGATAGTTGCCGTGAAGTGAACCGGATTGCTGCGATCGGATTTGGTGGTGTCCGATCCAACGCTTGGCTGTTGGTTCAGCTGGCGTGACGCAGGATCTTCGCGATGAATTCCCTGATCTGCTTCTGGGGCGCTACAGAGCTTTTCTGCGTTTGCAGATTCATTTGGCAGCTATTCACTTCGTCCTGGCAGCAAAACGCGGCGGGTAGTCGGTTCGTTGAGACTCTAACTGCCGGCGGCGGCCACGGCGAAGATCCTCCGGCCCGAAGACGGTTGCCTTTGAACACCAAGAGGCTGAGCGATAGGGTCCTCATCGCCTGGGTCGGCGATTATATGCAGACCATCAACGCCGTTTTCGCATAGCGTCTCCGGCCTATTGCACGACAGCCAGCGTAATGGGATTCGTGTATACCCACGGCACCCATTCGCCCATATACCGCAGCTCCGCCTCCAAGCGATATCTCCCGGGCTCCTCAGCGCCCCTCACCCAGGAAGAACCCTCCTGCTGCTGCACCATGCGCCCGTCCCTGATCAGCGTGAACCGGCAGGGCAAGGGCGAGTGGACGCGCAATCTTGTGCCGGACCGCCAGGGGATTTCCTCCCCCATCACGGCATGCTCCAGGCCGCCTGAGCCCTGCGATTCTGCCCAGAACTGAAAACCCCGTGCGCTGGCCAGATGGTTGAAGGCGATCAGAGCCCGCCCGCGCCGCAGCGAATCCAGCAGGCAATTCTCCTCCTCATCCCGAACCCAGACGTGGGTGTTGACGAAACGCATCATTGCCTCGTAGCGGTCTGCTTCGTATCGAAACAGAGGCCCGGTTGTTTGCAGCGGCCCGTAGAGCAGGCGCAGCAGGAAGCGGGTCGCGGAGTTCAGACGCCACTCGCCCAGCACTTCCCGCGGACCCGTGGTGGTCAGTTTGAAGGTATCCTCATTCGTGTAAAAGCCCTGCAAACCGGAATTCTGATGAGCGTCGTTGCCCGCGATCCCGACCAGGCGCCGGTTCTGGGAAAGCCGGTCCCATTTCAGGAGGTTTTCGGCAGGGCGCTCGAATATCAAACGCAGGGTCTGATCGGGATATGTATTGCCGTTCAGTACGATTTCCGGCACTAGCTGATGGAGTTTTTTCCTTTTAAAGGCTGCGTGGATATTGTAGATCTCCAGTCCCGAGAGTTCCGGCAATTCCCACTGGCGAGCCTCTTCCATGTGGGCGAAAAAGAGCAGGCCTCCCAGGTCTCCGATCTGCCGCGCAAGCCGCGCGGGCTCTTCATCCGCATCCAGCACGGCGGATTCCGGCAAACCCCAGGGCATGAAACCGTGCCGCATTTCAAAGCCGCGGACAAAGCGAACTCCGTCATGGACGCCCGCCCATTGAAGCGAAAAATCCGCTTTCCTGTCGCGGAAATGGTCGGCCATCAGGACCACATCGACTCCGGCGGTCCGGGCTTGGCTCAGGATGTCCTCCAAACGCCCTTCGCAATCGTGCGACAGGTTGGAATGGACGTGGCAGGCAGCAACCAGCTCCTTCCAGCCGGGGAGGGGCGCTGTATCCCGGCGCTGCTCCTGCAAATGCAGGGTTGCGCCCCTTTGCCGCGGAAACAGATAGTAGTGATGATAGAGCGCAGGGCCCAGTGCATACACCAGGACCGCGAGCAATAAGAGTGCCGCCCCTGTCATTCCCCAGAGAGCGGTCCTGATGATTTTCCTTAGCTTAGGGCGCCTCACAGCCACAGGGCCACCCTACGGATACGAATCATGTTTGCCTCCCGACATCGGTGTCGGCCGATATCAAACGAAACAACAGAGACGCAGCGCGGCCGGCGGCCGCAACCGAAGTGGCTTTGGAGATTCTTGGAGTCTTTGCGTCTCTGATATGAAATTTCGAAGGTCACCTCCAAGACTCCAAGAACTCGAAGGGCCTCGAAAAAACTTTGCCAGAAAAGCAGAGTTTGACAAGTTTGTATTACGGAGGGCTCAGAGGTCAAAGAGTTTCGTTGGCGATGTATCCTTCATCGGCCAGCGATTCCAGTTCGCGCCCTACTTGCCGACGATATGAGGAATTGCACGGCGGAGCAGAACAGGAATGAAATCCTCGACTTGTCTGGCCGCTGATCTACTCCGTCAATTTCTTGTCGAACCAGTCCGACATGGTTTTGACTTCTTCGGAGATGGTGAGCCAGGCGTGGCCGCCGCCCGCTTTGACGATGAGTTCCGCGGAGCCGCCCGCGGCCTTGATCGCGTCCACCAGGATTTTCGATTGTTGCAAAGGCACGGCCGTGTCGGCGTCTCCGTGAATGACCAGGAACGGGGGTGTGGGCGCTTTGACAAGGAGCGCGGGCGAGAGTTCTTTGGCGCGCGCGGCGGTTTCTTCGGGAGTGTGAGTGGCGCGATCGCCGAAAAACAGGTCCTGGGCCCGATCGCCGGGCGCGGCCGCGCCGTTCCAATCCAGGAAGTTTGTGGGGGGAAAGAACACTCCCACTGCCTTTACGCTCGTGTCGAGCTTCCGCAGGGGATCTTTGGCGTTGGGATCACCGGGCTCCGCCGTTATGGCGGCCAGTGAAGCCAAATGTCCGCCCGCCGACGCACCAGTCAGTCCCAGCCGGTCCAGACTGATGCCGAATTCAGCCGCATGCGCTTTCACGTAGCGGATGCCGGTTTTCACGTTGGCCAGCATTTCGAGACCGGAATACTTGGGGCGGGATCCGGGGCGGATGGCAAACACCGTGTACCCCTTCCCGCAGTATATGTCATACATTTGCGCCCGCTCGTGGTCGCGGATCTTGCCCCGGTCCGAGTGCCACGCGCCGCTGGCCACGTCCACAATGCCCAGCCCGTTGCTCTTGCCGGTGGGCGTGAACACATCCATGAGGAGCCCGGTGCCGTGGATTTCGCCATAGATCACATCCTGCTTTTGGACGTAAGGTCTGGGTGCCTCGCCCGGTTTGGTTTCTTCGGCCGCCGTCCACGCCGCCACCATGAGCACAGCTCCCAGCAGAGTCACCAGTCTCCAGTTCACAGTACGCTCCTTTTCGGGTTGTCTTGGCCAGTCAGGGCCTGACCGGGCGACAGGGTTCGCGGACCACGCACATTATTACCCACAACCAGGGCGAACAGCAATATCCGGACGTACCAGGAGCGTGATGGCCAGGCCGGCATGCCCACCGTGGCCATTGCCGATAACAAGGGCCGGAAAGGGGCCCGGCCGCTGTTTTGGCCGGATGCGGATGTTTGCCGCAATACATCCTCCCGAGGCGATCCGGGCGATCCTAGACTGTCTCGGCCTGCCCTCGAGGGCGCCACCAATCGCCCCCGCCGCTGAGAGGCAGGAATGCGATTCGGAGTTTTTCTGATACGGCAGCGGCGTGCCGCATGGGGACTCGTCTACGATTTTTCACGCCCGTGACACATTTTGGTTGTAAAATCCGAGGGAAAGCAGACTCCCGACAGCTGCTAAAGTTGACATAAGACCTACATCCCGGAAGCTGGGGAGGCGTCATGGCCAGGCTTCGATCTACAAATGCGGCTTGTTTCGCCTTCCGCCGGCGTTCAACCTCACCGAGCGGAGTTTTGCGTTCGGTGTGCGTGAAAGCTCCAGGATGGCCTGGTCGCGCCAGGCAGGCTGCGCGAGGAGGGGGAGAGAGAGGGTGAGGAGGCAGGCGACGGTCCGCATGAAGAAGTTTTATTAGAACCAGTGTGGTGCCAGTGGCGAAGCCAATGTTAGAAAGTGATACGGCGTTCCGCTTCTTTTTCACAAGAGCCAACTTTGATGGCAAACTCCATTCGAATGCTGGGAGGGTTCTTTATGCATAAGCGTTTGTTGATTCTGGTGGCCCTGCTTGGGGTGTCCCTGTTCGCGCAAAACCGCGGGACAATCTCGGGCGAGGTCGTTGATGCTTCGGGAGCATCTGTGCCCGGGGCGAAGATAACCGTGTCGGCGCCGGCGATCGGCCTGACGCGCGAGGCGACGAGCAGCGAGCGCGGCTTCTTCACCGTGCCGGCGCTGCCCTTCGGAGACTACGAGGTTCGAGTGGAGGCGGCCGGATTCAAGAGCCTGATCCGCTCGGGCGTCCGGCTGGACGCAGACGCAGTGCTCTCTTTGAAGCTGCCGCTGGAAGTAGGCCAGCTCACGCAGACAGTGGAAGTGACGGCGGATGCACCGCTGGTGGAGACGTCGAACGGCGAAGTGTCCCGCATGATCACTCAGCAGCAGCTGCAGAACTTCGCGCTGCCCGGCCGAAATCCGTTTTACATGCTGGGCATCATGCCCGGCGTGATTTCGCGGTACGGCAACTTCATGACTGACTTCCGCGGTACCAGCTACTCGATGGGCGGGCTGCAGATCAACGGGCAGCGGAAGGACATGAATTTCATCGCCGTTGACGGCATCAACAACGGCCGCAACCGTGACGGCGTGCAGCAGAACAGCATCATGGGCGTGGACTTCATCGAAGAGGTGAAGGTGCAGACGACGCACTACGCGCCGGAGTACGGCCGGTCGACCGGCGCGCAGATCAATTTCATGACTCGCCGCGGGACGCAGGATTTCCACGGGTCGGCCTACGAGTTCTTCTTCAGTGATTCGATGGCGGCCTGCCCGTACGTGGTGGGTTGCGCGTCCATGCCCAGAATCCGGTATCACAACTACGGGTTCACTGTGGGTGGGCCGGTTTACATCCCGAAGATGTGGAACGCGGAGAAGGACAAGCTGTTCTTCTTCGTGGGCCTGGAGACGCGCAGGAACTCGGGCAGCAACCAGAAGCTGTCGTTGGTGCCGACGACGCTGGAGCGCAGCGGCAACTTCAGCGCCAGCGCGGTGAAGCCGAAGGACCCGGCGACCGGCCAGCCGTTCCCCGGCAACATCATCCCGGTGTCGCGGATCACCGAGTTCGGCAAGTCGCTTCAGAAGCTGTACCCCGACCCGAATTACACCGGGCCAGGCGGCAACTACTACGCTTTCAACAACCAGCCGACCAACAGCAACGACATCATCTACCGGTTGGATTACCGCATCAAGCCAAACTGGCAGTTGAGCCTCCGCGCCCTGCCCGGGCACCAGAACTTCACGTCGGTCTTCGATAACACGGGCAACAATATCCCGCTGTTTGAGGCTTTCCGCGACCGCAAGGGCAACAACTACGTCCTGACCCTGAACACGGTGATCAACCCGAGGACGATCAATGAATTGAGCTACGGCTACTCGGACTATCGCGAGGATTTCCGACTCATCGGCGACGGCATCAAGCGTTCCACCTGGGGCTTCACGTTCCCTGAAGTGTTTCCCGGCAATCGGCTGGATCGCATCCCGAACGTGAGCATCACGGGCCTGCAGGGAATCAGCGGATCGGGCCACCCCAGCTTTGCGCGAACGCCGACCTTCGTGCTGCGCGAGAACTTCAGCAAGATCATGGGCTCCCACACGCTCAAGGCCGGGCTTTACTGGGAATCGATGAACATGAACGAGCTGAACCAGGCGAATGACAACGGCTCGTTCTCGTTCGGCAGTTCGTCTTCGAACCCGAAAAATTCCGGTAACCCGTGGGCGAACGCGCTGCTCGGCAATTTCGACAGCTACAGCGAGTCGAGCTCGCCGGTGCAGACCATCTATAAGTCGTTTGCGCGCGAACTGTACGTGCAGGACAGCTGGCGCATGAACCGCCGGCTTTCTTTGGAGTACGGCCTCCGCTGGGCGTTCATCGCGCCGTGGTACGCGCGGGACAACAACCTGGTGGCGTTCATGCAGCAGTTCTGGAGCGCGTCGAAGGCGCCGCAGGTGGCCGCGAACGGCTCCATCGTGCCCGGCACGGGCGATCCTTACAACGGACTGGTACTGCCGGGTTCCGGCTGGCCGGATTCGGCCAAAGGACGGCTGCCGCAGGTCAACGACCAGGCGATCACCGCCCTGTTCCGCGGCGTCCCACGAGGCTTCAACCCGCTGCGGAAGACCAATTTTCAGCCGCGCCTCAGCGTGGCATGGGACGTCTTCGGCAACGGCAGGCTGGCGGTGCGCGCCGGCGCCGGCATCTTCCACGGCGTGACGGGCATCGCCTACTCGGGCTGGTACCTGGGCGCGCGCCCGCCACTAACGCAGGTGACATCCATCTCCAATGGTATCGCCGACAACCCCAGCAGCGGCATCCCGAACACCACACAGTTCCCCATCGACGCCGGGTCGCTGCCCACCGACTACAAGATGCCGACGATGTACAACTACAGCTTCGGCATCCAGACGCTGCTGCCATACAAGACTCAGCTGGACATCAGCTACGTGGGCAACAGCGGACGGCACCTGTCGTTCGCGCGTCCGCTGAACTTCCTGACGCCGGAGCAACAGGCTGCCAACCAAGGCGTGGACCTACGGCGGTTCCTGCCCTACCGCGGACTGAACGGCCTGAACCTGGTGGAGCCGTCCGCCACTTCGAGCTATAACTCGATGCAGTTGGCGGTGCGGCGCCGCACGGGCGACCTGACCTATGCGTTATCTTATACGCTGGGCAAGATCATTGGCTTCGGCAATGAAGGCATCGCGAGCGGCATTCAGGACCCCCTGAATGTCCGGGCGGAACGGTCGGAACTGGAGGAGAGCCGCCGCCACTATATGGTTCTCAGCCACACTTACGAGCTTCCCTGGTACAAGAGCCAGACAGGCTTCCTGGGCCGCATTCTGGGCGGCTGGAGTGTTTCGGGCGTGTGGACGCTGACCAGCGGCCGCCTGTTCGCGCCAAGCCTCACGGCCGTGGCCCGGCAGGTGGCCTCAAGGCCGGACCTTGTCGGTGACTGGTATCTTGAACCCGACCAGCGCTCCCTCTTCCAGTACTTCAACACGACGGCATTTGCACGCCCGAAGGACTGGACCTACGGCAACTCGGGCAAGTGGATCATCCGCGGGCCCGGATCCGTCGACTTGAGCGCGTTTGCGCTCAAGAACATTCGCATCGTGGAGCGGGTGCGCGTCCAGCTCAGGCTGGAGGCGTTCAACGCCATGAACCACATGAATCTTGGCGGCTTCAACACGCAGTTGGGCAACCGTGCGTTCGGCCAGATCAACGATATCGGCGCGCCGCGATATCTGCAGATCGGCGGCAAGGTGATTTGGTAAGCGGGAGAGTGGGGTCGCATCTGTAGAATGAAGTTTCTAGATTAGAGACTCATCCGTAAGTCGATGCCTGCTGCAGTTGAGGGACGAGTTCAGGTTGGCAGTTCCGTGTGATAGGGTGACGGGGTTCTAATCTAGAAACTTCATTCTACAGATGCGACCCCATTCACTCATTGCACTCCGCCGGCAATCCTGGATCCAGCCATCGCACGGTACTCGCTCCGCATCGCAAGATTGAGGGCGAACAGCGTTGCGCTTAGGGTGGGACAGGTACTGATCGAGCGCCGGATGATTTCACGGAATGAACTCAGCTTCCGGTAAAGCACGTAAAACTTCTTCTCCGCTTCGCTGACTGACATTTGCTTCGGGACGTAGAAGCAACGATTGCAGGCGGTGCTATAGAGCAAATTGTTGAGCAGATAATCTTCTTCGTCCTCGATCAGAAGTCGCCCTTCCTGTTTGAGTTGTTCAAACGTTCGGGTGCCGGGAGCTGGAAGCAGAAGGTTGAGGACCGGTAAGGCAATTCTCGCATCGTGAATGAAATCATACAGCGCGTCGAAGCTTGCAGCGGTGTCGCCGTCAAGCCCCAGCATAAAGTAGCCGCCCACCGCAATTCCCGCACGCCCAATTCGCCTGACGCGTTCCCGGCACCGTTCAACACGAAACGGCTTCCCTAACTGGTCGAGATTTGCCTGCCCGAGTGTCTCGAAGCCCACGATTAAAAGCAGGCACCCGGCCGCGCGCAACGCTTCCAGCACTTCCTGATCGTCGGCGATGTCAACCGTGCACTGTGCCGCCCACTGCAGTCCAAAGCCTTCCTCTTCCATGCGCGCACACAGCCGGAGGAGGTAATCCCGGTTGTTGTAGATGTTCGCATCGACGAAGACTGCCCGGCGTGTGGTTTTGCGAACCGCGCGAAGGTCCGCAAGAACATGCTCGAGCTTCCTGAGCCTGTAGATCCCGCCGTAGAGTGCTGCGGTGCAGCAGAATGCGCATTTCTGGCAGCACCCGATGCTCGTCAGCACTGGCATGAAATCTATCTTCCTTTGAGGCAAGATCGAATAGTCAAACGGCACACTTACATTCATGCCACACCGGTATTCAGGTGCGAGCCGGTTCTGCAGTGCATCGTCAAGAACGCGTTTCATCTCACAAGGACTTGGATGCCCATGCACCACCGTATCGCAAACCGGGCGCACACGACCTTCCGTGAAGTGCGCCTGGGGCCCGCCGAAAACAACCGTCTTTCCACGCCGTTTGAATTCCTGTGCGATCTCGATGCCATGGATAATGTCGTATCCCATGGAAGAAATGCCGATCACGGAGGCATCGGTCTCGTAATTCACGTTCTCGAAGTACTCCAAGCAGAATTCTTTTTCCCAGTCGGGCGGAATTGTAGCACTGAGCGCCGGCAGGGCGAGCGAGCTGTACAGCAGGCGATTCCCGTGGAACAAGCGTCCCGAGGCATCACGATAAGTCGGTTGGATGAAACAAACTTTCTTGCGCATGCGCGCTCCGAGCAATTATTCGGGCTGGACTTCGATAATCCGATCAATCGCCGGAGCAGGCCGGCATTCAGTTCTCTCGACAGGTGGATCGAGGAGCCACGTGCGGTCCGTTTTCAGCCGCCTGCGATATCCGTAGTTCAATGGGCCGGAAGCCAGCATGATCGTCGAGAGAGGCAGATACCGGAATTCGTGCAGAACCCTGCTGAGCACGGCTCGTGAGGAATAGAAATTGGCAAGAACCCAATCATGCCCTGCCTGCAGTGCGTGACGGCTCATGCTTTGAGGCTCAAACACGACGTGGCGGAAATCGTAGTGCGACCAGTCCCTGTCAACGATCCTTCCCTCGCGCTCCATCGTTTCGAACAGAGGCGTGCCCGGGAACGGCGTCAGGATCGTTGCTTGCAGGGCATCAACGTTAGCGCCAAGCAGGAATTCCAGAGTCTCAGAAAACACATCCGTCGTGTCCCAGTCGTAGCCAAACACGATCCCGGCGTACACCGCGATGCCGGCGTCATGAAGCTTCCGGATTGCCCGTTTGTAATCTTCGGCACGTGAGAACGTCTTCTTCCAGGCGCGGAGGTTATCCTGCGACAGTGATTCCAGCCCGATAAACAGTCCGCCGCACCCGCTTCGTGCGGCCAGTTGGAGCAACTCGTCATTCTCCGTAATGCTGATGCTGCATTGGCTGTACCAGCGCTTCCGGAGGGGTATCATGCGGGTAAAGAGTTCTTTTGCATAGTCACTCTGGGTGGTGAGGCTGTCGTCCATGAACAGGATGCGTTTCCCCAGTGATCGGAGTTCTTCGATCACATGCTCAACGAGTCTGGCACGAAATTGGCGGCCATAAAATGATGTAATTGAGCAGAATGTGCATCGTTGGCGGCAACCCCGTGTTGCCTGCATTGTGTCGGCCCATAGATATAGGCCCCGCTGAAGTAACCCTCTGTTCAAAGGTCGCAGCGACCCTAGATCGGCTAGACCGTGCCTGTAGAATGGTTGCAGCTTCCCGGAGATGAAATCTTCGATCAGACGCGGCATGTTCGGTTCCGCCTCGCCTGTGCATATCGCATCGGCGTGGGCAATCGCCTCGTCCGGCATGAATGTCGGGTGATACCCGCCCATGATGACAGTCTTTCCTTTTTCCCTGAACCGGTCTGCGATCTCGTACGCCCGGGGAGCATTGAACGTCATGAACGAAATACCGATGAGGTCGGCGTCGGAATCAAAATCGACGGGTTCCACTTCCTCGTCGAGAATGCGCGTTTCGACGAAGGGAGGCATGGCGGCAGCAACGTACAGGCTGGTAAGCATGGAGAAACGAAAGATCCGCGTTGCCAGCGGCGGTCTAATTCCTGGCTTGGCTCTCCATTGAGGGGCTGCCGGGTTGATCAGGAGAAACTTGATTCGCTGTGCCATGGGCGATCCCCCCTAAGAGTAGCCCCATCTCACCCATATAACTGCAGAAAAACTGAAAATCGGACATGTTCTTTGAGGTCTCCCTTGAAATTGCGGATTGGCGATTGCAGATTGCGGATTGTCATGACAACGTTTTCGTTTTTCAATCTGCAATTCGCAATCCGCAATTTCATCATCAGTTGCGCAGCATCGCTGCATGAGGGACTCCCCTGAAAATCCCCCGAGGATGTCTCATTTTGGATGGTTGTGGCCCTTTAGATGAATGTCAGAGCCGCGAGCGTAGCGAGCGGACTGCCACGACATGATTCGATGGCTTTTCAAATGCAGATCAGAAAAACTTGGATAGGAGAGAATCCTGGCCCTCATGCTGTGTGATCCCGCTCCCTTCGGTCGCGGCTCTGAAGGCCTGCATAAGGGGCAGCAAGCGCGGGGTTATCGCTCCGTCTTAATATCCATTGGTGATTTTCATGCGCAGTGGCGCAGCACCGCTGCATGAGAAACTCCTACGAAAAAAGCGGGGCAGGCGCCTTACTGGGGTTAAAAATGACGAATGAAAAATAACGGATAAAAATAGCCGCGAGGTATTCGTCATTCATTGTCCCTGCCTGAAGTAATGTGACCGTTCCCATTTTCATTCGCGGTGGTGAGCCGTAGGATCATGGAAACTTGGCGGTTTCTTCGGTCTGAAAGAATGGAAGGCCGTATAATCGCATTTGTGTTCCGGACCAGGATTTTCGAGAGCGAATGGTGATGCGAGGTGATTAATGGAAACATACTGGCAGGACGTTAAATTTGGTGTTCGGATGCTGGCAAGGAAACCTCGCGCTAATTGGCGTTGTGATCGGGCTGGGAGCAGCCTTCGCGTTAACTCGCGTGGTGTCTTATCTTTTGTTTGGCGTGAAGGCGACTGACCCGGTGACGTTCGCTGGAATTGCGTTTTTGCTTGCGGGCGTGGCGTTTCTGGCCTGCTACCTCCCCGCGCGCCGGGCGGCGCGTGTCGATCCGATGGTAGCGTTGCGCTACGAGTAGTTAATGTTTCAGGATATTGGTTAATAAAGCCCGTGGGGAACTTATGAAAGCCCCTCTTGGGCCTTGATTGCATCAAACCGTAATCGGGGGATGAAATGAAATCGAAAAACCGAAGAGAGTTTCTCCAGCATTCCGTGGGGCTGGGAGCCGCGGCTATGGGCGCCTCCATGGTGGGAGCGAAGTCCCTGCCGGCGCAGAGTGCCGCATCAAGCCAAAACGTGTCGGGCGCAAGCAATCGCATCCGTGTGGGGTTGATCGGCTGCGGAGGAATGGGTCAGGCAGACCTGCGCGATTTCCTGAAAGTCGAGGGTATTCAGTGCGTTGCCTTGTGTGATGTCGACGACAGCAAAAGCGCGGAAACGCGTGCCTGGGTCACCAAGCAGGATGGCCAAAATCCGGATCTGATTACCCGCGATTTCCGCAGGGTCCTCGACCGGAAGGACATTGATGCCGTAATCGTAGGCACCCCGGATCACTGGCACGCGCTGCCCACCATCATGGCCTGCCAGGCAGGCAAGGATATCTACGTTGAGAAGCCGCTGTCGATCAGCATCGGAGAAGGCCGCTTGATGGTGAAAGCAACCCGCAAATACAACCGAATCGTCCAGATGGGAACCCAGCAGCGCAGCGCGCCGCACTATGCCGAGGCCGTTGAGTACGTCAAGAGCGGGAAGTTGGGAAAGATCCGGCTGGTTCGTGCCTGGGCTTATCAAGGATGGATGGGAAACATCCCGAAGGTCCCGGACAGTGATCCTCCGCCCGGCGTAGACTACGACATGTGGCTTGGGCCGGCCCCGAAGCGCTCGTTTAACAAGAATCGATTTCATTTCAATTTCCGCTGGTACTGGGATTATTCCGGCGGATTGATGACGGATTGGGGCGCGCACATGATCGACATTGCCAACTGGGCGATGGGAATTAAAGCGCCCGGCACCGCCATGTCAGTCGGCGGCCGGTTTGGCTTTCCTGATGACGCTGAAGAAACCCCCGACACTCAGCAGGTGCTCTGGGCCTTTCCCGAGTTCAGCATGCTCTGGGAGCACGCCACTGCGATCGATCGCGGACCAGAGGCGCGCAATCACGGCGTAGCCTTCCACGGCAACAACGGAACGCTGGTCGTGGACCGCGGCGGATGGGAGGTTCACCCGGAGATAGTCAGAGTTGAGGGCAAGCAGCAGTACAAGCTGGCCGGCTTTCCCCGTCAGAACATCGGCACCGACCAATCACACCTCGACCACGTTAAAAACTTCGTCGAGTGCATGCGCTCGCGCGCTCTGCCCAGGTCGGACGTCGAGATTGGGCACAACTCCATGATCGCCTGCCACCTGGGCAACATCGCCTTCCGCCTGGGCCGGCAGATCCGCTGGGACGTAGAAAATGAGAAAATAATCAACGATTCCGAAGCGGAGAGCTATGTAACGCGGGCTTACCGGGCTCCCTGGAAACTGCCGGAAGTGTGACCCAATCCAATGACGAATGACGAATACCTTAGCAGTTGTTCTTATTCGTCATTCTTCATTCGTCATTTTTAACCCCATTAAGGAGCCTGCCCCGCGTTTTTCATAGGTCAGGCCCTATGAGTCCCCGGCAAAGGGAGTGCCTAAGGGCTCGCGCAAGAATTAATTGGCATTTTGGCGCGAGCGCCGGGTAGGCAGATGCGAGGCGCCGCGACGCAGGCGATGTCGGTGTACATCGTCGAGGAGCGGCAACGAAGCAGATGCCCACCCGCCGCCGCGCCCTTTCAGGCTGCTGGCCCGCAGGCCAGCAG
>Ga0315277_10002945_pt1 | contig 23388 bp, 12 predicted proteins | sample YL17G05_15_MG_FD_203695 | JGI IMG/M metagenome (GOLD analysis project Ga0315277, IMG submission 203695) | Sediment microbial communities from Yellowstone Lake, YNP, Wyoming, USA - YL17G05_15 | ecosystem: Environmental > Aquatic > Freshwater > Lake > Sediment | place: USA: Wyoming | collected...
AAAGCGAGTTGGTAGGATCGGTCAAGCAACGCCACTCCTGCCAATTGTTCATGCCGTCGCCATCGGCGTCGGTGTAGTCCGCCGATCCGTCGGCGGGCAGACGATAGCGCTGGAGCCAGCCGATAAATTCACTCATGCCTGGACCCTGGTATTCGTAGGCGCCCATATCGACTGCGCCGCCCACGATGCGCGGACGGCCATCGAGGTCGGTGCTGCCCGCGGCGTAAAGATTGGTTCCTGCGTTAATGCAAGGGGAGTTGGATTGGAGGCGCAGGTTGCCATCGGCGTAGTTCATGAACCGCGGCGCCAGCGTGATGTTGCCGACGCCTCCTGGGTCCGGCTCCGTGCAACAGGAATTCAAGCTGCAGTCGGAGGGGTCGTAGTTTGCCCCGTCGGGCCCGTCGGAAGCGGTGTTGAAATAAACGATGCAGTTGTTCAGCGTGCAACCACCTGCCCCGCCGCCGTAGAAAGCCGAGTTACCGGTCAGTGTGCAGTTGTTCAGTCCGCCTCCCCATGCCCCTCCGCCATTATATTCGGCCGAATTGTTCGTCAGCGTGCAGTTGTTTAATGTTGCCTCATACGCCCCGCCGCCGTCGGATTGCGCCGAGTTCCCGGTCAGCGTGCAGTTGGTCAGTCTGCTCCCCGATGCCCCTCCGCCATAGAGGGCCGAGTTGTTCGTCAGCGTGCAGTTGTAGAACGCGGCCCGATACGCCCCGCCGCCCTGTAGGAAAGCCGAGTTCCCGGTCAGCGTGCAGTTATTCAGAGCACAGGAAAGACCCCCCAAGTCGGTGAGAACGCCGCTCGCCCCGCCGCCGTAAACAGCCGAGTTGCCGCTCAGCGTGCAGTTGGTCAGCGTACAACCACGCGCCCCGCCACCGGAGTTGGTGGCTGAGTTGCCGGTCAGCGTGCAGTTGTTGAGCCAGCTCCAATACGCCCCGCCGCCTTCTCCATATATCGAAGTGTCCGAGTGCGCCCAGTTGCCGGTCAGTGTGCAGTTGTTTAGCCTCCCGCCATAAACTCCGCCGCCCCAGCGGGCTGAGTTGCCTGTTAACGTACAGTTGCTCAGCGTCAAGCGGTCGATCCAAGGAGTATCAAGCGCAAGTGAACTAGCCCCGCCGCCGAATGGGGCCGAGTTGCCGATCAACGTGCAATTGTTCAGTGTGGCATACTGCGCTCCACCGCCAGACCTGATAGCCGAGTTACCGGTGAGCAAGCAGTTGCTCAAGGTGCTGTCAATCGCCCCGCCGCCGGAGAGAGCCGAGTTGCCGCTCAGCGTGCAGTTGTTCAACGTGGCCCGAAGCGCCCCGCCGCCCAGATTGCCAGCCGTGTTGCCTGCGATCACGCAGTTGGAAACAACCGTGTTTGTGGATTCGCAAAAGACCCCTCCGCCATCATACTCGGCCGAATTGTTCGTCAGCGTGCAGTTGTTCAACGTTGCCTCATACGCCCCGCCGCCGTAGAAAGCCGAATTGCCGATCAGCGTGCAGTTGTTGAGCGTGCCGCCAAACGCTCCGCCGCCATAGCTGCTGGCCGAGTTGGCTCCGATCACGCAGTTGGAAACCACCGCATTGAAGGATTCGCACCACGCCCCGCCGCCGTCTAGGTCGAAGTAGTTGTCCCAATTGGTTCCCGTGGCCCCGTTGGTCAAGGTGAACCCCGACAGGCGGGCGCCGCTTGTCAGGTAAACGCACCGAATCGCGCCGTCACCGTTGGTGGTGCCGGGCACCTGGTAGCCCCGAATCACTGTGACTAGCGGGCCATTCACGCTGCGGACGGTCAAGGGCTGGGGCACTGCCACCCGACTGATCAGGTTGCCTTGGACCGCCGAGCCGCCGGTGGCGTAAACGCCGTTGGTCACGACGACTTCGTCTCCGGCTGCTGCAACGTCCACCGCGTCCTGAATCACCGCAGCAGCGGTCGCCCAGTTGGTATACGGCGGCGTGGGGCTGGCGCTGTTCAGGTTCACGTAGTGTACGGTGGCCAATACGTTGGCACCGGCGGCCAGGAGCACTCCAGCGGTAAGAAAGTTGGTTTTGGTTTTTATGATAGATGGAGACTCACGGGATGGACACGCGGTAGAAACGGCCGGGATAATTCGTCCACTCGGGATCGCTGAAATAAAGTGAGTCGCCGGTGAGGGTGTTGGTTTGCAGCGGAGACCAAGTGGGATTGGCGAGGTCGGTGCAGGCTTCCACGACTACGACCCTGCCACTGGCCCACGAGATGGTGAATCCGAATTGATTCGTCCGCACGCCAAAGCTAGCATCGCCGGTCTGCATCCGCGGCTGCCACACCGCGGTCGGACGCCCGCCAAACGTCACACCCCACCAGGTGGTTCCCGGCAAGTAATAGACCGTCGCTTTGTCGGCAAAGTAGAATGCATCGTAACCACCGCTGGGGGCGTTACCTTGGAAATAGACCCCTGTCAGGCTGTCGCAAAAAGCGAACGCCCCCTGCCCGATGCTGGTGACGCTGTAGCCGATCGTGACGCTGGTCAGGTTGGTGCAGCCCCAGAACGCCGCCTGTCCGATGTTTGTGACGCTGTTGCTGATTGTGACGATGGTCAGGCTGGTGCACCACAAGAACGCCCAGCCCCCGATGTTCGTGACGCTGTCGGGGATCATGTAGCTGCCAACTCTGCCCCCCGGGTATTGGATGAGCGTGGTCTGGCTCTTGTTGAACAAGACCCCATCCAGACTGCTATAAAAGGAGTTGGTCGCATCCACCGCGAACGCTGTCAGGCTGGTGCAGGATCCGAACGCCTGGTCCCCGATGCTGGTAACGCTGTTGGGTATCGTGACGTTCCTCAGGCTGGTGCAGCGAGAGAACGCATAGCTCCCGATGCTGGTGACGCTGTTGGGGATCGTCACGCTGGCCAGGCTGGTGCAGGAATCGAACGCCTGGTCCCCGATGCTGGTAACGCTGTTGGGGATCGTGACGTTCGTCAGGCTGGTGCAGCCAGAGAACGCCAATTCCCCGATGCTGGTGACGCTGTTGGGAATCGTGACGCTGGCCAAGCTGGTGCAGCCGAAGAACGCCCGGGTTCCGATGTTGGTGACGCTGTTCGGGATCGTGTAACTTCCGGCTTTGCCCCCCGGACATTCGATGAGCGTGGTCTGGCTCTTGTCGAACAACACCCCCTCCACACTGCTATAAAAGGAGTTGCTCGCATCCACGGTTATCGCGCTCAGGCTGGTGCAGTCAGAGAACGCATAGCTCCCGATGCTGGTAACGCTGTTGGGGATCGTGACGTTCGTCAGGCTGGTGCAGCCAGAGAACGCATAGCTCCCGATGCTGGTGACGCTGTTGGGGATCGTGACGCTGGTCAGGTTGATGCAGGAATTGAACGCCCCCTCCCCGATGTACTTGACGCTGTTGGGAATCGTGACGTTGGTCAGCCCAGTGCAGTGAGAGAACGCCCCGATCCCGATGCTGGTGACGCTGTTGGGGATCGTATAGCTTCCGGCCTTGCCCCCAGGACATTGGATGAGCGTGGTCTGGCTCTTGTTGAACAAGACCCCATCCACACTGCTATAAGCGGAGTTGAGCGCATCCACCGTTATTGCGCTGAGGTTGGTGCAGCCATAGAATGCAGAGCTCCCGATGCTGGTGACCGGCAGGGCATTGATCGTGTCGGGGATGGTCACTGCACGGCCGGAACCGGTGTAGCCCGTGATGGTGATCTTGCCGGATGCGGTGATCATATAACGGAATTCGGTCACGGTCAGCCCCGGGCGGAGGCGGTAGAAACGGGCGGAATAATTCGTCCACAGGGGATCGCTGAAATAGGACGAGCCGCCGGTGAGCGTGTTGGTGCCCACCGGAGACCAGGTGGGATTGGCCAGATTCGTGCAGGCTTCCACCACGATGACCAGGCCGCTGGTCCCGATGATGGTGAACCCGAATTGATTGGTCCGCACGCCGAAGCTGGCATCGCTGTTTTGCACCTGCGGATTCCACAGCACCGTGGGGCAACCCCCAAACCTTGTGCTCCAGCCGGTGGTTCCCGGCAAGTAATAGACGGTCGCAGGGTTCGACGTGAAAGGGTTCGACGTGAAGACATACGAACCAAGCCTGGGGGCGTTACCCTGAAAATAGACTCCCGCCAGGCTGGTGCAGGATTGGAATGCAAGATCTCCGATGCTGGTGACGCTGTTGCCGATCGAGACGCTGGTCAGGCTGGAGCAGCCAGAGAACGCAAAGCTCCCGATGCTGGTGACGCTGTTGGGAATCGTGACGCTGGTCAGGCTGTTGCACCATCGGAAGGCGGAGCTTCCGATGCTGGTAACGCTGTCAGAGATCGTGGCGTTGGTCAGGCTGGTGCAGGATTGGAATGTTCGCTGCCCGATGCTGGTCATGCTGTTGCCGATTATGATGCTGGCTAGGTTGGTGCAGGAAGAGAACGCCTCGTCCCCGATGCTGGTGACAAAGTTGGGAATCGTGACGTTGGTCAGCCCAGTGCAGTGAGAGAACGCCCCGATCCCAATGTTGGTGACGCTGTCGGGGATCGTGATGCTGGTCAAGTTGGTGCATTCCCAGAAAGCCGCGACCCCGATGCTGGTGACGCTGTCGGGGATCGTAACGCTGGTCAGGCTGCCGCAGTGTCCGAACGCCCCGCCCGCAATGCTCGTGACGCTGTTGGGGATCGTGACGCTTCCGGCTTTGCCGCCCGGACACTGGATGAGGGTCCTCTGGCTCTTGTCGAACAGGACCCCAGCCACACTGCTGTAGGCCGGATCGTTTGTATCCACCATGATCGCAGTCAGGCTGCTGCACCTGGCGAACGCCCCCCCCGATACTGGTGACGCTATTGGGGATCGTGACGCTCATCAGGCTGATGCAGTTCCAGAACGCCCCGTCTCCGATGCTGGTGGCGCTATTGGGGATCGTGACGCCGGTGAGGCTGGTGCAGTCCCAGAACGCACTGTTTCCGATGTTGGTGACGCTGCTGCCGAGCGTGACGCTGGCCAGGTTGGTGCAGTAAGCGAACGAACCGGCTCCGATGCTGGTGATGCTGTCGCCGATCGTGACGCTGGTCAGGCTGATGCAGGAATTGAACGCCCCGTCTCCGATGCTAGTGACGCCGTTGGGGATCGTGTAGCTTCCGGCTTTGCCCCCCGGGCACTGGACGAGGGTGGTCTGGCTCTTATCGAACAAGACCCCAGCCACACTGCTGTAGAAGGGGTTGAGCGCATCCACCGTGATGGCCAGCAGGCTTGAGCAGGAAGAGAACGCCCCGTCTCCAATGCTGGTCACGCCCTTGGGAATCGTGACGCTGGTCAGGCTGGTGCAGGCAGAGAATGCCCCCCCCGATGTTGGTGACGCTGTTGGGGATCGTGACGCTGATCAAGCTGGCGCAGGAACCGAACGCAGCGTCCCCGATGCTGGTGACGCTGTTGCCGATCGTAACGCTGGCCAGGCTGGTGCAGGCTTGGAACGCCTCCTGCCCGATGTTGGTGACACTGTTGGGGATCGTGACGCTGGTCAGGCTGCTCCAAAACTCGAACGCGTAGTCCCCGATGCTGGTGACCGGCAGGCCGTTGATCGTGCTAGGGATGGACACCGCATCGCCGGGGCCGGTGTATCCCGTGATGGTGATTATGCCGTGATTGATCGTGTAAATGAATTGGGCTTGCAGCGCAGCGGGTAGCGCCAAGAGCAGCAGCGACAGAATCCAAGCGGCACCGCGGCAGCACCGGAGGCGTCGGCGAGTGGAGGGCGTGGTGGGGTTGGCACTGTCCACGTTTACATAGCGCACGGTGGCGGTGGCGAGATTCTCAAAGGTGAGCAATACAATTGTGCCGGCCAGTGTTAGCGTCAGACGTTTTGATCTTCGGAATGCAGGAGTTTTCATGTGACGGCATGTTCGGGGTGTTGATCGTAGGTTGCTTTCGGCGCCTTTCAGGCTCGATGGAGTGGTCCGGATTTAAGCTTTTCTGTTTGGGCGTTACTGATTTCGTGACCAGTGGGCGGTCGTTGCGGTTTGGGTCGTGCCAACGACAAACTCAGCCGCCGGAGGACGGTCGCAGCCAATCGTGGGGCAAGGCCTCCTGGAGGCGGCGGTGGTCGTCCAGGTCCGCCCCGGGTCTCGCTGGCGCCAGCCAGCCTTGATAGCGTTTCGGCGCTTTCCACGGCCAGTGCTCGACGTGGCCGTCCAGAAAGGAGAGGTTGCAGCCTTGTTGATGCCGGTCGGCGGCCAGGTAAAACCAAGAGTCTGAGGTGTCATCCGAAGTGACCCAGCGGGGCTGCTCGATCATAAACCAACCGCAATCAATGCTTTGTTCGTGAACGTCCAGGAAAGCGAACACACCCGAGGGCGGCGGCGTGTGGTGGTCGGACAGCTTAAAGGTTTCCCACGGATAGTTCCGCGAAATCGAGTAAACACCGTTCGCGTCGTAGAAATCGTTCCAGGCGCACAACCAGCCTTCCAGCGCGTAACTCCGGGTGCGCAGCAAACCCGGGACACCGCGGACAGTCGAGCGGTCAGCCGGACACCGATAGACTCCGGCGGAATGGACGTAAGGGAAAATCACACCGGCCTCGATGTTCGCGGTGTTGGTATCGGTTTTGGCGCTGCCAACGACCCACGAGCCGGGCAAGTTTCGCACGTCATCCACACCAGCCGCGCGCGCCGAGTTTGGGGGCTGGCAGTCATGGTTATCGTCCGCATACAGGAGGTAACCAAACTGGAGCTGCTTGAGATTGCTGAGGCAAGCGACCGATTGGCCCGAGGCTTTGGCCCTGGACAGCGCCGGCAACAACAGGCCGGCCAGGATGGCGATGATGGCGATGACAACCAGCAGTTCGATCAAGGTAAAAGCCCGCGCCGATGCGGTGTTCGGAGTTCGGAGTTCGGAGGTGAATTCGTTTTTCATGGCTCTTCTCTATTTGGGTTTGAAGGGGGACAAGAATTTGCCGGTGAGAGGCTCACGGGTTCCTCCCGGCGGCTTCCATTCCATGCTCAGGCGACCGTCGCTTTCGCTGGTAATCAGAATCTGGGCTTCGACGTAATAGCGGCGTCCGGCGACCATTGGGATGGGGGGAGGCGCCTGGCTTGCCCCCCTTCCGTGGATGCCCGTTCTCGTGATGATAACTCTGTCAGCAGGTCGCTCATTTCGGCTCATCGTCACCTCCGCGTAGTTGGGCTCTCGGAGTGAATAGATCATCCAGAACTGGTAGTCGCCAGTGACAGGAGGGTGCAGGTAACCGCGGAGGCGGACCCCGAGCCGGTTGGTCTGAGCGACCTGGAGCTCAAAGTTCGGTGTGGTATCGCGAGTGTCCGGGTGATTCGGAAAACGGGGGTCTTCGTGGAGAGCGAACATCGTTTTCCCTGTCAAGTCGCTCCACCACTCCCGCAACAAGCCGCCTGTTTTCGGCAGGGCTGCCAGCTCAGAATTCATGGTCGCAACCGCGTAATCGCCTGCGCCCACGCGCACGAATTTCTCATCGCTGATCCGGGTGAAGCGCACCGTGCCTTCGGTCACATCGAGCCGCGTCGCAGTTGGACTCGCGGTCAACGTGAACCGCGTCCCCACCACGCGCGCCTCAGCCTGCGGCGTCGTGAGGATCATGGGATGGAATGGGCGCTGGCGCGCGACGGAGGCTTCGACCACGCCGGCAAGCAGGGCGAAGCGTTTCCCGCGCGTGAGCGAAGCCAGTTTCAACTCCGTGCCTCCGGTCAATTCGAGCCGCGTTTTCTCTGTGCCGAAGGCAATCGTGGCCGAGGCGTTTGTTCCTACGCGCAGAACGTCATTCGGTCGGAGCGCCATGCCGTTCACAGCGGGAACAAACTCCGTCCCGCGCTCGATGGACGCATCCACGCCCTTCAGTTCAGCAAACACAGGCCGGCCCATCGTCGGGCCAAAATACCAAACGCTCAAACTGAGCAGGAGCACGACGGAAGCAGCGAGCGCGAGGAGTGCTGGGCGTTTCCACAAAGCACCCGTTTGCCAGAAACGCGGCGCGCTGACTCGCTGAGGAAACAGGATCACATTCGGTGACTCCTCATCAAGCGGACCAGCAGAAATTGTCCGCGTCGGGCTGACCTGCAATGGCGCGCTGGCCGGTCGAAATCTTGTCGAGGTCGTGTCGCTAACGGGGCCAGTTTGCGACACGACTTCCCGGATCAGCGCGTCCATCCGCAACCCGTCCAACAGGACGCCGACGAGTTCGGGCTGCGCTTTGAGCGAGCTGAGCAGGCGGGTGCTTTCCTCAGGCGTGAGCGTGCTTTCCAAGTAGCCCTGGATCAGCGCTTCGGTTTCGGCGTTGACGTGCGGCGGGTTCATGTCACGCGCGGGCGAGGACGCTTTGGATGCACTTGCGCAATTGCCCGCGCAGACGGAAAAGTGCGCGGCGAACGGCGTCCGCCTTCATCGCCATGCGGGCGGCGATGTCCACGGAAGTCAGGTCCACGAAGTAATGGAGTTCGACGAGTTGGCGGCTCTTGTCGGGCAGGCGGTCGAGACAGTGGCGCAATGCGCGGGTCTCCTCCTCGTCGTGCCAGCGAACGTCCTGATCTTCGGCGAGGGCGCGGATGTGCTCGGCCAGTTCGCGCGTCTGTTCGGGCAACGCGCGGGTGTGATCGCGCCAACAGCGGCGGGCGACGTTCCGCGTCATGCCCGCCAAGAGCGGTCGCACGTCGTGCGTGAGGTCCCACTGACTGGCTTTGGCGAGAAATTCGAGAAAGACCTGTTGCGCGATGTCCTCAGCCAGACCGGGCGCGGGCGCGAATCGCAGCGCCAGCGCGTGGACGAACCCGGCGTGGGTCTCGACCAGGCCTTCAATGGTTGGTTCGACGTTTGGCATATCTGGGCTTCTTTTCTTATCCCGCACATTAGCATAAAATGTGACGCAAAAAGTTTTGCGAAATGGGGGCGGATCAGCTCCGCCTGGTTTGGGGAAGCAGATATCTGTTCACTGAGAGAGGCGGCCAAGCACGGTTTCATACCGGGCCGAGACAACACCACATTCGCGGTTTCCAAAGAGCTGGCGTTCGCTAACATCCAACCTCAGGCATGGCGAATCACTACAAGCAGAACCCAGCACCTCTCAGACGGGAAACCAGGAAACCGCGCTGCTGGAAGCGGCTGCTGAAGTGTGCGGCCTGCGTTGCCCTGCTTGGTGTTGTGTTGTGCGCGTCATTCATCGGCGCGCTGGTATTCAAATACCACCGGATCGTTGGTGCAAAGCCGGGCAAGCTGCGAACGACAGTTCAACCCAGGGAACTCGGGCGCTGGGTGAATCCGTTCATCGGTACCGGCGGCATCCCGTGGGTTTGCGGCCACAATTTCCCCGGCGCGATGGTGCCGTTCGGGATGGTGCGTCTCGGTCCGGAGACGGCCTCCATCCTGATCCGCAAACGGGCGTTAAACACCTCCGGCTATTACTACGGCGACGATCAGGTGCTCGGGTTCAGCCACACTCGGCTGAACGGCACTGGCGCGACAGATGGCGGGCATTTTCTCGTGGTGCCGGCACTTGAGCTGGTTCAACCGAAAGCCTTTCGGAAGGGCCAAGCCACGCGGTTTTCACACAGTCACGAACTCGCTTCACCCGGCTACTACGCGGTGAATCTTCCCCAACTCAATACGCTGGTCGAACTCACCTCCACGCCACGGGTCGGCGTGCACCGCTACACGTTTGGCCCGAACGCGACTCCGCATCTCTTCCTCGATGTGATGAATACGCTGGGCCGGCACCGGAGCGACGAAGGCAGGGTGCACGTGTTGCCGGAAGCTCGCGAAGTCGAGGGGCAGGTACGCACGTTTGGAACTTTTGCGGCGCGTTACGGCGGCATCAAGGTGTCCTTCGTCGCCCGGTTCAGCCAACCGTTCGTTTCCCTCGCCACCTGGCAGGACGACGCGCCGGTGGCCAATCGAACTACCGCCGAAGGCAAAGGCGTGGCTGTGGACTTGGCCTTCGCCACCGCGAATCAACCGCAAGTTGTCACTCTCAAACTGGCGATCTCCTACGTGAGCATCGAAAACGCCCGTGCCAATCTGGAGGCGGAAGCTGCCACGAAGAGCTTCGACCAAATCCTGGCCGAGGCTCAAGAGGCATGGGAAGACCGGTTGTCGCTGGTGAAGATTCAAGGCGGCACGGAAGAACAGCGCCGGATTTTCAACACGGCGCTTTACCGCGTGTTCCAGATGCCAACCGTCTTCAACGACGCGAACGGCGACTACCTGAGCTTCGATCGTCAGGTTCACAAGACGACGGACTTCCAATACTTCACAGACATGTCTCTTTGGGACACGTTTCGCACGACGCATCCGCTCTACACGTTGATTGCGCCGCAGGACCAGCGCGACATGGTGGTGTCGCTGGTGAAGATGCTGGAGCAAGGCGGCTGGCTGCCGCGCTGGCCGTCGGGGCACGGCTACTCGAACTCCATGCTCGGCACGCCGGCGGATATCGTGATCGCGGAATCGTATCTCAAGGGCATCCGGGACTTCGACGTGGAGAAAGCGTACCAAGCGATGCGCCATACGGCGCTCGCGCCCACACCGCCGGGCGCGGCGTTCTCGGGGCGGGAAGGCGTGGAGGACTATTTGAAATACGGCTATTGTCCTTCCGGTCGGATGCGGGAAAGCGTGTCGCGGACGCTGGAATTCGCCTGGGCTGATTCCGCGATTGCGAATCTGGCGGAAGCCCTCGGCCATCGCGAGGACGCCGAGCTGTTCCGGAAGCACTCCCAGTTCTATCGCAACCTCTGGAATCCAGCGACGCAGTATTTCCAGCCGAAGGATGCGGAAGGGAAGTTTTTCGAGCCGTTCAAGCCATTGCTCCTGACGTATTTCGACCGGAAGGGCAAGTTCACGAAGGACTACGTCGAGGGCAGCGCACTGCAATGGCGTTGGGCCGCGCCGTTCGATGCGGCAGGGATGATCTCGCTGTTCCGGAGCCGCGAGTATTTCGTCACGGAACTCAACGACTTCTTCGCCAAGTCGGACCCGGCGATGGGCACATGGAATCCCGGATCGTACTACTGGCATGGCAACGAACCGGACATCCACGCGGCCTATCTCTTCAACGACGCCGGCCGACCTGACCTCACGCAGAAGTGGACGCGCTGGATTCTGGACAACAAATACGGCGACGGCTACGACGGGCTGGATGGCAACGACGACGCAGGAACGCTGTCGGCGTGGTACGTTTTCAGCGCGCTCGGTCTGTACCCACTTGCCGGCTCGGACAAGTACGAACTGGGCGCCCCGCTGTTCGAGAAGGCGGAAGTGAAATTGAAAGGCAAGCCGCTCGTAATCGTCGCCGAGAATTTTGCGCCGGCGCATCGCTACGTGCGCAAGGTCTGGCTGAACGATGCTCCCCTCGGTCGCACTTGGCTTCGGCATTCGGAAATTGAAGCGGGCGGCGTATTGCGGTTCTCGATGGCCGTCGAGCCGGACCGGAAGTGAGATGCGCGGCGGTTGAGGGTTCTACTGCGAGCGCTTTTCGCTCAAGGCGAACGCACGCGGTAGAAACGCTGCGCGTTGCCGGCAGCGCTTACGTCGGTGAACTGAAACGTGCCGGGCGGACTTTCCGTGGCGAAGCCCAGCACCGTCCAGTTGGCCAGCGGCGTCATGGGATCGCCGCTGGCAAGGACGGTGAAATGCGTGCCCGGCGTGTTCCTGAACGCCAGATGGAAACCGCTTCCGTCGAGTCCGAGAGTGTTGACCACGAAGATCGGCGCCGGCGCCGGAATGTTGAACGACGCGAGCGGCTTGTAGTCGCTGTGGCAAACATCCAGGTCCAGTGGACTGATCCCTCCTGAACTGCCGGTCCAACTGTATTGCCAGAATGACCAGTTGTTGAACACGCCCGTCGCCTTCGGATACGACGTGGTCGGCGGCGGGTCCGTGACGGTCACGTCCACGTTGGTCGGGTAGGCCAACCACAAATCGTAAGCTGCGAGCCGGGTATCGAGTTCGTTCTTCGCGTAGGAGCGGCTCGTATAGACAATCGGCGCGGCTCCCGCCCCGCGTTGCTCGACGATGCGATTGCGAAACGCGATCACCCAGTCGGTGAGTGCAGATGTGCTGAGTGTCGAACCGCTCTCCAAATCCAGGACCGGACGCAGGTAGCCAGGGCCGATGGCGCTGCCGGCGTAGTCGAGGAAATGATCCGCCTCCTGCACAGCACCGTTCGTCGTCGGCCGGTTTTCCGGATGCGCAAAATGATAGACTCCCGCCAGCAAGCCTGCCGCAGTGGCCCGCGCCACGTTGGTGGCCATCGCCGCGTCATCCGCGCCAGTGAGGCCTTCAGACGCCTTGATGAAAGCGAAGCGCTTTCCGTCCGCGAACATGGCGTCCCACGAGGTTTGCGCAATCCCTGTCGCGCCTTGATAGTGGGACACGTCCGCGCCAAGGTCGCGGGTGCCGCCACTCGCTGGCTGCGAGGAGAGAGAGAGTCCGAGGGCGACGAAGATCACCCAAAAGGCCTCGATCAGCGCACGGCGCTCCTCACCTGGGTTTCGCATTCGGATGAAGTAGTGGCAGGATTGTCATCTCAGCAGTCTGCGTGTCGGATTACGCCCACCGCGATGAGAACGCAAGCCGATTCCCAAGAAGCGGCTCCCCGAAGAACGAACGACCGCGATCATCAGGAATACTGGACGCCACGACTCAAATCCGGGTGGCGTTGAGGCGTCAAGATTCTGTGCGTACCAAGCATGGCTGAAGCTTGACGCCAGTCGGCGGCGGGCGACAAACACGGACAATGACGCCTGGCAGTCGCTCCTCCTTTGATGCCGGCTGCGAATGGCCGCGCCACAAATTCGCGGTTCGCTTTCCCTCTGGCCTTGCCCGCGGTTCTGGCTCTTCACGTCAGCAAATGCGTTGGGAATCTGCAGACCCGTTGGATCGGTGCAACGCATTATTGGATATGTTCAAATACTCTGAATAACTAATCACACGGAGCACGAGAGAACGGCGGTCTTGTCGTTTTGGGCGCATTCCCGCGAGGCGGAAGCAGAAAACGCAAGCGTACCGTAATTTGGGTTCGCGCATGGGAGCTCGCTTCATAGGTATATTGCCAAATCCCTAGGTAAATATCCTAGGCTGGTTTAGGTGGATAGACCCTATAGACAAACTGAAGTCATTGGTATGTAATGCGTCCAGCGAAGAATTCAAAACATCGACGCACAACTCTATGAACAGAATCACCAGTATTGACTGGGAGGTCCACTCACAGTAAGCCGGGAAGAACCATACAGAACCAACGTCAAACAAACCATGAAAATGAAATCCAAGATCCTAAATGCACTCGCGTTGAGCAGTCTTCTGCTGGGTTGGGCCGGCACTGCCACGGCGAGGGAAATAGTTGTTGAGTACGTCACATCCACCTTGAGCGCACTCGCACCGCTAACCGGGAGTGACAATATCACGGTCAGAAACGGTGGTATCCTCTTCGTGGATGTCAGCGGTGTCACGATCGGCAACCTCACCATTGGTGAAGCGTCGGGCAGTCCAGGCACCGTTTCGTTCCCGGGAAGTTATACTCTCACGGTCGCCACGAACGTGACGTTCGGCGCGGATGCCAATAGTTTGTTGGACATGAGTGTTGCCCTCACCACGCCCACGTTGAAAGTTGGGGGAAAGTTCCTCGCCAGTGGATCGGGCAGGTTCTTTGCCGGCTCGGGCACCGTTGAGTACAACGGTACGGCGCCCCAGACGGTGACCGCCCAAATCGGTGGCAGCGGCACTCTCATTCAATACAAGGATCTCGTTCTCAGCACAAACGGTCTCACACCGAGCGGCCCCTCCACCAAGACTTTTGCTGCGGGTCTCTCCATCCAGGGTCTGCTGGACATCAGAGACGCAGCCAAACCCGCGGGTGCGCCCGCGTCTTACGGCAGCCTTGCGAGACTTCAGTATTCGGGTACGCCCTTGCCTGGCGGTACGGGAGCTCAGACCACCAGTGTGGCTGAGTGGCCGGCCTCCATGAACGCGCAGATCACCATCAATAACACTGCCGGGGTCGTGCTGGATGGCGACAAGCTCCTTGGCGCTGGCGGTGCGTACGCCAATGTTCTCGTCGTTAACTCAGGCTGCGCTCTAAAGGACGGTGGAAAGACCCTGACAGTTCAGGGCAATATCAGCAACTCTGGATCGCTCGAAGGCAAAGGCAAACTGGTGTTGGGTGGAAGCAGCGCTCAAACGTTAAGTGGCGCCGCCAATGCCCCGTACGGCAATGTGACCTTGAACAATGCAGCCGGCGCCTCCTTGTCTGGCAGTGGAACGGTGATCAGGGGCAGGCTCATCATCCAAGCGGGCAAACTCACGCTCCCGGTTAGCGGAACCCACACAGCCGCCCTGCTGACCTACGGAGGCGCGGACAAGCCTGCCGGCAGTTATTCAGTCGGATTCCCCCCGGGCGCATCTGTCTACTTCGACGGCTTGGGCTCACTGGGCGTGCCGTCGAAGCCGACGGCTGTCCTTGACGCTACAGGCCCAGCTCCGACCCTGACCTATGGCACCTCGGGCGTCACCATCTCCGGCACGGTGAGCCCTCCGGCGGGTTCGCCGCCTGGCACGCTTGGCCCCGGCGATTTTGGCAACGGCGCAGTGGACGGCGAACTGGTTCAAGTGACCATCGCGACGTCGCCAAATCCGATTTCGACAATCGCCACCATTACAGGCGGCGCGTTCAACGCCACGTTTAGCGCGACCGGCTTGAGCGTCGGCACTTCTGTTGGGGTCGGTTTTACCTACCCCGGCGGCGACAACTTGGCGGGCAACACAAAGAGTCCCGCCACGCAACTGACGGTGATCCCGAGGCCCATCACGATCATTCCGGCGAATGTCAATAAGACTTACAACAAGGATGGCCCGGATCCGGCATTGACCTATACTTACTCCCCTCCGGACGCGTTGGTGAGCGGAAGCGGAGACTACGTTGCGGGACAGCTTAGCCGCGTATCGGGTGTTAATGTTGGAGCCTACGACATTACGCAGAACACTATTACCATCGCCAACCCCAGCAACCCGAACGCTGCCGCCAACTATTCGTTGACCTTCGACAACACCAAGAAACTGACGATTCTTCAGAAAAACGTCACGGTGCTGATTAACAGCACGACCAAGACTTATGGTGACGTCGATCCGGCGTTCACCGCCACCTTCGTCCCTGCGCTGCTCACCGGAGATACGGCCTCGGGCTCGTTGGTTCGCGCTGCGGGCAGCAGCTTTGGCAGTTATGCCATTACCCAGGGAACCTTCACGGCAGGTCCCAATTATTCGCAGAGCTTTACCAGTGGAAATCTCGTGATCAACAAGAAAGACCTCCAGGTGGACTTCGGTAATACGAACAAGGTTTACGGCGACCCGGATCCGGAGTTGACCAAGAGTGCTCCTGGGTTGGTCCCTGGGGACAGCCTCACGGGCACCCCGAGCCGGGATGGAGCGGGTACGACTGCTGGCGAGCAGGTGTCTGGCTCCCCGTACATTATTCGGCCGAACAACCTGTCGCTGGGGGACAAGGCCGGGAACTACAACGTGACCTATACGACGACCGGGAAGCTCACGATTAGCAAGAGGTCAATTGGCGTCGCTGCCATCAGCCCCCCCAAGACCTATGGCGATGACCTGCCGGCGTTGGCCAGCTATAGCACCTTTTTCACGGCGGGTCAAACGTGGCTCACTCTGCAGACTGCGCCGGTGACCCTACCCAGTATCACTTGGGGGTCGCAGGGGACGGCAACGAAATGTAGCCTGCCCGGGCCCTACGGCTACACGGTGAATGCTGATGCCGCGGATCCGAACCACAGCTTCACGACTCCTTCCCCGAATGTGGGCACCTTGCAGGTTAACGCGAAGAATCTGACGATCAGACCCGATAACAAGACGAAGGTTGCGGACGGCAATCTGTTCGACTACTCGGCTTACACCGTCAGCTACAACACCTTCGTATGCAGTGACACGATCGCCAATTCGCTGCAGGGCTTCTTGAGCTACAGCGGAGATGCCATCAGTGCCACGGCGGCAGGGGTGTATCCGATCATTCCCAGCGGTTTGTCGCCTAATTCATTGGGGAAATATAGTGTTATCAACGCCAACGGTTACCTTGTCATCACCGCCACTCCAGGAACGACCAGTTCCTCTGGGGACACTTGGGCCGGTGGCGGTTCCAGGGCTTGGATGATCAACGATCCTACCGGGACCGCGGGAGGAAGTTCAGGGTGGAGCCTGTTGAACATAACTGGCTCGCCTGGCACACTGACGATTAACGCAAGCTCGGCGAATAAATACCGGCTTGATCTGGTCACCATGATCGGGAACGCGGCCGGGCGGATGCCGAAGTTCGATCCGACGCGGCCCTACTCTTGGCAATTTGTGAAGACCGCAAACGGCATCACTCTTCCAGCAGATCCCCTCAACAGCGTTTTCGACATCAACTATAATGGCACCGCCCTGTTCTCGAACCCTGTTTGGGGTGGGACGTTTAGCGTCCGCCAGAGCCAGGATGGCAAATCACTAATGCTCGACTACACTCCGGTGGGAACAGACAGAAATGTGGCCTCGGGTGTGCTTTCACAGGCGCCCACCGTCCCGGATTCCTACAACGTGTTCCCGGTGCTTCAGGACATGGTCACCAGCGATCGGGACGTGATTTGGTTGCAGCCCAGCTCGACCAATATCGCGGCGGGTGATACGCTGACCATCAATGTGAACGTGTCCAATCTCAAACAGCCGATCGTGGGTGTGGATGCCTTCATTAACTTCAGCTCGGCTCACTACATCGCCACCAACAACGTCCCCGGGGCTCCCCAGGTGGTCGCGGGCGGCGGGGTCTGGGACACGATGATCTACAAGCTGTGGAGTACCAATGGCGATATGGACACGGTCATCGCGGTGAATTTGACCGCCCAGGCGGGCACCAGCGCGGACGCGACCGTCGCCAAGATCACCCTCACGCCCACCAAGACGAAGACCGGCGCTTCGCGCGTGGTCTTCCGTGTGGATGGCCTCCCGGTGGTTGATACCAACAGTAGTGCGACGGTGCAGACTGACCTCCAGCCGGCTGGCTCAGATACGAAGGTCTTGCCCGCGCGGATCATGACGCCGGCAATCAGCATCGCCACGGATACGACGGGTCCCGTCCTTGACAAAACCACGATGACGGCCACGCAGGACCAGCCACACAGCGCCACCGGGGTTAACGTGAAGGGTGGCGACTCTGACCATCGCACCGAGGTCGTTCGAACTGCTGGCAGTGGAGCGTTGGCTGCCGGGCCGGTTGTGATTACCATTCCCTGCACTGATGCAGGTGTGGGCCTGTTTGGATCTCCAGAACTGACCTTGTATCAAAGTTCACCGGCTTCCAACATCGTCGTGGCCTGCAAGGCGACGAATGCCGCGGCTGGCACCTTCACGTATGAATGGACCGTTCCTGTGGCACTGCCCAACGGCACTTGGACTGCCAAGGTCACAGCCAAGGATACGATCCTTCCCACCCCGAACTCCAAGACTGTGGACCCCGCGTTTACGTTGAGCGTAAACACGAGGGAAATATCCGGCGTGGTCGAGTTGCAGTCCTTCAAGGGGACCACTCGCCAAGTGACATTCAATATTGGCGACAATGACGGCGCGAACGCCAATTCAGTGAGGACGTATACTCCCACTCTCACCTTCACCTCCGGGCTGATCCTGAATGCGGGTGGCTTCCAGGATCGGGCCAAGTTGGCCGGGAAGATCAAGGCCCCGTCAGAGTTTCTCTCCGCCTACCTGGCCTACGGCTCGATCAACAATGTGGGGCTCGTGGCCGGGAAACTGAAGGGTTCGACTCTAGGGATAGACGTGTATATCCACAAGTTGCTCTACGGATATATCACGGATGTGGATACGCTGGCGAACAAGCTTACGTCGCCCGTCAGGGCTGTGGATTCCTATATCATGGGCAGGCTGTCGTCAGCCACGATCCTGGCACTGGCCAATTACAAAGCCGCAAAGCCGGCCGACCAATGGCAATATGTCCCGGCGGTGACACAGGGGCTTTTGGACGATTTCAATACTACCATCGTCCTGGGCCCGAGCATCTACGATCCGGTGCGCTTTGCTTCCGTGACGCTGGTGCATACGCCCAACCCAACGCCGAGCCCTGCACCCACAGGAAACGCCCTGATCGAGCTTAACCGGAACCTGCTCTGGGACGTCTATAATGGGCAATTCGTCCGGGGTTATCTGATGCCTCAGACGGCGCAACGGTTAAGCCAATACGTGAGCGGAGCGGACACGACGTTGGCGGGCTACCTGTTGCAAGAGTTTGCCACCTTGGCGATCACCAGCAGCCTGTGGCCGTCGGCCTCGGCGCCGTTTGCGCAGTGCTTGTATAACGAACAGCTCTTCGTGGGCACCACGCTGCAGCCGGCCACCGCGAGCTTGCTCAACCAGCACCGGGCGAGCAGCCCGCTGTCAGCGCTGGAAGTCATACGGCTGAATCAACTGCTGCTCCAGGATGCCTACCCTGGTGGGTTTGAGCGGCCGCCGCTGGCCCCAGGCACCGTGGATGCCGCCAGGAACTTTGATCCTGCGTCTCCACAGGCGTTTGAAACGGCCATGATCACGGACCTCAACGCGATGATCAGTCGTGGAAGTAGCATCATGGATGTTCCCGACGCAAGCTATCTAACCTCGATACGCTTCGCACCTTGGGTTGGCCAAATTGATCCAGCCGGCGAGCTTGGTCAGCTTCTGGCGATTCCCAACAAGACAGCGGCACAGCTAATTCGTCAGAACCGGCTGCTGCTCGAGTTGGGCTATGTTGACGAGCTGTCCAAGGGCGTGCTGGCCCAGTACCGGCTGGTGCAAGTTCTTGCTCAAACGGTTGAAGTGACTGCCAAGGCGGCTTGGAACCTGCGAGAGCGTCTGGCTCCCAGCTTCGACCCGGTGACGCTCGCTGCCACCGCAAACTTCGTCAACGACGGTGTGCCGCTATGGCAAGACGCTGCGGACCATTACCTGCGTGGCGGCGATTTGCAGGGCGACAACGTCGTGGACCTCGCTGACTACAACAAGCTGAGGACCGTCTATGGGACGACCAACCCGGCAGGAGACATCAATGGTGACGGTGTCGTCAACATCCTTGACTACAGCCTGATGCAAGTCAACTGGGCGAGGAGCGGCGACGCTGACGCGAAATAGTTAACGCTCATTAACGGTGGGGGGAGCCGCTAGGCTCCCCCCACCAGCATTCTGGTTCAAGACGAACCAAACACGTATGAAACTACGTCAAATCATTGCTGGTATTGTGGCAAGTCTATCGTTGGCCCTCACCGGCCAGGCCACAACGACGGAACTGGACTGGCAGTTTTCGAGCTTCGGAAACCCAGCCCCACCGACCACCGCCGTTGATCCGTCCGGAGGCACGGCGACCGCCACCTTCTCGGGAGGCGTTAACACGTGGTTTTTTTCTGCGGCCAGTCCAGATTTGTTTGGGTTGTACGGCACTACGCAAACCGGTCTGTGGGACATGCAGAACAGCCAACTCGCGCTTAATCTGAATCGCGTCCCCGCCTCCTTGTTGAACTATACCCTGGTGATCCGGCAGTTCGTTGACCCTAACGGCGCCTTTTTTCCTGGAACCTTCAGTTTCTCGATTCCGAACGCGCAGTTTGACGGTCGGACGATAGTGGAGCAGCAAACGGGGAATATGTTAGGGATGTGGGTGGCGGACACCTATCATTGGAACCAGCTCAGCCCTCTTGGCACAATCAGCCTGAATGTTGCTCCCGGGGAAGGCAACGGCCACCTGTTCCTCGACGAGGTGAAGTTCACTATCGTTGGCGAGATCGCCGTGCCGGAGCCGAGCTCTGTACAAATGGGGGTGGCTGGCCTGCTCACTCTCGGCTTTTACTTCTGGCGTCGGCGCAAGGTCATGGCGTAGCCGCCAGTCGCCCGATCGCGAGTTTCTGTGTGACCCAGTCGCGCTGGGTCATTTTTTTTGTCGAGTGGCATCAACTGCACACAACCTACGGGCGCGATTCACGCCAGCCGTAGTGGTGCCGCCAACTGCGCAGTTTTGAATCCGTGAATGGTTCGAGACAGTTGTTCAAGGATGTTCTCCGTCCGGGGATGATGAGCGAGAAGCTCGGCAATCAATCGACCAGTTCGTCAGCGAGGAGTGTTCTTCAGGTTCTCCCTGCCTTCGTTCTCGCCAATAGCCCTCCTCTGGGCACGCGTCTAACGGTGGCATGGCTCGCTGGCATCTGCTTGGGCGCCACGACGCCTGGATTTGCCCAGTATTCCATTGTGGATCTGGGCGACTTGGGCGGTGGTTTTGCGCGAGCACGGGCCATCAATGAAGCGGGACAAGTGGTGGGCGAAGCGCTGCTGCCTGCTGCAGGGATTGTGGATCGTGCCTTCCTTTGGCAAGGAGGGGGCATGACAGACTTGGGCACCTTGGGGGGGCAGCAAAGCGCCGCTTTCGGCATTAACGGCGGCGGCGTTGCTTGCGGTTGGGCACAGGCCGCCTCCGGCAACGCCCTGCCCGCGCTGTGGAATGGCAGCACCATCGCTGCACTCCCCACTCTCGGGGGAAACTCGGGGACGGCTTGGGGTATCAACGATGCGGGCATTGCGGTCGGCCTTTCCTACCTGGGTGCCGGCGGCTATCACGCCAGCTTTTGGAACGAGGGCGGAGTTCGCGACTTGGGCACTTTGGGAGGAGCCTACAGCATCGCTTACGACATCAACAACCGGGGAGTCGCGGTCGGTACCGCGAGTGACAACTCGGAACGAGATCGGGCAGTCCTGTGGGGAGTGGGTGGGCCTACTGACTTGGGCGGACTCTCCAGCGGTTCATGGACGGCGGCACGTGCGGTCAATGATTCCGGACAAGTCATCCTTTGGGGCACGCCGCCGGGGGCGGCGAAGAACCGGGCGGCGTTCTGGAATGGGGAGCCCTCGAGTCCGGTGATCGACCTGGGCACATTTGGAGGAGGCGAGAGTTGGGCGTTTGGGCTGAACGACCGCGGGTTTGTCGTGGGCTGGGCGGAGGAACCGGACACAACCTATCATGCTTTCGTGTGGGATGGGGCTGAAAAGACGGATCTTGGAACTTTGGGAGGTTTTTATAGTTCTGCGTACGGAATCAACGACCAGGGGATCATCGTAGGCTATGCTCTGGACGCCTTTGGGCTCACCCATGCGGTTGAATGGGTGCCGGTGCCAGAGCCGGGGGTCTTCCCCCTCAGCCTGCTTGGTGGGAGCATGCTCGCCTTGGGCGTAGGCCGGTGGAGGCCGCCGAGCGTGAGACTCCGCTGAGCGACCGAATCAGCCTTGTGAGCTGATCCCCCGGTCCCCGCATGTGTCACTTCACCCTGCAGACCAACGACGATCCGGCTCTGATCCGCGCGCTGTACCTTGCCGACACGCTGAAGCTTGGCCGTGGACGCTGGCGCGACCTCGAATGCGTCTCCGACGCGACCGACGAAATCCCTGCCGCCCCAATCCTGACCGGGCACCTGAACTTCGACGGTGTAATCGCTTTGCTCGAGGCCCTGCATATCCAGATCGAAACTGCGCGGGTTATCATCCAACAGCAGGGCGTTGGCCACGCGCGATGCCTCAAAGGCAGGTGAGTCACGCCCGCGTGGGCACTTTGTTATTTCACTTTCGCACAGGCTCGGGAAAATGACCGCATGATTCCGTCACGCCGCTCCACTGCCTCCCCGCCAGGGGCCGGAGGAAACGAGCCTGCCTTCCTCCCATGAGCGCCCCGCCGCAGGTCAGCCTGCTGATCCCCACGCACAACAACGCCCGCACGATTGCAGAGACCATCGAATCATGCACGCGCCAGACGTTCCGCGACCTTGAAATCGTCATCTACGACGAGGAAAGCCGCGATACCACGCGCGAAATCATCGCGCGCTTTGCCGCGAACGATCCGCGCATCCGCGTGCTGACCAGCGAGACGAACTCCGGCCCGCTCATGGCCTGGCGCAAGTTGCTCTACGAGGCGCGAGGCGAATTCATGACATGGGTATGGTCGGACGACTTGATCCTGCCGCGCTTTGTCGAGGTGCTGCATGGCGTGTTGCAGCAAAACCCGTCGCACCTGCTGGCGGGCTGCAACGCATATCGTTACTACTATCCAGACGATCCCAGCATTCCTGTTCCGAAGGCCAGCCTCGACCAACCGCATCCGGAGTGGGAGTTGTTGAACGAGCTTTACCCGACCGCGAGAATCAAAGGCGACGCTTACGCGCTGGGCATCTTCTCAAAGATCTACCCGGTCACGCAGATGTGCAGCCTCTACCGGACTTCGGCGGTGAAGGCGGTTTTCGACCACCAGATTCACATCGAGAATCCGTTTGGCTTTGACTACTCGCGGGCCGCCTACGGGAACGACGTGCAGTTTCTCAGCGAACTTGGCCTCCGCTCCGGCGAACTTGTGCAAGTGGGCGACCCGCTCGTTGTGGCGCGCTCCACGCCGACGAGCCTGACCGAGCGCCTCATCAAGAAGGACCGCTGGCAATACTGGCTGCAATACTCCTGGTCTTTCTACCAGGGCTGGTCGCGCTGCCGCAATCTCTCGCCGCGGATGGACACGCTCCTCCAGCTCGCCCTCGACCGCGTGCATTTCTGCAACCTCGCGTACGCGTTGAAGAACCGGCTGAAACCAAAGCACGCGAACCTGTTCCGCGCCGCGCGGGCGCTGTGGTTCATCCTCCGCCATGACCGGCATTTCAAGAAGGACGCCGGGCCGGCAAGCATGGAGGCATATCTGGCAGGGCGTTGAAACGCGGGCTGGGGCACTGTCAAAACGCTTTTGAACCTACTCGCAATAGCAGGCGCAGCGTTGGAACGGCGCTGGGCAAGCGGACCCATGGCCGCCAACGTCTCGATCAGCCGGCGTTGCTTCTGGAAAAGCGGCCCACGGCACCAGACCTCCGGACGGCGTACGCAGATCGTCGGTGCGGCACAACCGGACGTTGCCGCCGTACGGTCGGAAAGGTGAAAACCGCTTCAACCGCAGGGTGAAGCACCGCCGCGTCAGAACAGCCCATGTCGAGGACTTGGCACCATGACTTGCCCGCACAATCCTGCTCTCGCTACGCCTGCTATTGTGGAAAGCAGGTTGGAAGTATTACTTGGCGAAATTCGGCGGAGGTCCGCCGGGGCGGCGGCCAAAGCCCGGCCTGCCGGCCGGCAGGGGTATTGCGCACGCGATGGGTGCTTCGGGACAAAGCACCGTGTCCACGTTCGGCGACCAAACTCCGGTTTGCGTTCGGTCTGCCAGTTCGCACACCGCCGCCTGCATATAGAGGCCGGGCGGAAACGTGGTCGGCTCCAGGCCTTCCCCGATGTTCGCGCGATTCCAGGACTTGCCGGCAGAATTGTCCGGGAACGGCACGCCGCGCCTGCGCTCCAGTCCGGGCGGCACAACTAGCTC